>OKPY01000141.1_pt1 | contig 8741 bp, 7 predicted proteins | sample 1611751 | NCBI WGS metagenome assembly OKPY01 (sample SAMN04436767, study PRJEB24849) | human gut metagenome | biome: human gut; feature: NICU; material: stool | host: Homo sapiens | place: USA: Saint Louis, MO | collected 2011-05-05 | reverse complement strand
CATCAGCGCGCCGGGTTCCGCAAGGATATTGATGCTACGGTCTACCCGGATCTGAAGGAGTACTTTGACGAGCTGGCGACCACCTGGCGCGATGCCATTCGGGCCTTTTACGATGCAGGCTGCCGCTATCTGCAGCTGGATGACACCGTCTGGGCCTATCTTTGTTCGGAGGACCAGCGCCGCCAGATCCGCGAGCGCGGTGACGATGCAGACGAACTTGCCCGGACCTATGCCCGGGTGCTGAATAAGGCGCTGGAGGGCAAACCGGACGATCTGACCGTCGGGCTGCACGTCTGCCGCGGCAACTTCCGCTCAACCTGGATTTCCGAGGGCGGCTATGAGCCGGTGGCGGAGGTGCTGTTCGGCACGGTGAACGTCGACGCGTTCTTCCTGGAGTACGACAACGACCGTAGCGGGGACTTCGCGCCACTGCGTTTTGTGCGCCCGGGTAAACAGCAGGTGGTTCTGGGGCTGATCACCACCAAACACGGTGAACTGGAGAACCCGGAAGGGGTGAAAGCGCGTCTGGAAGAGGCTGCGCGCTACGTGGCGAAAGAGCAGATTTGCCTCAGCCCGCAGTGCGGATTTGCTTCTACGGAAGAGGGTAACAGCCTGAGCGAAGCCCAGCAGTGGGATAAAGTTCGCCTCGTGACGAAAATCGCCAGCGACGTCTGGTAACGCCGTTTACAGCGCTGCATTATTACAGTGCAGCGCTGTACCATTCTGAGTCGTTTCCCGTCACTCCTCTCTTCGATCCCTTTAAAATCCTGTCTCTGCAACCTGGCACTGTTTTTGCTCTCCTGAAACTGGCGTTACTTTTTTCTGCGTCCGGCGGTAACGGACGTCTTCGCACAGCTTTCTTTTCAGGAGTGAAAATATGCACCGTCGTACCTTTATTAAAGCGTTCACCTTGTCCGCCTCCGTCATCGCCATGGGAATGAGCTTTGGCGTCCAGGCCGCAGAGACCATTAAAGTCGGGATTATGCACTCTCTCTCCGGCACGATGGCCATTTCAGAAACGCCCCTGAAAGATGTCGCCCTGATGACCATCGATGAAATCAATGCTAAAGGCGGCGTGCTCGGGAAAAAGCTGGAGCCGGTGGTGGTTGACCCGGCATCCACCTGGCCGGTGTTTGCCGAAAAGGCCCGCCAGCTTCTGAGCCAGGATAAGGTCGCCGTGGTGTTTGGCTGCTGGACCTCCGTATCGCGTAAATCGGTTCTGCCGGTTTTTGAGGAGCTGAACGGTTTGCTGTTCTATCCGGTGCAGTATGAAGGTGAAGAGATGTCACCTAACGTCTTCTATACCGGCGCGGCGCCTAACCAGCAGGCGATCCCGGCGGTGGAGTACCTGATGAGCGAGGACGGCGGCAGCGCGAAGCGCTTCTTCCTGCTGGGTACGGACTACGTTTACCCGCGCACTACTAACAAGATCCTGCGCGCCTTCCTGCACTCGAAAGGCGTTGAAGATAAAGATATTGAAGAGGTCTACACCCCATTTGGACATAGCGATTACCAGACCATCGTCGCCAGTATCAAAAAGTTCTCCACAGGCGGCAAAACGGCAGTGGTCTCCACCATCAACGGTGATTCCAACGTGCCTTTCTATAAAGAACTGGCGAACCAGGGGCTGAAAGCCACGGACGTGCCGGTGGTGGCGTTCTCGGTGGGCGAGGAAGAACTTCGCGGCATTGATACCAAACCGCTGGTGGGTAACCTGGCGGCGTGGAACTACTTTGAATCCGTCGACAACCCGACCAACCAGACCTTTGTCGCGGCTTACAAAGCCTACGCGAAAGCCCATAAGCTGCCGAATGCCGATACCGTGGTCACCAACGATCCGATGGAAGCGACTTACGTTGGCCTGCATATGTGGGCGCAGGCGGTTGAAAAAGCGGGGACAACCGACGTGGACAAAGTGCGCGCGGCAATGGCGGGCCAGTCGTTCAACGCGCCGTCCGGCTTTACGCTGACCATGGACGCCACCAACCACCACCTGCATAAGCCCGTCATGATTGGTGAAATTGAAGGCAACGGCCAGTTCAACGTCGTCTGGCAAACCGAACAGCCGGTACGCGCTCAACCGTGGAGCCCGTTTATCGCCGGGAATGACAAAAAGCCTGACCAGCCGATGAAAACCGCCAGCAACTAAGCCACCACCAGGGAGAGACGTCATGAACGCCATACGCATGATGATTGCGATTGTGTGGCTTACCGGACTGCTGCCAGGGATGGCGCAGGCATCGGATGCCGATGATTTCGTTGCCGCTAGCCGCAGCCAGCAAACCGCCATGCTGACCCGCTGGGCAGCCACGCCGGAACCTGCACGTTTGCCGCTGCTTAAGGCGCTGCAACAGGAGAACCTTTATACCGACAGCCAGAAGAAGGCATTTACCCGCATCGACGGCGAAATGGTTGCCCTGGGCGCGGCAAAAAGCGCTGAAGGCACGACCAAAGCCGTGCGGCTGACCAACCGACTGCGCGTGTTAACCGTCACGGCGCTGGCGACGCATCAGCTTGTCAGTGACAGTGTCACCGAAAGGCGTCATGCCGCGCGGCAACTTCAGCGTGACGCCCGGCCGGATATGCTCGGCTTTCTGCAACAGCGTGCCAGTAGCGAAACGGACGACGTCACCCGACAGTCGCTGATTCTGGCGCTGGCAAACCTCCAGTTGACGAGCCCACAGGCTGAAGTACGGCTCAAGGCTGTTGAGCTGTTGGGACAGTCTGACGATCCGGACGTGCAGGCCACGCTGACGCCGTTCACCCAAACGCAAACCGAGCCGGACGCACGGGTACGTGCCGCCGCCGCTGAGAGCCTGGAGCGTATTCAGCACCGGCTGATGTGGGGCGAACTGCTGGGGCAGGCCTTCATGGGCCTGTCGTTGGGGTCGGTACTCTTGCTGGCCGCGCTCGGGCTGGCTATCACCTATGGTCTGCTGGGGGTGATTAACATGGCTCACGGTGAAATGCTGATGCTCGGGGCGTATGCCACCTGGATGGTGCAGCAGGTAATGGCGCAGTGGATGCCTCAGTGGCTGGCGCTCTATCCGGTGGTGGCGCTGCCGGTGGCGTTTTGCCTGACCGCAGGCATCGGAATGGTGCTGGAGCGCACGGTGATACGCCATCTTTATGGCCGCCCGCTGGAAACCCTGCTCGCCACCTGGGGGATAAGCCTGATGCTTATCCAGCTGGTCCGCATGACCTTTGGCGCTCAGAACCTTGAGGTCGCTAACCCGGCATGGCTGTCCGGCGGGGTGCAGGTTTTCGCCAACCTGACGCTGCCCTGGAACCGTATTGTGGTGCTCGGCTTTGTACTGCTGGTGCTGTTCTTCACCTGGCTCATTCTGAACAAAACGCGTCTGGGTCTCAACGTGCGGGCGGTGACGCAAAACCGCAGCATGGCGGCCTGCTGCGGCGTTCCCACCGGACGGGTAGATATGCTGGCGTTTGGCCTCGGGTCCGGCATTGCCGGGTTGGGCGGCGTGGCGTTGTCCCAGCTGGGGAACGTGGGGCCGGAGCTGGGCCAGGGATACATCATCGATTCGTTCCTGGTGGTGGTGCTCGGCGGCGTCGGCCAGCTGGCCGGTAGCGTCGCGGCGGCCTTTGGTCTGGGGATCTTCAATAAAATTCTTGAACCGCAGATGGGCGCCGTGCTGGGCAAGATCCTGATTCTGGTGGCGATCATTCTGTTTATCCAGAAACGTCCGCAGGGGTTATTCGCACTTAAAGGGAGGGTGACAGACTGATGAGCCAGCCATTGACCTTAACACTGGCGCGCAGGGCACCGCGCACCGCGCAAATCTTCGGCAGTCTGCTGGTTGCGGCGCTGCTGGTGCTGCCTTTTCTCGCGCTGTTACCCGCCACCCATCCGCTGGCCGTTTCGACGTGGATGTTGACGCTTATCGGCAAGATCCTCTGCTACGCGGTTGTCGCCGTGGCCCTCGATCTGGTCTGGGGCTATGCCGGTATGCTCTCGCTGGGGCACGGCATATTCTTCGCCCTGGGCGGCTATGCGATGGGCATGTACCTGATGCGCCAGGCGGCCGGGGACGGGCTGCCCGCGTTTATGTCGTTTCTCTCGTGGAGCGAACTGCCCTGGTTCTGGTGGGGAACGCAGCATTTCGCCTGGGCGCTGGTGTTAATCGTGACGATCCCCGGCCTGCTGGCGCTGGTCTTCGGCTGGTTTGCTTTCCGCTCGAAGATAAAAGGGGTCTATTTTTCCATCATGACCCAGGCGCTGACCTATGCGGGCATGCTGCTGTTCTTTCGCAACGAAACCGGTTTTGGCGGCAATAACGGCTTTACCGGCTTTACCACGCTGCTCGGGTTTTCCGTTACGGCGACTACCACGCGGATCGCGCTGTTTCTCGCAACGGTCATGCTGCTGCTTCTGGCCCTGGGCACAGGCTACGCGCTGGCGAAGAGTAAGTTTGGCCGCATTTTAACGGCGGTGCGCGATGCGGAAAACCGTCTGACGTTCTGCGGCTACGATCCGCGCGGCTTCAAGCTGCTGGTCTGGACGCTTTCCGCCGTACTGTGTGGTCTGGCGGGGGCGCTGTACGTTCCGCAGGTGGGTATTATCAACCCGGGTGAAATGTCGCCGACCAACTCGATTGCAGCGGCCATCTGGGTGGCGCTGGGCGGGCGCGGCACCCTGGTAGGCCCGGTGATTGGTGCGGCGCTGGTCAATGGTGCGAAGAGCTTTTTCACCGTGGCGATGCCGGAGTACTGGCAACTGTTTCTTGGGCTGATTTTCATCGCCGTGACGCTCTTTTTACCGCGCGGCGTGTTCGGTCTGTTTCGTAAGGGAGAGAATTAATGCAGCCCTCTGAAGGACTCTTTACCCGCCAGCTACCGGGCGATCGTTACCGTGAGCAGACCGATCCTGTGTTACAGCTCGAGGCCATTAACGTCAGTTTCGATGGTTTTCAGGCGTTGACCGATCTCTCACTTAATATCGGCATTGGAGAATTGCGCTGCATCATTGGCCCTAACGGCGCCGGTAAAACTACGCTGATGGACGTGATCACCGGCAAAACCCGGCCAAAAAGCGGGAAGGCTATTTACGATCAGTCCATCGATCTGACAGCCCTTGAACCGGCGGCCATTGCCCGTCAGGGCATTGGCCGTAAGTTCCAGAAACCGACCGTGTTTGAAGCGCTGACCGTAGGGGAAAACCTCGAAATCGCCATGAAAGCCGACAGGTCCGTCTGGGCGAGCCTGCGGGCAACACTCAGCGGCGAGCAGCGCGACCGCATTGACGAGATGTTGGTTTTGCTGCGGCTTGGCAGCGAGCGCGATCGCCGCGCCGGGCTGCTTTCCCACGGGCAGAAGCAGTTTCTGGAGATCGGCATGCTGCTGGTGCAGGATCCGCATCTGTTGCTGCTGGACGAACCCGCCGCCGGTATGACCGACGCAGAGACGGAATACACAGCCGAGCTGTTCCGAACTCTGGCAGGCAAGCATTCGCTGATGGTGGTTGAGCACGATATGGGCTTCGTCGAGACCATCGCCGACCACGTTACGGTGCTGCATCAGGGGCGCGTACTGGCAGAAGGCTCGCTTCGCGAGGTACAGGCCAATGAGCAGGTGATTGACGTCTATCTGGGACGCTAAGGAGAGGGGATGTTACAGGTTAACGAGCTGAATCAGTACTACGGCGGAAGTCATATTCTGCGCGGGGTGAGCTTTGAGGCGGTGGTCGGGGAAGTTACCTGCCTGCTGGGGCGCAACGGGGTGGGGAAAACCACGCTGCTGAGGTGCCTGATGGGGCTGATCCCGGTGAAAGCCGGGGAGGTGGTCTGGCAGGGAAAGACCATCACTCACAGTAAACCGCACCAGCGGGTGCAGTCCGGCGTGGCGTATGTTCCGCAGGGGCGGGAGATTTTTCCGCGTCTGACCGTAGAAGAAAACCTGCTGATGGGACTGTCGCGCTTCTCCGCGGGAAACGCAAGGAGCGTGCCGGAGGAGATTTGGCAGCTTTTCCCGGTGCTGAAGGAGATGAAACACCGTCGCGGAGGCGATCTTTCCGGTGGTCAGCAGCAGCAGCTGGCGATTGGTCGCGCGCTGGCGAGCCGTCCACGGTTACTGATCCTGGATGAACCCACGGAAGGTATACAGCCGTCGGTGATTAAAGAGATTGGGCAGGTGATCCGCAGCCTGGCGAACCGGGGGGATATGGCGATCCTGCTGGTGGAGCAGTTTTATGATTTTGCGGCGGAGCTGGCCGACAGCTATCTGGTGATGTCGCGCGGCAGCATCGTCCAGCAGGGGCGCGGTGAGAACATGGAGCAGGAGGGGGTTCGCGGACTGGTTGCGATCTGAAATGTTATACTATAACATCCTCATTCTTATAACACGGAATGAGGGTTTTGCTGTGGCTGCACAACTTGGAAAAATTGCGCTGACTCTGGGAACGCTGCTGGTAAGCGGCTCGCTTTTTGCCCATTCGCACGGTCATCAGATGACGGAGGCGGAACAGAAGGCGGCAAACGGCGTCTTTGAGGATAAAGACGTCAGGGACAGGACGCTGTCTGACTGGGACGGGACCTGGCAGTCTGTTTACCCGTTCCTGCTTGATGGTTCGCTGGATCCGGTTTTCGAAAAGAAAGCGCAGAAGGGGGAAAAATCCGCTGCCGAGGTGAAAGCCTACTACCGTAAGGGCTACGCGACGGACGTGGACGCCATCGGCATTGAAAACAACGTGATGGAATTCCACAGAGGCAAAACGGCGAGCAGCTGCCGCTACGACTACAGCGGTTATAAAATACTGACCTATGCGTCGGGGAAAAAAGGCGTGCGCTAACTGTTTGAATGTAAGGATAAGGCAAGCCAGGCGCCTAAGTTTGTGCAGTTCAGCGATCATACCATCGGGCCGAAAGCCTCTTCACACTTCCATATCTTTATGGGCAACACCTCCCACGAGGCGCTGCTGAAAGAGATGGATAACTGGCCGACCTACTACCCGAACGAGATGTATAAAGAGCAGGTGGTGGAGGAGATGTTGCACCACTAGGCTGTTGGTTTTGCCGGGTGGGGGCTTAGCCTTACCCGGCGTGGGATTAGGGTTTTCCAGGTCGGGTAAGCGCAGCGCCACCCGACACGCTATCTTCACTTTTCACGCGCATCCCGCGCAAAAGCATCAGCCACGCCGCAATAATGGCGGCCATCATAATAATAAATAACGACCAGTGCGGCAGATGGGTCAGGATGAGCCCGGTGATCATCGGGTTCGCCGCCGCGCCCAGCCATCCCAGCGCCTGGGCGGAGAAGTAGCTCGCCTTCATGCCCGGCGGGGCGATATTGTCGATCAGCATGTATTCACCCGGAGCATAAATAATTTCACCCAGGGTGAAAATCGCCGCCGCAATCCCCCAGTAAAGCAGGTTCTCGCCGGAAAGCATAAACCCGCCCAGCCCGAGGATGAAAAAGAGCGTCGCGGCAGTCATTAGCGGGCGGATGTTGCTGGCGGAGATCTTGCGGCCAAGCGCGTATTGCAGGGAGACCACAACCACCGAGTTGACGTGCAACACAACGGCCACCACCTTTTCTGCGAAATCGCTGTCCGCATACGCGGCGAGGACGTACTGGGAAATGCAGCTGGCGAACGATCCGCCCACGTAGGACGCCAGCAGGCCGGAGAGCGTGTACCAGAACAGCGCCCGGGCCTTCAGCAGCACCGAGGGCTGCCACGGCGCTTTTTCCTCCACGCTGTCAGACGCTACGCTTTTCTGCACAAAGAAATGGATAAACCCGAGCGGCAGTGCGGCGCAGAAGGCCGCCAGCCAGAACGGCAGTTGCAGGCTGTACATCACCAGTAGAGTGCCAACCGGCGGCCCAATCGTCCAGCCGATGTTCAGGAAACTGTAGTTGAGTGAGAAAACGCGCGCCTTTTCGCTGGAGGTCAGCACGTCGGCAAACCACGCTTTCAGCACCGTTGAGAAGACGGAATAGGCGCAGTTAATCAGGGCAAAGAACAACACCACCAGCGTCACGTTATTCACCAGCGGAATGGCCACAAACCCGGCGATAAAGGCCACGATGGCGACCAGCATATAGCGTTTTTTGTCGAACTTGTCCGCCAGGATGCCAAACCCCAGGCTAAACACCACGCCAATGGTCAACGCCACGGTAAGGGCATAGCCAATATTCTCCACGCTCATATCGTACACGCGTGTGAGATATATGGTCATAAAGGGCAGCGTTGCCCCGCGGCCAATTGTTAATAACAATGACGATGCCAGCAGCGCTGCGGTTGAGCGCCTGATTGATGGTTTCATTTTCCTGCCCGACAAATGCTTATGCTTTTTTTTGTTGTGTTATTACAGGATTATCATGGGATCGGCAGCTTGTATAGCACCCAATTTATCCGCAAGTGCTTCTCCTCAGTACCAGAATTAATGATCTTCTCGCGGGGATATTTTTTCTGTTACCTTGAAGTGTTTACAAAAATTTAATAATTCAGGGGCGGAAAATGACGCGTAAAGACTGGCTGTTAGCGTTACTGGTTGTCGTTGTGTTGGTACTCAATTTTGTGGTCATCAAAATGGGGTTGCATAACATGCCTACACACATACTGGCGGGTCTGCGATTCCTGCAGGTGGCCTTCCCGGCGCTGCTGTTCGTTGCCCGCCCAAAGATTCCCCTGAAGCTTCTGCTGGGCTACGGCCTCACCATCAGCTTTGGTCAGTTTGCGTTTCTTTTTTGCGCCATCATATTCGGTATGCCTGCGGGTCTGGCTT
>OKPY01000140.1_pt1 | contig 8746 bp, 9 predicted proteins | sample 1611751 | NCBI WGS metagenome assembly OKPY01 (sample SAMN04436767, study PRJEB24849) | human gut metagenome | biome: human gut; feature: NICU; material: stool | host: Homo sapiens | place: USA: Saint Louis, MO | collected 2011-05-05 | reverse complement strand
ACTGATTACGAAAATTTACAGGAGCGAAACATGCAGCAGAACGGACACCTCGCAGACTCGGCAACAGCGATTGCGCAGTATTTCGAAAAAGCCGCGCTTCCAACCCAACAGGAAACATTGGGTCAGGTTGTTGTTGAAATCCTTAGCGACGGGCGAAATCTGAATCGCAAATCGCTCTGCACAAAACTGTTGAGTCGCCTTGAAAAGGCCAATGGCCCGGAAGAGGAACATCATTATCACATGCTTCTTGGCCTGCTCTTCGAACGTTAATGTCATGAACAGCAGTGATGCGGACAGACTGATCGACAAGCTTATTGGAGAAGCCGCTCTTTCACTTTTGAAGGAGCGCGGTCCCGTGACGACCGAGGGATTGGTTCAGCGTCTGCGTAACATGCAAGCCTGTGAGACGGATCCCCAGCGGCGGGAGACATTAGCGAGTGTGATAGCTGAAATCAGCTCAGGCACGGTCGCTTTTAAAGGTCGCAGAACCGCACAAGGACGAATACAGAGAGAGGGATCTCTCAAAAATAATCGAGACAATGTAGTGCCGTTATTTGGAAATGGAAAACCGTCCGATCCCAAAAAGATGCATTGACTACAACTTTACAGCAACGGTGAGAACAAATGAGACAAAATATTCAGCTTCAACCCGAATACCACTCCGCCTTTTTAGATAGCGCGTTGTCGGAGTATTTCCGTCACGCAGGCGATCGCTTTGCTGAAGAGTCTGCCATTTTTTCGACTGCGGTTCGTTGTGTTCTCGCTTCTGAAGGTCATCTGACCAACAAAGCGATCATTCTCTGGCTGATCCAGACGCTGGAAACCACCGACGATGTCGTTAAGGCAGATGTGATCCGCAAGACGCTGGAAATTGTTGTCGGTTATACCATGGACGATCTTTAACGCCTCTCCCTTCCCATCCCTACGGATAGCGTGTCATCGTCAATTCTGACGAACAGACTGACGATGACACACCCTCTCTTCCCTGACGCCCTGTTAATCAAGCACGCTGAATGTGGCATGGATCCTGCTTAGTCCGCTAAGGTACTGGGCTTTCCAGTAAACATTGCTGCATTTCTTAACAGGTCTGTTATTGATGAAAAAAATCGCCAGCGTCTGCCCTTACTGCGGTGCAGGCTGCAAACTAAACCTCGTCGTTAAAAATAACCGGATTATCCGTGCCGAAGCCGCTGATGGCGTAACCAATCAGGGCACGCTTTGCCTGAAAGGATTCTACGGCTGGGACTTTCTTAACGACACACGGCTGCTTACCCCCCGTCTGACGCAGCCCATGATCCGCTACAGCAAAGGCGAGTCCTTTACCCCTGTTACCTGGGAAGAGGCCATTCGCTATACTGCTCACAGGCTTAAAAGCATCAAAGATCAGTACGGCCCTCGATCCATTATGACCACTGTGTCCTCGCGGGGAACGGGCAATGAGACCAACTATGTGATGCAAAAATTTGCCCGTGCGGTGCTGAACACTAAAAACGTCGACTGCTGCGCCCGCGTCTGTCACGGTCCGTCCGTTGCCGGTTTACAGGAGACCCTCGGCAACGGTGCCATGAGCAATTCCATTAACGATATTGAAAACTCAAAATGCCTGCTGGTGTTCGGCTATAACTGCGCCGACTCTCACCCCATCGTCGCCCGACGCGTGCTTAAAGCACGTGAAAATGGCGCAAAAATCATCGTCTGCGATCCGCGTCATATTGAAACGGCACGCATTGCCGATCTTCATCTTCAGTTGAAAAACGGCAGTAACATGGCGCTGGTCAATGCCTTTGGCTATGTCCTGCTTGAAGAGGAACTGTACGACAAAAACTACGTTGCCCGCTTCACAGAAGGGCTTGAGGCTTACCGACTGACGGTAAAAGATTACGCACCCGAGCAGGTTGAACATCTGACGGGCATTCCCGCGCGGGATGTTCGTCAGGCAATGCGCATGTTCGCGGCGGCGCCTTCAGCAACGGTAATGTGGGGAATGGGCGTTACGCAGTTTGGTCAGGCGGTTGATGTGGTGAAAGGTCTCTCCAGCCTGGCGCTGCTCACCGGCAACCTGGGCCGCCCTGCCGTCGGCGTAGGTCCGGTTCGCGGGCAAAATAACGTTCAGGGTGCCTGCGATATGGGCGTTTTGCCCAATATGTTCCCCGGCTACCAGGATGTCACTGACCCGGCAGTCAGACTGAAATTTGCCGATGCGTGGAAAATCAATGTCAGCCGGATGGACGATCGCGTCGGGACGCGTATCACCGAAGTGCCGCATCTCGCGCTGGAAGGTAAGATCAAAGCCTATTACATCATGGGGGAAGATCCGCTTCAGACAGAAGCCGATCTGGGCCTGGTCCGCCGCGGCTTTGAGTCCCTCGATTTTGTGGTGGTTCAGGACATCTTTATGACCAAAACGGCAGAGGTGGCTGACGTACTGCTCCCTGCCACGTCATGGGGAGAACATGCTGGCGTGTTCACCTGTGCCGATCGCGGCTTCCAGCGTTTTGGCAAGGCCATTGAGGCCAGCGGCAACGTCAAGCGCGACTGGGAGATCATCAGCCTGCTGGCCACGGAGATGGGCTATCCCATGCATTACGAGAATAACCAGCAGATCTGGGACGAAATGCGCGAGCTGTGCCCCCTCTTCTACGGCGTGACTTACGAAAAAATGGGCGAGATGGGCCATGTCCAGTGGCCCTGCCCAACCCTTGATCATCCCGGCACACCCTATCTGTACAGGGATAATCAGTTCGACACCCCCACTGGCAAAGGCCAGCTGTTTGCTGCCCCCTGGCGCGCTCCGGCCGAGACACCGGATACGGATTACCCGCTGGTACTTTGCACGGTGCGCGAAGTCGGTCACTACTCCTGTCGCTCAATGACCGGGAACTGCGCGGCGCTGCAAAGCCTGGCCGACGAGCCGGGCCGGGTGCAAATGAACCCGGCCGACGCGGATGAGCGTGGGATCGCCGACGGCCAATTGGTCTGGGTACGTTCACGCCGGGGTAAAGTGATCACGCGCGCCAGCATCAGCGAGCGCATCAATGCGGGAGCAATCTATATGACCTACCAGTGGTGGATTGGCGCCTGTAATGAGCTGACGCAGGATAATCTAGACCCGATCTCCAGAACGCCTGAAACGAAATATTGCGCCGTGCAGATGGAGGCGATCGAGGACCAGCGCTGGGCGGAGGATTTTGCGGCTTCTGCATACCAGACCATGAAGACGCGGTTGATCGCTGCGGTTAACGTTTAAATACATTGCCGGGTGGTGGCTATTACTGCCCGGCCAGCTATCCGCTGACGTTTTACGCTATCTGTTCTGCATAATTATTTTCCAGGTAATCGCGAAGCAGGTTCGGACGGCTCTTTTTCTCCATCAACCTTCTCAACAGTACGATCAGCTCGTAATCGCTTCGCAGATTAAATTTTTGCATCAGCATATATTTATGGGTAAAGACCGTTTTCTGACTCATCTCCAGCGCCTGAGCGGTCTGCACTACCGACAGCCCTCGGTAAAAATTGACCAGAATACGAATTTGTTGCCGGGATAACCCTTTATGCTGGCAGTCGAAGCAGTTATGTTTAGTCCATGTGTAACCCGGTAATTGCGTCCTGAACCACGCGATAAACAGTACGCCACTGATACGATCAAGCGATGCACGGCGAGGGAGAAAAATAATGTCCTGAAAGCAGGAGGGCAACGCCGAAAAGCGCAGTTCATCGTCGACAAACCCTAGCACAATCCCTTTTTGCCGGGCGAGTAACTCGGGAAAACAGGGCAGTGTTTCACCCTGGCATAATGACAGGACAATAATATCGGCCTGACTGACGTTTTCATGGGTCAGCGCCAGGTTAAATGTGATGGCACGATGAAAGTTATGTTTAAAAAAATCCTCGAAAAATTCATGTAGCCCAGCCTGAAAAAATAGATCGGTTTCCTGAATCAGAATATTTAACATAGCTCATACCAACGTCTTTAAAAAAGGCATATCACCGGCGCTCAGTTGTACTGCATCGTCATCACCACAACTGCACTGATGCTTCCCGGCGTGACGCCACCCGACACGGATTTAACCGAGGCCTGCATAGCCATTGTCGCGGTTCTGTCGGCACCAATAGTTTGAGTCATGCCAGAGCCTGTTCCTTTAAGCGTACCCGTTTGGGCATCGCGCATGGCTATCGCCACGTGCGTGGCCGAACCGCTGTTCATAAAATAGTCCGCGCCCGCCGCGGGATCGGGGCTGCCGGTAAAAGAGACGGTCACACTTTGCGTTCCCGTTGGGCACTGGGTGAACAGCAGACTAAATGGCACCGGATCCGATGTTGAGCCCGGCGTCGCCATATTGGTTGCCTGAATATTGCCCAGATTGACATCGAGGCTGTTACTCCCGCCATTAAATATGCACGGCGACGCAACGATATTTCCCGTCACACCGATGTTGACGCTATCAGCGGTGAAAGCCTTCCCGCTGAATAAAGCCAGTAACAGCAGTGTCCCGTATATTATTTTCATCTTCGTACCTGCTACTGATAGGTCAAATTAAGGGTGGCGGAGGCATTTGCTGAACCTGACTCCACGCGGTTCAACGTCTGGTAATATCGGGCCGTTAACGGCAATGTCTCTTGCCCGCCGGCAGACTGCCGCAAGAATAGTCGGCTGTTCATCACCAGCGGCACACCGTTATAGATAAGCTGCACCCCAACCCCTTTTGCGGTGCCGGCATTTCCCTGCCCGGTTAAGGCCATCACGCTGGTATTGGCGCTGTCCGGATTCTGTATTCCACTGAGCGAGACCGTAATATTGGTTCCGGCGGCGCAGGTTAAGCCCAGGTTTTGCGTGTTTTGTGCTCCCGCTGGCGTGGTGCCCACCACGGTGCCGAACGCTGAGGCGGGGATATCCCCGATCGGAAACGTCAGCTGTGACGTATTCACCGTGCACGCCATGGCATTAATGGTTCCGGCGGTGAGCTGCGTGGTCAGGTCGTCACGATAGATGCCGTCGCTCCCCTGAAGCGTCACGACGCCGATCGCCCCCGGGGTTAACGCCCCCGATGAGACCGGGCCAGTCACCACCAGCTCAATCCTCCCGCCATACCAGTCGACATAGGAGGTCTGCGCATTGTACGAGAACGTATTGCTCGGGTTTTCAAAATAGGCGTTGGAGGAAAAGCGTATGCCTATCCCGCTGACGTTAGTGTTGTAAACATGATTGCCGTAGCTGCTCAACGTGGCGCTGTTGTAGCGCATGCTGAATCCCAGCATCAGCGGATTAGCACATCCAGTAAGATAGGAACCGGTGGCTGTCGCCGCGCCGGAAAAGACCACCGTGCCGACAGGCGCATCACGCTGCACGTTAATCGTCCCCACGGACAGGGTTGACAGCTGCGGCGTGATGGTGGTGCACGTACCGGCACGGGCGAGGTTTCCCGCCGCGAGCAAACAGAGAAGCAAAATCACGATAAGCCATTTCATGTTAACGTTCCTGACGGCAGGAGGCGCGCATGTCAGCGATCCCACCGAATGTTGAGTGTGTCGGCAGGCTGAAATCAGCGCGGCATTGCTGGCTGGACTGACTCCCCCATGTCGCGACTAACGTCCCCTCCTCGCGCATACCGGTTAAATAAACCTGACCGCGATCGCCCACAATAAAACTGCTGCTCTCATCACCGACAAGGGTGACCACCGCCCCAAACGGAACGGCGCGTTCGTTGTCGGTCAAGGTCATCAGCACCCGGCGACCTGACTTCGGCAAATAATGGGCTCTCACCACCGCTCCCCGCGTCGGCGTCACCGTGCGGGTGTTGATCTCCAGTTCGACATCCTCCGGCATATTTTCCGGATCGAGAGTGAGATCGTTTTTTCGGTAGACCGAAAGGTTGCTCACGACCGTATAACCGCGAACATCTGTCCGTACACCGGGCTGATTGCGGATGTCCACGCCGTGGGCGCCAGGGGCTTTAATTAAGGCGTTGGTCTCCCCCAGCGGCTGAGAAAGCGTGATGCCATCAGCATGGGCGAGAATGCCGCCTTGTAGCCCGTAATTCAGGCGTTCACTGTTTTTGTCATAACCATACCCCGCCGTGGCTTCGCCATAGGTGCCTCTGTAGTCCGCGTTAACGCTGCCGGTATAGCCCACGCCCTCTGTGCCGTATCCCTGCTGCGCGTTCCAGTTCAGGGCTCGGTTTTCGAGTGCCACCCCGTTCAGACCGATGCTGTGTGTCGTCCCGTTATTCCTGCTGGCGTTCATGCCATAGTTCGCCCATGTCTGCGGCAAAAATTTATCCAGCGGAATGCTGATGTTGAACGCCAGAAGCTGGTCGTGATCAGCGTTTTTTTGGTTGTCGCGGGTTTCTGACGCTGAGCGGACATTTTTGCTGTAGGTCCATGTCAGGCCATAGCTGATGTTGTGCCAGTAGTTGCTATAGCCGACGCTCCACGAAGCCATCGACTTACCGTCATTCCAGTAATCTTCCTGCGCCGCACTGAGGGTAAGCGCGCCCAGGTTGTCCCCCAGCGTCTGGCTCATTGTCAGCTCGGCACGGTTACGTCGCCTGTCCTGAAGCGCGCTGCTGTCGCCGTACGAATCGAGGACCTCCTGCATCCCGTAATAGCCGCGGGTCGAGTAGCGATACCCGGCAATCGAAAAGTTCGTCCCGGTATTAATAAAATTCTTGCTGTATCGGGCCCGCCACGACTGACCGCTTGTTTTCGCGGCATGCTCCGGCGTTGACCAGCCCTGGGTGAGGTCTGCGGATATCGCCCCTAAATCGCCCATGTTCTTGCCCACCCCCAGAGCCGCCGACTGGTACTTATCTGCCCCCTGAACGCCGCCATAGAGCGTGAGGCCGTAAGGGAGGCCGTAGATTCCGGTCAGTTGCCCGAAGGGGGGTTTCTCCACGCTACGGTTATACGATCGATACTGCCCGGCGGTAAGGGCATATTTCAGGCGCCCCTCCCGTTGCAGGACCGGCAGCGAAGCGTACGGCAGGGTGAAATGTTGCTCACTGCCATCAGCTTCGACGATCGTGACATCAAGATCGCCCGCGCCGCCGGTGGGATACATATCCGCGATCTCAAACGCGCCCGGCGCCACATAGCTTTGGTAGATTTGATAGCCATTCTGACGCACCACGACCTGCGCGTTAGTTCGCGCAATACCGCGCACCACCGGCGCATAGCCTTTCAGGGAATCCGGTAGCATGTCGTCGTCGGACGCCAGCTGGACGCCGCGAAAAGGCATGCTGTCAAAGACATCGGCAGGGGCGGAACTGTCTCCGAGCGTAAGCTGGGCTTGCAGGGGAATAATCGCGCGCTGCATCAAGGTATAGACATTGTCCCACTTATCCTGGCCGGACGCATCGCGGGACCAGGTGGTGTAGTTGCGTAACCGCCAGGGACCGACGTTGATCCCCGGTCGCAGGTTTGCATACTGACTGTCGCTGCGGATGCCTGCCCCGCTTCTTGCCCGGCTGTTCGCGCCGCTCAGGCTGTAGTTGAGCATGGCCGCGGTAATGCCTTCATCCCACATCTCCGGCGGAACGTAACCTCTCGCTGGCAGATCTATGGCCGCCTGTGGGATGCTGATTGCCAGACGCTGGGCGCCAAACTGGAAGTCCGCGCTGGCCTGTGGAATCGCCTTGAGATCGGCGCATTCTCCTTGCCCGGCGTCGAGCTGCGGGAAAAGCGCCGTTTTCACGCCCCACGCTTTTAACTGCCTGATACTCAGGCACGGCTGCAACGTTTCACTGCCGTTAGCATCCTTCACTGCCATGAAACGAATATCCCGCGTTTCCAGCAGCCGCTCGTCAAGAATAATATCCACGTGGTACGTCCCGGGTGCCTGCGAGCCGGATTCAAAGGCAGATAAATCCGCTTTTCCCATTCCGGGATTATCCAGTTCTACCAGTTCCGTATTAAACGTCTCACTGGCATACAGCGTGGGAGAGAAACCCGCAAGCGCGAGGGCAATGAATATTGCCAGGCGCGCAGGCTGCACTGTATTAAATGCCGTTGTCATGACGAGCACCCGATTAATGCAAAGGGATCACAAACTGGCCCGGTGTAATTCGCCAGGATTGCCATAATCGTTAATGACTTTAAACGTCAGCGTATTGCCATTGGTCCCATTCGGTAACGGGAAACGAACTGAGCCTGAAGGCATTACGTACGTGACATCGTCAAGTTTTTTACCCCCGACCGTTATTTCATTGAAATTGATAACGTACGGCGTAGGGTTATTTACCTGCAGAGCATTTCCCGCACGATGCCAGGTTAATTTGTTGGTTTGTTCCTCAGGGGTAGACGCACGAAGGCTCTCTGGCCGATAAATAAGTTTAATCCGCGTTTTGACGGCAATTTGCAGCGAGTTCATCTGCTTTGAGGCTGATGGAATAGCTTTAATGTTCAGCCAGAATAAACTCTCCTGCCCCTGAGGCAGCGAGCCTGTCATGACAATACGCTCAAGGTTTTTTTGCCCGCCATCCAGCCGATACAGCGGAGGCGTAATAATAAAAGGCGCTTTACCGGATTGCCCATCCTGAACATCAATCCACGACTGGATTAAATAAGGAACGTCATCAGGATTGGTGATACTTATTGACGCTTCTTTTTTTGCCCCATCGAAAATAATGCGGGTGCCGCCAATAACTACTCCAGCACTGGCGGATGTAAACGTCAGCGATAACAGCGCCATCTCCAGGCCAGTTGTCGTTATAAAACGCATTTCAATACCTCATAAACCAAGGGGCCTGGA
>OKPY01000138.1_pt1 | contig 8786 bp, 10 predicted proteins | sample 1611751 | NCBI WGS metagenome assembly OKPY01 (sample SAMN04436767, study PRJEB24849) | human gut metagenome | biome: human gut; feature: NICU; material: stool | host: Homo sapiens | place: USA: Saint Louis, MO | collected 2011-05-05 | reverse complement strand
GGAAACGTCAAGCGCGGAGCAGGTGGTAAACGAGGCCAGCGGCGAGGCGAGGAACAGCAGCGCCTGCGCGGGCTCCTGCGGCCTGCCGAGGCGCGCCATTGGAATGCCGCGCTTGCGCGCGATATCCGCCGTCCACTCCGGCCAGCTCTGGCTTTTGTCCGCCCGGTTTTCAAAGCGGCGCAGCCACTGGCCGGACTCCACCATGCCGAGCAAAATGGAATTGACGCGAATGCCTTTACCCACCAGCTCTTTCGAGAGCGTGAGCGTCATGTTCAACAGCGCGGCACGAGCAGCGGAGGTGGCGATCATGTGCTCCTCCGGCTGTAGCGCCAGCAGGGAGTTGACGCAGGTAACAGAGGCAATGTCTGACTGCTCCAGCAGCGGCTGAAACGCCTGCACCGGATTGATGACGCCAAACAGCTTCAGCTCTGCCTCGTGCAGCCACGCCTCGCGCGGGGTGTCATGGAAGTGCGCCACGTAGCCCTGCCCGGCGTTGTTGATCAGCAGATCAGCCGCGCCAAAGCGCGCCTGCACCGCATCCGCAAAGGCCTGAACCTCGTCGGCGTTCAGCACGTCGCAGCGGTAAGAAAAAATCTCCCCGTGGGGGAATTCGTTTTGCAGCGTCGCATGGGCGCTGGCGAGCCGATCCGGGTCACGGCCGCAGAAGGCGACTTTCGCCCCTTCCCCCAGCAGCAGGCGCAGCGTTTCAAAGCCAATGCCAGAAGAACCGCCGGTGACTACCGCTACGCGCCCGTCAATTTGTGCATTCATCGCGCACCTCTTCGTTAATGCGTAAAAGCTGTTGGTTGAAAAACACGTCGTTATCGAGATAGCTGGCGTGCCCGGCCTGCGGAATGGCGGTAAACGGCATGCCGTAGCGCAGCGCCAGCCCCTGCACCAGTTCGGGCTGCGTTATCGCGTCCTGCTCGCCACACCAGACTTCAAACGTGCCGGCGTATCGTTTAAGCCAGCCGTGAATGTCGTCATGCGCCAGCATCCACGCGGCGGCAAGGTAGCCTTCCGGGCGCAGCGTGCGCATGCCCGCCGCGACGGTGGCGATATCTTCCGCGCGCGCGCCGGGGCGCAGCAGCTTCGCGGCACGGGTCTGGGCGAGGATTTCGCCGCCCAACGCCATCTGCTGCTCGCGGTTGCGCCAGACCTGCTCCCGCTGCTCCGGCGCGGCATTGCCGTAGCCCTGCGCAGCGTCGGCCAGTACAAGATGAATGACGCGATCCGGGAACTTCGCCGCAAAGGCACTTGCGACCAGTGCCCCCAGGGAATGGCCAACCAGCACTGCCTGCCAGACACCGGCGCGGTCGAGCATCGCCGCCAGCGCGTCGGCGTAATCCCCCGCGTTTGCCCGCGCGACGGCCAGCATCGGGCTTTCGCCATAACCGGGCATGTCCCACGCCAGCACGCGAAAACCGTTCAGCGCCATCTGCTTGTGCCAGGACGCAGCGCCAGAGCTGATCCCGTGTAGCAGCATCAGCGGAATGCCGCTTCCCTGTTCACGAAAACCCGTCATGGCGCCCCCTTAGTTCCGCTTCACTTTCGAGAGCGGATGGTCGGACGGATAGGTCGGGATTTCCGGCTTGTTGGTTCCCAGCATGACGCACATCAGCGCCTCCTCTTCCCCGTGGTTAAACAGGCCGCGATAGATGCCCGGCGGGACGGAGATCAGGTCACGCTCGCGCAGCACCGTTTCGGTGTAGTTGTCGCCATCCTGGATCATCAGCGTGATTTGCCCCTTGAGCATGAAGAACACCTCTTCCACGTCGTCGTGCAGGTGCAGCGGCCCTTCGCACTTCGACGGCAGTACCATGGTGGAGAAGGTGAAATGGTCCGCCTGCACGGTATTGGTGTCGTTCGCCACGCCGGTTGCGCCGGTGCCGATGTAGCGCATCTGCGCCCGGCGGTATTTCGGGTCAAAATCGGCCTGGAACTTCAGCGCGTTCCAGTCGTATTTACGGCCTTCGAAGCGCGCGATGCGCGACTCGACCCACTCTTCCATCGTCAGATGGTCAGGTTTGATGCCCGTTTTGTGGGTTACGGTTGAATCAGTCATGACACTCTCCTCAGTAACGTCTCAGCAGCGGCAGTAACAGGACGCAGCCCACCGCCGCCATCACCGCCAGAAAAATCAGCCCGGAATCCATGCTGTGGGTGAAGGCGATAAGCGCGCCCATAACCGCCGGCGACAGCGCGCCTGCAAAGTTTCCCAGCCCGTTGAAAATGCCGCCCGCCGTGGCGCTCACCCGGGGATGGGTGGCCTTGGCCAGCAGGGCGAAAATGTTGGGCGCGCCGGTGCCCCACATAAAGGTGCTGAAGCTCATCGCCGCGATGACGGCGAGCGGGGTATCGAGGTGCATCACCGCCGCCAGCCCCACCGCCGCCCCCGCCATCGAGATAAAGCAGGCCGCCGCGCGCTTATCGACCCTGTCCGAGAGCCACGCGCCAATCACTTCCCCCGCCAGCATGGCGATGAACGGCATCGACGACAGCCAGCCTGCATGCTCAAGGTGAATGCCTTTGCCTTTGATCAGGTAGCCCGGCAGCCAGCCGTTGATGCCCCACAGGTAGGTCAGGAACGCGATGTTAAAGATGCAGATGATCCAGAAATGCGGGCTGACGAACAGCTCGCGCCGCGCGGCGCGCCGCTCGTCCTGAGACGCCTGCGAGGTGCCGGGTTTAGCCTCCAGACGGATCCCGCGCAGGCCGATGCGTACAAAGATAAGCACCGGCACGGTAAGCATGGCCATGACAAAGAAGGTGCTCTGCCAGCCGAAGGTGTTCAGCAGCCAGAGGGAGAGCGGGAAGCCAATTGCCGCCCCTACCGGTGTGCCCAGCAGCCACAGCATGGTGGCGCGCGCCTGTAAATGCTGCGGGAAGTTGTGGCGCACGATGGCGAAAGCCAGCGGGAACAGCGGCCCTTCCGCCACGCCCAGCAGGATGCGCAGGACGATCATCAGCGTGTAGTTATGGGTAAAGCCCATCGCCACCATCAGCACGCACCACACAGCCATCATCCCGGTGAGCAGGCGCAGCGGCGCAATTTTGTCGCCTAAACCGCTCAAAAATACCGACGAAAAGCCGTAGCTCAGCAGGAAGGCGCTCATCAATATGCCGAGGCGCGTGGTGTCGAAATCAATGCCCATCGCCTGCTGGAAATGGGTATCCGAAAAGCGCGCCGCGATGCTGATTTTGTCGAAAAACGCCAGCAGCACGCAGGCCAGCAGCGACAGCGGGATGGCCCAGCGCACCGCTTTTTCGGGCGTGCGGGTCCCCTCACCGCTCGCCTCAACCGGCGCGGTGTTCGTCTCTAGTGTGGTCATCTCTCCCCCTACGGGTGCGGGTTAGCTATCGCAGTGACATCAGTGAAAATGTCGGGTCGGCAAGCGGTACGTTCGACAGATCCCGCCCCGCCGCCATCCAGCGCTTCGCCAGCTTGACGGTGCGCGCATCGTTGAACGCCACCAGCTGCGTCAGCCGCCCGTTTTCATCCAGCGAGAAGAACAGCGCATCTTCACGCACTATCGTTTTACTCTCCGGCTGCGGAATACCGAGGATCTGAATATTGTGCTGATATTGATCCGACCACAGCCACGGCGCGTCGTCGTAACCTGGCGCATCGGGGTTGAGCATCGCTTTCGCCGTCGCCACTGCCTGATTCTGGGCGAAGGCCCAGGACTGGATGCACAGGCCGTAGTGATGGTGCTGGGCCACATCGCCAGCGGCAAAGATGAATGGATCCGAGGTGCGTCCCTGGGCATCCACCACGATCCCGCGCCCGGTTTTCAGCCCCGCATCAAGCGCCAGCTCCAGATTGAGATCGACGCCGATCCCGACCACGACCGTATCAAAGGTTTCACGGTTGCCGTCGCAGTGGATGACCGGCAGGCCATTATCGTCCTCCAGCTCCAGCGCGCCGCAGCCGGTACGGATCTCCACCCCCTGCTCGCGGTGGATGGCCTCCAGGCGCTGGGACACCTCGCTGCTCACCGAGCGCATGCACACCGCAGGCTGCTGCTCGAACAGGGTGACCGCCACGCCGCTTTTCCGCGCGGAAGCGGCAATCTCAAGGCCAATCCAGCCGCCGCCGATAATCGCCAGTTTGTGACTTTCCGACAGGCGACTTTTCAGGCGCTGCGCGTCCTGCCAGTGGCGCAGGGTGTAGACCTGCGGATGGCTGGCCCACGCCTGCGAAGGCAGGCGCGCCCGCCCGCCGGTAGCGATTAAAAGGATGTTGTAACTAAGACATTCGCCGTTGCTTAAACGCACGATTTTCTCTTCACGATCGACTGATTCAGCACGCAGCGGGCGGTACCAGATCAGGTTCAGCGCCTGCTGCGCTTCTTCGCTAAACAGCCGCGGAAGCGCGGAGTCCGGCTCCAGCAGAGACGCTTTTGACAGCGGCGGCCGCTCGTAGAAATCCCATTCCTCTTCCGCCACCACGCAAATCTCGCCGTCGAAGCCCTCGTCACGCAGGGTTTTCGCCGCCCAGCCGCTCGCCTGGCCGCCGCCGATAATGACAATGCGCGATGTCATACCGCCTCCGGCTTTTTCTGCTGACGGCGCGTGTCGTGGTCAATCCCGCCCTCCACCGCCCATTCGGTAAAGGAGACCAGGGAGTGCTCCAGCTCGCGCGGCTGCCAGTTTTCGGTCAGGTAGTCGTCGTTGGTGTAATACTCAAACGCGCCGCCGGTCGGGCTGTTGACGTACCAGAAGTACGCCGACGACACCGGATGACGGCCCGGCCCGATAAAGGTGCTCCAGTCATGTTTATTCATCGCGATACCGCCGCCGATCACCTCGTGGATGTCGCGCACGGTGAAGGCCACGTGGTTAAGGCCGCGCTTGCGGTTCGGCAGTTGCAGCAGGAACAGGTTGTGATGGCCGCCACGCGCCCCGCAGCGCAGGAACACGGCGCGGTTGATATAGCGATCCGAGACCTGGAAGCCGAGCACCTCGCGGTAGAATTTCTCCACTGCCGCCAGCTCTTCCACGAAGAACACCACATGCCCCACGTTGATCGGCTGGGCGCGATCGTAAACCGGGCTGGGTGTGTCGATACGGCGGGCGTCGCCCCACTGGTTTATTGGCTCGACGTTAAGCTCCACGTCGGTCTGCTGGGTCACCTGCACGCGCAGCGTCATGCCGTTCGGATCCAGGCATTCCAGCGCGTCGCCCACTTCACGAAAACCTGGCTGTTGCGCCAGCTTCGGGCGCAGCGCATCCAGCTCAGACTGGCTGGCAACCGCCCAGGTCATGCGGCGCAGGGTGGTGCCCGCTTCAAACGCGGGCGGCAGGTCGTGGCTGTCGATCGGGTTAAGCTCCAGCCGCGCGACGCTGAGAGTGGTGAATTTCTGCCCGCTGGCGTCGCGCGTCAGGCCAAAGTCGCACATAAATTTGGCGCAGTGGCTGAGGTTATCGACGCCAAATTCCAGCTTTTCAATTCCGGTTATACTCATCGTTCGTTGCCTCATCTGGCCCAGATTGGGCGTAAAACATGCCCGACGCAGTCAAGCGCCTGACGTTAACTCACTGATTTAACTGGCCTGTGACAGATACCCTAAGAAGCCAGAAATTTTATCCGCCGCAAGGCGAACCTCGTTTTGCAGGCGCTCGCGGTCGCTCAGTGGGATCTCCTCCGACGGCACCAGAATGCTGACCACCGCCGCCACGCGGCCGCTTCGGTCATACACCGGGTAGACGATGGAAGAGATGCCGTGGCGGAAGAAGGATTCGCCAATGACATACCCGCGGGCTTTGTCCTGCTGCACCATCTGCCACAGGGCTTCGCGGTCGTGAAGCTGCCCCGGCGTGTTGCCCGGCAGGCGCTCATGCGGGAACAGCTGTTCGAAATCAGCGCGGGAAATATCGGTCAACAGCATGCGGCCCAGCGAGGTGCAGTGCACCGGCAGACGGGTACCAATGCTGACCTGGTTGATACGCGACCCGGCGGCGCTGACGCGGGCGATATAGATAATGTCGCGCCCGTCGCGGATCGCCAGATGGCTGCTGCACTGGCTCACGTCGCGCAATTGCTCGATCACCGGCTGGCCGACCTGCGCCACGTCCAGCGAGGCGATGTACTCAAAGCCAAGACGCAGCACGTTCATGCCCAGCGAAAAGGTATTGGTGCGCGTGTTGCGCTCCAGAAATGCCATGTACTCCAGCGTCTGTACCACGCGATAGGCGGTGGCCTTCGGCATATCCACCAGCCGATGCAGTTCGGCAAAGGTCAGATCGCGATGCTGCTCGCCAAAGGCCAACAGCAGCTGTAAACCGCGCTCCAGCCCCGGCACCAGATACTTCACTTCCTGATCGTTTGCCATCATCGCCCTACCTTAGTTAAAGACAAAACCGCCGTTGACCGGGATCAGCTGTCCGGTGATGAACCGCGACAGATCGCTTAACAGCCAGACCACGCTGCCGGTGACGTCTTCCGGCTGCTGCGCGCCCGTTAACGCACGGCCGTTTTCGTAGAGCTGATGCCGTTCGGCGGGGACATATTCCGTCGCCTCGACGCGGGTTAGCCCCGGCGCGATGGCGTTAATGCGTATACGCTTTTCACCCAGTTCGCGCGCCATTGAGCGGGTCATGGCAATCACGGCGCCCTTGCTGGCGACGTAGGCCATCAGGCGCGGCGCGCCCCACAGCGCGGTGTCGGACGCGACGTTCACGATGCCCGCCCCCTCGCGTAGCAGCGGTACGGCGGCGCGCGTTACCAGCCAGGTGCCTTTGACGTTGACGCTCATCACCCGATCCCAGAGATCCGGATCGTAATCGAGCATATTTTTGCCGCCGACGCCCGTCGCCATCGCCGCGTTGTTCACCAGACCGTCAATCTGCCCCTGCTCGCCAATCGCGCTGAACACCTGCTCAATGGACTGCGGATCGGCCAGATCGATAACGTGCGATTCGATCGCATATCCCCGCTCGCTCAGCCGGTGGGCGCTCTCGGCCAGCTCGCCTTTGAGGATGTCGCACATCACCACCGCCGCGCCCTGCTCCGCGCAGGCCTGGGAAAAGTGGTAGCCCAGCCCGCGCGCGGCGCCGGTTATGACGATGCGCTTACCGCTCAGCAGCCCGTTCATCAGGCGGCCCCCTGCTGTGCTTCACGCATCGCCAGCTGCTCTTTGGCGGCCTTTTGCATCATGCGACGCAGGCGCGAGAGGCCAACGTCGTGCTGATACAGGTATTCATGATCGCGGGCGTTTGGCGCCAGGCTCTCCAGCACCACGCGGTCCTGCTCCAGCACTTCCCAGTGCAGTTTTTCCAGCCGGTTGCGGTACATGAAGCGCCACATATCGCGCTGCCAGCCCTGCACCCGGCGAATGCGCCAGAAGAAGACGCGGCAGTTGTCGTTATCTTCCGGCACCACCATGCCGACGATAAAGAAGTTGCCGCCCGGCCCGAAACGCTTCTTGTACGGAATGGAGAGACGCATCCAGCAGGTGCCGCTGTTGCCCAGCTCCACCCAGTCGAAGTTGACGCCGCTCTGCCCTTTCTTCTCAAAGATAAAGCCGGTTTTGGTCGGCTGGAGCACCATGTCGGCCTTGCGATCCCCTTCCGCCATCGAGTGCGAGGAGGAGTGCAGATAGGTGCCGTGCATCGGGTCCATCACGTTTTCCAGCGCGTACTGGTAATTGCATTTCCACGCGGCGGTGCAGAGGAAGTTGCTGAAGCTGTCCGTGTCGGCGAGTTCATCCGGGAAGGTCAGTTCGTCCGGCTGCTGATCCGCGGTGACGCCAAACCAGAGGAAGATGGCGCCGTGCGCCTCCTGCACGTTATAGCTGCGCACGCACTGCTGGCCGACCAGCGGACATTTATCCACAGCGGGCACGTCTTTCACCTCGCCGTTGCCCGCCACCTCTACGCCGTGATACCAGCAGGCGATGCGGTCGCCGAGGTTCCAGCCCATCGACAGGCGCGCGCCGCGGTGCGGACAGCGGTCCTCCAGCGCCTGCACCTGGCCGTCTTTGTTGCGCCAGACCACAATCTGCTCGCCCAGGCGGGTGATGCCCACCGGCGCAGACTGCACTTCCCAGCTCGCCAGCACCGGATACCAGAGGCCGCGCAGGCCTTTATCCAGATAGTGTTGTACGGTCGTCGTCATCGCGTTGCCCTCAGTAGCCGTTAACCTGTAAAAATGCCTGGAAGCTGGCGTCGCTCCACGGCTCACCCTGCTGGTCGTGCATGCGCACCGCGTTCAGCCCGTTTACCAGCTCCGGTAAGGTTTCAACGCCCTGTTCGAAGAGCTCTTCCAGCGTAGCAATCAGCTTCACCTCCCAGCTTTCCGGCTCGCGGCTGCGGGTCTGCCAGATCAGGTTCTGGTACTCGCCCGGTTTGTGAATGGCGCCATTACCGCCCTCTGCCGGCGGGGTAAACTGGCGGCTTTCCGGCAGCGCCGGGTTGTAGTTCAGCGTGTCGCTCATGCCACGGTCTCCTCAACAAAGGTAATCTGAATCTGGTTTTCAAAGACCCGAACCGGGTAACGGTTGAGGTTGCGTCCTCCGGGGCCGTGCAGACACTGGCCGGTTTTGACGTCGAACACCGCCTCGTGCAGCGGGCATTCCACCTTGCCGTCTACTACGAAGCCCTGACTCAGCAGGGCATAGGCGTGGGGGCATACGTCTTCCAGCGCGTAATATTCACCGGCGATCAGGTAAACGCCGATCTCTTTCCCGTCGACGTTGCCGCTAAAAGGGAAATCTTCCTGTACTTGTTCTGCGTCTCTTACGCCTATCCAGCTCATCACGATCCTCCAGTCTTTTGTTTCTTAT
>OKPY01000129.1_pt1 | contig 8982 bp, 5 predicted proteins | sample 1611751 | NCBI WGS metagenome assembly OKPY01 (sample SAMN04436767, study PRJEB24849) | human gut metagenome | biome: human gut; feature: NICU; material: stool | host: Homo sapiens | place: USA: Saint Louis, MO | collected 2011-05-05 | reverse complement strand
AATCACCCCGTTGAAGTGAAGAAACTGTGAGTAACCGGGTGATAATTGGTATAAGTCATCTTGCTATACCCCGGCGAGCAGTGGAATAATGAATCCGTATTCAGCGATAAATCCGGGTTTTGTAAGGATGTCGACGGAATGACCAATTTTGTCTGACCGATCATCCACGCAGCAATGGCGTAAGACGTATTGATCTTTCAGGCAGTTAGCGGGCTGCGGGTTGCAGTACTTCCCGGTATAAGGATTGTTCTCTGGAGAGTTTTCCCAGGCAATTCCCCTGATAATTGCGCTGTGTTTCCCTATGAAATACAGGCAACCGACACTCTGCGCCTCTTAAGCGAGCGACAACCGTGAGGTTGGCGACGTGAATAGACACGAGGCCATCGGTTCATACCCCGGAAAGCGTCACCTTGCCCGCAGCTTTGTCGTCAATGTAAGAATAACGAGTAAGTTACGATGAAAAGAATGTTAATCAACGCAACTCAGCAAGAAGAGTTGCGTGTCGCCCTTGTGGATGGGCAGCGCCTGTACGATCTGGATATCGAAAGTCCTGGACACGAACAGAAAAAAGCGAACATTTACAAAGGCAAAATCACCCGCATTGAACCAAGCCTTGAAGCTGCATTTGTCGATTACGGTGCTGAGCGTCACGGTTTCCTTCCTCTCAAAGAAATCGCCCGCGAATATTTTCCTGCAAACTACAACTCCCATGGCCGTCCGAACATCAAAGATGTTCTGCGTGAAGGTCAGGAAGTTATCGTCCAGATCGATAAAGAAGAGCGTGGCAACAAAGGCGCCGCGCTGACCACCTTTATCAGTCTGGCAGGAAGCTATCTGGTATTGATGCCAAACAACCCGCGTGCGGGTGGCATCTCTCGCCGTATCGAAGGCGATGACCGTACCGAGCTGAAAGAAGCACTGGCAAGTCTTGAACTGCCAGACGGCATGGGCCTTATCGTGCGCACCGCAGGCGTTGGCAAATCTGCCGAAGCGTTGCAGTGGGACCTGAGCTTCCGCCTGAAACACTGGGAAGCCATCAAGAAAGCGGCAGAAAGCCGTGCTGCGCCGTTCCTGATCCACCAGGAAAGCAACGTCATCGTGCGTGCCTTCCGTGATTATCTGCGTCAGGACATCGGTGAAATTCTGATTGATAACCCGAAAGTGCTTGAGCTGGCTCGCCAGCACATCGCCGCGCTGGGTCGCCCGGATTTCACCAGCAAAATTAAACTGTACACCGGTGAAATCCCGCTGTTCAGCCATTATCAGATTGAATCCCAGATCGAGTCTGCCTTCCAGCGTGAAGTGCGTCTGCCGTCCGGCGGTTCTATCGTTATCGATACCACCGAAGCGTTGACCGCCATCGACATCAACTCCGCGCGAGCAACCCGCGGCGGCGACATCGAAGAGACCGCCTTCAATACCAACCTTGAAGCCGCTGATGAAATCGCCCGCCAGCTCCGCCTGCGCGACCTGGGTGGTCTGATCGTTATCGACTTCATCGACATGACCCCGGTTCGCCATCAGCGTGCGGTTGAAAACCGTCTGCGTGAAGCGGTGCGCCAGGATCGCGCGCGTATCCAGAGCAGCCATATTTCTCGCTTTGGCCTGCTGGAGATGTCCCGGCAGCGCCGCAGCCCGTCTCTGGGTGAGTCCAGCCATCACGTCTGCCCGCGCTGTTCCGGTACAGGTACCGTGCGTGACAATGAATCTCTCTCCCTCTCTATTCTGCGTCTGATTGAAGAAGAAGCGCTGAAAGAGAACACCAAAGAGGTTCACGCTATTGTTCCAGTGCCGATTGCCTCCTACCTGCTGAACGAAAAACGTGCAGCGGTGAGCGCAATCGAAGCGCGTCAGGGCGGCGTTCGCTGCATCATCGTGCCAAACGACGAGATGCAAACCCCGCACTATCACGTGCTGCGCGTGCGCAAAGGCGAAGAGACAAGCACCCTCAGCTACCTGCTGCCGAAGCTGCATGAAGAAGAAATGGCGCTGCCGTCTGATGAAGAGCCTGCCGAGCGTAAACTGCCTGAGCAGCCAGCTTTAGCGACCTTCATCATGCCGGAAGCACCGCCAGAAGCGACGCTGGAAAAACCAGCGGAAAAACCTGCTGTGCAGAAAGTGGCTCCTGCCGCGCCAAAAGCGCAGCCTGAGCAGCCTGGTCTCCTGAGCCGCATCATCGGTGCGCTGAAAAAAATGTTTGCCGCCGAAGAAGTTCAGCCTGAGGAGCCGAAAGAAGCGCCAAAAGAAGCGAAACCAGAGCGTCAGCAGGACCGTCGTAAGCGTCAGAACAACCGTCGCGACCGCAACGACCGTGGCGATCGTAATGAGCGCCGTGATAATCGTTCCGATAACAACGAAGGCCGTGAACAGCGCGAGGACAACCGTCGCAACCGTCGCGAGAAGCAACAGCAGAACGTTGAAGATCGTGAGATTCGCCAGCAGGCGGGCGATGAGTCCGAGAAGAGCAAACAGCGTGACGAGCAGCAGCCTCGCCGCGAGCGTAACCGTCGTCGTAACGATGACAAACGCCAGGCTCAGCAGGAAGTCAAAAACCTGAATCGCGAAGCGCCTGTAGAACAGCAGGACACTGAGCAGGAAGAGCGTACTCAGGTTATGCCGCGTCGTAAGCAGCGCCAGCTGACCCAGAAAGTACGTGTGGGTGTTGTTCAGGCCGAAGAAAACGACGTTATCGCGGTTGAAGCGGCTGAAAGCACAACGGGTACTCAGGTTGCGAAAGTTGACCTGCCAGCCGTAGTGGAAAATCAGGTTGAGCAGGACGAAAGCAGCGAAAACCGTGATAACGCAGGTATGCCGCGTCGCTCCCGCCGTTCTCCACGCCATCTGCGCGTGAGCGGTCAGCGTCGCCGTCGTTATCGTGACGAGCGTTACCCGACCCAGTCTCCAATGCCAATGACCGTGGCGTGCGCGTCACCTGAGATGGCATCCGGTAAAGTCTGGATCCGTTATCCGGTTGCACGTCCGGAGCAGGCTGTTGAAGAACAGGCTGTGACCGAAGAGGTGATTGCACCGGTCGTCGCAGTGGAAGACGTCGTGACTGAAGCGGCAACCATGGTCGAACCGCAGGTTGTTGAAACAGCGCCGCCGCAGGCTGTGGAAGTGGAAACGACCCATCCTGAAGTGATTGCTGCACCGGTTGATGCCGCACCGCAGATCATTGCCGAAGAAGATACCGTGGTGGCTGAAGAAGTCGCGGAAGACGCTAAGCCTGTATCCGCAGCAGAAGAGCCCGCAGACGTTGCCGTCGAAACGGTGACGGAAGAGGTTGTTCAGGACGTCGAGATTCAGGTTGAACCTGTTGTCGAAGAGGTCAAAGCGCCTGAAGTGAAATCTGAGCCGGTTGAGATCGTTGAAGCTGTAGCGCCTGCTCACATTGCTACCGCGCCAATGACTCGTGCCCCGGCACCTGAGTACGTGCCTGAAGCACCACGCCATAGTGACTGGGTTCGTCCGGAATTCAACTTCGAAGGTAAAGGTGCTGCCGGTGGTCACAGTGCGACGCACATGGCTACTGCCCCAGCTACTCGTCCTCAGCCTGTTGAATAACGCACGCTAAGACTGAAAGCCGACCTTCGGGTCGGCTTTTTTATGGCTGTTGCAGGGGCTTTCTCATCCCGGTGACCTCCGGCATTATCTGCCGCATCAGCTCCAGAAAACGCCGCAAGCGCGCCGGATAATAGCGTGACCAGGGATAAACCAGATGTACCGGTAGCGCTGCTGGCTGCCACTCTGGCAGTAAATGCACCAGTCGCCCTTCCCGAATATCATCCTGTACCGTCCAGCTGGATACCACCGCCACGCCTAGCCCGGTGAGTGCCGTATTGCGCGCTACATACAAGCTGTCGGTACTCAGGCGTGGCGTAATGGTAACTCTCGCCGGGGTGGGTGTTGCCTCGTGGAAGAGCTCCACATGGCGTTGATAAAAAGAGCTAATGGCAATCCAGGGGAGATGTTGCAGATCGCCCGGCGTGTTAACCGCGGGAAAACGGGCAAGGAGTGCCGGTGACGCTACCACCGAGCGCGGCACTTCAGCCAGTAGCACAGACACGGTTGCCGGATCGACTTCCACGCCCACCCGAATAGCACAGTCAAGGTTGTCGCCGAGGAAATCAACCGAGCGATCGTTAAGCATCCACTCAACAGAAAGCTGGGGATAGCGCTGCAAAAATTGGGTTAACGGTTTTAGTAGCTGATCCTGGCCAAACGCGTGAGGGGCGCGCACCCTCAGCACCCCGACCGTTTCATCTTCCGTCTGCCCCACCTCGTCTTCCAGCGCCAGCCAGCTGTCAATCACCCGTCTGGCATGCTGATAGCAGCGTTCACCGTCATCGGTCAGCCGTGTCGTATGGGTTGTGCGCAGCATCAGGCGCACGCCCAGCATGGTCTCGAGCGACTGCAACCGTCGGCTCACCGTGGCCTGGGTTGTTGCCAGCTGACGTGCCGCCGCAGAAAGGGACCCCGCCTCCACAATGCGAACAAAGGTTCGCATCAGTTCTACCCGATCTATACGCTCAGTCCGTTTCATATCATTTACACCTATACGCTACACGTATAAGCGTTTTACCACCGCGCCCGCTACCGTCGCAAGGCGTACTGATAAAATATAGCCGCACACGACGAATGAGGAACATCTTATGAACACAACCACCATCCGGGCCGTAAGCCGCTGGGTAATCTTAATGCTGGCGCTCGGTGCGGGCTTCAGCGTGGCATCCATCTATTATGCCCAGCCTCTGCTGCCGCTGATGGGCTCAGACCTGCACCTGAGCATCGAAGGCATGGGCATGGTCCCGACGCTCACCCAGGCGGGTTATGCCTTAGGCATCCTGTTTCTGCTCCCGCTCGGCGATCGTTATGACCGCAGAACGTTGATCCTGATAAAAAGTGCAGCTCTGGCGCTGTTCCTGCTGAGTTGTAGCCTGACCGGACAACTGCACTCCCTACTGCTCACCAGCCTGCTGATTGGCATGGCCGCCACCATGGCGCAGGATATTGTCCCGGCCGCAGCGATCCTCGCGCCGGAAGGCAAACAGGGAAAAACAGTCGGCACGGTGATGACCGGCCTGCTGCTGGGGATTTTGCTCTCCAGAACCGTGAGCGGCGTGGTGGGTGAAGCCTTTGGCTGGCGAGTGATGTATCAGCTGGCCGCAGCAAGCATTGCCTTTATCGGCGTGGTGATGTGGGCCGTGCTTCCCCGCTTCGCCGTTCATTCCACGCTGAGCTACCCGGCGCTGCTGCGCTCCATGGAACACCTCTGGCGTCGCTACCCGGCGCTGCGTCGGGCTGCGCTGGCTCAGGGTTTTCTGTCGATTGCCTTTAGTGCATTCTGGTCGACGCTGGCGGTCATGCTGCTGGAACGGTATCACCTTGGCAGCGCCGTGGCGGGTGGTTTTGGTATTGCCGGAGCCGCAGGCGCGCTGGCCGCACCGCTGGCAGGCGGTCTGGCCGATAAGCTGGGCGCCGGTAAAGTGACCCAACTGGGTGCCGCGCTGGTGACCCTCTCGTTTGCCCTGATGTTCCTGATGCCAGCCCTGGGTGTACACGGCCAGTTGCTCCTGATTGCCCTCTCCGCGGTCGGTTTCGATCTCGGTTTGCAGTCCAGCCTCGTGGCGCACCAGAACCTGGTCTACAGCCTTGAGCCGCAGGCCCGTGGGCGCCTTAACGCCCTGCTGTTTACCGTCATTTTCATCGGAATGGCGCTGGGTTCGGCATTAGGCAGCAATATCTATACGCTGGCAGGCTGGACGGGCGTGGTAGCACTGGCAACCCTGTGTGGTGCCATTGCGCTGGCTATCAGAGTGATTGAAAGCGCCCGGGTGGTGTCCGCTCAGGCAGAAAGTGTGTAAAAAAAATGCCCAACCCGGACGGGTTGGGCAGTCAAAACATGCCCAGTTTCAAGACATGTCAAACAGGTCAGAGTCTTATCTGTTCATCTGGAACAAAGACATACCCTGCATATCGCTAAAGGCTTTATACGAGGCCTGCAAAGCCGCCTGCTGCATGGTGTAGGAAGAAATCACCGAGTTCCAGTCCACGTCAACCAGGTCGCTCATCTGCTGAGTCTGGCCCAGCGCGCGGTCTTCACCCAGAGAATCCAGCTTGCCCAGCTCGTCCAGCTTGATGCCGAGGTCGGCGCGCACGGTCAACACGTTGTTGAGGGAGTTGCTCAGGCCACGGTTGGCTTTATCAATAGCCGCCGTAAATGCTTCAGCCTTCGTTTCGTCATCGCCAATCGGCTTATTCAGCGCTTCAATTGCGGAGTCGAGGATCTTGAACAAATTCGTTTCCGGCGCACTACCATCTGGCTCTGGCTTCGCATTGCTGGTGAAGCTATCGAAAACTTCAGTGCCCGTATGGCTGATTTGCATCGTGCGCGCAGAGTCAACCTGCTGGCTGATTGGCGTTCCGCCGCCCTTATAATCACCCGTAGCCTGGTCGAAAGCCGCCGCTTCGGTCTTGTAACCGGAAAAAATATAGCGACCGTTACCGTCCGTGCTGTTAGCCAGGTTCATGAGCTGATCGCGAATACCTTGCAGGTTCGTTGCCAGCGAAGCGCGGTCATCGTCACTTAACGTACCGTTGCCCGCATTGACAATCTTTTCCTGAGCAGACTGGATAGCGGTTGTCACTTGCGATAACACGTTTTCTTCCAGCGAGACTTTCGTCGTAGCGAAGGAGCGCGCCAGCGCATACTGGCTATTTTGCGTTTGGGCCTGAGAGAGCACAACGGCCTGCGAAGCGGCAATCGGATCGTCAGACGGACGGTTGATACGCTTCCCCGTAGACATCTGCTCGCCGTAGCTGAGCCAGAGGCTTTGGGAGTTCGTCACGCCGCGCATGCTTTGCTCATACATCATTTGAGTACTAATACGCATTTTTTATGCCTCAGCCTTAGCGGATATTGATCAATGCATCAAACAGCGTGCTCGCCGTTTGCAGCACCTGCGCATTCGCCAGATAGTACTGCTGATAGCGTTGCAGGTTGCCATACTCTTCATCCAGGTTAACCCCGGAGATTGACTGCTGTTGTTTGGTCAGCTGCGTAACAACGTTAACTTTGGTTTCGCTGCTGGTTTTCAGCGACGCCGTGGTGCTGCCCACCGTACTGACCAGCGCGGCATAAGCATCGTTAAAGGTTTTGTTCCCCCCCACCAGCTTGGCGCTCTGCAAATCCAGCAGCTTTTGGCCATTGGTATTGTCGCTTTCGCCGCTTCCTTGCGCGGAGGCCATCGCCAGTTTGGACTCGTCGCTGCTCGCAACGTCCATATTCACGATAACGTCATTCACCGGCTTCACGATAAAGCTGTCTTTATTATTGGCCGAGCCGCTAATGTTGACGTTGAGGCCATCAAACGACAGATTACCGCTGGTATCCGGCATAGCCGTGAAGCTGGTGTTGTCTGACAGACGGGTGATGGTCCAGTCAGTACCGTTATACTCAACTTTGTAGTTTGTCGCCTGGACCTTGGTACTGTCCGTCATCGTTGCCGTCACGGACGCGCTTCCGGTGTTCTTACCGTTACTCAGCACTGCCGGGGAGCCAAAATCAAACAGCTTGCCGCCTTTATCCCCGTTGGCATCAAAGCCCGCCTGGTGCTGGGTATTCATGGCATCCGCAAACGCCAGCGCCATCTGGTTAAGCGTATTTCGCGCCTGATCCAGATCCTGAGAACGGAACGTTAACAGCCCCCCAAGCGACCCCGTGGTGATCTGTTTTTCCGAGATCTCCACGTTGCCCGCTGCGGCATCCACATACGCAATCGTTGTACGTGCAGGGTCCGCGCTGGATTTCACCGCAGCCAGCTGGCTGGCGTTGCTGCCCTGTACCAGGGTGTAGCCGTTGGCGATAGAGATGTTGTAGGTGCCGCTGTCCTGTACGGTCACGTCCACACCGACAATTTTGTTCAGCTCACTCACCAGCTGATCGCGCTGATCGAGCAGTTCGTTCGGGGATGCGCCCGCCCCTACGCCAGTCAGCCGGGAAATCTGATCGTTAAGGTTAGCAATCTGCTTCGCGTAGTTATTGATCTGATCGACGCTGGTAGAAATCGCCGTATTGACCTGCGCATCCTGATCGCGGAGATATTGATCGTTAGTTTTGAACTGGTTTACCAGACCATCTGCCTTCCCGAGTACCGTCTGGCGTGCAGCCGGATCTTCTGCGTTACTCACCAGCGTTTGCAGGCTTTTAAAGAAATCCTGGAGGTTGGCAGAAAGCGAGTTCGTGGTATCCGACAGCACGTCGTCAATTTTCGACATCTGCTGGTAGCGCGTGGTCAGGCCGCTGCTCTGGTTCTGCGCCGCGCGCAGCTGGTTGGTAATAAACGCATCATATTCACGCTGAACGCCGGAGACATAGACCCCGTTACCCACCCAGCCGCCGCCGGTCAGGGTGCTGTTTGATGCGCCCAGAATGGTAGTCTGGCGGGTATAACCTGCCACGTTGTAGCTTGAAATATTATTACTGACGGTATTGAGTGCCGACTGCGCAGCACTGAGGCCACTCATGGCGCTGTTAATCAAACTGGACATGGGGGTTCCTTTTATACGTTCAGACACGAGTCCTGATGAAGGTTATCGGCAACCTCCACCGGGACTTGAGAACTTTCAGAACAGATTTTCGAGATCTGTGCTATACGCTTTGCTGACCTTCTCAGACATGGATTTCAGCTGTTGGATCATGCTGGTCAGCTTGCGTGCATAGTTTGGATCGGTCGCGTAGCCGGCATTCTGCAATGCCTGAGCGCCCTGCTCTGGCGTGGTGGCCTGGGTCACGGCGGTGTAGCGCGGATTCCGGCTCAACAGCCCGACATAATCAGACAACGCTTCCAGATACGAGCTGTAGACGCGGAATTTGGCTTTCACCTTCACTGCCGCACCGTTCTCATATTCGGTGGTGGTAATTTCCGTGGTCGGCCCCTTCCAGATGGAGGTGGCATTCACGCCAAAGATGTTGAAGCTCGG
>OKPY01000111.1_pt1 | contig 9562 bp, 8 predicted proteins | sample 1611751 | NCBI WGS metagenome assembly OKPY01 (sample SAMN04436767, study PRJEB24849) | human gut metagenome | biome: human gut; feature: NICU; material: stool | host: Homo sapiens | place: USA: Saint Louis, MO | collected 2011-05-05 | reverse complement strand
AGATTACCGCCGCGGGACGCATACCGCTGTTAGTTGGCGGCACGATGCTCTACTTTAAGGCGCTGCTGGAGGGGTTATCGCCTCTGCCATCGGCCGATCCGGAAGTGAGAGCGAAGATTGAGCGGCAGGCGGCAGAGCAGGGGTGGGACGTTTTGCACAGGCAACTGGAAGAGATTGACCCGGTTGCCGCAGCGCGGATCCACCCAAACGCTCCGCAAAGGCTATCCCGGGCACTGGAAGTATTTTTCATTTCGGGTAAAACTTTAACGGAACTGACGCAAACGTCAGGAGACGCTCTGCCGTATCAGGTGCATCAGTTCGCCATCGCCCCGGCGAGCCGTGAACTGCTCCATCAACGAATTGAGCAGCGTTTTCATCAGATGTTGGCTTCAGATTTTGAAGCAGAAGTGCGGGCGCTTTTTGCCCGTGGAGATTTGCATACGGACATGCCTTCCATTCGTTGTGTGGGATACCGCCAGATGTGGTCGTATCTTGAAGGCGAGATTTCATACGATGAAATGGTTTATCGAGGTGTTTGCGCCACGAGACAGTTAGCGAAGCGCCAGATCACCTGGTTGCGTGGTTGGGAGGGTGTTCACTGGTTAGACAGTGAAAAACCACAACAGGCGTTAAACGAAGTGATTGAGGTTATTGGTGATATCGCTGACTGAATGTGTACAATTAAGCCGTATCGTGCGCAATTTTTCAGAATCGCAAGGTTCTAAGTACAAAACAAGCATATAAGGAAAAGATAGAATGGCTAAGGGGCAATCTTTACAAGATCCGTTCCTGAACGCATTGCGTCGGGAGCGTGTTCCAGTTTCTATTTATTTGGTGAATGGTATTAAGCTGCAAGGTCAGATTGAGTCTTTCGATCAGTTCGTGATCCTGTTGAAAAACACGGTCAGCCAGATGGTCTATAAGCACGCGATTTCTACTGTTGTTCCGTCCCGTCCGGTATCTCATCACAGCAATAACGCTGGCGGCGGCACTGGCAGTAACTACCATCATGGCAGCAACGCGCAGGGTTCATCTGCTCCTGCGCAGGACAGCGAAGAAACCGAATAAGGTTTTGGGCTGTTTTCCACACGGGGAGCCAGGGATCCTGCGTTCCCCGCTGATCTTTTTAGAGAGGTTTACGCTTGTTTGACCGTTATGACGCCGGTGAGCAGGCGGTGCTGGTACACATCTATTTTTCGCAAGACAAAGATATGGAAGACCTCCAGGAGTTTGAATCTCTGGTCTCTTCCGCCGGTGTCGAAGCAATGCAGGTGATTACCGGTAGCCGTAAAGCGCCGCACCCGAAGTACTTTGTTGGTGAAGGTAAAGCAGTTGAAATTGCGGATGCCGTAAAAGCAACCGGCGCATCAGTCGTGCTGTTTGATCATGCGCTGTCTCCGGCTCAGGAACGTAACCTGGAAGCTCTCTGCGAATGTCGTGTTATCGATCGCACGGGGTTGATCTTAGATATTTTTGCTCAGCGTGCGCGTACCCACGAGGGTAAGTTGCAGGTTGAGCTGGCGCAGTTGCGCCATCTGGCGACGCGTCTGGTGCGTGGCTGGACACACCTTGAAAGACAAAAAGGCGGGATTGGTTTACGTGGCCCGGGTGAAACCCAGCTCGAAACCGACCGTCGTTTGCTGCGTGGCCGTATAACCCAGATCCTTTCTCGTCTGGAGCGTGTCGAGAAACAGCGCGAACAGGGGCGTCGGGCGCGAACCAAAGCCGACATCCCAACGGTGTCGCTGGTGGGCTATACCAACGCCGGTAAATCCACCCTGTTTAACCAGATAACCGAGGCCCAGGTGTATGCCGCAGACCAGCTGTTTGCGACCCTGGACCCTACGCTGCGCCGTATTGACGTCGCAGACGTCGGTGAAACGGTACTGGCGGATACCGTAGGGTTTATCCGCCATCTGCCGCACGATCTGGTGGCGGCGTTTAAAGCGACGTTGCAGGAGACGCGTCAGGCGACCCTGCTGCTGCACGTGATTGATGCGGCTGACGTACGCGTGCAGGAGAACATCGACGCGGTGAATGTGGTGCTCGAAGAGATTGACGCCCACGAAATTCCCACCCTGTTGGTGATGAACAAGATCGATATGCTGGACGATTTCGAACCGCGTATCGACCGAGATGAAGAGAACAAACCAATTCGGGTCTGGCTATCTGCTCAGGCCGGGATTGGTGTGCCACTGCTTTTCCAGGCTTTGACAGAACGTCTTTCCGGTGAGGTAGCTCAGCACACGCTGCGACTGCCGCCACAGGAAGGCAGGCTGCGTAGCCGGTTTTATCAGCTTCAGGCGATAGAAAAAGAGTGGATGGAGGATGACGGCAGCGTGGGGATGCAGGTGCGTATGCCGATCGTTGACTGGCGTCGCCTCTGTAAACAAGAACCTGCGCTGGCGGACTATATCGTCTGATCAGAAAGGGGAAGCCTGAAAAATTCGCCCTTGCATAACAAATATGGAGCATATACATGGCGTGGAATCAGCCCGGTAATAACGGACAAGACCGCGACCCGTGGGGAAGCAGCAATAATCAAGGCGGCAACTCTGGGGGAAATGGCAACAAAGGTGGTCGCGAGCAGGGGCCGCCGGATCTGGATGATATCTTCCGCAAACTGAGCAAAAAGCTTGGTGGCCTTGGCGGAGGAAAAGGTTCTGGCTCGGGTGGCAACTCCACTCAGAGTCCGCGCCCGCCTATGGGTGGCCGCGTAGTAAGCATTGTGGCCGCGGCGGTAGTCATCATCTGGGCAGCCAGCGGGTTCTACACCATTAAAGAAGCAGAGCGCGGCGTGGTAACCCGTTTCGGTAAGTTCAGCCATCTGGTTGAGCCGGGCCTGAACTGGAAACCGACCTTCATTGATAACGTGACCGCAGTGAACGTGGAGTCCGTCCGTGAACTGGCGGCGTCTGGCGTGATGTTGACCTCTGACGAAAACGTGGTGCGCGTTGAGATGAACGTCCAGTACCGCGTGACCGATCCTGAGCGTTATCTGTTTAGCGTGACCAGCGCGGATGACAGCCTGCGTCAGGCGACCGACAGCGCCCTGCGTGGCGTGATCGGTAAATACACCATGGACCGTATCCTGACCGAAGGTCGTACCGTTATTCGTAGCGATACCCAGCGCGAGCTGGAAGAGACCATCCGTCCGTACAACATGGGTATCACCCTGCTGGACGTCAACTTCCAGGCTGCACGTCCGCCGGAAGAGGTGAAAGCGGCGTTTGACGATGCGATTGCCGCGCGTGAAAACGAACAGCAGTACATCCGTGAAGCGGAAGCGTATACCAACGAAGTTCAGCCGCGTGCAAACGGTCAGGCGCAGCGTATTCTGGAAGAAGCGCGCGCGTATAAGACCCAGACCATCCTGGAAGCACAGGGTGAAGTGGCTCGCTTCGCGAAGATCCTGCCGGAATATAAAGCCGCGCCGGAAATTACCCGTGAGCGTCTCTATATCGAGACCATGGAAAAAGTGCTGAGCCATACGCGTAAAGTGCTGGTTAACGACAACAAAGGCGGAAACCTGATGGTCCTGCCGCTGGATCAGATGCTTAAAGGCGGTTCTGCACCGGCAGCAAAAGACAACAGCGGAGCCAACAACCTGCTGCGTCTGCCGCCAGCCTCGTCTGGCAGCTCCAGCGCGAACACAACGCCTTCTTCGAACGATGGTGACATTATGGACCAACGCCGTGCTAACGCGCAGCGTAACGACTACCAGCGTCAGGGGGAATAAGGATGCGTAAGTCAGTTATTGCGATCATCATCATCGCACTGGTCGTGCTCTACACCTCCATCTTTGTGGTGAAAGAGGGCGAACGTGGGATCAAGTTCCAGTTTAGCAGCGTCGTGCGTGACGGCGACAAGCGTCCGGTGATCTACGAGCCGGGTCTGCACTTCAAGGTGCCTTTCATTCAGTCAGTCAAAACGCTCGACGCACGTATCCAGACCATGGATAACCAGGCCGACCGTTTCGTGACTAAAGAGAAGAAAGACCTGATCGTTGATTCCTACATCAAATGGCGTATCAGCGACTTCAGCCGCTACTTCCTGGCAACCGGCGGTGGTGATGTTTCTCAGGCAGAAGTGCTGCTGAAACGTAAGTTCTCTGACCGTCTGCGTTCTGAAATTGGTCGTCTGGATGTAAAAGACATCGTGACCGACTCCCGTGGTCGTCTGACCCTGGAAGTGCGTGATGCGTTGAACTCAGGTACAGCGGGTACCGAAGACGAAGTGGAAACACCGGCAGCGGATGACGCGATTGCCAAAGCGGCTGAACGCGTTCAGGCTGAAACCAACGGTAAAGTACCGGTGATCAACCCGAACAGTATGGCTGCACTGGGTATCGAAGTGGTTGACGTGCGTATCAAGCAGATCAACCTGCCAGCGGAGGTGTCCGAGGCGATCTACAACCGTATGCGCGCCGAGCGTGAAGCGGTAGCCCGTCGTCACCGTTCACAGGGTCAGGAAGAGGCCGAGAAACTGCGTGCCGCAGCGGACTACGAAGTGACCAAGACGCTGGCGGAATCTGAGCGTCAAGGCCGTATCCTGCGTGGTGAAGGCGATGCCGAAGCCGCGAAGCTGTTTGCCGATGCCTTCAGCCAGGATCCCGACTTCTACGCCTTTATCCGTAGCCTGCGTGCTTACGAGAATAGCTTCCAGAGCAACCAGGATGTGATGGTACTCAGCCCGGACAGCGATTTCTTCCGTTATATGAAGACGCCGACTAACGCAACGCGATAAACTCAGGCTCGTTTGAGTATTCAAACCACCGCTCTTCACGGAGCGGTGGTTTTCTTTTATAAGGATGAAAAATGAATTCAACGATCTGGCTCGCACTGGCTTTGGTTTTGGTGCTGGAAGGCCTCGGCCCGCTGCTCTATCCACGCGCATGGCGACGGATGATCGCGACAATGAGCCAACTTCCTGACAATATTTTGCGTCGTTTTGGTGGTGGACTTGTGGTTGCCGGTATCGTTATCTACTACATGTTGAGGAAAACGATTGGCTGATCAAAAACTAACCGCAATCGGCATATTTTAGGGTCAAAAAGTGCTGTATATCTGAAAAAGCGATGGTAGAATCCATTTTTAAGCAAACGGTGATTTTGAAAAAAATGGGTAACAACGTCGTCGTACTGGGCACCCAATGGGGTGACGAAGGTAAAGGGAAGATTGTCGATCTTCTGACTGAACGGGCTAAATATGTTGTACGCTACCAGGGCGGTCACAACGCAGGCCATACTCTCGTAATCAACGGTGAAAAAACCGTCCTCCATCTTATTCCATCAGGCATTCTTCGCGAAAACGTCACCAGCATCATCGGTAACGGCGTTGTGCTGTCTCCAGCTGCGCTGATGAAAGAGATGAAAGGTCTGGAAGACCGTGGTATCCCTGTTCGTGAGCGTCTGCTGCTCTCCGAAGCCTGCCCGCTGATCCTGGACTATCATGTGGCGCTGGACGTGGCGCGTGAAAAAGCGCGTGGCGCGAAAGCGATCGGCACTACCGGTCGTGGCATCGGCCCGGCATACGAAGATAAAGTGGCTCGTCGCGGTCTGCGCGTGGGCGACCTCTTCGACAAAGCGACCTTCGCTGAAAAACTGAAAGAAGTGATGGAATATCACAACTTCCAGCTGGTGAATTTCTATAAAGCCGAAGCCGTTGACTACCAGAAAGTGCTGGATGACGTCATGGCGATTGCTGACATTCTGACCGGCATGGTTGTTGATGTGTCCGATCTGCTGGACCAGGCGCGCAAGCGTGGCGATTTCGTCATGTTTGAAGGTGCGCAGGGTACCCTGCTGGACATCGACCACGGTACCTATCCGTACGTAACGTCCTCTAACACCACCGCGGGTGGCGTGGCAACTGGCTCCGGCCTGGGCCCACGTTATGTGGATTACGTTCTGGGCATCATCAAAGCGTACTCCACTCGCGTGGGTGCAGGTCCATTCCCGACCGAGCTGTTTGATGAAACCGGCGAGTTCCTCTGCAAGCAGGGTAACGAGTTTGGCGCAACCACCGGTCGTCGTCGTCGTACCGGCTGGCTGGACGCCGTTGCCGTGCGTCGTGCTGTGCAGATCAACTCCCTGTCTGGCTTCTGCCTGACCAAGCTGGACGTACTGGACGGCCTGAAAGAAGTGAAAATCTGCGTGGGCTATCGTCTGCCAGATGGTCGCGAAGTGACTACCACTCCGCTGGCCGCTGACGACTGGGAAGGCATTGAGCCAATCTACGAAACCATGCCGGGCTGGTCTGAGACCACCTTCGGTGTGAAAGAACGTAGTGGCCTGCCAAAAGCTGCGCTGGACTACATTAAGCGTATTGAAGAACTGACCGAAGTGCCGATCGATATTATTTCTACCGGCCCGGATCGTACTGAAACGATGATCCTGCGCGACCCGTTCGACGCATAATCTTCGTGACTGCTGGCCTGCGGGGAAACCCGTAGGCCGGATAAGCGCAGCGCCATCCGGCGACCGCTCCTGGATCTCCGCTTTTTCGCCCCGTCTGTCAAATAAATTAGCCGCTAACTATCTGGCTGGTTTATCATCATTAATGAATATCTCTGCGGTTTGACCGCGTTTTCCCTTTTTCCTGAGGTTGATGTGCAGTTAACAAGTTTCACCGATTACGGCTTACGCGCGCTGATTTTCATTGCGTCGTTACCCGATGGGAAGATGACCAGCATCTCTGAAGTCACAGAGGTGTACGGTGTGTCCCGTAATCATATGGTCAAAATAATCAATCAACTTAGTCGTGCCGGATACGTTGCTGCCGTCCGCGGGAAGAATGGAGGGATCCGTCTCGGTAAACCGGCACAGAGTATCCGTATCGGCGATGTGGTACGTGAACTGGAGCCGCTATCTCTGGTGAACTGTAGCAGCGCGTTTTGCCACATTACGCCCGCTTGCCGCCTGAAACAGGCGCTTTCAAAGGCCGTGCAAAGTTTTCTCAAGGAACTGGATAACTACACGCTGGCCGATTTGGTTGAAGAGAATCAACCGCTTTATAAATTATTGCTGGTGGAATGAAGAAAATTTCCACCGGAGCTGACAACGGAGGAACCGACATGTCACAAGATCCTTTCCAGGAACGCGAAGCCGAAAAATACGCGAATCCTATCCCCAGCCGCGAGTTCATCATTGAACACTTAACAAAACGCGAAAAACCCGCCAATCGTGAAGAACTTGCCGTTGAATTAAACATTGAGGGTGAAGAGCAAATTGAAGCCCTTCGCCGCCGCCTGCGCGCCATGGAGCGCGACGGCCAGCTGGTCTTTACTCGTCGCCAGTGCTACGCGCTGCCAGAACGCCTCGATCTGCTGAAAGGCACCGTTATTGGTCATCGCGATGGCTTCGGCTTCCTGCGCGTGGAAGGCCGTAAAGACGACCTGTACCTCTCATCCGAACAGATGAAGATGTGTATTCACGGCGACCAGATCCTGGCGCAGCCGCTGGGTGCAGATCGTAAAGGCCGCCGCGAAGCGCGCGTGGTCCGCGTGCTGGTGCCGAAAACCAGCCAGATTGTAGGCCGTTACTTTACCGATGCGGGCGTAGGCTTTGTGGTGCCGGACGATAGCCGTCTGAGCTTCGACATTCTCATCCCGCCTGAAGAGGTGATGGGCGCACGCATGGGCTTTGTGGTAGTGGTTGAACTTACCCAGCGCCCGACCCGCCGTACCAAAGCGGTAGGTAAAATCGTCGAAGTGCTGGGCGATAACATGGGCACCGGCATGGCCGTTGATATGGCGCTGCGCACCCATGAAATTCCTTACGTCTGGCCGAAAGCTGTTGAAGACCAGATCGAAAACCTGCGTTAAGAAGTGCCGGAAGAGTCCAAAGCAGGCCGCGTGGATCTGCGCGATCTGCCGCTGGTCACCATTGATGGTGAAGACGCCCGTGACTTCGATGCTGCCGTGAACTGTGAGAAAAAACGCGGTGGCGGCTGGCGTCTGTGGGTGGCTATCGCGGATGTGAGTTATTACGTACGTCCACACACGCCGCTGGATAACGAAGCGCGCAGCCGCGGTACGTCGGTCTACTTCCCGTCGCAGGTTGTACCGATGCTGCCAGAAGTGCTCTCGAACGGCCTGTGTTCCCTCAACCCGCAGGTGGACCGCCTGTGTATGGTCTGCGAAATGACCATCTCCAGCAAGGGACGTCTGACGGGCTATAAGTTCTACGAAGCGGTGATGAGTTCTCATGCGCGCCTGACCTATACCAAGGTCTGGCATATGTTGCAGGGCGATCAGGATCTTCGCGAACAGTACGCGCCGCTGGTCAAACACATCGAAGAGCTGCACAACCTCTACAAAACGCTGGATCAGGCGCGCGAAGAGCGCGGTGGGATTTCGTTTGAGAGTGAAGAAGCGAAATTCATCTTTAACGCTGAGCGTCGTATCGAGCGAATCGAGCAGACTCAGCGTAACGATGCGCACAAGCTGATTGAAGAGTGTATGATCCTGGCGAACATCTCGGCGGCACGTTTCGTTGAGAAAGCCAAAGAGCCTGCGCTATTCCGTATTCACGATAAGCCAACCACGGAAGCCGTAACCTCGTTCCGTTCCGTGCTGGCCGAACTCGGCCTGGAACTGCCTGGCGGCAATAAGCCTGAGCCACGCGATTATGCCGAGTTGCTGGAATCCATCAGCGATCGTCCTGACGCGGAAATGCTGCAAACCATGCTGCTGCGTTCCATGAAGCAGGCGATTTACGATCCGGAAAACCGGGGCCACTTTGGTCTGGCGTTACAGTCGTATGCGCACTTTACCTCGCCGATTCGCCGTTATCCGGATCTGTCCCTGCACCGTGCGATCAAGTATCTGCTGGCGCACGAGCAGGGTCACAAAGGCAATACGACCGAAACCGGTGGGTATCACTACTCCATGGAAGAGATGCTGCAACTGGGCCAGCACTGTTCCATGACCGAGCGTCGTGCGGATGAAGCAACGCGCGACGTGGCGGACTGGCTGAAGTGTGACTTTATGCTGGATCAGGTGGGTAACGTCTTTAAAGGTGTGATTGCCAGCGTCACCGGCTTTGGCTTCTTCGTACGTCTGGATGAGCTGTTTATCGACGGTCTGGTGCACGTTTCCAGCCTTGATAACGATTACTACCGCTTCGACCAGGTCGGACAACGTCTGATCGGTGAATCCGGCGGTCAGACCTACCGTCTGGGCGATCGGGTGGAAGTGAAGGTTGAAGCCGTGAATATGGACGACCGTAAAATCGACTTCAGCCTCATCTCCAGCGAACGTGCTCCGCGTAACGTCGGGAAAACCGAGCGTGAGAAAGCGAAAAAAGGCGGCAACGGTAAAGCGGGCGGCAAGCGACGTCAGGCAGGTAAAAGAGTAAACTTTGAGCCAGACAGCGCCTTCCGTGGCGAGAAGCAGCAGAAGCCCAAGGCGGCGAAAAAAGACGCTCGTAAAGCGAAAAAACCGTCGACCAAGACCCAAAAAATAGCGGCCGCAACCAAAGCGAAGCGCGCGGCGAAGAAACAGCAGGCGGAGTAATTTCCCCTCACCCTGACCCTCTCCCCAAGGGGGAGAGGGAAAATAT
>OKPY01000107.1_pt1 | contig 9708 bp, 7 predicted proteins | sample 1611751 | NCBI WGS metagenome assembly OKPY01 (sample SAMN04436767, study PRJEB24849) | human gut metagenome | biome: human gut; feature: NICU; material: stool | host: Homo sapiens | place: USA: Saint Louis, MO | collected 2011-05-05 | reverse complement strand
ACCCGCATCGCAGTCCGGAGGAAGGAAACAATAAGAACAGCATGTGGGCGTTATTCATGATAAGAAATGTGAAAAAACAAAGACCTGTCAATCTGGATCTCAAAACGATCCGATTCCCTGTAACAGCAATAGCGTCCATTCTGCACCGTGTTTCTGGTGTGATTACGTTTGTGGCGGTTGGTATCTTGCTGTGGTTACTGGGAACCAGCCTCTCATCTCCTGAAGGATTCCTCCAGGCCTCAGCCATCATGAACAGCTTCTTCGTGAAATTTATCATGTGGGGCATTCTGACCGCGCTGGCCTATCACGTGGTTGGCGGCGTTCGCCATATGCTGATGGACTTTGGCTACCTGGAAGAGACGTTCGAGGCCGGTAAACGTACCGCTAACATTTCATTTGTGATCACTGTCGTGCTTTCACTTCTCGCAGGAGTTCTCGTATGGTAAGCAACGCCTCCGCATTAGGACGCAACGGCGTACATGACTTCATCCTGGTCCGCGCTACCGCCATCGTCCTCACGCTCTACATCATCTATATGATCGGTTTCTTCGCCACTAGCGGCACACTGACGTGGGAAATCTGGAGTGGTTTCTTCGAATCGGCCTTCACCAAAGTGTTCACCCTGCTGGCCCTGTTGTCCATCCTTATTCATGCCTGGATTGGCATGTGGCAGGTGTTGACCGATTACGTTAAACCGCTGGCGATTCGCCTTCCGCTGCAACTGATTATTGTTGTTGCTCTGCTGGTTTACGTCATTTATGGATTTGTTGTGGTGTGGGGTGTGTAATGAAACTGCCAGTCAGAGAATTTGATGCTGTTGTGATTGGTGCGGGTGGCGCAGGTATGCGCGCCGCACTGCAAATTTCCCAGAGCGGCCAGACCTGTGCGCTGCTCTCTAAAGTATTCCCGACCCGTTCCCACACTGTGTCTGCGCAGGGTGGTATCACCGTTGCGCTGGGTAATTCCCATGAAGATAACTGGGAATGGCACATGTACGAAACGGTAAAAGGTTCAGACTACATCGGCGACCAGGATGCCATCGAATATATGTGTAAAACCGGCCCGGAAGCGATTCTGGAGCTGGACCACATGGGTCTGCCGTTCTCCCGTCTGGAAAATGGCACCATCTATCAGCGTCCGTTTGGCGGCCAGTCGAAAAACTTCGGCGGCGAACAGGCGGCACGTACCGCAGCAGCGGCTGACCGTACCGGTCACGCTTTGCTGCACACCCTTTATCAGCAAAACCTGAAAAACCACACCACCATCTTCTCCGAGTGGTATGCGTTGGATCTGGTGAAAAACGCCGATGGCGCGGTGGTGGGTTGTACCGCACTGTGCATTGAAACCGGTGAAGTGGTCTATTTCAAAGCGCGCGCAACCGTGCTGGCCACCGGCGGCGCAGGCCGTATCTATCAGTCCACTACCAACGCCCACATCAACACCGGTGACGGCGTTGGGATGGCTATCCGCGCTGGCGTGCCGGTGCAGGACATGGAGATGTGGCAGTTCCACCCAACCGGTATCGCCGGTGCGGGCGTGCTGGTGACAGAAGGCTGCCGTGGTGAAGGTGGCTATCTGCTGAACAAACATGGCGAGCGCTTTATGGAGCGTTATGCCCCGAATGCGAAAGACCTGGCGGGTCGTGACGTGGTGGCGCGTTCCATCATGATCGAAATCCGTGAAGGCCGCGGCTGCGACGGCCCTTGGGGCCCGCACGCGAAGCTGAAACTCGACCATCTGGGTAAAGAAGTGCTGGAATCCCGTCTGCCGGGCATTCTGGAACTGTCCCGCACCTTCGCCCACGTCGACCCGGTAAAAGAGCCGATTCCGGTTATCCCAACCTGTCACTACATGATGGGCGGTATTCCGACCAAAGTGACCGGTCAGGCGCTGACCGTGAACGAGCAGGGTGAAGACGTGGTCATCCCTGGTCTGTTCGCGGTAGGCGAAATTGCCTGCGTATCCGTGCACGGCGCAAACCGTCTGGGCGGCAACTCCCTGCTGGACCTGGTGGTATTTGGCCGTGCGGTGGGGCTGCATCTCCAGGAATCTATTGCCGAGCAGGGCGCGTTGCGTGATGCGACCGACGACGAAATTGATGCCTCTCTTGAGCGCCTCAACCGCTGGAACGGCAACCGTAACGGCGAAGATCCGGTTGAAATCCGTAAAGCGCTGCAAGAGTGTATGCAGCACAACTTCTCGGTATTCCGTGAAGGTGACGCGATGGCCAAAGGGCTGGAGCAGCTGAAAGCGATCCGCGAGCGTCTGAAGAATGCCCGTCTGGACGATACTTCGAGCGAGTTCAACACCCAGCGCGTTGAGTGCCTGGAGCTGGATAACCTGATGGAAACCGCGTTCGCGACCGCGATGTCGGCAAACTTTCGTACCGAAAGCCGTGGCGCCCATAGCCGCTTCGACTTCCCGGATCGTGATGACGAAAACTGGCTGTGCCATTCCCTGTATCTGCCAGAGTCGGAAACCATGACGCGTCGTAGCGTTAACATGGAACCGAAACTGCGTCCGGCGTTCCCGCCGAAGATTCGTACTTACTAATGCGGAGACAGGATAATGAAACTCGAATTCTCAGTTTATCGTTATAACCCGGATATAGACGATGCTCCGCGTATGCAGGATTACACCCTCGAAGCGGAAGAAGGTCGTGACATGATGCTGCTGGATGCTTTAATCCAGCTGAAAGAAAAAGATCCTACGCTGTCGTTCCGCCGCTCCTGCCGTGAAGGGGTATGTGGCTCTGACGGTGTAAACATGAACGGCAAAAACGGTCTGGCCTGTATCACGCCAATTTCAGCGCTACAGCGTACAGGCCAGAAAATTGTCATCCGTCCTCTGCCTGGCCTGCCGGTCGTGCGTGATTTGGTGGTGGACATGGGGCAATTCTATGCACAATATGAGAAGATTAAGCCTTACTTATTGAATAATGGGCAAAATCCACCCGCTCGCGAGCACTTACAGTCGCCTGAGCAGCGTGAAAAACTCGATGGGTTGTTCGAGTGTATTCTCTGTGCATGCTGTTCAACGTCATGCCCGTCATTCTGGTGGAACCCGGATAAATTTATCGGCCCTGCGGGTCTGCTGGCTGCCTATCGCTTCCTGATCGACACCCGCGATACCGAAACCGAGAATCGTCTGGAAGGGTTAAGTGACGCTTTCAGCGTATTCCGCTGCCATAGCATCATGAACTGCGTCAGTGTGTGTCCTAAGGGGCTGAACCCGACGCGCGCCATCGGCCATATTAAGTCGATGTTGTTGCAGCGCAGTGCGTAAGTAACAACGCCGGATGGCGCTGCGCTTATCCGGCCTACGTAACAGTAGGCCCGGTAAGCGTAGCGCCACCAGGCAAATTGCAGAAACCTTTAAAAACTGCCCTGAAGTTTAGACAGTTTCTAAAGGTTCCTTCGCGGGCCAAATGAAAAGAGCTCGCAGGTGAACCCCGGCACGTACACGTGGTGTGCGTGGTAGTTTCTACGGCGAAAGTAAGCATAAAAATGCTTAAGGGATCACGATGCAGAACGGCGCAATGAAAGCCTGGCTGGACTCTTCTTACCTCTCTGGTTCAAACCAGAGCTGGATAGAACAGCTCTATGAAGACTTCTTAACCGATCCTGACTCAGTGGACGCAAACTGGCGTTCCATGTTCCAGCAGTTGCCTGGTACAGGGGTCAAACCGGATCAATTCCATTCAAAAACACGTGATTATTTCCGTCGTCTGGCGAAGGATGCCTCACGTTACTCTTCTGCGATTTCCGACCCTGACACCAATGCGAAGCAGGTAAAAGTCCTGCAGCTTATCAACGCTTATCGCTTCCGTGGTCACCAGCATGCGAATCTCGATCCGCTGGGACTGTGGCAGCAGGAACGTGTAGCGGATCTCGATCCGGCTTATCACGATCTGACCGAGGCCGATTTCCAGGAAAGCTTTAACGTAGGTTCCTTTGCCATCGGCAAAGACACGATGAAGCTGGGCGATCTGATTGATGCGCTCAAGCAAACCTACTGCGGCTCCATCGGCGCGGAATATATGCACATTACCTCCACCGAAGAGAAACGCTGGATCCAGCAGCGTATCGAATCCGTGGCGGGTCACGCGAATTTCTCAGCAGACGAGAAAAAACGTTTCCTGAGCGAACTGACGGCAGCCGAAGGCCTTGAGCGCTATCTGGGCGCGAAATTCCCGGGCGCAAAACGCTTCTCACTGGAGGGCGGCGATGCGTTAGTCCCGATGCTGAAAGAGCTGATTCGTCATGCCGGTAAGAGCGGCACGCGCGAAGTGGTGCTGGGCATGGCGCACCGTGGCCGTCTGAACGTGCTGGTTAACGTGCTGGGTAAAAAACCGCAGGATCTGTTCGACGAATTTGCGGGTAAACATAAAGAGCACCTCGGCACCGGTGACGTGAAGTACCACATGGGCTTCTCGTCGGATATCGAAACCGAGGGCGGTCAGGTTCACCTGGCGCTGGCGTTTAACCCGTCGCACTTGGAAATCGTCAGCCCGGTGGTTATCGGTTCCGTGCGTGCGCGTCTGGATCGTCTGGACGAGCCGAGCAGCAATAAAGTGCTGCCAATCACCATTCACGGTGATGCGGCAGTCACAGGGCAGGGCGTGGTTCAGGAAACCCTGAACATGTCGAAAGCGCGTGGTTATGAAGTGGGCGGTACCGTTCGCATCGTAATCAACAACCAGGTGGGCTTCACCACCTCTAACCCACTGGATGCGCGTTCTACCCCGTACTGCACCGACATCGGTAAAATGGTTCAGGCGCCAATCTTCCACGTAAACGCGGATGACCCGGAAGCCGTTGCTTTCGTTACCCGTCTGGCGCTGGACTTCCGTAACACCTTTAAGCGCGACGTGTTCATTGACCTCTTCTGCTACCGCCGTCACGGCCACAACGAAGCGGATGAGCCAAGTGCAACCCAGCCGCTGATGTACCAGAAAATCAAAAAACACCCGACGCCGCGTAAAATCTATGCTGACAAGCTGGAAAGCGAAAAAGTGGCGACGCTGGAAGATGCGACCGAAATGGTCAATCTTTATCGCGACGCGCTGGACGCGGGTGAATGCGTGGTCAAAGAGCTGCGCCCAATGAACATGCACTCCTTTACCTGGTCGCCGTACCTCAACCACGAGTGGGACGAGAGCTACCCGAACAAGGTTGAGATGAAGCGTTTGCAGGAGCTGGCTAAACGCATCAGCACCGTGCCGGAAGCGATCGAGATGCAGTCCCGCGTGGCCAAGATCTATGGCGACCGCCAGGCCATGGCGGCGGGTGAAAAGCTGTTCGACTGGGGCGGCGCGGAAACGCTGGCCTATGCGACGCTGGTTGACGAAGGTATTCCGGTTCGTCTGTCCGGTGAAGATGCGGGTCGTGGCACCTTCTTCCACCGTCATGCGGTTGTACACAACCAGTCTAACGGTTCAACCTATACTCCGCTTCAGCACGTGCATAACGGTCAGGGCCAGTTCAAGGTCTGGGACTCCGTGCTGTCAGAAGAAGCGGTTCTGGCCTTCGAATACGGCTACGCCACCGCAGAACCTCGCACCCTGACTATCTGGGAAGCGCAGTTCGGTGACTTCGCCAACGGTGCGCAGGTCGTCATCGACCAGTTCATCTCCTCCGGTGAGCAGAAGTGGGGCCGTATGTGTGGTCTGGTGATGTTGCTGCCGCACGGCTATGAAGGGCAAGGGCCGGAGCACTCCTCCGCGCGTCTGGAGCGTTATCTGCAACTCTGCGCCGAGCAGAACATGCAGGTCTGCGTGCCGTCCACCCCGGCTCAGGTGTACCACATGCTGCGTCGTCAGGCGCTGCGCGGTATGCGCCGTCCGCTGGTGGTCATGTCGCCAAAATCCCTGCTGCGTCATCCGCTGGCGGTTTCGAGCCTGGATGAACTGGCTAACGGCACCTTCCTGCCAGCCATCGGTGAAATTGACGAGCTGGATCCGCAGGCCGTTAAGCGTGTCGTAATGTGTTCTGGTAAGGTTTATTACGACCTGCTGGAACAGCGCCGTAAGAACGATCAGAAAGATGTCGCCATCGTGCGTATCGAGCAGCTTTATCCGTTCCCGCATCAGGCGATGCAGGAAGTGCTGAAACAGTACGCTCACGTTCATGATTTTGTCTGGTGCCAGGAAGAGCCGCTCAACCAGGGCGCATGGTATTGCAGCCAGCATCATTTCCGTGAAGTGATTCCATTTGGGTCTGCCCTGCGTTATGCAGGTCGCCCGGCCTCCGCCTCTCCGGCTGTAGGGTATATGTCCGTTCACCAGAAGCAGCAACAAGATCTGGTCAATGACGCGCTGAACGTCGATTAATTAAAGGATACATAATGAGTAGCGTAGATATTCTTGTTCCCGACCTGCCTGAGTCCGTAGCAGATGCAACCGTCGCCACCTGGCACAAAAAACCAGGCGACGCGGTAACCCGTGACGAAGTGCTGGTAGAAATCGAAACTGACAAAGTGGTACTGGAAGTACCGGCTTCAGCGGATGGCATTCTGGATGCAGTCCTGGAAGACGAAGGTACGACCGTGACTTCTCGCCAGATCCTGGGTCGCCTGCGTGAAGGCAACAGCGCGGGCAAAGAGTCCAGCGCGAAATCTGAAGAGAAAGCGTCTACCCCAGCCCAGCGCCAGCAGGCGTCTCTGGAAGAGCAAACCAATGACGCGCTCAGCCCGGCGATCCGTCGCCTGCTGGCTGAGCACAGCCTCGATCCGGCAGCCATCAAAGGTACCGGCGTGGGTGGCCGTCTGACTCGCGAAGATATCGACAAGCATCTGGCAAAAGCGCCTTCAGAGGCGAAAGCGGAAGCGAAAGCCCCTGCGGCAGCACCAGCGGCACAGCCAGCTCTGGGCGCACGTAGCGAAAAACGCGTGCCGATGACCCGCCTTCGCAAGCGCGTGGCCGAGCGTCTGCTGGAAGCGAAAAACTCCACCGCGATGCTGACCACCTTCAACGAAGTCAACATGAAGCCAATCATGGACCTGCGCAAGCAGTACGGTGACGCGTTTGAAAAACGTCACGGTATCCGTCTGGGCTTCATGTCCTTCTACGTGAAAGCGGTAGTTGAAGCGCTGAAACGCTACCCGGAAGTGAACGCGTCTATCGATGGCGATGACGTGGTTTACCACAACTACTTCGACGTCAGCATGGCGGTTTCTACCCCACGTGGCCTGGTCACCCCGGTTCTGCGTGATGTGGACACCCTGGGTATGGCTGACATTGAGAAGAAAATCAAAGAGCTGGCCGTGAAAGGCCGCGACGGCAAGCTGACCGTTGAAGACCTGACTGGCGGTAACTTCACCATTACCAACGGTGGCGTGTTCGGCTCGCTGATGTCTACCCCGATCATCAACCCGCCGCAGAGCGCGATCCTGGGTATGCACGCCATTAAAGATCGTCCAATGGCGGTAGACGGTAAAGTTGAGATCCTGCCGATGATGTACCTGGCGCTCTCATACGATCACCGCCTGATCGACGGCCGCGAGTCCGTAGGCTTCCTGGTTGCCATTAAAGAGCTGCTGGAGGATCCAACGCGTCTGCTGCTGGACGTTTAGTAACTATTTAGCATCACCTGCCCTGTAGGCCGGATAAGCGTAGCGCCGGTCTACAGGTTTGAAGATAACGATTACCCTGAAGGATGGATAGAACACATGAACTTACATGAATATCAGGCCAAACAGCTGTTTGCCAGGTCAGGCTTACCGGCTCCGGTGGGTTATGCCTGTACTACCCCGCGTGAAGCAGAAGAAGCCGCATCTAAAATCGGTTCCGGCCCGTGGGTAGTTAAATGTCAGGTTCACGCTGGTGGCCGTGGTAAAGCGGGCGGTGTGAAGGTTGTTAAGAGCAAAGAAGAGATCCGTGCGTTTGCTGAACATTGGCTCGGCAAGCGTCTGGTAACCTACCAGACAGATGCGAATGGCCAGCCGGTCAACCAGATCCTGGTTGAAGCGGCAACCGACATCGCGAAAGAATTGTACCTCGGCGCAGTCGTAGACCGTAGCTCCCGTCGCGTGGTGTTCATGGCATCTACCGAAGGCGGCGTGGAAATCGAAAAAGTGGCGGAAGAGACCCCGCACCTGATCCACAAAGTGGCAATCGATCCGCTGGCGGGCCCAATGCCTTACCAGGGGCGTGAGCTGGCGTTCAAACTGGGTCTGGAAGGCAAGCTGGTTCAGCAGTTCACCAAGATCTTCATGGGGCTGGCGACCATCTTCCTGGAGCGCGATCTGGCGCTGATCGAGATCAACCCGCTGGTGATCACCACCCAGGGCGACCTGATCTGCCTCGACGGCAAGCTGGGCGCTGACGGCAACGCGCTGTTCCGCCAGGCGGATCTGCGCGAAATGCGCGACCAGTCTCAGGAAGATCCGCGTGAAGCGCAGGCTGCCCAGTGGGAGCTGAACTACGTGGCGCTGGATGGCAACATCGGCTGCATGGTTAACGGTGCGGGCCTGGCAATGGGCACCATGGACATCGTTAAGCTGCACGGCGGTGAGCCAGCGAACTTCCTCGACGTGGGCGGTGGCGCAACCAAAGAGCGCGTAACCGAAGCGTTCAAAATCATTCTCTCTGACAGCAACGTAAAAGCGGTTCTGGTGAACATCTTCGGCGGTATCGTACGTTGCGACCTGATCGCCGACGGTATCATCGGCGCGGTAGGAGAAGTGGGCGTTAACGTTCCGGTTGTTGTACGTCTGGAAGGGAATAACGCTGAACTCGGCGCGAAAAAACTGGCTGACAGCGGCCTGAATATTATTGCAGCGAAAAGTCTGACGGATGCAGCTCAGCAGGTTGTTGCCGCAGTGGAGGGGAAATAATGTCCGTTTTAATTAATAAAGATACCAAGGTTATCTGCCAGGGCTTCACCGGTAGCCAGGGGACTTTCCACTCCGAACAGGCGATTGCCTACGGTACGCAGATGGTTGGCGGCGTAACGCCAGGTAAAGGCGGCACCACGCACCTGGGCCTGCCGGTGTTCAACACCGTGCGTGAAGCAGTAGAAGCGACGGGCGCAACCGCGACCGTGATCTACGTTCCAGCGCCGTTCTGCAAAGACTCTATTCTGGAAGCGATCGACGCAGGCATTAAGCTGATCATCACCATCACCGAAGGCATCCCGACGCTGGATATGCTGACCGTGAAGGTGAAGCTGGACGAAGCAGGCGTGCGCATGATCGGCCCGAACTGCCCAGGCGTTATCACCCCAGGCGAATGCAAAATCGGCATCATGCCGGGCCACATTCACAAACCGGGCAAAGTGGGCATCGTGTCCCGTTCCGGTACCCTGACCTATGAAGCAGTTAAGCAGACCACCGATTACGGCTTCGGCCAGTCCACCTGCGTGGGCATCGGCGGTGACCCGATCCCAGGCTCTAACTTCATCGACATCCTGAAGCTGTTCCAGGAAGATCCACAGACCGAAGCGATCGTGATGATCGGTGAGATCGGTGGTAGCGCGGAAGAAGAAGCGGCTGCTTACATCAAAGATCATGTGACCAAGCCGGTGGTGGGTTATATCGCGGGTGTGACCGCGCCGAAAGGCAAACGTATGGGTCACGCGGGTGCGATTATCGCTGGCGGTAAAGGTACGGCTGATGAGAAATTCGCAGCACTGGAAGCCGCAGGCGTGAAAACCGTTCGCAGCCTGGCGGATATCGGTGAAGCACTGAAATCCATCATTAAGTAAGTCC
>OKPY01000104.1_pt1 | contig 9804 bp, 7 predicted proteins | sample 1611751 | NCBI WGS metagenome assembly OKPY01 (sample SAMN04436767, study PRJEB24849) | human gut metagenome | biome: human gut; feature: NICU; material: stool | host: Homo sapiens | place: USA: Saint Louis, MO | collected 2011-05-05 | reverse complement strand
AACACTTCACCCGCTTCGCCGGGCGCGTCGGCCTGTTCAACAACCAGGCCGGAGATCGGTTGCTGCATCTGGCGGATCTGATTATCTGCATCGGCTACAGCCCGGTGGAATACGAGCCGTCCATGTGGAACAGCGGCGATGCCACGCTGGTGCACATTGACGTGCTGCCCGCCTATGAGGAGCGCAAGTATGTTCCCGATCTGGAACTGGTCGGGGATATTGCCGCCACGCTGAATCTGCTTGCCAGCCGAATCGAGCACAAACTTGAACTCAGCCAGCGCGCCTCGGAAATTCTTGTCGATCGCCAGCATCAGCGTGACCTCCTCGACCGTCGCGGCGCATCGCTAAACCAGTTTGCCCTGCATCCGCTGCGCATCGTGCGCGCCATGCAGGACATCGTGAATAACGACGTAACGCTCACCGTCGATATGGGCAGCTTCCACATCTGGATCGCCCGCTACCTCTACAGCTTGCGCGCGCGTCAGGTGATGATCTCCAACGGTCAGCAGACCATGGGCGTGGCGCTGCCGTGGGCGATTGGCGCGTGGCTGGTCAACCCGGGGCGCAAGGTGGTGTCGGTCTCCGGGGACGGCGGATTTTTGCAGTCGAGCATGGAGCTGGAAACCGCTGTGCGCCTCAATGCCAACGTGCTGCACATCATCTGGGTGGATAACGCCTACAACATGGTGGCGATCCAGGAAGAGAAAAAATACCAGCGTCTCTCCGGAGTGGAGTTTGGCACGGTCGATTTTAAAGCCTATGCCGACGCCTTCGGTGCGAAAGGCTTTGCCGTCGAGAGCGCCGACGCGCTCGAACCGACGCTGCGTGCCGCAATGGATGTCGATGGCCCGGCCGTGGTGGCCATTCCCGTCGACTACAGCGATAACCCGCTGCTGATGGGCCAGCTCCATCTCAGCCAGATTTTGTGAATCAATATAAGGACAGAGAAATGCAAAAAGTGGCTCTCGTAACCGGCTCCGGCCAGGGGATTGGCAAAGCGATCGCGCTTCGCCTGGTGAAGGACGGCTTTGCCGTCGCTATTGCGGATTACAACGAAGAGACGGCGAAAGCGGTCGCGGATGAGATCACCCGCAACGGCGGGAAAGCCGTCGCCGTGAAGGTGGACGTCTCTGACCGCGACCAGGTGTTTGCGGCGGTGGAAAAAGCCCGCACCGCGCTGGGCGGCTTCAACGTCATCGTCAATAACGCCGGGGTGGCGCCGTCCACGCCAATCGAATCCATCACGCCGGAAATTGTCGACAAGGTCTACAACATCAACGTGAAAGGGGTGATCTGGGGCATTCAGGCCGCGATTGACGCGTTCCGCAAAGAGGGGCACGGCGGCAAAATCATCAACGCCTGCTCCCAGGCGGGCCATACCGGCAACCCGGAGCTGGCCGTCTACAGTTCCAGTAAATTTGCGGTGCGCGGCTTAACCCAGACCGCCGCACGGGATCTTGCTCCGCTGGTGATCACCGTCAACGCCTACTGCCCGGGCATCGTTAAAACGCCGATGTGGGCGGAGATCGACCGTCAGGTCTCCGAGGCAGCGGGTAAACCGCTCGGCTACGGGACCGAGACCTTTGCCAAACGCATTACGCTTGGCCGTTTGTCCGAACCGGAAGATGTGGCCGCCTGTGTCTCTTACCTCGCCGGACCAGACTCCGACTACATGACCGGTCAGTCGCTGCTGATTGATGGTGGGATGGTGGTCAACTAAATTCTAATAAGCTCTGACATGAGTTTTCCCCTGCCCCCGGGCAGTGGCGTTTTTTTGTCTCCTCCGCCATTGTGCATTACACTGCGCGCTGCAAAACTTTAGTCTTAAGATCTGACAGGCGGTAACAGCGATGAACGGTACAATCACAACGTGGTTTAAAGATAAAGGCTTCGGATTTATCAAAGATGAAAACGGCGACAACCGCTATTTTCACGTGATTAAGGTCGCCAACCCTGATCTGATTAAGAAAGATGCGGCGGTGACCTTCGAACCCACCACCAACACCAAAGGCCTTTCCGCGTATGCGGTGAAGGTGATCCCGGAGAGCAAGCATCTTTATATCGCGGGCGAGCGCGTGAAGCTCACCTCGATCAAATCCTTCGTGGTGTTCAGCGAAGAAGAGCCCGTTGAGACCAAAATCGACAAAGAGAACGCGGTGCTGTCGGTGGGGCTACTGATGAACAGCATCAAGCCGAAAAGTGAGAAAAAGCCGGGCGAGATGCGCACGGTGAAGAAGCTGGCGATCACCACCTTCCAGAACACGACGATGATCTTCACCGAAGATGAAATCGACATCGACGCGACGGTTAAGCTGCTGAAGTAATTTCGTGCCGGGTAGCGGCTCTCCCTTACCCGGCCTGCATTTCCTCTCTTTTCGTCCGCTTTTTAACCTGCTATAACAAACTCCTTACCTTTCAGGGAGTCATCGCCGTGCCCGAAATCAATCAATATGGTCAAACCGTTAACGATATCGTCCCGGACTGGAAGTGCGCCCGGGTCTTAACCCGCACCCCGCTCACCGGTCAGTATTGTCGTCTGGAGCCGCTGGACGCCGATCGTCACTCGGCTGATTTATATGAGGCCTACGCGCTGGGTGATGAGAGCGACTGGACGTGGCTTGCCAGCACCCAGCCTGAAAGCGTGGAAGCCACCGCCCACTGGGTGCTCGGCAAGGTGATGGATGACGATCTGGTGCCCTTTGCCGTTATCGATCTGCGCACCGAAAAGGCGGTAGGGCTGGTGAGCTACATGGCGATAGAGCGGTTCCAGGGCTCGGTGGAGATCGGCCATGTCACCTGGTCGCGGAGGATGAAAGGCACCCGCATCGGCACCGAAGCGGTGTGGCTGCTGCTGAAAAATGCCTTTGAGCATAAGTACCGTCGGCTGGAGTGGAAATGCGATTCGATGAACACCGCCTCACGCAGCGCGGCGGAGCGGCTGGGGTTTGTCTGGGAAGGGCGCCTGCGCCAGAGGCTGGTGCGTAAAGGGCGCAACCGCGACAGCGACATGCTCTCTATTATTGACGGCGAGTGGCAGGAAAGGGACGCGGAGTTGCGCGCCTGGCTGGCGGCGGAGAATTTTGACGCGGAAGGGCGGCAGGTTAAGCGGCTTGAAGCATTTCGGCAATAATTTCCCCTCACCCTAACCCTCTCCCAGAGGGAGAGGGGACGATGACACCCTCTCCCTCTGGGAGAGGGTTAGGGTGAGGGGAGAAGTTCGCACTCAGCGGCGAACCGGCGCCCCATCCGCCACATAATACGCCGCCGTGCTCTTCGCCAGCGGCTCGCGCCCGCGAATGCCGTCGGCAATCTTCTCACCAATCATGATGGTGGTGGCGTTCAGGTTGCCAGTGATAATTTGCGGCATAATCGACGCATCTACCACGCGTAACCCTTCCAGCCCGTGAACGCGGCCTTCGCCATCGACCACCGCCATTTCGTCGTAGCCCATCTTGCAGGTGCCGCACGGATGGAAGGCGGTTTCGGCGTGGTTACGCACGAACTCGTCCAGCTGTTCGTCGGTCTGGCATTCGACGCCCGGGCTGATTTCGCGACCGCGATACTTGTCCAGCGCGGGCTGGTGCATGATCTCGCGGGTGATGCGGATCGCGTCGCGGAACTCCTGCCAGTCCTGCTCGTGGGACATATAGTTGAACAGGATCGCCGGATGCTGATGCGGGTCGCGGGACTTAATCCGTACGTGCCCGCGGCTCGGCGAGCGCATGGAGCCGACGTGGCACTGGAAACCGTGTTCTTTCACCGCGTTCGAGCCGTTGTAGTTAATCGCTACCGGCAGGAAGTGATACTGAATATTCGGCCACTCGAACTCCTCGCGGCTGCGGATAAACCCGCCCGCTTCGAAGTGGTTGCTCGCGCCCACGCCTGTGCCGCCAAACAGCCACTCCGCGCCAATCTTCGGCTGGTTCCACCACTGCAGGGCAGGGTAGAGGGAAACGGGCTCTTTGCATTCATACTGAAGGTACATCTCCAGGTGATCCTGCAAGTTTTCCCCCACGCCGGGTAAATCATGTACCAGCGGGATATCAAACTGCTTCAGCAGTTCAGCGTTGCCCACGCCGGAGCGCTGGAGGATCTGCGGTGACGCAATAGCGCCCGCGCACAGCAGTACCTCTTTCTTCGCTGTCGCTTTTGAAGGAATGGTGCTTTCGCCTTCCAGCCACTCGACGCCCACCGCGCGCTTGCCGTCAAAGATAATGTGATCGGTCATGGCGTGGGTGCGGATGGTCAGATTCGGGCGCGGTTTGGCCTGATCCAGATAGCCGCGCGCGGTGCTGGCGCGTCGGCCCTGCGGCGTGACCGTGCGATCCATCGGGCCAAAGCCTTCCTGCTGATAGCCGTTGAGATCGTCGGTGCGCGGGTAGCCCGCCTGCACGCCTGCCTCCACCATCGCTTCAAACAGCGGGTTCACGCCCGGCTTAGAGGTGGTGACGCTCACCGGACCGTCGCCGCCGTGGTAGTCGTTCGGCCCCACGTCGCGGGTCTCTGCCTTGCGGTAGTAGGGCAGGCAGTTGAGATAGCTCCAGTGCTCCAGACCCGGTTCTTTCGCCCAGTTGTCCAGATCCATTGCGTTGCCGCGCACGTAGCACATGCCGTTGATCAGCGACGAGCCGCCCAGCCCTTTTCCACGTCCGCACTCCATGCGGCGGTTGTTCATGAAAGGCTCTGGCTCGGTTTCATACGCCCAGTTGTAGCGCTTGCCCTGCAACGGGAAGGCCAGCGCGGCAGGCATCTGGGTGCGGAAGTCAAAGCGGTAGTCCGGCCCGCCCGCCTCAAGCAGCAGGACGGTGGTGTTCGGATCTTCAGTCAGTCGTGTTGCCAGAACGTTGCCGGCAGAGCCGGCCCCGATAATGATGTAGTCAAATTGCAAATAAACCTCCCGGTTAAAATATGGACTGGAATTTACCCATCTCAACCAGGATGGACTTCCCCTGGGTGTAACTCTGAAGCGTCATGACGCCGTTCTCGCGGCCAATGCCGGAGTGTTTGTATCCGCCCACCGGCATCTCCGCGGCGGATTCGCCCCAGGTGTTGATCCAGCAGATGCCCGCTTCGAGCTGATGAATAGCGCCGTGGGCGCGGTTCAGATCGGCGGTGACAATGCCCGCCGCCAGACCGTAGTCGGTGTCATTGGCGCGACGAATGGCCTCTTCGTCAGTGTCATAGGAAAGAATGGACATCACCGGGCCGAAGATCTCTTCGCGCACGATGGTCATTTCGTCGGTGCAGTCGGTGAACACGGTCGGGGCAACCCACGCGCCGTTATCAAAGCCGTCACCCTTCAGCACGTCACCGCCGCACAGCACGCGCGCGCCTTCCTCTTTGCCTTTGGCGATGTAGCGCATCACGCTGTCGCGGTGCGGGAAGCTGACCATCGGGCCGAAGTTAGTGTTTTCATCGAACAGGTCGCCCGCGCGGATGCGGCCCACGCGCTCAACGATTTTTTGCTCAAACGCGGCTTTAAACTTCGCGGGCACGAACACTCGGGTGCCGTTGGTGCACACCTGACCGGAGCTGAAGAAGTTGGCCATCATGGCGATATCTGCCGCGAGATCCAGATCCGCATCGTCAAACACTATCAGCGGGGATTTACCGCCCAGCTCCATCGTTACCTCTTTCAGGGACGAGGCCGCCGAGTTCGCCATCACCTTTTTGCCGCTGGCGACGCCGCCGGTAAAGGAGACTTTGGCGATGCCCGGATGCTCGGTCAGGTACTGGCCGGTTTCCGCGCCCACACCCGGCAGAACGTTAAACACGCCGTCCGGCACGTCCGCTTCGGTGTAGATTTCCGCCAGTTTCAGGGCGGTAAGCGGCGTTACTTCGCTCGGCTTGAAGATCATCGCGTTGCCCGCCGCCAGCGCCGGGGCGGATTTCCACAGGGCGATCTGGATCGGATAGTTCCACGCGCCGATGCCCGCCACCACGCCCAGCGGCTCGCGGCGGGTATAGACGAAGGAGGTCTCGCGCAGCGGGATCTGGCTGCCTTCCAGTGCCGGGATCAGCCCCGCGTAGTACTCCAGCACGTCCGCGCCGGTGACGATGTCGACGGTCGAGGTTTCAGAAAACGCTTTACCGGTGTCGAGGGTTTCCAGCTTTGCCAGCTCGTCGTTGCGCTCGCGCAGGATATCGACGGCGCGACGCAGGATGCGCGAGCGCTCCATGGCGGTCATCGCCGCCCAGATTTTTTGCCCGCGCTTTGCGCTATCCACGGCGCGGTCCACGTCTTCACGCCCGGCGGCCTGCACGCTCGCCAGAACTTCACCGTTGGCCGGGTTGATGGTCTCGAAGGTGCGACCGCTGGTGGCGGATGTATAACCACCATTGATATAAAGCTGCTGTTCTGCCATTCGGGACATGCTTCCTCCTCGGTTATTCGGTCGGTAAATGCTGGCTGATAAAGTGGCTGGTAAGCGACTGGGCCAGGGTTTTATCCAGCGGTTTGCCGCTGCGCGCGGCGCGCAGCCACAGCCCGTCAATCAGTGCGGCGAGCCCGTAGCCCGCCTCTTCAGCCTGTTCACGCGGCAGTTCGCGGCGGAATTCGTACACCAGATTTGAGAGCAACCGGCGGCTGCTGACCTGCTGCATACGATAGAGCATCGGCTGATGCATGCTGCTGGCCCAGAAGGCCAGCCAGGCCTTCATCGCCGCGCCGCTGACCTGGGTTTCATCAAAATTGCCGCCGACAATCGCCTGCAAACGCTGCTCTGCACTGCCTTCCGGCAGGGCGCGTAAACGGCTTAATACCGCATCGCGTAACTGACCGGTGATGTCGCGCATGGTTGCTTCCAGCAGACCGTTTTTATCTTTGAAATAGTGGCTGATGATCCCCGTGGACACGCCCGCCCGACGGGCGATTTGCGCGATGGTTGCGTCATGCATTCCCACTTCATTAATTGCTTCCAGCGTGGCATCGATGAGCTGCCTGCGCCGGATCGGCTGCATCCCCACTTTGGGCATTTTTGCCACTCCATTCATCAGCGTTGGTAATCTATTAAAGCGGTTTTTGATTGGACGTTCAATATAAAATGTGTCTTAATTGTTGCGATTTTGGATTTTAATAGTTACAAAAACAGTGGGGATACTGGATGACAGACCTTTCACAAGACAGAGAAAAAGACAAAATCAACCCGGTCGTTTTTTATACGTCCGCCGGGCTGATTTTGTTGTTTTCCCTGACGACCATCTTCTTTCGTGATTTTTCTGCCGAGTGGATTGGGCGCACCCTGAACTGGGTGTCGAAGACCTTCGGCTGGTACTACCTTCTGGCGGCGACGCTCTATATCGTCTTCGTCGTCTGCATTGCCTGCTCGCGCTTCGGTTCGGTGAAGCTTGGGCCGGAGCAGTCCAAGCCCGAGTTCAGCCTGCTGAGTTGGGCCGCGATGCTGTTTGCCGCGGGCATTGGCATCGACCTGATGTTCTTCTCCGTGGCGGAACCGGTCACGCAATATATGCAGCCGCCGGAAGGGGCAGGGCAGACGATGGAGGCCGCGCGTCAGGCGATGGTCTGGACGCTGTTCCACTACGGCCTGACGGGCTGGTCAATGTATGCCCTGATGGGCATGGCGCTCGGATACTTTAGCTATCGTTATAATTTGCCCCTTACCATCCGCTCCGCGCTGTACCCGATTTTCGGGAAAAAGATCAACGGCCCGATTGGCCACAGCGTCGATATCGCGGCGGTGATCGGCACCATCTTTGGTATCGCCACCACGCTCGGGATTGGCGTGGTGCAGCTTAACTACGGGCTGAGCGTGCTGTTTGACATCCCGGATTCGATGGCGGCGAAGGCGGCGCTGATTGCGCTGTCGGTGATCATCGCTACCATCTCGGTGACCTCCGGCGTGGATAAAGGTATTCGCGTGCTCTCCGAGCTGAACGTCGCGCTGGCGCTGGGGCTGATCCTGTTCGTGCTGTTTATGGGCGACACCTCGTTCCTGCTCAACGCCTTAGTGCTCAACGTAGGTGATTACGTGAACCGCTTTATGGGCATGACGCTGAACAGCTTCGCCTTTGACCGCCCGGTGGAGTGGATGAACAACTGGACGCTCTTCTTCTCGGCGTGGTGGGTGGCCTGGTCGCCGTTTGTCGGCCTGTTCCTGGCGCGCATTTCGCGTGGGCGCACCATCCGTCAGTTCGTGATGGGCACGCTGATCATCCCGTTCACCTTCACCCTGCTGTGGCTGTCGATTTTCGGCAACAGCGCGCTGCACGAAATTATCCACGGCAATGCGACCTTCGCGCAGGAAGCGATGGTGCACCCGGAGCGCGGCTTCTACAGCCTGCTGGCGCAGTACCCGGCGTTTACTTTTAGCGCGTCCGTAGCAACCATTACCGGCCTGTTGTTCTACGTCACCTCGGCGGACTCCGGCGCGCTGGTGCTGGGGAACTTCACTTCGAAGCTTAAAGACATCAACAGCGATGCGCCGAACTGGCTGCGCATCTTCTGGTCCGTCGCCATCGGCCTGCTGACGCTCGGGATGCTGATGACCAACGGTATCTCTGCGTTGCAGAACACCACGGTGATCATGGGCCTGCCGTTCAGCTTCGTGATCTTCTTCGTGATGGCCGGGCTGTATAAATCGCTTAAGGTGGAAGACTACCGCCGCGTCAGCGCCAGCCGCGACACCGCGCCGCGGCCGATGGGCGCGCAGGACAGGTTGAGCTGGAAGAAACGCCTGTCGCGCCTGATGAACTACCCGGGCACGCGCTACACCAGCCAGATGATGGAGACGGTCTGCTTCCCGGCGATGGAAGAGGTGGCGCAGGAGCTGAAGCTGCGTGGCGCCTACGTGGAACTGAAAAACCTGCCGCCGGAAGAGGGCGAAACCCTGGGGCACCTGGATCTGCTGGTGCACATGGGCGACGAGCAGAACTTTGTTTATCAGATCTGGCCGCAGCAGTATTCGGTTCCCGGCTTTACCTACCGGGCGCGCAGCGGGAAATCGACCTACTACCGGCTGGAGACCTTCCTGCTGGAAGGGAGCCAAGGGAATGATTTGATGGATTACAGCAAGGAGCAGGTAATTACGGATATTCTGGACCAGTATGAACGGCACCTGAACTTTATCCATCTCCACAGGGAAGCGCCGGGGAATAGCGTGATGTTCCCGGATGTCTAAACGGATTCTTAAAATACCTTCAGACTGTATATAAATACAGTTATTTGGCGCAGCATTACTCAAGGAAGAGTAACCATGCAGCAAGAGCCTGATGCTGAAGCATTCGGGCTTTTGCTGCGTTTAGGGAAGGAACTATGGATGAGTCATGCGATAGAGTTTATCGAAACATCACTCTTTACCCGACAGATTAAAAGCATTGCTACGGATGATGAATTAAAGGATCTGCAAGAGGTGATCTATTTCATTATGGCCTATCCAAAATGCATAAAGGACAGCCTGACAGAGACAGAGAAAGCAGAACTTAAAAAGCTGACTTCCATTCTGAAAGATACTGCTTCCAGAGACGTAAATTTGAGGTGTAATATGTAACCTAATCAGGCAGGTGGAGGCTGATAATGAGTATTTTTAATGAATTAAAATCTTCGCTTGAAGAGGCCGTTGAGATCCATAACGGAAGAAAAGCCGCTTCCCGGGTAACCCGCTATGAAGTTGCTGATGTGCGCGCCATCAGAGAGCAGCTCAATATCACGCAAAGCGAAATGGCGAAGGCGCTTGTCACGAGCGTCGATACGATAAAGAGCTGGGAGTCTAAACGTCGCAACCCAACCGGGCTGGCGGCGAAGGTACTTAATGGGATTCTGGAGAATCCTGCATTTTATCAGGCACT
>OKPY01000091.1_pt1 | contig 10641 bp, 10 predicted proteins | sample 1611751 | NCBI WGS metagenome assembly OKPY01 (sample SAMN04436767, study PRJEB24849) | human gut metagenome | biome: human gut; feature: NICU; material: stool | host: Homo sapiens | place: USA: Saint Louis, MO | collected 2011-05-05 | reverse complement strand
TCGGCGCAATCACCTCTTCCACATGCGGCATCTCGATGATGTGCATGTTGTCTCTGCTGGCGAAACCGGCATCTTTATCCGCAAAGACGTACAGTACACCACCACGGGCGCGCACCTCTTCGATGTTAGATTTCAGTTTTTCCAGCAGTTCGTTGTTCGGTGCCACCACGATAACCGGCATATCCGCGTCGATCAGCGCCAGCGGACCGTGTTTCAGCTCGCCTGCCGCGTAGGCTTCCGCGTGGATGTAGGAGATCTCTTTCAGCTTCAGCGCGCCTTCCAGCGCGATAGGGTACTGATCGCCACGGCCCAGGAACAGAGCGTGGTGCTTATCAGAGAAATCTTCAGCCAGCGCCTCAATGCGCTTGTCCTGAGACAGCATCTGCTCGATACGGCTCGGCAGCGCCTGGAGACCGTGAACGATGTCATGCTCAACGGAAGCATCTTCGCCTTTCAGACGCGCCAGCTTCGCCACCAGCATCAGCAGAACGGTCAGCTGAGTGGTAAACGCTTTGGTGGAAGCGACGCCGATTTCGGTGCCCGCTTTGGTCATCAGCGCCAGATCGGATTCACGCACCAGCGAGGAGCCCGGTACGTTACAGATGGCCAGCGAACCCAGGTAACCCAACTCTTTAGACAGACGCAGCGCCGCCAGGGTATCGGCCGTTTCGCCAGACTGGGAAAGGGTGATCATCAGGCTGTTACGGCGCACAGCGGATTTACGATAGCGGAACTCAGATGCGATTTCGACGTCGCACGGCACGCCCGCCAGGGATTCAAACCAGTAGCGAGAGACCATACCGGAGTTGTAAGAGGTACCGCAGGCCACGATCTGAATGTGCTCGACTTTGCTCAGCAGTTCGTTGGCATTGGCGCCCAGCTCGCTCAGATCCACTTCACCATGGCTGATGCGCCCGGTCAGAGTGTTTTTAATGGCGTTTGGCTGTTCGTAGATCTCTTTCTGCATGTAGTGACGGTAAGCGCCTTTGTCGCCCGCGTCGTATTGCAGGTTTGATTCGATTTCCTGGCGCTTAACCTGCTCGCCTTTCGTGTCGAATACGGTCACGCTGCGACGTGTCACCTCGGCAATGTCGCCCTCTTCCAGGAAGATAAAGCGACGGGTAACCGGCAGCAGCGCCAGCTGGTCGGAAGCGATAAAGTTTTCACCCATGCCCAGACCAATCACCATCGGGCTACCGGAACGCGCGGCCAGCAGCGTGGACGGGTCACGGGAATCCATGATCACCGTACCGTAAGCACCACGCAGCTGAGGGATAGCGCGCAGCACCGCATCACGCAGTGTACCGCCCTGTGCCAGCTCCCAGTGCACCAGGTGAGCAATTACTTCGGTGTCGGTTTCAGAGACGAAGGTATAGCCGCGCGCTTTCAGTTCTTCACGCAGCGGTTCGTGGTTTTCGATAATGCCGTTATGCACCACCACAATGTGTTCAGACACATGCGGGTGTGCGTTGCCTTCAGATGGCTCACCGTGAGTCGCCCAGCGGGTATGCGCAATACCGGTGCCACCGTGCAGCGGATGTTCCTCCGCCGCCTGGGCCAGCATCTGCACTTTACCGAGACGACGCAGACGGGTCATATGACCTTCTGCATCGACGACAGCCAGACCGGCTGAGTCATAACCACGGTATTCCAGACGACGTAAACCTTCGAGAAGGATTTCAGCAATATCACGCTGCGCAACTGCGCCAACAATTCCACACATAGTTAGATTCCTGATTATGGCGTTATGCCATGCGTTGTCGCTGACCTGTATTTGCCCTTTCCGGGCACCCCGAGCCTTGTAGAGAGTGGGGTTATTTTTATGGGTACTGCTGGGGGGGGGTCGATTATGTTATCCCCTCACCCCAGCCCTCTCCCCTAAGTGGAGAGGGTGAAAACCGCACCATTCAGTTCCCCTCTCCCCTATGGGGAGAGGGTCAGGGTGAGGGGTGTATATTGTCGTTACTTTTTCTTCACCGGGCGTTTCCAGCCCTGCTTACTGACCTGCGGAACGCGGCTTAACACCAGCTCGTTCTCGGCCACATCGCGCGTAACGGTTGTCCCGGCGGCAATGGTCACGCCTTTGCCCACGGTAACAGGCGCCACCAGCTGGGTATCGGAACCTACAAACACGTCATCACCGATGATGGTTTTAAACTTATTGGCACCGTCATAGTTACAGGTAATCGTCCCTGCACCGATGTTTACGTTGTCGCCAATTTCCGCATCGCCCAGATAGGTCAGATGACCGGCTTTCGAGCCTTTACCGAGACGTGCTTTTTTCATTTCCACGAAGTTACCTACATGAGCGCCTTCCAGCAGCTCAGCGCCCGGGCGCAGACGCGCAAACGGGCCGATGGTACAGGCGGAATCCAGACGCGCATCTTCTACCACGCTGTACGGGCTGATTTCGCAGTCGTCACCGATCACGCTGTTTTTAATCACACAGCCGGTGCCGATTTTGACGCGGTTGCCCAGCGTGACGTTACCTTCCAGGATAACGTTAGTATCTATTTCAACGTCGCGCCCGTGGGTCAGCGTGCCACGCAGATCGAAACGCGCCGGATCGCGCAGCATAACGCCCGCCAGCAACAGTTTTTCTGCCTGCTCGGACTGGTAAATACGCTCCAGGCGTGACAGCTGTAGACGGTTGTTTACCCCGTCCGTTTCGCTGATACGCGCCGGATGAACGGCAGCAATCTCACGCCCTTCCTGGTACGCCATCGCAATGATGTCGGTGATGTAGTATTCACCCTGCGCGTTGTTATTATTGAGTTTGGACAGCCAGCGCTTCATATCCGCACCGTTCGCAATCAGGATGCCGGTGTTGATCTCCTGAATCTGACGCTGTTCGTCAGTGGCATCTTTATGCTCAACAATCCCGGTTACCTTGCCGTTTTCACGCGTAATGCGGCCATAGCCGGTTGGATCGTCCAGCACGACGGTTAACAACCCAATGCCACCCTGCGGTTTGGCTTCACGCAGGCGAGTGAGGGTTTCAACGGAGATCAGCGGGACGTCGCCGTAGAGCATCAGGATGTCTTCATCATCAGCGAAGAAGGGTGCAGCCTGCTGCATTGCATGACCCGTACCCAGCTGTTCTGCCTGTAGCACCCAGTTGAGATTGTCGTCACGCAGCGTTTTTTTCAGCAGATCGCCGCCATGTCCATAAACCAGATGCACCTGGCTGGCGCCTAATTCGTTAGCTGCATCAATAACATGCTGCACCATTGGCTTTCCTGCCAGTGTGTGGAGCACTTTAGGCAGATCGGAATACATGCGGGTACCTTTGCCTGCGGCAAGGATCACCACGCTCATCGCACTGTTTAACATACGCATCCTGACGGTAGTTTGTGTGAGAAGTAAAAACGTTTGATGCTTAAAATTCTACATCTTTTTCATCATGAATTAAGGCCGAAAAAAAAAGCCAGCCTGGGATCCAGACTGGCTTTTGTGCTTTTCAAGCCGGTGTTACATCGCTTTTTTGGTCAACTCGATAACGCGCAGTTTCGCGATCGCTTTGGCCAGCTCCGCAGACGCCTGAGCGTAATCCACGTCACCATGAGAGCTGCTAATGTGCTCTTCAGCCTTACGCTTCGATTCCAGGGCTCGCGCTTCGTCGAGATCCTGGCCACGAATAGCGGTATCGGCCAGAACGGTCACACTGCCTGGCTGCACTTCAAGAATGCCGCCGGACAGATAGATAAACTCTTCATGACCGAACTGTTTAACGATGCGGATCATACCAGGCTTAATGGCGGTGAGCAGCGGTGCGTGACCCGGGAAAATACCCAGTTCACCTTCACTACCCGTTACCTGGATTTTCTCGACCAGACCAGAGAACATTTGTTGCTCTGCGCTGACGACGTCCAGGTGGTAAGTCATTGCCATATCACCCTCCGATTAAGGCGTTAAAGTTTTTTGGCTTTTTCCACGGCTTCTTCGATGGAACCAACCATGTAGAACGCCTGCTCTGGCAGGTGATCGTATTCGCCTTCCATGATGCCTTTAAAGCCACGGATGGTGTCTTTCAGGGAAACGTATTTACCTGGAGAACCGGTGAATACTTCCGCAACGAAGAACGGCTGGGACAGGAAGCGCTGGATCTTACGCGCACGTGCTACCACCAGTTTGTCTTCTTCAGACAGTTCATCCATACCCAGGATGGCGATGATGTCTTTCAGTTCCTGGTAACGTTGCAGCAGGGACTGTACGCCACGCGCGGTGTCGTAGTGTTCCTGGCCAACAACCAGTGGATCCAGCTGACGGCTGGTAGAGTCCAGCGGGTCAACGGCCGGGTAGATACCCAGAGACGCGATCTGACGGCTCAGTACCACGGTTGCATCTAAGTGAGCAAAGGTGGTGGCTGGAGATGGGTCAGTCAAGTCATCCGCAGGTACGTATACCGCCTGAACGGAGGTGATAGAACCAGTTTTGGTAGAGGTGATACGTTCCTGAAGAACACCCATCTCTTCCGCAAGCGTAGGCTGATAACCTACCGCTGAAGGCATACGACCCAGCAGTGCAGATACTTCAGTACCGGCCAGGGTGTAACGGTAGATGTTATCAACGAACAGCAGAACGTCACGGCCTTCGTCACGGAACTTCTCAGCCATCGTCAGGCCAGTCAGCGCAACGCGCAGACGGTTTCCTGGTGGCTCGTTCATCTGGCCGTAAACCAGGGATACTTTATCCAGAACGTTGGAGTCGGTCATTTCGTGGTAGAAGTCGTTACCCTCACGAGTACGTTCACCAACACCCGCAAACACGGAGTAACCGGAGTGCTCGATCGCGATGTTACGGATCAGCTCCATCATGTTTACGGTTTTACCTACACCCGCACCACCAAACAGACCAACTTTACCGCCCTTCGCGAACGGGCACATCAGGTCGATAACTTTGATGCCGGTTTCCAGCAGTTCCTGAGAGCTGGACAGCTCTTCGTAGGAAGGTGCCGCGCGGTGGATAGCCCAACGCTCTTCTTCACCGATGTCGCCTTTCATGTCGATTGGTTGACCCAATACGTTCATGATACGACCCAATGTTGCTTTACCTACCGGGACTTCGATCGGGTGCTCAAGGTCTTTCACTTCCAGACCACGACGCAGACCGTCGGAAGAACCCATGGCGATGGTACGCACGATACCGCCGCCGAGCTGCTGCTGAACTTCCAGCACCAGGCTCTCGTTACCATTTTGTACCTCAAGCGCGTCGTACACGCGTGGTACGGCGTCCTGAGGGAACTCGACGTCCACCACGGCGCCGATTACCTGGACAATCTTTCCAGTAGCCATCTTGAATCCTCTACGTAATTCGTAAACCTGGTTAAACCGCGGCGGCCCCCGAGACGATCTCGGTGAGTTCCTGAGTAATGCTGGCCTGACGAGCTTTGTTGTAAACCAACTGCAGCTCTTTAATCAGGCTGCCGCCATTATCGGTCGCGGCTTTCATCGCCACCATTCGTGCGGCCTGCTCGCTGGCCAGGTTTTCTACAACGCCCTGATAAACCTGAGATTCAACGTAACGACGCAGCAGGGTATCCAGCAGCGGTTTCGGATCGGGTTCATACAGGTAATCCCAGGCTTTCTGTTTCAGCTCGTCATCTTCTGATGCCGGTAACGGCAGCATCTGAGTGAGCGTAGGCACCTGAGACATGGTGTTAATAAATTTGTTGCTGACAACGTACAGTCTGTCCAGACGGCCTTCATCGTAGGCCTGCAACATCACTTTAACCGGGCCGATCAGTTCGGACAGGGACGGGTTATCACCCATACCGGTCACCTGAGCGACAATGTTGCCACCAACGGAGTTAAAGAAAGAGACGCCTTTAGAGCCAATCAGTGCCAGATCGCACTGAACGCCTTTATCGGACCAGCCTTTCATATCCGCCAGCAGTTTTTTGAACAGGTTAATGTTCAAGCCGCCACACAGACCACGGTCAGTCGACACCACCAGGTAGCCCACGCGCTTAACGTCGCGTTCTTCCAGGTAAGGGTGCTTATATTCCAGATTACCGTTTGCAAGGTGACCAATCACTTTGCGCATGGTCTCTGCATAAGGACGGCTGGCCGCCATGCGATCCTGCGATTTACGCATTTTGGAAGCGGCGACCATCTCCATCGCTTTAGTGATCTTTTGCGTGTTCTGGACGCTTGCGATCTTACTACGTATCTCTTTTGCGCCGGCCATGAGCTTCTCCTCAATGCCAGACGGCTTGTCCTGAGACAAGCCGCCGGACGATTACCAGGATTGGGTTGCTTTGAAGGAATCGAGGATAGCTTTCAGCTTGCCTTCGATTTCGTCGTTATAGCCACCGGTCTGGTTGATCTCTTGCATCAGCGGAGCGTGATCACGGTCGACGTAAGCCAGCAGAGCGGCTTCGAAGCTACCGATTTTCGCCAGTTCCACATCTTCGAGGTAACCGCGTTCAGCCGCGAACAGTACCAGGCCCTGCTGAGCAACAGACATTGGCGCGTACTGTTTCTGCTTCAGCAACTCGGTCACTTTCTGACCGTGGCTCAGCTGTTTACGGGTTGCTTCGTCCAGATCGGATGCGAACTGAGAGAACGCAGCCAGTTCACGATACTGTGCCAGCGCGGTACGGATACCACCGGACAGTTTCTTGATGATCTTGGTCTGAGCAGCACCACCCACACGGGATACGGAGATACCCGGGTTAACCGCCGGACGAATACCGGAGTTAAACAGGTTGGTTTCCAGGAAGATCTGACCATCGGTAATGGAGATTACGTTGGTCGGAACGAACGCAGAAACGTCACCCGCCTGGGTTTCAATGATCGGCAGAGCGGTCAGAGAACCTGTTTTACCCTTCACTTCACCTTTGGTGAAGTTCTCGACGTATTCCGCATTAACGCGGGAAGCACGCTCCAGCAGACGAGAGTGGAGGTAGAATACGTCGCCCGGGAATGCTTCACGTCCTGGTGGACGACGGAGCAGCAGGGAAACCTGACGATAAGCAACAGCCTGTTTAGACAGGTCATCGTATACGATCAGCGCATCTTCACCGCGGTCACGGAAGTATTCGCCCATTGCGCAACCAGCGTATGGTGCCAGGTATTGCAGTGCAGCAGATTCAGACGCGGTAGCTACCACAACGATGGTGTTAGACAGTGCGCCGTGCTCTTCCAGTTTACGAACCACGTTGGAAATGGTGGACGCTTTCTGGCCGATAGCCACGTACACACATTTGATGCCGGAATCACGCTGGTTGATGATGGCGTCGATTGCCATCGCGGTTTTACCGGTCTGACGGTCACCGATGATCAGTTCACGCTGACCACGACCGATTGGGATCATGGCATCAACGGACTTATAACCCGTCTGCACTGGCTGATCAACGGACTGACGGTCGATAACGCCTGGTGCGATAACTTCGATTGGGGAGAAGCCATCGTGCTCAACCGGACCTTTACCGTCGATTGGCGCACCCAGGGTGTTAACAACGCGACCCAGCAGGCCACGGCCAACCGGCACTTCCAGAATACGGCCAGTACACTTAACCTTCATGCCTTCGGCAAGGTCAGCGTATGGACCCATCACAACGGCACCTACGGAGTCGCGCTCCAGGTTCAGTGCGATAGCGTAACGGTTACCCGGCAGGGAAATCATCTCACCCTGCATACAATCGGCCAGGCCGTGGATGCGGATAACACCGTCACTTACAGAAACAATAGTACCTTCGTTGTGAGCTTCACTCACAACACTGAACTGAGCAATGCGCTGCTTGATCAGTTCGCTGATTTCGGTGGAATTCAGTTGCATGCTCCAGTCCCCTTAAGACTGCAAGACGTCTGCAAGGCGCTCAAGACGGCCGCGTACGCTGCCATCAATGACCATATCACCCGAACGGATGATTACGCCTGCCATTACAGACTTATCGATTTTGCAATTCAGCTTAACTTTGCGTGACAGACGTTTTTCCATCGCGGCGGTGATTTTCGCAAGCTGTTCATCACTCAGTTCAGTCGCGGAAGTTACTTCAACTTCAGCGGTAGCTTCACTAAGGGCACGTAAGTGCTCAAACTGCTCGAGAACATCCGGGAGCACACGGAGACGACCATTTTCCGCCATCACCTTAATCAGGTTCTGGCCGTTGGCATCCAGTTGCTCTCCGCACACGGCGATAAACGACGCGGCGAGGGTTTCAGGCGCTAACGCACCAGAAAGCAACTCGGCCATTTGTTCGTTTTTCGTCACCTCAGCGGCAAACGCCAGCATATTCTGCCAGCGATCGACATTTTGGTGTTCGACAGCAAAGTCAAAAGCTGCTTTGGCGTAGGGGCGAGCTACCGTAACAAATTCAGACATCAGCCCCTCCCTCCTTACAGTTCAGCGACAAGTTTGTCCACGATGTCGCTGTTAGCAGCTTCATCCACGGAACGTTCGATGATCTTCTCGGCGCCAGCAACAGCCAGAATCGCAACCTGCTTACGCAGTTCTTCACGAGCACGTTTACGCTCAGCTTCAATTTCAGCCTGAGCCTGTGTCACGATCTTAGTACGTTCCTGTTCTGCTTCAGCTTTGGCTTCGTCCAGGATCTGAGAACGGCGTTTGTTAGCCTGTTCAATGATTACCTGAGCTTCAGCTTTCGCTTTTTTCAGCTGGTCTGTCGCGTTGGCCTGTGCAAGGTCCAAATCTTTCTTAGCGCGTTCTGCGGAAGCCAGACCGTCAGCAATTTCTTTCTGACGTTTTTCGATGGCAGCCATTAAAGGCGGCCATACATACTTCATGCAGAACCAGACAAAGATATTAAACGCGATGGCCTGGCCGAGGATTGTTGCGTTCATGTTCACAGCACAATACCTCTTAAATTTCTGTGGCTTGGGGTTTTAAAACAACTACTACGCGACAGCAAACATCACGTACAGACCCAGACCTACAGCGATCATTGGGATTGCATCCACCAGACCCATAACGATAAAGAACTGAGTACGCAGCAGAGGAATCAGATCAGGTTGACGCGCTGCGCCTTCCAGGAATTTGCCCCCGAGGATGCCGATACCGATCGCAGCACCGATAGCCGCCAGACCCATCATCACAGCGGCAGCCATGTACAGCAGATCCATATTCAGGTTTTCCATGACAGTCTCCAGTTTGTTTCAATTAAAACGTAGTAGTGTTGGTAAAAAATCAGTGCTCTTCAGACGCCATCGACAGATAGACGATCGTCAGAACCATGAAGATAAAGGCTTGCAGCGTAATGATCAGGATGTGGAAAATGGCCCATGGCACATTCAGAATCCACTGTGACCACCACGGCAGAAGACCCGCGATCAGAATGAAAATCAGCTCACCCGCATACATGTTGCCGAACAGTCGCAGACCCAGTGAAACAGGTTTGGACAGCAGGCTAACGCCTTCCAGGATCAGGTTGACCGGAATAAACGCCCAGTGGTTGAACGGCTGCAAGGTAAGCTCTTTCACAAAGCCGCTTACGCCTTTCATTTTGATGCTGTAGAAAAGAATCAGGATAAATACGCCCAGCGCCATCGACAGGGTGATGTTCACGTCGGCAGACGGAACCACGCGCAGGGCAGGCAGACCGAAGACATGCTCGCCGATCCACGGCAGGAAATCGATAGGCAGAAGGTCCATCAGGTTCATCAGGAAGACCCAAACGAACACGGTCAGGGCCAGCGGAGCAATCAGCTTGCTCTTACCATGGTACATGTCTTTGACGCTGCCATGGACGAAGCCGATGATCATCTCGATGAACGTCTGGAATTTCCCTGGAACACCGCTGGTCGCTCGTTTAGCAACACCGCGGAACATGGCCAGGAACAGAAGACCCAAAACCACCGAGAAGAACATGGAGTCGATGTTGATCGTCCAGAAGGTGGCCGGGGGGTTATGTGGATCCACCAGCGAGAATGTACGCAGGTCCAGCTGAAGGTTATTCAGATGGTGACCTATGTAATCCTGCGGCGTCATATTTTCTGAAGCCATGATGCCTTTTACCCTTTGTTATTGATTACAGCTGGAGCCAGAACTTGTACCACCAGCACCAAAACCCACGTTGCTATCAGCGGCATGAATACCACTTTCAAAACCGCCAGCGCCATCACCAGTAGAGCAAAGGTCAGCAACACCTTACACACTTCGCCGAGAGCGAAGGACCAGGCCACGCGGCCTTTGGCGGGTGTATGCGCCTGATGACGCCAGGCAAAAATCATAAACAACACGTTTGGCAGAACCACCGCCAAACCTCCGCACGCGGCGGAGATGCCCCAGAAGGGGTCTTTGAGGCTAAACAGCAGTCCACTTGCTATCACAGCCAGAAACTGAATGAACAGAAGCTTACGAGCAACGTTTCTACTCAAGAGCGACACAGACATCACGTTTTTACTCCTGCTCCCTTCGAGGTATGCCGCGTGTCGTATAAAACGTCCTTTAAGGCTCAGAGTCAAGCATCAAAAAGCGGTCAAATTATACGGTGCGTACCCGTGATTTCAAACATTAAGTAGCGAAAAGGTGAATAAATGTTTAAATATTTTTCTCCAGTCCTATTTTTCAACTTTTGAACTCAGTGCCAACCTTCAGGCAAAACTGCAAACAGCGCGGAAACGTTGGTGATAAAGCGTGCACGAGATCACAAAATACACATTTGCGATAAAGTGGTAT
>OKPY01000089.1_pt1 | contig 10644 bp, 10 predicted proteins | sample 1611751 | NCBI WGS metagenome assembly OKPY01 (sample SAMN04436767, study PRJEB24849) | human gut metagenome | biome: human gut; feature: NICU; material: stool | host: Homo sapiens | place: USA: Saint Louis, MO | collected 2011-05-05 | reverse complement strand
ACCCGGTGCAGCGGCTGGAATCAATAAAAAATCCATACTGGGTTGTCATCGGTTAATCCTTATGCCTTCTCGATCTGCACCAGGTTCGTGTGCTGCGGATTGCCTTTCGCCAGCGGTGACGGGCGGTGTGTGGTCAGGGTATTGATGCAGTAGCCGTGATCGACACGATCGCCGTTCATGTTGGCGTCATGCCAGGCGCCCTGGCCCATCGCGCTCACACCAGGCATAATGCGCGGGGTGACTTTGGCGGCAATGCGCACTTCGCCGCGATCGTTAAACACGCGCACCGTGTCACCGTTTTTAATGCCGCGCTTCTCGGCGTCTACAGGGTTAAGCCACACCTCCTGGCGACAGGCGGCCTGGAGCACATCCACGTTGCCGTAGCTGGAGTGGGTACGGGCTTTAAAGTGGAAACCGAACAGTTGCAGCGGGAATTTGCTGCGCTCGGGCGCGTCCCAGCCTTCAAAGGTTGAGGTATAGACCGGTAGCGGGGTGATGGTTTCGTCTTTTTGCAGTTCCCAGGTTGCCGCAATATCCGCCAGCTTGCTGGAGTAGATCTCGATTTTCCCCGACGGGGTTTTCAGCGGATTGGCATCCGGATCGTCACGGAATTTTTTATAGGCCACAAAATGTCCATTTGGATCTTTGCGCTTATAAATACCCATTTTTTTCAGCGCGTCGTAGGACGGCAGCAGCGGATCTTTGGCAACCATTTTGGCGTAAAGGTAGCGCAGCCACTGCTCCTGCGTACGGCCTTCGGTGAATTTCTGATAGACATCCGGTCCGAGACGTTTCGCTACTTCGCTCATGATCCAGTAGATGGGCTTGCGCTCGAACTTCGGGGCGGTTACCGGCTGGAGGAAAATCAGGTATCCCATGTTGCCGGCGTAATCGTTGGGGATGATATCTTCCTGCTCAACGGTCATCAGGTCCGGCAGGACAATATCGGCATACTTCGCGGACGAGGTCATGAAGTTGTCGATAACGACGATCGTTTCGCACTTACTCTCATCCTGCAAAATGTCGTGAGTTTTGTTGATATCAGAGTGCTGGTTGATGATGGTATTACCCGCATAGTTCCAGATGGACTCCACTGTCAGACGGATGGACGGACTTGAAGTAGTTGACTCAACGCTACTTAAGGTCCTGATATGACTGACATTAACCATGACAATACTGTATATCCATCCAGTTCTTTCTCTGGGTCTCCCTATCTGTATCAGCAAGTCTACACCTCAAGTCCTGACACAAGGCTGACACAAATCAACCTACTCGGCGTGGCTTGCTCGCTACTTGCTAAGCCTCAGTTAGTCCGTAGAGCCAATGGTCGATATACTATCCGCTTCAGACTCAAGGGACAGACCATCCCGTTTCTTTCAGTATCGACCCGAAGCACAGACAGGAGAGTAGCCACAATGCGTCAGAGAGAGCTTGCAGCCACAGCTAAGTCCTTCATGTTGGATAGGCCTGATGTCTCGCTACAGGAGCTTACAGAGCACCTCCGGTCTATGGCTGAGCAGTTCCTGACAGACGCTAGTGACGATTACTGGAATGGACTTGAGGTCGCTACTTTGGTGGACGAGAAGTCCAACCTGAAGGAGCTAGCCGCTACGCAAGCCTTAAGTCTGGACCAGCAGAAGGGCATAAGGTTAGCGCTTGAAGTCCTGACCGCAGCACAGCAGAGGGTAGACACTGGTGATACCTCTGGTCTGATTAAGCTGATTGATGATAATAACCATACTGATTACTCAACTATAGGCGACTCTACGTCAATTCTGAAGAATGAGCAGGGGGATAGACCAGCAGTTTTCACACAGGAGCCCCAACCTGAGGTCACTATCGCTGACCAACCAGCTATCTGTAGTTTTTCTGAGCTAGTGTCCTCGCTGCTGGCTGAGAAGGTCCAGACCCTGAAGTCATCCAGCTACAAGGACCTGTCGTCCTCACTGAATACCGTCTCTCGGTTCTTACCTGAAGACATGGACCTGATGTCCCGCTCTGAGTGGCTGGCTGTCAGGGACGCTATGCTGGCTTCTGAGGTGAGACCGTCGACGATTAACAAGCTGCTGACTAAGGCGAAGATGTGTCTTGACTACGGTCTGATGAATGGGCAACTTGAGGGCCGCAACCCTATTGAACGGATGAAGCTGACCAAGGATATCGACTCCAAGCGCAGAGCGTTCACAGACGAGGAGCTGGAGAGACTTCTGGTCCGTGTTGAGGCTGAGTATCAGTTCACACGACACACGGCTCACACGACCTCTGAGGCCCGTAGATGGGCGTCTCTGGTGTCTGTAGTTACTGGCGCTCGGTCTGCTGAGGTCTGCCACCTGACTAAACGTGACATTGTAACCTTAGACAATGGACTGGTCTGTATCGACATCAACGAAGATGGGGACGGTAAGTCTGTGAAGAACAAGCATTCAGTCCGACTTGTGCCGTTGACCGATGGGGCCTGTGGTCTTGACCTGAAGTCCTTCCTCGAATGGGTAGACATGCAGCCTGACGAGGGTCCTCTCTTCGGGATGACTCCAAGCGCATACTCTAGCTGGTTTAACTCTAGGGTCCTGACTGAGGCCCTAGGAGACTCTCAGGATGTCTCTCTCCACAGTCTGAGGCATTGGCTGGCGACCCGCATGAAAGAGCGTGGAGTCAATCTGGTGGATGCTCAGGGCATCTTAGGCCATAGCAGTCAGTCCATTACGTATGACCTGTACGGGAAAGGACATGCAGTCCAGAGACTGGCTGAGGTGCTGAAGACAGCTTTACTTTAAGTAGGGAGACCCAAGGTGGGAGACCATAGATAGCTATGGTTTGTGCCTTGGGTCACTGAAGTCTGACTGAAGTTATGGAGGGTGATATTAATCATAATCCCTCCTGACTGTAGGTCCACTGGTTCGCCTTCGGCTGCCTGACCCTAAGTCTGTCTGTGGTCTTATTTAAACTGAGTCTGTACATAAATTTGTGTAATTGCCTGATTTTGATATGTTCAATCCAACATCAAAAGCAGGTTAATTTATGGACGAAAAACAGTTGCAGGCTCTGGCTAACGAACTGGCCAAAAATCTCAAAACCCCTGACGATCTCAACCAGTTCGATCGCCTGCTGAAGAAAATCAGCGTTGAGGCGGCTCTCAACGCCGAAATGTCCCACCATCTGGGCTACGATAAAAATCAGCCCAAACTGGGGGCTAATTCCCGTAACGGCTATTCCACAAAGACCGTTACCACCGGCGATGGCCCTCTGGAACTACGTACCCCACGCGATCGTGATGGCTCCTTCGAACCCCAACTGGTGAAGAAAAACCAGACCCGCATTACCGGCATGGATAACCAGATTTTATCGTTGTATGCCAAAGGGATGACCACACGCGAGATCGCCGCCGCGTTCAAAGAGTTGTATGACGCGGATGTCTCACCCGCGCTGGTCTCAAAGGTCACCGATGCGGTCATGGAGCAGGTTGTCGAATGGCAAAATCGTCCGCTGGATGCAGTCTATCCCATTGTTTATCTTGACTGTATCGTCCTGAAAGTCCGACAGGATAGTCGTGTCATCAATAAATCGGTGTTCCTGGCGCTGGGCATTAATATCGAAGGCCAGAAAGAGTTGCTGGGGATGTGGCTGGCCGAAAATGAAGGGGCGAAGTTCTGGCTGAATGTGCTGACAGAATTGAAGAATCGTGGCCTGAACGATATCCTCATTGCCTGCGTTGACGGCCTGAAAGGTTTCCCGGACGCCATCAACGCGGTGTATCCGGAGGCCCGCATCCAGCTGTGCATCGTGCATATGGTGCGCAACAGCCTGCGGTTCGTCTCCTGGAAGGACTACAAAGCCGTCACCCGCGACCTGAAAGCGATTTACCAGGCACCGACGGAAGAAGCAGGCCAGCAGGCGCTGGAAGCGTTCGCCGCAGCCTGGGACAGCCGCTATCCGCAGATAAGCCGAAGCTGGCAGGCAAACTGGGCCAACCTGGCGACGTTCTTCGCTTACCCGGCAGACATCCGCAAAGTCATCTACACCACCAACGCCATAGAATCACTGAACAGCGTGATCCGGCATGCTATCAAAAAGCGTAAGGTGTTCCCGACGGACGACGCGGTGAAAAAGGTGGTGTGGCTGGCAATCCAGGCGGCCTCACAGAAATGGACGATGCCGCTGAGGGACTGGCGTATGGCAATGAGCCGCTTTATTATCGAGTTCGGTGACCGCCTGGACGGTCACTTCTGAGAAAAGGCATTTACACAGAATCGTGTACAGGGTCTTTAAACTGCGTCCTAAACTCAGGTCCCTCCAACTTTCCATTAGCTTTCAGTATCTTACAATAATCCCTCACCTTCGGAAGTTTGGGCTCAGACCCTTAACTATCACCCTAGGAGAGACACGCCTGTCCTCCATCTAACCGAAACCGCTGCTACCCACTGCAAGTAGCCAACCTTAAGAGGAGGCCCATCCATGGCTATTACAATTCAATGCTACTCAGAGTCCGACAATGAGGCCTTCTTCGGTGGAGACCTCGACCATGAGCAGCTACCAGCGCCGACCTATGATGAACCTAAGGCCCGTACAGGTAAGCCGCCTGTGGTCATCGACAATCGGTCTGTGAGGCTGTGGCTGATTGAAACAGGATGTCTATCCTATTCACAGCTTGCTGAGGCCTACCCATGGGCAGACGATGTGTTTACAGGGCTGTCACGTCCTTCAGGTCTCTCTAACAGCGGGGGACTCCCGGTCTCCAAGGCCTACCTGTTCGCTGCCTTATATGGCACCAACGATATCTTCTCCCGCAATACTGACATCTCCTACACGGCAATCACGGGTCGCTCCCCGTCTCCTCGCTACCTACGCCACGTTAACTCTGTACTTCAGGCTACCTCTGTGAACATGAAGAAGGTGCTCTGTGATAAAGGGATGATGGAATAAGCACTCACTATAGGGGACCAGACCCTAAACTATCACTATAGGGAGACCTGCTTCCGCCTCTGAGTCTGATGCGTCAGAACATGCGAGCATCTGGTCAACCGACATTAAGTATCTCTCCTAAGTAATCAAGGCCCGTGACCGCCTCTGTCAGACCTCCTGTATGACCTCCAGCTCGTTAGCGTTCTTCAGTCATCTGTTAGTAGCTCGTCTACTCACTACTCATTGGCTTAAGTTTATCACCGCTCACCATCTGGAAGTCCTTACAGCTCGTCCTGACATGCGGTCCCGCCTTTATACATATGGAGACACGCTAGTTATCTAGTAGCCAGTAGGAAAAAGTTTCCGTCTGGTCAGGACTTAACGCGCTCAAAACTGAGCAGTCACCATTCTTAACGGGTCCAAATTTGGGCGCGTTGGCGAGAAGTCTAACCAACCCAGAAAACGGGTTTGTTAAAAAAGTTAACATGGTCTTCACACGACCTTATTACCTCAAGTCTTTCTGTATGTCTCCTGTTGCCTGTGAGTCTCCCTATCGTTGGGGGCTTGAGTAGGCTTTCAGGGTGTGACTTCAGGAGGCATAACAAAAGGAGTACAACGATATGTCAACTCAACCCTTAATGAAGCATGAAGTAGTTCTTCCTGTCATCGTTGACGGCTATCACTGGGCCTGTAATCAGGACCGTATGTGGAACCTGAACGAGCTACATAAAGAGCTTGAGCTTCCATCTGCTAAGGAGCCGGGTCAGTGGCGTTCTAGCGTCAGGACGCTTCTTGACCAAGATGCAAATTTGCATGTTGCTCATGGTGGTTCGACTCCGGGGACATGGGCTACTGAAGAGGCGGCTATTGCCTATGCGATGTGGGTCTCACCTGATTTCTACCTTAAGGTCATCCGTGCTTTCATCGCTTTACGTAACGACAAAGTGTCGGAAGCTAAGGCGCTGGCGCAGGACTCCATGGAACTTAAGGGTCTCAAGCCTATAGCCCGAAACTGGCTGGAAAAGCTGGATAACCCGAAGCAGGGCCACACCCTGACAGAGTGTCTTAAGAATCTCGACTTCATGGTAGGTACAAAGCTGGTATCAGCCAAGGCTCTTAATGCCGTATTGAAGTCAGGGCGTATAGCTAATCCCTTCTATAGTCGCAAGCTGGACGGTCGAGGACAGCCTGTATTTGACATCTCGTCAGGTGGCTGGATGACCAGCTTCAATCCTAAGGGTCTGGAGAACGGCTATTACCGTCTTCAGGATAACCACTATAACGGTCAGGAGGGGCTTAAGGTCCTCACCAAGGGTTACGAGTGGCTTAAGTCCAACAAGGTCGAGCTGGTTCGTCTGTGCGCTAAGGGAGGACTCTAAGATGATTGACCCACGCACACCTGAGGGCCGCATGACTCTCCGTTACCGTGGCTACCGGACTGAAGTCCTCCTCAGAGAGCTTGGTCTAGACCCGGAAGATGAGACCCGCCAGCACCAATCCCGAGACGAGCTGATAGCGCAACTGGTCGCTATGAAACTGTCTGCCTAATTTTAAAACCTTTTGAGATGACCGATGCGGGGAGACCCGTAGGCGCTACTGCGTCTGCGATACCGATAGTCTCAACTCTCAAGAGTAGAATTACCTATGATGTTCAACAACAACAACTGGAAGCTGTCAGTCACCGACATCAACCTTTATGAAAACACTGTGAGTCTGGACGGTCAGTCCTATCCGTTGTCGCTCGCTATCAAGACCCTGATTCCGGGCTACCTGTCAGGACTGCCGTCTACCAGCCGTGAGTCTATGGAGTTACTGGAAGCTCTGGCTGAAGCTGGTGTAGCTATTGGCAACTTCTTCAGTAATGACCTGATGACCGCCTATGGTCGCCGCCAGCAGAACAAGCGAGCTGAGGCTGAGCGTATCGCTAAAGAGCAGCGCATTCAGGCCGAGCGCATGCGTGAAGAGAACATGACTGATGCAGAGTGGCAGAAAGAGCTACAGCGCCGCGAACAGGTCAAAGCTGAACGCCGGACCTATGGTGAGAACCTCCGCAGTGCTACCCATTCCGCTGGTCGCTCCCGTGCCGCTATTGTCGCTGACCTTGAGTCAGGCGGTAACTGGCTGGACAGCTTATAAGACACACAGTCCCTGACCCGATGTTAGGGACTCCTCAGTTTTGAGGACTCACAGTATTTAAACTAATTTAGGAGATTGATTATTATGACGATTAAAGACGCTTTCCAGTTTGGCATTGAGCCAGTACGCATCACCGATACCGACAACATTCAGGTCAATGAAGGTCTGCCGACTAACGCTGACCCGCAGGTCTACGCCCTCCAGTTAGCTAAGACGGTTAAGGCTATGCTGAACGGTGTACTTAAGGACGCTCAAGAGAACATCCCGTTCCCTGTAGAAGTCCTGCCGACCCGTAACAGCTTACCGACCCCAATCATTGCCCACACTCTGACTGACCGCTCTGTGGTCGTTCCTGTCCGTGGTGGCAAGCGACCTGAAGTCGTGACCGTTCCGTCTGGACAAGAAATCGTGGTCGAACCAATCGAGCAGGCTATTCTCATCTCTGAGCAGACCAAGCTCTGGGACGCCAAGTCATCCACCGGATTCACTCAGGGCACACTTCAGCAGGACGCTATGAACATCTGTGAGAATGTGGTCCGTACCATCAACGCTCGCATGGTCGACGTTCTGGAATCCTCTAAGCTGCTGAAGACCGTAGAGCTTCCTGTCCTGACTGGTAGCCTGACCGCTAAGGCAGACGCTATCATGGACGCTCTGTATGAGAACACAGAGTCTTCTTTCGGTTCTGAGGTGTCTGACTACGGTATTATCGCTCATGAGAGCCAACTGAAAGCACTGTCCCGTCTGGCTGCTAAGCAAGGCTTCTCCGGTGAAGACGCTATCGTCGATATGCTGGGAACAGACATCGCCTACTACAACGGTGAAGACAAGGGTGTATTCATGCTGGCTAAACGCTTCACGGCTCTGAGCTTCGGTTGCTTCCGTCACGATGGCGAGAATATTACGGTCGTCCTTTCACGTGATGGCGACTCTCAGTCCCACGACTTGGAAATCCTCGGTAAAGTGTTCGTTGTCGCTGAAGCTGCTACGACCATCAAGATGGGCACTGGCTCAGCTACTGCCGTCCTGCCTGTAGTCAAACGCCTGAAGTTCACCAAGACCGAAGCGTAAGACCAATGGGTAAGAGCATTAGTAAAGGCTTCAGGTCCATCGCCAAGGGCCTGACAGGTGGTGGTGGGACTCAAGGTGGGGCTTCGGTCCCGCCTCCTGTAGCTCCTCCTGTAGCTCCTCCAGATGACGCTCAGCAAGCTGTAGTCGATACCCAAGGTCAGGAGACCGAGGGAGGTAAGACCATGAGCAGAGGTAAGTCTGGACTGAATATCAGCAGGACTTCAGGTGGTGGCCTGTCACTGTGATTAAGACATCTATACAGCCTGTGGAGGGTGGACGATATCAAGCAACAATCTGGATGACACGCAGAGTCTATAAGCGGCTATGCTGGTCACTGGCTGAAGCTGAACAGTGGGTGAGACGTAAAGTGCCTACCGTTCAATCGTTCCAATCATCATGATAACTATGGTCTGGACCAATGGTCTGGACCTTTGTTTTGTACTAGTTATCTAGTGCAGTAGTACAATAGACGAAGGAGGCTTTATGTCCATGACTTCCGCAGACCTAAGGTCCCTCCTGACTCTGGTCTATAAACTCGTGTTCCTCTCTGTGGGTCTCTATATGGTCCTCTCCGGTCGACTCGGTGTGAATGTATTCGACACTCTGTCTAAGGCTGTGGGTGGGCTTCTGGGGGCTTAGGTTTGGACTCACAGTGGGACCGATGGTTTCTGACAGAAAAATGTGAATGACCATCTAATACATTAAGCCAGCAGACTTCCCCCATAGCCCCGCCTCAAGTCCAGACCGAGGCCACCGGGGTCCTGACCAGCCGTCTAGACATCCCGTCTAATGACACAAGGCTGACACAAAGCCTGACACAAAGTCCTTGACTCAATGCAGGACCTCAGGCCTACTAAGGGTCCGCTTCAAGTCCTTGAAGTTCCAGATGAACTTGATCGGCACATCCAGCTTATCCTTACCGCGTACGCCGTCGCGCAGGGCGGTCATCTCCGGTCCACGCACGATGGCACCCGTCCAGCTGAAGCAGGAGATTTGCGTTTTCACAGGATTTTCCGGCAGCGGCATACGTTCGATGGTGATGGTGTAGGTCGATTCGCGCGCGCCGCTGTTGCCGCCGTTAATGCCGACGTTGCCGGTCAGGATCGGCAGCATGGCGATGGCGCGGGATGTCTGCTCGCCGTTGGCCTGACGCTGCGGGCCCCAGCCCTGGCAAATGTAGGCCGGTTTTGCCGAACCGATTTCACGGGCCAGCTTAATGATGCGATCGGCAGGAATGCCTGTAATGCGCGACGCCCATTCCGGGGTTTTCGCGGTTTTGCCATCACCCTGGCCGAGAATATAGGCTTTGTAATGACCGTTAACAGGTGCGCCTTCCGGCAGGGTTTTTTCGTCATAACCTACGCAGTATTTATCGAGGAAGGGCTGATCGACGAGGTTTTCATTAATCAGCACCCACGCAATACCTGCCACCAGTGCGGCATCGGTGCCCGGACGAATCGGGATCCACTCGTCTTCGCGGCCTGCGGCGGTGTCGGTGTAGCGCGGATCGATAACGATCATTCGTGCGTTAGACCGTTCACGTGCCTGTTCAAGGTAGTAAGTGATCCCGCCGCCGCTCATGCGCGTTTCTGCCGGATTATTGCCGAACATCACCACCAGTTTGGTGTTTTCGATATCCGATGTACTGTTGCCGTCGTTGCTGCCGTAGGTGTAGGGCATTGCGCAGGCGATCTGCGCGGTGCTGTAGGTGCCGTAGTGGCTGAGGAAGCCGCCGTAGCAGTTCATCAGGCGTGCCACCAGCGAGGCGTAAGGGGAGGAGCGGGTGATATTGCCGCCGACAATTCCGGAGGAGTAGTTAATGTAGACCGCTTCGTTGCCGTATTTTTCGACCACGCTTTTCAGGCTCGCGGCGATGGTGTCCAGCGCTTCTTCCCAGGTGATACGTTCAAACTTGCCTTCTCCGCGTTTGCCCACGCGTTTCATCGGATAGTTCAGACGGTCTGGATGATTAATGCGACGGCGAATTGAACGGCCTCGCAGGCAGGCGCGAACCTGATGGTTGCCGTAAACATCCTCGCCGGTATTATCCGTTTCAACCCAATAGACTTCGTCATCGCGAACGTGCAGACGCAGCGCGCAGCGGCTACCGCAGTTTACCGAGCAGGTGCCCCAGACGACTTTATCTTCCGCTGGCTGATTAGCGGTCTGCACTGCGGCGGCGGCGCTTTTCAGACCAAAAGGCAATGCGATCCCACCGGCGGCAAGCGCCAGAGATCCTATGGCAGTAGATTTAACCTGAGTTCGACGGCTTATCCCGTCGTGATGTTCAACTTCGGACATAACTCACCCCTTCTTTGTTAATATTTATTTTCACCCGTGACTACAACCGGGCTAATGACGGGGGGAGTGTTACTTATTTAGAGGTATTAAATATTAATCCTCGTCAACTCAGGGGAATTGAGTGGGAAAATCATTGCGGCTCAGCGGGTGCATTCTCCTGCGAACCTGCACCGCTTACAGGGTAGTTGCCGCTACTGGTGAGAGTGAACAAAATTTTGAAAGTATCGTTGGAGCAAT
>OKPY01000081.1_pt1 | contig 11165 bp, 9 predicted proteins | sample 1611751 | NCBI WGS metagenome assembly OKPY01 (sample SAMN04436767, study PRJEB24849) | human gut metagenome | biome: human gut; feature: NICU; material: stool | host: Homo sapiens | place: USA: Saint Louis, MO | collected 2011-05-05 | reverse complement strand
GGAGAGGGTGTTCAAGTTCCCTCTCCCCTTTGGGGAGAGGGTTAGGGTGAGGGGAAAATACTGAGGTACTCCCATGAAACTCCCACTTCTGTTCGCGCTCCTCGCCGCTACCCTGCCGCCCGCATTCGCCGCAGTCATTCCCGTGCGTGTCGCCACCGTGGAGCAGACCGCCCACGCCGCCGAACGTCAGATCCCGGGTCGCATTGAAGCGCTTCACCCCGTTGAACTGCGCGCGCGTACGGAAGGCGTCATCACCAAAATCCACTTTCGCGACGGCCAGTACGTGAAAAAAGGTGACGTGCTGTTCGAGCTGGACGACGCCGAGCCGCGCGCCGCCCTGCGCCTGGCGCAGGCCGAAGTGAAAAGCGCCGAAGCCACGCTGCGTCAGGCGCAGCAGCAGCTGTCCCGCTTCGAAAGCCTGGGCAGCAGCAACGCCATCAGCCGCCACGACGTGGACAACGCCCGCATGCAGCGCGACGTTGCCAGCGCCGCGCTGGAGCAGGCGAAAGCCCGTCTCGACACCCGCAGCGTCACCCTCAACTACACGCGCATTACCTCACCGATTGACGGACGCGTGGGGCACAGCAACTTTCACGTCGGCAGCCTGGTGGATCCTGCCAGCGGTGTGCTGGTAGAGGTGGTGCAGCTCGATCCGATCCGCATCGCCTTTGCGCTGGAAGAGGGCGCGTTTGCCACCAAAGCCGGACAGCATGCGGATATCAGCGCCATGAAGCAGGCCTGGCAGGCGCTGATTGACAGCAACGGCCAGCGCGTCAGCGGGGAACTCACCTCCGTGGACAACCGCATCGACCCGCGTACCGCCAGCGTGATGCTGCGCGCCGAGTTCGCCAACCCGCGCCATCAGCTGCTGCCCGGCGGCAATGTGAACGTCTACCTGCGTCCGGCAAGCGAGCAGCCTGTCCTGACCCTGCCCGCCGCTGCGGTACAACAGAATGGCGACGGGTTCTTCGCCTGGGTGGTTAACGCCGAGGATAAAGCCGAAATGCGTCCGCTTAAGGTCGCCGGGCAGATGGGCCAGCAGTTCCTGATTGCCTCCGGCGTTAAGCCCGGTGAGCGAGCAATTACTGACGGTGCGCAGCGCGTGCAGCCAGGCGCTGCCGTTCAGATACTGAATTAAGGAGCCATCATGCTGACGTTTTTCATCAAACGCCCGCGCTTTGCGATGGTGATTGCGCTGGTCATCACCCTGCTGGGGGCCATCGCGCTGAGGATTATTCCGGTGGAGCAGTACCCGCAGATCACACCGCCGGTCGTGAATGTGTCAGCGTCATGGCCGGGCGCCAGCTCGGCTGACGTGGCGGAGGCCATCGCCACGCCGCTGGAGACGCAGCTGAACGGGGTGGATCATATGCTCTATATGGAGTCCACCAGTTCGGACGAAGGCACGTACAGCCTGAACATCACCTTTGCGGCGGGCACCGATCCGGATCTCGCCGCCATAGACGTGCAGAACCGCGTGGCGCAGGCCGTGGCGCAGCTGCCGACCGAGGCGCAGCAAAACGGCGTGCAGGTGCGCAAGCGCGCCACCAACCTGATGATGGGGGTAAGCCTTTACTCACCAAATAACACCCACACGCCGCTGTTCGTCAGCAACTACGCCAGCACCCAGGTGCGCGAGGCGCTGTCGCGTCTGCCGGGCGTCGGGCAGGTACAGATGTTTGGCGCGCGCGACTACAGCATGCGCATCTGGCTGCGTCCGGACCGCATGAATGCCCTGAACGTGACCAGCGATGACGTGGCGCAGGCGTTGCGCGAGCAGAACGTGCAGGGGGCGGCAGGCCAGGTCGGCACGCCGCCGGTGTTTAACGGCCAGCAGCAGACGCTAACCATCAACGGGCTAGGGCGCTTAAACCAGGCCGACGACTTTGCCAACATCATTATCCGCACCGGGGAGATGGGCCAGCTGGTGCGCCTGAAGGACGTCGCCACCATTGAGCTTGGCTCGCGCAGCTACAGCTCGGGCGCGCAGCTGAACGGGCATGACTCCGCCTACCTTGGCATCTACCCGACGCCGTCCGCTAACGCCCTGCGCGTGGCCGATGCGGTGCGCGCGGAGCTGGAACGGTTATCCACGCGCTTCCCGGACGATCTGGTCTATGAAGTCAAATTCGACACCACCTCGTTTGTGGCCGCTACCATCAAAGAGATTGGCGTCTCGCTGGCGCTGACGATGCTGGCGGTGGTGGTCGTGGTGTCCCTGTTCCTGCAAAGCTGGCGCGCGACGCTGATTGTCGCCCTTGCCATTCCGGTGTCGCTGGTGGGCACCTTTGCGGTGCTCTACGCGCTCGGCTACTCCGCGAACACGCTCAGTCTGTTCGCCATCATTCTGGCGCTGACCATGGTGGTGGATGACGCCATCGTGGTAGTGGAGAGTGTCGAAACGCTGATGGCGGAAGGGCAGAGCCGCACGGCGGCGACCGCGCTGGCGCTGCGTCAGATTGCCGGGCCGGTGATTGCCACCACGCTGGTGCTGCTGGCGGTGTTTGTACCGGTGGCGCTCCTGCCGGGGATCGTGGGCGAGCTGTACCGCCAGTTCGCGGTGACGCTCTCGACCGCCGTCACGCTCTCAAGCCTCGTGGCGCTGACCCTGACGCCCGCGCTCTGCGCGATGCTGCTGCGCCCGCGTCCGGCACAGCCCGCCGCCGTTTTCCGTGGGTTCAACCGCGGGCTGGACGCCACGCGCACGCTTTACACCAGGATCGTGAGCGTGTTCAACCTCCGTCCGTGGCTGGCGCTGCTGGCCACCGCAGGCGCGGCGGCGGTGGTGGTATTCAGCTTTATGTCGATGCCAAAGGGCTTCCTGCCTCAGGAGGATCAGGGCTACTTCTTCGCCAGCGTCCAGCTGCCGGAGGCAGCCTCGCTGGAGCGCACCGAAGCGGTGATGACCACCGCGCGCGAGCTGATCGCTAAAAACCCGGCGGTGGAAGACGTGATTCAGGTCTCCGGGTTTAACATCCTCAACGGCACCAGCGCATCGAACGGCGGGTTTATCTCCATCATGCTCAAAGACTGGAGCGAGCGTCCGCCGCTGGATGAGGTGATGGGCACCCTTCAGCGCCAGCTGCTGGCCCTGCCGGAAGCCACCATCATGACCTTTGCACCGCCGACGCTGCCGGGGCTGGGCAACGCCTCCGGCTTCGATCTGCGCATTCAGGCACAGGCGGGGCAGAGCCCGGCGGAGCTGGAGCGCGTAACTCGCGAGGTGCTGGCGAAAGCCAACCAGCACCCGCAGCTGAGCCGCGTGTTCACCACCTGGAGCAGCAACGTGCCGCAGATGACGCTCACCGATGACCGTGAGCGCGCGGCCCGCCTCGACGTGCCGGTGTCGCGCATCTTCAGCAGCCTGCAAACCGCCTTTGGCGGCACGCGCGCCGGGGATTTCAGCGGCAACAACCGCGTCTACCACGTGGTGATGCAGAACGAGATGCAGTGGCGCGAGCGCGCAGAGCAAATCAGCGAGCTGTTCGTGCGCAGCAACAGCGGCGAGCGGGTGCGTCTGAGCAACCTCGTCACCATCACGCCGACCGTCGGCGCGCCATTTATTCAGCAGTACAACCAGTTCCCGTCGGTATCGGTGAGCGGCTCGGCAGCGGAAGGGGTGAGCAGCAGCACCGCAATGGCGGCGATGGGCGAGATTCTGGCGGAAAACCTGCCAGCCGGGTACGACTACGCCTGGAGCGGCATGTCGTATCAGGAGCAGCAGACCGGGAATCAGGCGATATGGATTGTGCTGGCGGCGGTGGTGATGGCGTGGCTGTTCCTCGTCGCCCAGTATGAGAGCTGGACGCTGCCGGCGAGCGTGATGCTCTCGGTGCTGTTCGCCATCGGCGGAGCGCTGGTCTGGCTGTGGCTGGCAGGCTACGTTATGTTCACGCGCCGTGGTCCCCTCCAGGTAGTTACCGGAGTAGAACTGCAGGGCAGGGGCGGTGGTGTAGACCGTCATCTGTAACTTCTCATCCGCAGACCAGACCTGTGCGGCAGGTTGAGAAAGATCGCCTTTCGCCTGCAACAGGAAAGCGTGGTCGTAGCCTTTCACCTTGCGCTGATCGTCATCACTCAGGAAATCCTGGGCGATGGTTTTCGGCTGACGGAAATCAAAGCTATTACCGCTTACCGGTTTCAGCCCCTGATAAGGGATCCCCATCTCATCGACCGGCAGATACGCGTCCGCCAGGATCTGGAGTTTGTGGCTGCGGACATCGGTCTGATTGCCGTCAAGGTTGAAATAGGCGTGGTTAGTCAGGTTGACCGGGCACGGCTTGTCGACGATCGCGCGGTACTCAATGGCGATACGATTATCTTCGGTCAGGGTAAAGCGCGCGGTTGCGGTGAGATTGCCCGGGAAGCCCTGGTCTCCGTCGAGGGAGTCCAGAGAGAACCAGACCTCACGGTCATTTTGCTGCACAATCTTCCAGCGACGTTTATCAAACCCTTCGGGGCCGCCGTGCAACTGATTTTCACCCTGGCTGGCAAGCAGGGAATAGGTTACGCCGTCCAGCGTAAACCGGCTTCTGGCGATGCGGTTGGCGTAGCGGCCTATGGATGCGCCCAGAAAAGCGGTCTGCTCGATATACTGCTCGGGCGATGCGCAGCCGAGCAGGGTTTCGCGCACGCTGCCGTCAGGCATTGGTACGCGGGCAGAAAGTAACGTTGCGCCCCAGTCCATCAGCGTAACCACCATCCCGGCGCTGTTGCGCAGGGTCAACAGGCGATACGGCAGACCATCCGGTGCGAGAGTAGGTGTTTCGTTTAGCACTGTCCGGCTCCTTGTGATGCTTTGCAGACATAGAAAGTTTCTTTGATGCCCGTTTTGGCTTCGTACTGTTTAGCCACCGCGTCCTGAATGGCAGGGACCAGCTCTTCCGGCACCAGGGCGACGACACAGCCGCCAAATCCACCCCCGGTCATACGCACGCCGCCTTTGTCTCCAATCGTGGCTTTCACAATTTCAACCAGGGTGTCGATTTGTGGCACGGTGATTTCGAAATCGTCGCGCATGGAGGCATGCGATTCGGCCATCAGCTCGCCCATCCGTTTCAGGTCACCTTTCGCCAGCGCGGAGGCGGCTTCTACGGTACGGGCATTTTCCGTCAGCACGTGACGCACGCGCTTCGTGACAACCGGATCCAGTTCGTGGGCAACCTTGTTAAATTCGTCAAGTGAGACATCACGCAGGGCTGGCTGCTGGAAGAAGCGCGCGCCGGTTTCACACTGCTCGCGGCGGGTGTTGTACTCGCTCCCCACCAGTGTGCGTTTGAAGTTGCTGTTGATGATCACCACAGCCGCACCTTTTGGCAGTGGAACCGCTTTGGTCCCGAGGGAGCGGCAGTCAATCAGCAAAGCATGTTCTTTCTTGCCCAGCGCGGAAATCAGCTGATCCATAATGCCGCAGTTGCAGCCCACGAACTGGTTTTCCGCTTCCTGACCATTGAGGGCGATCTGCGCCCCGTCCAGCGGCAGATGATAAAGCTGCTGGAACACGGTGCCGACCGCCACTTCCAGCGATGCGGAAGAGCTTAATCCCGCCCCTTGCGGAACGTTGCCGCTGATCACCAGATCGGCCCCGCCGAAATTCTTGTTACGCTTCAGAAGATGCTTCACCACGCCGCGAACATAGTTCGACCACTGCTGGCTGTCGTGGGTCACGATCGGCGCATCGAGGGAAAATTCGTCAATTTCATTGCCGTAATCCGCGGCGATCACTCGCACGTTACGATCTGAACGTTTCGCGCAGGCGATTACCGTCTGGTAGTCGATGGCACACGGCAGGACAAAACCGTCGTTATAGTCGGTGTGCTCGCCGATCAGATTAACGCGGCCTGGCGCCTGGATAATATGGGTGGCAGGGTAGCCAAATTTTTCAGCAAACAGGGATTGTGTTTTATCTTTCAGACTCATTTTTAGACTCCTGATTCGCGGTAATGGACGTCGCTAACGGCACGCAGGCGTTCTGCCGCCTGTTCCGCCGTCAGGTCGCGCTGGGTTTCCGCCAGCATTTCATAGCCCACCATGAATTTACGTACCGTCGCAGAACGCAGCAGCGGCGGATAGAAGTGTGCATGTAACTGCCAGTGTTGATTCTCTTCGCCGTTAAACGGCGCACCGTGCCAGCCCATGGAGTAGGGGAAGGAACACTGGAACAGGTTGTCGTAGCGGCTGGTCAGTTTTTTCAGCGCCAGGGCAAGGTCGTCTCGCTGGGCGTCGCTGAGGTCCGTAATACGCTGAACATGGGCCTTTGGCAGCAGCAGCGTTTCAAACGGCCACGCCGCCCAGTAAGGGACTACCGCAAGCCAGTGCTCGGTTTCCACCACAGTGCGGCTGCCGTCCGCCAGTTCACGCTGGGTGTAATCCACCAGCATCGGCGAACCGTTCTGGGCGAAATAGGCTTTTTGCAGCCGGTCTTCACGTTCGGCTTCGTTCGGCAGGAAGCTGTTCGCCCAGATCTGGCCGTGCGGATGCGGGTTAGAGCAGCCCATCGCCGCGCCTTTATTTTCAAATACCTGCACCCACGGATAGGTCTGGCCCAGCTCCGCCGTTTGCGCCTGCCAGGTGCTGACCACCTCTTTCAGCGCCTCAACGCTCAGCTCCGGCAGCGTTTTGCTGTGATCGGGAGAGAAGCAGATCACGCGGCTGGTGCCGCGGGCGCTTTCACAGCGCATCAGCGGGTCGTGGTTTTCCGGCGCGTCCGGCGTGTCGGTCATCAGCGCCGCAAAATCGTTAGTGAAAACGAAGGTGCCTTTGTAGTTCGGGTTTGTATCGCCCGTCACGCGCGTGTTGCCCGGACAGAGGAAGCAGTCCGGATCGTGCTGCGGCAGCGACTGTTTGGCAGGCGTCTCTTGCGCCCCCTGCCAGGGGCGCTTGGCGCGATGCGGTGAAACTAAAATCCAATGCCCGCTGAGCGGGTTAAAACGACGATGCGGGTGATCAACGGGATTGAATTGTGTCATGACAAATCCTTAATCCGGATAACCCTGCGGATGGCGTGACTGCCAGTGCCAGGTATCCTGTGCCATTTCATCAAGCGTGCGGGTAACACGCCAGTTAAGCTCTATATCCGCTTTGGTGGCATCGGCCCAGTAAGCCGGGAGGTCGCCATCACGACGCGGCGCGAAGTGATACTTCACTGGCTTGCCGCAGGCTTTACTGAAGGCATTCACCACATCCAGCACGCTGCTGCCGACGCCGGCGCCGAGGTTGTAAATATGCACGCCCGGTTTATCCGCCAGCTGCTGCATCGCCGCCACGTGGCCGTCGGCCAGATCCATCACGTGAATGTAATCGCGCACGCCGGTGCCGTCTTCGGTGGGATAATCGTTACCAAAAATCGCCAGGGAGTCGCGACGCCCTACGGCAACCTGCGCGATATACGGCATCAGGTTATTTGGAATGCCTTGCGGATCTTCACCCATGTCGCCTGACGGATGCGCGCCAACCGGGTTGAAGTAGCGCAGCAGCGCGATGCTCCACTCAGGCTGGGCTTTTTGCAGGTCGGTCAGGATCTGCTCTACCATCAGCTTGCTTTTGCCATACGGGCTTTGCGGCGTACCGGTCGGGAAGCTTTCAACGTAAGGAATTTTTGGCTGATCGCCGTAGACGGTCGCGGAAGAGCTGAAGATAAAGTTTTTAACGTTCGCCGCACGCATGGCGGAGATCAGACGCAGGGTACCGTTGACGTTGTTGTCGTAGTACTCAAGCGGTTTTGCTACCGATTCGCCCACCGCTTTCAGGCCCGCGAAGTGGATAACGGTTTCAATCGCGTGATCGTGAAGGATTTCAGTCATCAATGCTTCATTGCGGATATCGCCTTCCACGAAAGTCGGCTGTTTACCCGCAAGGCGTTCAATGACCGGCAGCACGCTGCGCTTACTGTTGCACAGGTTATCAAGAATGACGACATCGTGGCCGCTTTGCAGAAGTTGTACGCAGGTATGACTTCCTATGTACCCGCTACCACCTGTTACCAGAACTCGCATATTTCGCTCCATTAGGCTTATGGTATGAATTAACCATAGCATATCAGAGACGCGAAAAGTGTGACATGGGATAAAATAGTGGTATCGTTTACACTGGTTTTCACAGGCGCTTTTTCACAGACTGAGTGCATTGTAGATCAAAGAGATAGAGATGTATTGTTGCAGGTTGTCTGAAAAGCGGAGGGCAGCGCCCTCCACGCGTTAATCGATTTTGCTCAGCAGGTAGCGGTAATGCTCGCCGTCAGGCACAAATTCCAGCCGATGGGTGATGCAGGACGGGGCATCCTCAGCATGGTGGGAGACAAACAGCAGCTGGGTTTCACCTTCGCTAATCAGGACATCCACAAAGCGGCGGATCAGCTGACGGTTGAGGGGATCCAGCCCCTGCAACGGTTCATCAAGAATCAACAGCGTAGGATGCTTAACCAGCGCGCGGACGATCAATGCCAGCCGCTGCTGCCCCCACGACAGGCTGTGGAATGGCGCATCGGCTACCCGGTTGTCCATACCCAGAATATCCAGCCACTGCTGCGCCAGCTTGTGCTGCTTGTCGGATACCGCCTGATAAATACCAATGGAATCGAAGAAGCCAGAGAGGATCACGTTTCGCACCGTAGTGCTCACCCGGTAGTCCAGATGCAGGCTGCTGCTAACATAACCGATATGCTGTTTGATATCCCTGATGGTTTCCCCGCTGCCGCGGCGGCGGCCGAAGAGGGTCAAATCGTTGCTGTAACCCTGCGGGTGATCGCCAGTGATCAGGCTTAGCAGCGTGGATTTACCCGCCCCGTTGGGGCCGACGATCTGCCAGTGCTCACCAGGATTAACCGTCCAGCTGAGATGATTAAGAATAGGGCGATCGTCGTAAGCAACCACCCCATCGCGCAGCACAATGCGCGGCTGGTCAGGATCCAGCCCGAGGCGTGCCGAAGGGGCATCCGGCTCCGGCAGCGCAATACCGTCCAGTTTCTCGCTGTGGGCCAGCTGTGCAATTAGCGCCTGCCGGAGCAGTACGGCTTTCTCGCCGGTTTCGGTCAGGCTACAGTCCGCCAGCACGCCCGCGTAATGTACGAAATCCGGGATCTCATCAAAGCGGTTAAGGACCAGCACAAGGGTGTATCCCTGCTGGTTAAGCGACGCCAGCAACGCTGCCAGCTGCGCGCGGGACTGCACATCCAGTCCGTCAAACGGTTCATCCAGAATCAGGAGTTCCGGCTCGCTCATCAGCGCCTGACACAGCAGCGTTTTGCGCGTCTCGCCGGTAGAGAGATATTTAAAGCGGCGGTTAAGCAGGGCGGTAATGCCAAATTGCTCCGCCAGCTGCTGACAGCGGGCAGGATCTTTTATCTCATCCTGGATAATGTCCGCCGTCGTGCGGCCGGTATCTTCTTCGCCGGGGCTGAGCAAATCGGTATTGTTACGCTGCCACTCATCGCTGACCAGCTGTTGCAGCTGGTCAAAGGAAAGGCGCGTAAGCCGGGTAAAGGTGCACTGACGCTCACCCTTCAGCTGGGTTAATTCGCCAGCCAGGGCGCGGGCCAGCGCGGATTTTCCGCTGCCATTCGTGCCCACAAACGCCCAGCTTTCTCCGGCGCGAAGGGTTAACTCTGGCAGCGATAAGGTACGGGTATCGCTAAGACGAAACGTGCCTTGCGAAATATGCAATGATGACATGTGTTATCCCATTTTTTGCAGCGACAGATGTCAGGGATACTCAGTGTTGGTGGTGTTGTCAATGCGCTTAGCACAATGTGGCGATAATTACCCGGTCTGCATTGAAATATGCGGTCACCACAGCACCTTCATCTAATTCGGTCGCGTCGTTCACCGGAACGGTGGCGCAGAGCGACTGTCCATCCGGCAGGGTCATCAGCACTTCACACTGTTCTGCGCCGCGCTCGATGTGGCTGATACGCCCGCGTAGCTGGTTGTCGGCCTCGGCGGCCTGCTCAGGGTTAAGCGTGATGCTGATCCAGGGCGCTTTGAGTAATACCAGCACCTCCTGACCTTCGTTCAGCCCAAGGCGTTGACCGCTTTGCGCGGTGATGGCGGCTTTCAGGCGCGTTGTGCCGTCCGCGAGCAGGATCTCAATATGCTCCTGCACCTGCGAATGATCGCGCCCCGTCACCGTACCAAACCATTGGTTGCGGGCGCTGGTCTGCAAAGAGAAACGGGAGATGGCGCCCAGCAGGCTGTCCAGCGGCAGGTTGTCGTCATCGCTCAGCACATCAAATGCTTTTTGCTGGATCTGCGCCAGTAAGTCATAGAGCTGGATCAGGCGTTGCCCGTAACGCGTCAACACGGCGCCGCCGCCGCCTTTTCCGCCGGTGGCGCGCTCTACCAGCGTTTGTTCGCTCAGGGTGTTCATGTCGTTAATCGCATCCCAGGCGCTTTTATAGCTGATGCCGGCGTTTTTGGCTCCCTGGCTAATCGAGCCAGTTTGTTCTATTTGTTTTAACAGGGCGATGCGTCGCGGATCGGCGAAAAGCTTCTGCTGAAGTCGTAGGGTGAGGAGAATTTCGGCCTGCATAACAATGTCCCGGCAAAAAGGTTATTGTGACCCAAATGTCCGGGTGCGGAAAGCGCACCGCACAAAAGGGTATGTTTTTCTTACTTTTCAGGGTAGAATAAGCCGTTCACAAGATCTGGAGAAAACCATGTTAGAGTTGTTGAAAAGTCTGGTATTCGCGGTAATCATGGTGCCAGTAGTGATGGCTATCATCCTCGGTGCCATCTACGGCCTGGGTGAAGTGTTCAACGTCTTTTCGAACATTGGTCATCGTCGTGACCAGCCTAAAAAGCAGCAATGATTTCCTCCAAAACGCCCGGCCAGCCCGGGCGTTTTGCTCTCAAGTTTATTCCTCTCCCGCCGATATCTTTTACAACGTTCCTTGAGTTTACGCATTAATGGGTACGATTTAGCGCTAGGAACGCCTGCGATATGTCGTTATATTTGTTTGTATATAACGATACGCACAGGAGCTTCAAATGGCACGTTCATGGGTACGCCTTTTCGCAGGGGCAACGCTGACTCTCTCACTCACCGGCCACGCGCTGGCGGATGAAGGAAAAATCACGGTCTTTGCGGCGGCGTCGCTGACTAACGCGATGCAGGATATTGCTGCGGAATACAAAAAAGAGAAACACGTCGCGGTCGTTTCGTCGGTTGCC
>OKPY01000080.1_pt1 | contig 11198 bp, 9 predicted proteins | sample 1611751 | NCBI WGS metagenome assembly OKPY01 (sample SAMN04436767, study PRJEB24849) | human gut metagenome | biome: human gut; feature: NICU; material: stool | host: Homo sapiens | place: USA: Saint Louis, MO | collected 2011-05-05 | reverse complement strand
CCTGACGCTCGGCCAGTTCTTTATCCACCGCTTTCGCCACAATGGCGTCAATTTGCTCCTGCGTAAATTCTTGCGCGAGCACGGAAATTGGACAAAGCGCGGCGATAACCGCCATGGTTAATGGAAGTTTTTTAATCGTATTCATGGTTATCTCAATATAGTTTAATTTTATTCAGACAATAACCATCCCGCTCCGATCTGACAGAATATGTCGCTATCATCAGAACAAGTGGATTTCTAGTTTTAGGTACAGAGGTATTACATTAAAATATTTCGCCAATGACTATCTCTGATATAAATGATTAATCTCTTCAGATAATTCACGCGCTAATAGCGAATTCATTAAATGATCCTTCGCGTGCACCATAATTAAGGTCATCGGCTGGCGGGCGACGCCCGCGGCCTGCTCGATCAGTTTGGTCAGCATCTTGTGTGCCTGGCGCGCGTAGCCATCGGCTTCACGCAGCAGGCTTTTGGCTTCGTCAAGGTTGCCCTGGCGCGCCGCATGCAGCGCTTCGAAGCACAGGCTGCGGGACTGACCGGCGTTGACGATAATTTCCATTACGGCTTCTTCTAATGCGATCATCATTTTTACTCTTTATCAAAGCAATTATTTAAGGCGGTAGCGGCAAACCACTCTCCGCTTTTTTTAATGGTGCGCTGCTGCGTCTCCAAATCGAGCTGAATAAAACCGTAGCGGTTTTTATAGGCATTGCACCACGACCAGTTATCAATAAACGTCCACATATGGTAGCCAAGGCAATTGCAGCCTTCGCTAATACCTTTATGCAGCCACGCTAAATGCTCAGAAATAAATTCGATGCGGTACCGATCGTTTATCTGGCCGTTTTCAATAAAGCGCTGCTCGTTTTCGACCCCCATCCCGTTTTCAGAAATAAAACAGCGGGGGTTACCGTAATTGTCGCGCAGGTTAACCAGAATATCGTAAATACCCGGCTCGTAAATTTCCCAGCCGCGGTACGGATTCATCTTGCGGCCCGGCATCTCGTAGCTATCAAAGAACCACTCCGGCATAAACGGCGCCTGCTGGTTCACCGCGCTGTCGCGACACTTCACGCGGCGCGGTTGATAGTAGTTAACGCCGAGCAGGTCGATTTTCCCTTCCGCAATCAGGAAACCGTCTTCCGGCTTGCAGGCGGGTAGCTGATCGTAAGATTTCAGCAATGCCACCAGGTCGGCCGGATACTCCCCGCGCAGCACCGGGTCGAGGAAGCTACGGTTAAACATCAGATCCGCGATATGCGCCGCCTTCACGTCCGCCGGGTTCTGCGAACGCGGGTATGACGGCGTCAGGTTCAGCACGATGCCGATCTCCCCCGCGTAATGCCCGGCGCGGTAAGCCTGAACGGCCTTTGCATGGGCCAGCACCGTGTGATATGCCACGGTGGCCGCCCGACGAAAATCCACCACGTTCGGGTAATGGAAATCGTACAGATAACCGCCTTCCACCGGAACAATCGGCTCGTTGAAGGTAAACCAGTGCAGCACGCGGTCGCCAAACAGCTCGAAGCAGATCTGCGCATAGCGGGCGTAGGCGTCCACTACGTCACGGTTTTCCCAGCCGCCGATCTCCTGCATCGCCATCGGCATGTCGAAATGGAACAGGGTGATAAACGGCGTGATGCCCTGTTCATTCAGCTCATCAATGACCTGATTATAAAAATCGACCGCGTCCGGGTTCACTTCACCGATACCGTCGGGGATCAGGCGCGCCCAGCTAATCGAGGGGCGAAAGCTGTTGTGGTTCAGCTGCTTCAACAGCTGAATGTCCGTTTTCCAGTGCTGATAAAACGTGGAGGTATGCTGCGGTCCCACGCCGTTGTGAAAACGGTTCGGCTCGCGGGAAAACCAGTAGTCCCACGTGGTTTCACCCTCTCGTGTCCCTTCCGTCTGGAGAGCGGAGCTTGCGCTGCCCCACCAGAAGTTATCGGGAAATGCGTATTTCATGACCCTTCCTCTTTGACTTAATTGCTAACTGTTTCAGCGGTGCCGACGGTTGCCTGGGCTTTCTGCTCTTCATTTTTGATGAGCGTACGCTCATAGGCGCGCAGGAACGGCAGGTACATCAGCGCCGACATCACCATGCAGACCAGGCACATCACCACCGGGCTCAGCGCCCAGTTCGCCGCCCACGAGGCGCCAATCGGCGCGGGCGTGGTCCACGGGGTTAACGAAACCACCTGGGCCAGCCAGCCGAGTTTGGTTGCGCCGTACGCCAGGCAGGCGTTGACCAGCGGAACAAACACGAACGGGATAAACAGCATCGGGTTCATGATGATCGGCGCGCCGAACAGAATCGGTTCGTTGATGTTAAAGAAGCTTGGCACAACGCCCATTTTGCCGATGGTGCGCAGGTGAGTGGCGCGGCTGCGCAGCAGCAGGAACGCCAGCGGCAGGGTCGAGCCTACCCCGCCAATCAGCAGGTAGTGATCCCAGAAACCTTGCAGATAAACGTGCGGCAGCGCCGCGCCCGCCGCCAGCGCCGCCTGGTTTGCAGAGAGGTTCGCCATCCAGAACGGGTTCATGATGCCGGTGACAATCAGCGACCCGTGGATACCGGCAAACCAGAAGATCTGGCACAGCAGAACGGAGAGCAGAATCGCGGGCAGCGAGTCAGACGCGGACACCAGCGGCTCCAGCAGGTGCATAATCGCCTGCGGGATGATCATCCCGGTCTGCGCTTCAATGAACAGGTTCAGCGGATGCAGGGTACCAATCACCACCATCACCGGGATCAGGATCTCAAACGAACGCGCCACGCCGGTCGGCACCTCTTTCGGCAGGCGGATGGTGACGTTGTTCTGCTTCAGCCACGCGTACACACGGGTGGAGTAGATCGCGGTGATAAGCGCAGTGAAGATGCCCTGACCCGACAGATACTGCGTCGAAATTTTGCCGTCGGCATACGGCGCGGCGACCAGCAGGAAGGCCATAAAGGCCAGCAGACCGGACATCACCGGATCGAGGTTAAACTGACGCCCCAGGCTCGCCCCAATCCCCACCGAGATGAAGAAGGTCATGACGCCCATGCTGAGGTTAAAGGGCAGCATCAGCTGTTCGCGGTAGGTCTCGGAGAAATCCAGCCAGCCGCGGGCGAAGCTGTTGGTGGTATCCGCCGAAAACGGCGGGAAGATAAACACCAGCATAAACGAGCCGATGATCATAAACGGCAGCGCGGCGGTAAAGCCGTCGCGGATGGCAATCACATACTTTTGCTGACCGAGCTTCGCGGCCAGCGGCGTAATTGACTGTTCAATCACCGCGACCATGGATTGATATAACGAACTCATGTGAACACCTTTTAGTGTGCCGCTTCGATGAGCGACAGAGCATAGTCCAGTACTTTATCGCCACGCTGCATGCCGTAATCCATCATGTCGATGGGCTGCACCGGTATGCCTTGCGTCGCTGCCTTGTCTGAGAGTGTCTTTAACATGTATTTCACTTGCGGTCCGAGAAGCACCACCTGATAGTGCGGAAACTGCGTATCAAATTCGGATACGCCATACGCATCTATCTTCACGGGCAACCCCCGTTCTTTTGCAACATCGATCATTTTGCTGACCAGCAGGCTGGTGGACATCCCGGCAGAGCAGCACAGCATAATCTTGAACATCGACGACCATCCTCAAAGTGTAAAAAGTTATTGCGATGATGATTGGACATGATACGGAAACCGGTTTCCATTCATAAAAGACAGAAGTGTGACAACCATCAATATCCACTACTTATGACGCTAATTAACCGGATGTGGGTCACATAATTTGGCTGTTTTGACATCAAATTGAGTGGAAACGGAAAATCGGTTTCCATGGAAAACGGAAACGGATATACTCCGTTCTGGCTATAATGTGAGCCGTAGCGGTGATGGAAATTACAGACGCCAGTTGCGTCTGACAGGGGAGAGAGATGTCTACAATCAACGATGTATCGCGTCTGGCCGGGGTGTCCAAAGCCACGGTATCACGGGTGTTGAGCGGGTCGCGTGGCGTTAAAGAAGCCAGTCGACAGGCTGTTCTGAGAGCGGTGGATGAGCTGAACTATCGTCCGAACGTGATCGCCCAGTCGCTGCTCAGCCAGTCGACGGGCTGCATTGGGGTGATTTGCGCGCAGGAGAACATTAACCAGACCACCGGTTACCTGTACGCGCTGGAAAAACACCTCAGCCAGCATCAAAAACATCTGCTGCTGCGTTTCGCACACACGAAAACAGAAGTGATGAACGCCCTTGAAGAACTCTCCTGCGGCTTATGTGATGACATTCTGGTGATTGGCGCGCGTTTCCCGCTAGACGTGGACATGGACAACGTCATTCTGGTCGACTGTATGGAAGCCGATAACGCCAACAGCATTCAGTTCGATCACGCGTTCGCTGCTGAAACGGCCTGCAACTATCTCACCAGCCAGGGGCGTCGCCAGATAGCACTGATCCACCCGCACGGCAGCGGCTTTGCCGATCAGGTGCTGCTGGGTTACAAACATGCGCTGGAGAAAAACTTCCTGCCCTTTAATCGCAACCTCGTGTTTATGGACGCGACTTCATCGTCCGTTGCGCTTCAGGAATTACTCAACAACGCGTCCACGCTGAATTTCAACGCGCTGCTGGTGGCAGACGAGCAGGAAGCCCAGCGGGTGATCCCGCAGTTACAGGCGTTTAATAAATCGGTACCGGAAGACATCATGGTCTTCAGCCTCGGCGGTTCGCTGCATCTCCCGGGTATTCCGGTGATCCCGGCCATTGAGTATTCCATGGACGCCATGGCGGCGCGCATCGTGAGCTGGCTGACGGCGAAAACGCAGATGCTCGGGTCCTACGTGCTGCGCGGGGATTTGATTATTCCGGATGTGCGGAAGCGTTAAACTTGTGATGTAGGCCGGGTAAGGCGCAGCCGCCACCCGGCGCTCAACCCTCAGTAATCTTCCATACAATCCACCTGACTTACTGCATCCCAGTAGGCGTCCAGGTTGTCACGCTTCACGGCGGTGATGGCATTTTTGATCAGCAGTTGATTGGCCTCAGACGACAAAATCATCGCCTGCCAGGCCTTATCGCTCTGCTTTTTCTGCGGGGTACAGGTTTTCTTCACATCTTTCAGGACCTGCTGTTTTATCTGGGCCTCTTTCTCCGGAGCGCTCTTCTCCTGCGCGTGAACAAACGCAGCGAAAATCGGGCAAACGAGCAGGCAAACCAGGTGTGCAGATTTCATTGAGACCTCCGGTAAAGTCACAGGCTTTCCCTGAAATGTATCGTTACATTCAGGCAGGCGATTCCAGCCGAAAGTATGAATTTACTTTTCACCTGGTATGAGAATCGCCCTCTCAGGCCGTTACTGAACCCCTCCACCCAGCGATTGCCACAGCGTGATGCGGTTTTCCAGGTCGGTTTGCTGCAAGGCAATCAGTGATTCCTGTGCTGACCACAGCGATCGCTGCGCGGTGAGCACCGACAGATAATCGCCCGCGCCAGCCTTGTAACTGCGCGTCGCCACATCCAGCGTTTTTTGCTCCGCCGCCACGTATTCACGCTGGGCATCAAGCTGTTCGCTCAACGTTTCGCGCCGCGCCAGCGCGTCGGCCACGTCCTTAAACGCGCTCTGGATGGTCTTCTCATAGGTGGCGATTAGCCCCTTCTTCTCCGCTTCCGCATAGCGCAGCTGCGCCATATTGTTGCCCCCGCTAAACAGCGGCAGGGTGATGGACGGCGCGAACCACCAGACCTTCATGCCGTGGCTGAACAGGGATGACAGCGAATCGCTGCCGACGCCCGCGCTGGCGGTCAGTGAAATGGTCGGGAAGAAGTTGGCGCGTGCCGCGCCGATGTTGGCATTAGCGCTCAGCAGGTTATGTTCCGCCTCCTGAATGTCCGGGCGACGCAGCAGCGCGCTGGAGCTGACGCCCGCCGGGATCAGCGTGATGGCGTTATCGCTCAGGCTCTCCAGCGTGCCGGGCAGCAGGTTCTCGGGCACCGTATCGCCCGCCAGCAGGTTAAGGGCGTTTTTGTCCTGCATCACCAGCGTCTGGTAGCTCGCCACGCTGGCGCGCGCCTGCTGGTAAACCGCCATCGCTTCACTGACGTCCGTGGCCGCTGCCACACCTACTTCCTGCTGACGTTTGACGATTTTGAGCGAGTTCGCGGCGCTCTCCAGTGTGGACTTCGCCAGCGCCAGATTGCTGTTATCCGCCGCCAGCGTCACCCAGGCCGTGGTCAGTTCGCTGACCATTGTCAGGCGCGTGTTCTGCGCGGTGAACTCGCTGGCAAGCCAGGTTTCACGCGCGGCGCGCGACAGGCTCTGGTTGCGGCCAAACAGATCCAGCTCGAAGCTGGAGACCGCGCCGTTGGCTTCGTCGCTCGTCGCGACGCCGCTCGCCAGCGTGCGGCTGCGGGTGTGGCTCAGTTCCGCGTCCACCGTCGGGGACAGGGACGATCGCGTTTCGCCATACTGGGCACGAGCGGCGTCGATATCCGCAATCGCTTTTTGCACGTCGCGGTTGCTGTTGAGCGCCATCGTCACCACGCTTTTCAGCCGCGCATCATTCATCACCTGCTGCCACTGGCTCACCACGGCGCTGGCTTCGCCGTGCGCGCCGGGCAGTGTGGCCGGAACGGGTGCGTCCGGGCGCTGATACGTGGGATCTAATGACACACAGCCTGCGCTCAGCAGTGCTAACGCTAAAACAGTTACACGAAACATTATGACCTCCGGTTTGCGTGCTTACCGGAGAACAGACGTTTCACCAGTACAAAGAATAAAGGAACGAAGAAGATCGCCAGCAGCGTCGCGGCCAGCGTCCCGCCGATAATGCCGGTGCCGATCGCCACGCGGCTGTTGGCCCCCGCGCCGGTGGCAATCGCCAGCGGCGTCACGCCTGCGATAAACGCCAGCGAGGTCATGATGATCGGACGCAGACGCGTCTGGGCGGCCCGCAGGGCGGCGCGCGTCAGGGAGTAGCCTTCGGCCACTTTGGCTTCGGCAAACTCGACAATCAGAATGGCGTTCTTCGACGACAGACCGATGGTGGTCAGCAGCGCCACCTGGAAATAGACATCGTTGCTCAGGCCGCGCAGGGAGGCGGCAATGGCCGCGCCCAGCACCCCAAGCGGGATCACGAGGAGCACCGAAATGGGCACCGACCAGCTCTCATACAGTGCCGCCAGGCACAGGAACACCACGAGGATGGAGAGGGCATAAAGGCTCATCGCCTGACCGCTCGCCAGTTTTTCCTGCAACGACAAACCGCTCCACGCCCAGGTGCTGCCGGACGGCAGGTTATTCGCCAGCTGCTCCATTTTGCTCATCGCCGTACCGGAGCTGGCGCCGCTGGCGTTCTCGCCCTGAATTTCATACGCCGCCGAGCCGTTGTAGCGCACCAGGCTTTCCGGGCCATACTCCCAGCGGGTGGTGGCGAAGGCGGAGAATGGGGTCATAGTGCTGTCGCTGCCGCGCACATACCATTTGTTGAGATCTGACGGTACCGCGCGATAGTCGCTGTCGCCCTGGATGTAGACCTTTTTCACGCGGCCACGGTCAATGAAGTCGTTCACGTAGGTGCCGCCCCAGGCGCTGGACAGGGTGTCGGTGACGTCGCTCAGGGAGAGCCCCAGCGACACGGCTTTGTTGTTATCGATATCCACCTGAAGCTGCGGCATCTGCGGCAGATCGTTGGCGCGCACGGCGTGCAGCGAGCTGTCCTGATTCGCTTCGCCAATCAGCTGGTTACGCAGTTTCAGCAGCGCGTCGCGGTCGGTGCCGCCGCTCGCCATCAGCTCAAAGGTAAAGCCGTTGCTCTGGCCCAGACCGTCCACTGCCGGCGGTGTCATCGCAAAGATGGTGGCATCGCGGATGGCGCTCAGCTCCTGCGTGGCGCGCAGGGCAATGGCCTGCGCGGTGTTTTCCTCGCCTTTACGCTCTGACCAGTTTTTCAGGGAGACGAACGCCATCCCGGCGTGCTGGCCGCTGCCGCTGAAGCTGAAGCCTTCAACGGTAAAGATCACGTCGGTATTGGCTTTCTCTTTGGTGAGGAACCACTCGCGTACCTGGCGGCTTACCTCTGCGGTACGCACCGCGGTTGCGCCGGCAGGGAGGGTGTACTGCACCATGATTTCTCCCTGGTCTTCGGTTGGCAGGAAGCTGCCCGGCAGTTTCAGCATGGCGAACCCCATCGCGCCGCAGAGCAGGGCGAAGATCACCAGCATGCCGCCGGAACGGCGCAGGGCGCGCAGAACCTTATTCTGATAGCCGTGCTCGGTCTTACTGTAGAAGCGGTTAAACGCGCCGAAGAAGCCCTTTTTGTGCGGAGCGGTGTGATTCAGGATCGAGCCGCACAGCGCGGGCGTCAGGGTCAGCGCCACCACCACGGAGAGGAACATCGCCGAAATAATGGTGACCGAGAACTGACGGTAAATGACCCCGGTAGAGCCGCCGAAGAAGGCCATCGGCAGGAATACCGCAGAGAGCACCAGCGCAATGGCGATCAGCGCGCCGGAAATTTCGCCCATCGATTTTTCGGTCGCTTCCCGGGCGGGCAGCCCTTCGTCGCGCATAATACGCTCGACGTTTTCCACCACCACGATGGCGTCATCCACCAAAAGTCCTATCGCCAGCACCATGGCAAACAGCGTCAGGGTGTTGATGGAGTAACCGAACAGCGCCAGTACGCCGAAGGTGCCCAGCAGCACCACCGGCACCGCCAGCGCCGGGATCAGCGTCGCGCGGATGTTTTGCAGAAACAGGTACATCACCACCACCACGAGGATAATGGCTTCGAACAGGGTCTGAATCACGTCCTCAACGGAGATCTTGATGAACTCGGTGCTGTCTTTCGGGTAGGCCACGTCGTAGCCTTCCGGCATCGACTTTTTGAACTCGGCGATCTTGTCTTTTACCGCCGTGGCGGTGTTAAGCGCGTTGGCGCCCGGCGAGAGCATCACCGCCATACCCGCCGCCGGGTGGCCGTTCAGCTTCGCGGTGGCGGTGTAATCTTCGCTGCCCATCTCCACGCGCGCGACGTCGCTGATGCGCACCACCGCACCGTTGGACTGGCTCTTGACGATGATTTTTTTGAACTCATCGACCGTTTGCAGACGCGACTGAGCGCGGACGGTGGCGGTCAGCTGTTGGGCGTTCGACGAGGGCAGCGCGCCGATTTTACCGGCGGAGACCTGCACGTTCTGCGCTTCAATCGCGCTCTGCACGTCGGAGGGCATCAGCGAGTACGACGCCAGCTTAGCCGGGTCGAGCCAGATGCGCATCGCGTATTCTGCACCGAACACCTGCAGGCTGCCGACGCCATCCACGCGCGCCAGCGGATCCTGCATATTACTCACCAGCCAGTCGGCGATATCCGAGCTGCTGGCGGTGTCGGTTTTATCATATACGCCCATGATCAGCAGGAAGTTGCTCTGGGATTTTTCGACGGTGATCCCGGACTGCTGCACCTCGGTCGGCAGGCGTGATTCCGCCTGCTGGACTTTGTTCTGCACCTGTACCTGAGCGGTGTCCGGATCGGTTCCCTGTTCAAACGTGACGTTAATGCTCACCGACCCGTCCGAGCTGCTGGTGGAGGTGAAGTAGAGCAGGTTATCCAGCCCGGTGAGCTGCTGCTCGATCACCTGCGTCACGCTGTTCTCCAGCGTTTGTGCGGAGGCGCCGGTGTAGGTGGCGGATATTTTGATCGACGGCGGGGCAACGTCCGGGTACTGCGCAACGGGCAGCGTGCGGATCGCCAGTATCCCGGCGAGCATGATGAGAATGGCGATAACCCAGGCAAAGACCGGGCGACGCACGAAGAAACGGGAAAACATCAGGCGTTTCCTCCGTTGGTTTTCATCTCTTCAGCTTTCACTTCCTGCCCGGCGGTGACTTTGTCGGTGCCTTCCACAATCAGCTTATCGCCCGCCTTCAGGCCATTCAGCACCAGCCATTTATCGCCGTAGGTGTCGCCCGTCTCCAGCTGACGCTGCTCGACCTTGTTGCTGGCGTTCACCACCAGCGCGGTGGCGGTACCTTTGGCGTCGCGGGTGATGCCCTGCTGCGGCGCGAGGATCGCGTCATTCATGATGCCTTCATCCACTCGGGCGCGGACGAACATGCCCGGCAGAAGCTGATGCTGCGGGTTCGGAAAGACGGCGCGCAGGGTGACTGAGCCGGTAGACTCATCCACCGCCACTTCGGTTAACGCCAGATGGCCTTTTTCGCTGTAGCTGCTGCCGTCTTCGAGGATCAACGACACGTCCAGCGTATCGCTGTTGCTGGCGAGGGTTTGCTTGCGTAATCGCAGCAGATCGGCGCTGGAACGGGTTAAATCGACGTACATACTGTCCAGCCCGCGAATAGTGGCCAGCGCGGTATCCTGCTGGGCGGTCACCAGCGCGCCGGGGGTCACAGAGGAGATGCCGATACGTCCGGCAATCGGCGCGGTGACGGTGGTCCAGTTGAGGTTAATGCGGGCACTTTCCAGCGCGGCTTTCTTTGACTCGACGCTGGCCTTGTCCTGCGCGCAGGTGGACTTCGCGTCTTCCGCATCCTGACGTGATACGCCGTCGTCCTTCACCAGCTGCGCATAGCGCCGGGCTTTCTGGCAGTCGGCCTGCACCAGCGCCTGCGCCTGTTTCAGTGCGGCAGCAGCTTCATTATAAGCGGCGCGGTAGCTGGAAGGATCGATCTGATACAGCGCCTGCCCGGCCTTGACCGTATCGCCTTCGGTGAAGAGCCGTTTCTGAATAATGCCGCCCACCTGAGGGCGCACTTCGGCGCTCATCGCGGCGGCGGTGCGGCCGGTCAGCTCGCTGACCACGGACACCGGCTGGCTCATGAGTGTGACAATCCCCACTTTTGGAAGAGGACGCTGGGGAGCAGATGTTTGCGCATTATCGCACCCTGTCAGGAGGAGTAATGCTGCGATGGAGGTTGTTATGGTTTTCATAATCTTTTTCCAGGGTGAACGAAGCCTGCCCTGTTAATCGCTTAACTTGGAGGAGGGCTAATTAAAAACACAGCGATCCCGCATCTCTGTCATAGCCAGAAATGAAAAAAGTGAAATTACTAATTTCCGCTAATTATTCACATGCGATTACTTCGCAGAGAAAAGCATATTTAAAATATTCTGGTATATGGGCTCTAATAGTACTGACGGTACTTTTAAAGGAGTGAGTAGACTGAAAATCGTGCCTTCGCTCA
>OKPY01000078.1_pt1 | contig 11440 bp, 7 predicted proteins | sample 1611751 | NCBI WGS metagenome assembly OKPY01 (sample SAMN04436767, study PRJEB24849) | human gut metagenome | biome: human gut; feature: NICU; material: stool | host: Homo sapiens | place: USA: Saint Louis, MO | collected 2011-05-05 | reverse complement strand
ATTGCTCAGTGCTCGCATTAATTTGTGGGGAACCCTCAGCCCACGGGGAGAGGGGAAAAGAATGTTACTGTGCTTCCGCCAGCTGACGATCGCGGCGACATTTAAACATCCAGCCCACCAGCAGCAGGACGATCCACGCGAAGCCCACGTACAGGGAAATACGGGTATCCGGGTGATAACCAATCAGGCCAATGATGAAGACCAGGAAGATGAGACCGACAATGGTCGTTGGCACGCCGCCCGGCACTTTAAACTTCAGCGCTTTGGCCTCTTCTGGTGACAGGCGGCGACGGAACGCAATCTGCGACAGCAGGATCATGATCCACACCCACACCGTCGCAAAGGTCGCCAGCGACGCAATCACCAGGAAGACGTTCTCCGGCATAATGTAGTTCAGGTAGACCGAGAACAGCAGCGCCACGGTCATGACCAGCACCGTTACCCACGGGGTACCGCGACGCGACGTTTTGGCAAACACCTTCGGCGCACTGCCCTGCTCCGCCATGCCGTGCAGCATACGGCCCACGCCGAACACGTCACTGTTGATGGCCGACAGCGAGGCGGTCAGCACCACAAAGTTGAGAATGCTGGCGGCAAACGCAATGCCCATATGCTGGAAAGTCAGGACAAACGGGCTGCCGTTGGTGCCCACCTGGTTCCACGGGTAGATGGACATAATCACAAACAGCGTGCCCACGTAGAACACCAGGATGCGCATCGGCACCGAGTTGATGGCGCGCGGAATAGACTTCTCCGGATCTTTCGCTTCCCCGGCGGTGATGCCGATAATCTCGATTCCGCCATAGGCGAACATGACCATCTGCAGCGACATGACCATCCCGAGCCAGCCGTTGCTAAAGAAGCCGCCGTTGCTCCACAGGTTGTGAATGCCGGTTGGCTGTCCACCGTTGCCGATACCCCAGATGATAATGCCGAAACCGGCGAGGATCATGATGATAATGGTCGCGACCTTGAAGAAGGAGAACCAGAACTCCAGCTCGCCAAACACCTTCACGCTCATCAGGTTAACGGCGCAGATAATCAGCACCACGCTCAGCACCCAGATCCAGTGCGGCACGGCGGGGAACCAGACACCCATATAGATACCAAACGCCGTCACATCGGCAATGGCAACAATCAGGATTTCGAAGCAGTAGGTCCAGCCGGTGATAAACCCGGCCAGCGGGCCTAAATTTTCCTGCGCGTAGCGGGAGAAGGAACTGGCAGAGGGGTTGTGAACCGACATTTCGCCAAGGGCGCGCATGATGATATACGCCGCCACGCCGCCGATGATGTAGGCCAGCAGAACGCTTGGACCGGCCATTTTGATGGCATCTGCCGAGCCATAAAAAAGACCGGTACCGATAGCCGAGCCCAGCGCCATAAAGCGGATGTGGCGGGTGCTCAATCCACGTTTAAGTTTGTTAGTGCTTTCCATTAAAATCTTGCCATTCAACACGAAAAAAACAAAAAACCACGGGGCCTTAAGCCCCGTGGTTAAACAATTTGTTGCCGTTGATTAATGGGCGTTGGATGTCACCTGACGCCCTGCCGCACGGTCCCAGATAATCGCCAGAACCAGCGCTACAACGGAAGGCATCAGCCAGGCCAGGCCCTGCTCGGACAGCGGCAGACGCTGTGTCCAGGCTGGCAGGATTTCTGCAAATGCTGATGCTTTGATCCCGTCAAGGATACCAAAAATCAGGCTGATAAACATGGCTGGCGCAATAATTCGCGTGGAGTTATGCCACCACGGACGGGTGAAGCTCAGCACTACCAGCACGATACATGGCGGATAGATCGCCGTCAGCACCGGAATTGAGACCTGAATCAGGTGGCTCAGACCGAGGTTTGACACCGCCATGGAGAAGATGCCGAGGATAAACACCAGCGTGCGGTAAGAAAGCGGCAGATACTGAGCGAAGAACTCCGCGCAGGCGCAGGTCAGACCCACCGCCGTCACAAGACAGGCCAGGAAAATCAGCGCCGCCAGCAGCATGCTGCCTGCACCACCAAAGGTGTGCTGCACGTAAGCATGCAGGATCGCCGCGCCGTTTGCGCTCTGATCGACCAGCGTTGCGCTATCTGAACCCAGGCGGAACAGCGCCAGATACAGCAGCGTCAGGCCGACACCGGCCATCAGGCCAGCCCAGATGGTGTAGCGAGTCAGCAGACGCGCTTCGGTCACCCCGCGGGAACGCGCGGCGTTAACGATAACGATACCAAACACCATCGCGCCAAGCGTATCCATCGTCAGATAGCCGTTCACAAAACCGTTTGAGAACGCCGCGTTCTGGTAGGCGTCCATCGCGGAGCTGATGGGCCCCGCAGGCCAGACGATGGCCGCAACCGCCAGCACAATCAGCGCCACAATTTTCAGCGGTGCCAGGAAGTTACCCACAGTATCCAGCAGTTTGCCCGGATAGAGAGAAACCAGAATCACGATGGCGAAGTAAATGAGGCTGTAAATAAACAGCGGCATCGCGCCGTCACCGGTCAGCGGGGCAATACCCACTTCAAAGGAGACGGTCGCCGTACGCGGGGTCGCGAACAGCGGGCCAACAGCCAGATAGCAGACGGTTGCCAGCAGAACGCCAGCCACTTTGCCAATCGGGGTGCTGAGGCTGTCCACACCGCCACCGACTTTCGCCAGCGCGATAACGGTCAGTACCGGCAGGCCCACGGCAGTAAGCAGGAAGCCAAACGCAGCCGTCCAGACGTGTTCACCCGCCTGTAAGCCAACCATTGGAGGAAAAATGATGTTACCTGCGCCAACGAACAGCGCAAATGTCATAAAGCCCAGCGCGATAATGTCACGCGATTTCAAGTGATGGGTCATAAAACCTTACTGCCTGTGGATGTGGTGTTGAATACGTTGAGATTTTCGCCATCCCTGACGGGACGATACAGCGGAAAATTTGCTCAATTTCAGCGGGATATGCTCCCGTCCAGGCGTGGCGAAGAATAGTTTTTCGATTTACCACGCAAATACAGTCGGTCTGACAGTATATGGGGGGCAATTTAAACGCTTATAACGTTTAAAGGCAAGAAGGGATCGTAAAACCAGAACAATATGCCAGCATGGAAATTCAGACCAAAATAATATGCCATGTATAAGAAAAACTCATGGCTAATCATGCGAACAAAAAAGCACCAGCCGTATAATATTCACTCGCGTTTCGCTTGACTGCAAAGCAAACGGGCCAGCTATCGCTGTCCCGTGGAAAGGTAGCCTGACACACACGCTGTCAGGCACTTTTTTTGGCAATTAATCGTTCCGGGATCACGAAGCTAAAGCGCGTGCCCTTACCCAGGGTGCTTTCGATATTGAGCCGGCTTTCGTGGTGGCTGACGGCATGCTTCACAATTGCCAGCCCCAGTCCGCTCCCGCCGGTCTGCCGCGAGCGCGCCTTATCCACCCGGTAGAACCGTTCGGTGAGACGCGGGAGGTGTTCAGGCCCAATCCCCGGCCCGTTGTCCTCGACGCTAAACTCAGCCCCTGCCGGAGTATGCTGCCACCGCACCGCGATATGCGTCCCTGTCGGGGTATGATTCACGGCGTTATAGACCAGGTTTGAGATAGCGCATCGCAGCTAATCTTCACTGCCGAGCACTTTCAGCGTGTTATCAACATCAAAACTCAGGGTGTGTTGATTATGGCTCAGCGTTTGGGCTTCGCGCTCCACCACTCGCAGCATCATCGGCACATCAATGATGTCGTTTAGCGCCAGCGACGGGGCAGCCTCAATTTTTGAAAGCGTTAGTAGCTGTTTGACCAGCCCTTCCATGCGGAACGTCTGTTCCCGCATGGTATGCAGCGCTTTCTCACGCGGCGCCCCCTCAAGCGTTTGCTCCTGCATCATCTCCAGATAGCCCTGAAGCACCGTCAACGGCGTACGCAGCTCGTGGCTGACGTTGGCAAAGAAGTTACGTCTTGCGCCCTCAAGCTGATGCATCTGGGTGACATCCCGCGCCACCATCAGCCACTGCCGATCGCTGTAGGGCATCACGCGAATTTCAAGATGGCGACCGTTATTGAGCTTCAGATTGTGCGGACGACTAAAATCACGCGTTTTCAGATACAGCGTGAACTCGGGATAGCGCAGAAGGTTGAGGATGTTCTGACCGTTATCATCCGGCCAGCGCAGGCCCAACAGCTGCTGTGCGAGGCCATTGCACCAGAAGATGGTCCCTTCTTCCGTCGTCAGGATCACTGCGTCCGGCAGCGACTCCGCGCCGCTGCGAAAGCGTTTTATCAGGCTTCCCAGCTCACGACGGCGCTTTTTATTACGCATCTGCATCTGGTGCAGGCCGTAGAGTAGCGGTTCCCAGCTCCCGCTTCCCGGCGGGGGTGTCATACTTCTGTCGACCCACAGCCACCAGGAAAGACGCAGTAAATTCCAGAAATGCCAGACGAGCAACCCCGTCACGGCCACCAGTAAAAACCACGGCAGATAGCCAAAAATAGCCCCCAGAATGAGGGCCGGAATACAGCATAAGATCAGTTCAAAGACGAGCCTTTTCCATGACAGACGTTCCAGCACGCGTCACACTCCTGTCATTGTTCAGAAACGGGTCGAGAAGCGATAACCCGTGCCGCGGACCGTCTGTACCATGCGATCGTGGCCGCTCAGTTCCAGTGCTTTACGCAGGCGGCGAATATGGACGTCAACCGTTCGGTCTTCGACATAGACGTTAGTTCCCCAGACGTTATTCAGCAACTGTTCGCGGCTGTAAACGCGCTCCGGGTGTGTCATAAAGAAGTGCAGGAGTTTAAATTCGGTGGGGCCCATATCAAGGGGATTTTCACCGGTCATGACCCGGTGTGAGGTAGGATCCAGGCTCAGACCCTGCATCTCAATCACCTCTTCCACCGCCATCGGTGAAATACGGCGCATCACGGCTTTGATACGCGCCACCAGCTCTTTTGGAGAGAATGGCTTGGTGATGTAATCGTCCGCGCCGGTTTCCAGACCGCGCACGCGATCCTCTTCCTCACCGCGCGCCGTCAGCATCACCACCGGGATATCGCGGGTCATCGCCTCGCGTTTGATATGCTTGATAAACTGCAATCCGGAACCGCCAGGCAGCATCCAGTCCAGCAGGATCAGATCGGGCCAGGGTTCATTCAGCTGGTTCACCGCGCTGTCATAATCTTCCGCTTCAACCGGCTGGAAGCCATTTTGTTCAAGCACGAAGCACACCATTTCACGGATCGGAGCTTCATCTTCTACGACCAGAATACGTCTCGCCATACTTTGCCCTGTCTTATTGTATTTAAGTTACAAGTCTGTAATGCGGCGTCATTATGCGTCAGATTTATGACAGATTTATGAAAAACATTACCAAGATAAATAGCAAACTGTTGTTTTATTACAGCGGTTATTTTCCGTTCCCCGAACGTTTATAATCCTGCTTTCTTATTATTGCCACGGATCTCTTATGCGCATACTTCACACCTCAGACTGGCACCTGGGTCAAAATTTTTACAGCAAAAGCCGCGCCGCGGAACATGAAGCGTTCCTGAACTGGCTGCTGGAGACGGCTCAGGCTCACGAGGTGGACGCAATTATTGTGGCGGGCGACATTTTTGATACCGGATCGCCGCCGAGCTATGCGCGTGAGCTGTACAACCGTTTTGTGGTCAACCTCCAGCAAACCGGTTGTCACCTGGTGATTGTCGCCGGAAACCATGACTCGGTGGCGACGCTGAATGAATCCCGCGATATTCTGGCGTTCCTCAATACCACCGTGGTGGCCAGCGCCGGACACGCGCCGCAGATCCTGAAAAAACGTGATGGCACGCCGGGCGCGGTGCTATGCCCAATTCCGTTTTTACGCCCGCGCGATATCGTGCAAAGCCAGGCAGGCCTGTCCGGGAGCGAAAAACAGCAGCATCTGTTGCAGGCCATCACCCGCTATTATCACCAGCAGCATACGGAAGCCTGCGCCCTGCGCGGCGAACAGGCCATTCCTATCGTTGCCACCGGGCACCTCACCACCGTCGGGGCCAGTAAGAGTGACGCGGTGCGCGAGATTTATATCGGTACGCTGGACGCGTTTCCAGCGCAAAACTTTCCTCCCGCCGACTACATTGCCCTCGGGCATATTCACCGGGCCCAGATCGTCGGGGGATGCGAGCATATTCGCTACTGCGGCTCGCCCATTTCCCTCAGTTTTGACGAAACGGGCAAAGCCAAATCCGTGCATCTGGTGAGCTTCACCGAAGGCAAACTTAGCGCCGTTGAGACGCTTGAGGTGCCGGTCACCCAGCCGCTGGCAGTGCTGAAAGGCGATCTGGCCGCCATTACCGCTCAGCTTGAGCAGTGGCGCGGCGCAGTGCTTAATCCCCCCGTCTGGCTCGATATCGAAATCGCCACCGATGACTACCTGTACGATATGCAGCGTAAAATTCAGACGCTGACGGAAGACCTTCACGTAGAGGTGCTGCTGGTACGTCGCAGCCGCGAGCAGCGCGAGAAAATTCTGCTGAACGCCCAGCGTGAAACGCTTAGCGAACTTCGGGTTGAAGAGGTGTTCGCGCGGCGGCTTGCGCATGAAGAAGTGGACGAGGCCAGGCGCACCAGGCTTAACGAGCTGTTTGCCCATACCCTGCATTCCCTCAATGACGAGGACGAAAACGCATGAAAATTCTGAGCCTGCGTCTGAAAAATCTGAATTCGCTAAAGGGTGAGTGGAACATCGATTTCACCGCGGAGCCTTTCGCCAGCAATGGGCTGTTTGCCATCACCGGCGCAACCGGCGCGGGTAAAACCACGCTGCTGGATGCCATCTGCCTGGCGCTTTACCACGAAACACCGCGTCTTAATAAGGTCTCTCAGGCACAAAACGACCTGATGACGCGCGATACCGCCGAATGCCTGGCTGAAGTGGAATTTGAGGTCATAGGCGTTGCTTATCGCGCTTTCTGGAGCCAGAACCGCGCCCGCAACCAGCCAGACGGGAACTTACAGGCACCGCGCGTTGAGCTGGCCCGCTGCGAAGACGGCAAAATTCTGGCCGATAAAGTCACGGATAAGCTGGAACAAACCGCCGCACTCACCGGGCTGGACTATGGTCGCTTTACCCGCTCGATGTTGCTCTCTCAGGGGCAGTTTGCCGCCTTCCTGAATGCTAAACCGAGCGATCGGGCAGAGCTGCTGGAGGAACTGACCGGCACGGAAATTTACGGCCAGATTTCCGCCATGGTTTTTGAAAAACACAAAGCGGCACGCAACGCGCTGGAGATGTGCGAAGCGCAGGCCGCAGGCGTTGTGCTGCTGAGCGAGGAACAGCAGCAGCACTTGCAGCAAAGTTTGCAGGCACTTACTGACGAAGAAAAAATCCTGCTGGCACAGCAGCAGAGCCAACAGAAAGATTTTCAGTGGCTTACGCGTAACGACGAGCTGATACGTGAGCAGCAGCGCGTAGCCGCTTCGCAGCAGCAGGCGCAACAGGCTCTGACGGACGCCGCGCCGCAACTGGCGAAGCTCCAGCTGGCACAGCCCGCCGCCCAGCTACGTCCGCTGTGGGAGTATCAGCAGGAGCAGACCACCCGCCTGGCGCAGACAACAGCGCGAATTGTTGAAGTAAATACTCGCTTACTCGACAGAGCGGCGCAGCGCTCGCGTATTCGCAACGGTGCGCTGCGCAACCGTGAACAGTTGCAGACAGAGCACAGGGTACTGACGCAGTGGCTAACAGAACACAATCGTTTCCGTCAGTGGGGGCAGGAAATTGCCGGCTGGCGGGCGCATTTTACGCAACTGAGTCGCGATAAAAATCAGCTTGTGGCCCAGTCAGCGCGTATGGCTGAGCTTCGTCAGAAACTGGCTGAGATGCCGGAGAGTACGTTGACGCTGACGGCTGAGGATCTCGCGAAGGCAATGGAGCAACAGGCACAATCGCGGGCGCTCCGCCAGCGTCTGACTGCGCTTCACGCTCGCTATCAGCCGCTGCAAAAACGGCTGCGCCATAATGCGGAAAGCGTGCAGAAAGCGCAGGCTGAGCAGGCTAAGCTCAATGAAACGCTGATCCTACGGCGTCAGCAGTTCAAAGAGAAAAATCAGCACTATGCCGACCTGAAAGCGCTCTGTGAGCGTGAGGCAACAATCAAGGATCTTGAGAACTATCGTGCACAGCTCGAAGCGGGTAAACCTTGCCCGCTCTGCGGTTCAAGCGAACACCCGGCAGTTGTGCAGTATCAGGCGCTTGAACTGACCGACAATCAGCGCCGCCGCGACGCGCTGGAGAAAGAGGTTGCCGCGCTAAAAGAGGAAGGATTGCTGGTGCTCGGGCAGGTGAATGCGCTCACCCAACAGATCCAGCGCGAGACAGAGGAAGTAAAGGCCCTCTCTCAGGAAGAGCAAGCACTCACTAAAGAGTGGCTGGAGGTCTGCGCCTCCCTGAACATAGCGCTGAATATTCAGGATGATATTGCCCCCTGGATGAGCGAACAGGAGCAGTATGAACGCCATCTGTATCAGCTTAGCCAGCGTCTGACGCTGCAAAACCAGCTCAATGAACAGGAAGATCAGGCGCGCCAGTACCAGCAGCAGCTGACGGCGACGCGTCAGGCGCTGGCAGCCTCGCTAGAGTCGCTGTCGCTTAGCGTGCCCGATGAAGGGGCCGAAAGCGCCTGGCTGAGCGCACGCGAAGCTGAATATACACGCTGGCAGGAAAAACAGGCCCAGCACGGTACGATTCAGGAACGTATTAATGCCCTGATGCCCATCCTGGAGACGCTGCCGGATTCTGATGACGCAGAAGCCGACGCGGTTATCCCTGAGAACTGGCGCGGCATCCATGACGAATGCGTGTCGCTACAAAGCCAGCTCGCCACCCTACAGCAGCAGGAGACGCTTGAGCGTGAACGGCTTCAGCAGTCGCAGGCTCAGTTCAGCGCCGCGCTGACCGCGAGCTGCTTTGCCAGTCAGGAGGCATTTCTCTCCGCCCTGCTGGATGAAGCGTCGATCCGCCAGCTTGAACAACAAAAGCAGACGCTGGAGAACCAGCTCCAGCAGGCCACGGCGCTCTCCGTACAGGCAAACCAGCAGCTTCAGGCGCACCAGGCACAACGCCCGGAGGGGCTGGAAACCGACGCCGCAACCCTTCAGGCGCAGTTACACCAGCTGGCGCAACAGCTTCGTGAAAACACCACGCGTCAGGGGGAGATCCGCCAGCAGCTCAAACAGGACGCCGATAACCGTCTGCACCAGCAGGCGCTTATGCAGCAGATTGAGGAGGCGGCGCGTCAGGCTGACGACTGGGGCTATCTCAATGCGCTGATAGGCTCCAGCACCGGCGATAAATTCCGTAAATTCGCCCAGGGGCTGACGCTGGATAATCTGGTGTGGCTTGCCAACCAGCAGCTCAACCGTCTGCATGGCCGCTATCTGCTTCAGCGTAAAGCCAGCGACGCGCTGGAGCTGGAGGTGGTTGATACCTGGCAGGCCGATGCGGTACGCGATACCCGTACCCTATCCGGCGGGGAAAGTTTCCTCGTCAGTCTGGCGCTGGCTTTAGCGCTTTCCGATCTGGTCAGTCACAAAACGCGCATTGACTCGCTTTTCCTGGATGAAGGGTTCGGCACACTCGACAGCGAAACGCTGGACACCGCGCTGGATGCGCTCGACGCGCTGAACGCCACCGGGAAAACCATTGGCGTGATCAGCCACGTAGAGGCAATGAAAGAACGTATTCCGGTGCAGATCAAGGTGAAGAAGATCAACGGGCTGGGGTATAGCAGGCTGGACAGGGAGTTTGCGGTGCAGTAAATGGGGGATGTTGCCCTCACCTTGGCCCTCTCTCTGTGGGAGAGGGTACAAACATCAAAAACGGCAACGCAAGTTGCCGTTTTTCGTTTATTCCGGCCAGAGCCACGCCGCGCCGCGCACACCGCTGGAATCTCCATGGACGGCTTTGCGGATCGGCGTTTCGCATTCGCCCCCAAATACCCACTGTTTCACCAGCGTTGGCACCGTCGCGTACAGCCGGTCAACGTTGCTCATGCCGCCGCCCAGCACAATCACGTCCGGATCGAGGATATTGATCACATGCGCCAGTGATTTAGCCAACCGCATTTCGTAGCGGCTGAGCGCCAGTTCAGCCACCGGATCCTGTTCCTCAACCAGACGCATAATCTCGTTGCCTTTCAGCGGCTGGCCGCTCAGACGATGATAATCGGTGGCAAACCCCGTGCCGGAAATAAAAGTCTCAATACAGCCCTGCTTGCCACAGTAGCACGGCACCTCGGCACGGTATTTGAGTTCATCTTCGTCCATCCACGGTAACGGGTTGTGCCCCCACTCACCTGCGGTGCCGTTGCCGCCAATATGCGAGCGCCCACCGAAGGCCACGCCCGCCCCGCAGCCGGTACCGATAATGACCGCAAATACGGTCTGCGCGCCAGCCGCTGCGCCATCTACGGCCTCAGAGACCGCCAGGCAGTTAGCGTCATTTGCCAGACGCACTTCCCGGTTCAGACGCTGGCTTAAGTCTTTATCAAACGGCTGACCGTTGAGCCAGGTAGAGTTGGCATTTTTCACCACGCCGGTATACGGCGAAATGGAGCCGGGGATCCCCATCCCGACCGTGCCCGTCTCGCCCGTTGCCTGCTCTGCCATATCGACCAGACGGGCAATCGTCTCTATGGTCTGGTGATAATCATCGCGCGGCGTAGGCAGACGGTGGCGAAACAGTTGCTCCCCCTGCTCGCTCAGCGCAATAACTTCTGTTTTGGTGCCGCCCAAATCAATCCCAATACGCACAAGACACTCCTCATTATTTTGATTATCAACAGAGTAGAAGCCCGCTTCCCGATTAGCAATGCAAGCGATGCGACAATTCGTTATCATGCCCGCTGATTAAACGACAAGGCCGTGGAAATTATCATGCTGTGGTTCAAAAATTTGATGGTTTACCGTCTCAGCCGCGACGTTTCGCTGCGTGCAGAAGAGATGGAAAAACAGTTAGCCGCTTACTCCTTTACCCCTTGCGGTAGCCAGGATATGGCAAAAACCGGCTGGGTTCCGCCAATGGGTTCTCAAAGCGATGCGCTGACCCACGCCAGCAGCACGGGGCAAATCATCGTTTGCGCCCGCAAAGAAGAGAAGATCCTGCCGACGCCTGTGGTGAAGCAGGCGCTCGAAGCGAAGATCTTCAAGCTGGAAGCTGAACAGGGCCGTAAGCTTAAAAAAACCGAAAAAGATTCACTGAAGGATGAAGTGCTGCACTCGCTGCTGCCGCGCGCCTTTAGCCGCTTTAGCCAGACCATGATGTGGATCGACACCGTGAACGGGCTGATCATGGTCGACTGCGCCAGCGCCAAAAAAGCGGAAGATACGCTGGCGCTGCTGCGTAAGAGCCTTGGCTCATTACCGGTGGTACCGCTGGCACTGGAGACGCCGATTGAGCTGACACTGACTGAGTGGGTGCGCAG
>OKPY01000075.1_pt1 | contig 11486 bp, 10 predicted proteins | sample 1611751 | NCBI WGS metagenome assembly OKPY01 (sample SAMN04436767, study PRJEB24849) | human gut metagenome | biome: human gut; feature: NICU; material: stool | host: Homo sapiens | place: USA: Saint Louis, MO | collected 2011-05-05 | reverse complement strand
CCGGTGAGCGCGCGCTGGCGAGGCTCTATCTGGCCACGCTACAGGCCATTGCCTACGGCACACGACACATTATGGATACTCTGAAACATCATGGGCACACCTTGTCGCGCATTGTCATTTGTGGTGGAGCTACTCATAACCGGCTCTGGCTGCGGGAGTATGCCGATGCCACAGGCTGCGATATTCACCTTTTAGCCGAAGAAGATGCGGTCACTCTCGGCGCGGCCATTTGCGGCGCTGTGGCGAGCGGTGCATGGGCAACGCTTACCGACGCCACCCGGGAAATGGTCAAAGCCGGCGATATCATCCCCCGTCGGCCGGAAACCGCGGCCTTCCACCGGCAAAAATATGAGGCGTACCTGATGCTGTGGACCCAGCAACAGGCGCTTAATCTCCTGATGCAGCAGGAAATGTAATGGCAGGATGCGTATGCTTTATCAGCAGTTTTTACGTACGTTAAGGATTGAGGCGTAGCGATGGCCAAAACAGTTGAACAGATAGCGAAGGATCTGAATTTATCCGTCACCACCGTGCGGCTGGTACTGAGCGGGAAAGCCGAACAGTATCGGATCAGTGTGAAAACACAGTCCCGAATTAATGAACACGTCGAGCGCTTCGGCTATACCCTCAACCATTCGGCGCGCAGTCTGAAGTTAAACAAAACCGAGACGCTGGGGCTCATCGTGCCCAACATCTCAAACGTGTTCTTTGCAACGCTCGCCGAGAAACTCGAACTGCGCTGCCGCCGTTCGGGTTACCAGCTGATGATCAGCTGTACTTACAACGATGTGGATTACGAAAACAAGCTGGTAAAAGCTCTGATGGCGCGCAACGTGGACGGCTTATTTATCGTTCCCTCGACGCTGGAAAATCAGCAGCATCATTTGCGGCAGATCCAAAAGCCACTGGTGCTCCTTGACCGGGATTTTGGCTTTACTGACAACGCGCTGGTAGAGAGTCATAACGAGGCTGGGGGGGATGAACTGGCCCGCAATATGCTGGAAGAGTGCAAAACGCCGCTCTGGTTCCTTGTGGGCGATACCGCACTGCCCAGCATTACGGACCGTCTGAACGGCTATTTGCAGGCCCTGAAAACAGCCGGTATTCACCATCGCGAGTGGGTCATCGAAGGGCCGGACAATACGCCGGAGGGGGGATATGCCCTGATGGATTCGCTTATCGACAGCCAGGGTGTTCCGCAGGCGTTTATCGCCTCATCGTTACCCGTCCTGGAAGGGGCAATCGAAGCCCTGCGGACGCGTACCGGTACCGTGCCTCAACACATCAATATTGGCACCTTCGATGAGCACCCCATGCTGGGGTTCCTGCCTAACAGCGTCTGGTCCATGCAGCAGGATGAAGATACCTGGGCGGAAAAAGCGTTTGAACTGATGCAGCGAGCCATCGACGGCGAAGCGGTCAACGAGACGGCGAAAGTCGATATGAAGCTGGTCAAACGTTCCCGCCAGTAAAAATAAAACTGTACCCGGAGAATAAAAAATGGAACGAGCCCGATTAGCCAGAGACATTATCGACACCTGCCTTGAGATGACCCGCATGGGATTAAATCAGGGCACCGCCGGGAATATCAGCGTTCGCTATCGCGACGGTATGCTGATTACGCCGACCGGAATTCCCTACGAGCATCTGACCGAAGAGAGTATCGTCTATGTCGATGCACAGGGGCGACACGAAGAGGATAAACTGCCCTCCAGCGAATGGCGTTTTCATCAGGTTGTGTATCAGACCCGCCCGGATGCTAACGCCGTCGTCCATAACCATGCGGTTAACTGTACCGCCGTCTCGATACTCAACCGCCCCATTCCTGCTATTCACTATATGATAGCCGCCGCCGTGTGAATCTCCATTCCCTGCGCGCCTTACGCGACCTTCGGGACGCGCGCGCTGTCAGAGCATGTCGCGGTCGCGTTACGCGATCGCAAAGCGACGCTATTACAGCACCACGGCCTGATCACCTGCGAAGAAAATCTTGAGAAGGCACTGTGGCTGGCGCAGGAGGTAGAGGTGCTGGCAAAACTCTACCTGGCCACGCTGGCGATCGTGGATCCCGTTCCGGTACTCAGTGACGATGAAATTGCCATTGTTCTTGAGAAATTTAAAAGCTACGGGTTGCGCGTCGAGGCGTAATTTTTTATCCGGGGGTGCTTTTATCACACCCTCGTAATATCTCTTAAACAAACACCTATTTACCGCACTTATCACCCCGCCTAAACTATGGCCTGCTTTTTGGTAGAGGTGGTAATGAACGATTATAAAATGACGCCAGGTGAACTGCGTGCGACCTGGGGTTTAGGGACTGTTTTCTCGCTGCGGATGCTTGGCATGTTTATGGTCCTGCCCGTTCTGACCACATATGGCATGGCGTTACAGGGTGCCAGCGAAGCGCTGATTGGTTTGGCGATCGGTATCTACGGCCTGGCACAGGCGATATTCCAGATCCCCTTTGGCCTGCTCTCCGACCGCGTGGGTCGCAAACCGCTGATAGTCGGCGGGCTGCTGGTGTTTGTACTTGGCAGCATCATCGCCGCCCTCTCCCACTCCATCTGGGGAATTATTCTTGGCCGCGCCCTGCAAGGTTCCGGGGCGATTGCCGCCGCCGTGATGGCGCTGCTGTCAGATTTAACCCGCGAGCAAAACCGCACCAAAGCCATGGCGTTTATTGGCGTCAGCTTCGGCGTTACGTTTGCCATTGCCATGGTGCTGGGGCCGATTATTACCCATTCACTCGGCCTGCACGCCCTGTTCTGGATGATAGCCGTGCTGGCAACCATCGGGATCGCACTCACGCTGTGGGTTGTGCCGGACAGTAAAAACCATGTCCTGAACCGTGAATCCGGGATGGTCAAAGGCTGCTTCAGCAAAGTCATCGCCGAGCCGCGCCTGCTTAAGCTGAACTTCGGCATTATGTGCCTGCACATTCTGCTGATGTCCACCTTTGTCGCCCTGCCCGGTCAACTTGCCGCAGCAGGTTTCCCGGCGGCAGAGCACTGGAAAATTTATCTGGTCACAATGCTGATCTCGTTTGTCTCCGTTGTGCCCTTCATTATTTACGCCGAAGTGAAGCGCAAAATGAAACGCGTCTTCGTGGGCTGCGTGGCGTTACTGTTGATTGCCGAGATTGTGCTGTGGGGCGCCGGCCCACATTTCTGGGAGCTGATCGCAGGCGTACAGCTGTTCTTCCTGGCGTTTAATCTGATGGAAGCCCTGCTGCCGTCGCTTATCAGCAAAGAGTCTCCGGCAGGATACAAAGGCACCGCGATGGGCATTTACTCCACCAGCCAGTTTCTCGGCGTGGCGATCGGCGGGTCACTCGGCGGCTGGGTGGACGGTCTTTTTGATTCTCAGACCGTGTTCCTCGCCGGTGCGCTACTGGCGATGCTCTGGCTGTTTGTTGCCAGCACCATGAAAGAGCCGCGCTATGTGAGTAGCCTGCGGGTAGAAATTCCCGATGACGTGGCAATCGGTGACGCGTTACAACAGCGTCTGGAAGCGACAGAGGGCGTGAGCGAAGTGCTGATTGTCCCGGAAGAGCGCAGTGCGTATGTCAAAATTGACAGCAAAGTGACTAACCGCTTTGAGGTAGAGCAGGCGCTGAAGGCGTGAAAAAATGCCCGGTTTAGCCGGGCATAATTGTCTTAATCGCGGAAGTTTTTAAACTGGAATGGCTGACCGAGATCGCCGCCACGCACCAGCGCCATCACGGATTGCAGGTCATCACGGGATTTTCCGGTCACGCGGATCTCTTCCCCCTGGATCTGCGCCTGCACTTTCAGCTTACTGTCTTTGATAAGCTTAACGATTTTTTTCTGTACCGCGCTTTCAATCCCCTGCTTCAGCTTCGCTTCCACAAACCAGGTTTTGCCGCTGTGAACAAAATCTTCCGGTACATCAAGTGAGGTCCCTTCAATGCCGCGCTTGAGCAGCTTGGCGCGCAGGATATCCAGCAGTTGGTTGACCTGGAAATCAGACTCACTCAGGACTTTGATTGTCTTGTTCGCGTCGTTCAGTTCAATGGTCGCCTCAACGCCACGAAAATCGAAACGTGACTCCACTTCACGAATAGCATTATCTACGCCGTTACGCGCTTCCTGCAGATCAACTTCAGAAACAATATCGAAAGATGGCATCTTTTCTTCTCCCTTCATTTTTGTTGCGTTGCATAATACCTGCAACGAGGCATAACGAGAAGCTTAGCTGATGGCGCTATACTTAGCGTCTTAGCACCTGGCGCAGTTGCAGGTGAGGAGGAACAATGAAAGTAACAGTGCTTGGATGCGGCGCCCTTGGTCAACTCTGGCTCAGCGCGCTATGCAAACAGGGACACGACGTTCAGGGCTGGCTGCGAATTCCCCAACCCTATTGCAGTGTGAATGTGATGGGTACAGACGGTTCAATTTTTAACGAGTCTTTGACGGCAAACGATCCGGAATTTCTCGCGAGCAGCGATCTGCTGCTGGTCACGCTGAAGGCCTGGCAGGTCTCCGATGCGGTGAAAAGCCTGGCCGCCCAATTACCTGAAAGCACGCCAGTCCTGCTGATTCACAACGGTATGGGTACCATTGAAGAGCTAAAGTCTGTCCGGCAACCGCTGCTGATGGGAACAACCACCCACGCGGCACGCCGCGACGGTAACGTCATTATTCATGTTGCCAGTGGCATCACCCATATCGGCCCGGCGCGTGAACAGCCCGGCGATTACAGCTATCTTGCGGATACCCTGCAAAGCACGCTGCCTGACGTCGCCTGGCACAATAACATTCGCGCAGAACTGTGGCGCAAACTGGCGGTCAACTGCGCGATCAATCCGCTGACTGCCCTGCTGGATTGCCCTAACGGTGATCTGCGCCAGCATCCCGATCGGTTAGCGCTGATTTGCCGGGAAGTTGCCGCCGTCATTGAACGCGAAGGCTACCACACCTCAGAAACCGATTTACGTTATTATGTCGACCAGGTCATTGAGAGTACGGCAGAAAATATCTCCTCAATGCTGCAGGATATCCGGGCTATGCGGCATACCGAAATTGATTACATTACCGGTTATCTGTTAAAACGCGCCCGGGCACACGGCATTACCGTTGCGGAAAACAGCCGTCTGTTTGAGTTAGTTAAACGAAAGGAGAGTGAGTATGAGCGCATCGGCACTGGTATGCCTCGCCCCTGGTAGCGAAGAGACAGAAGCGGTCACCACCATTGATTTGATGGTACGTGGTGGTATTAAGGTTACCACCGCCAGCGTCGCCAGCGACGGAAGTCTGGCGATTACCTGCTCGCGTGGGGTCAAGATCCTGGCAGATGCACCGCTTGTACAGGTGGCGGACGGTGATTACGACATTATCGTGCTGCCGGGCGGTCTGAAGGGCGCGGAGTGTTTCCGCGACAGCCCGCTGCTGGTTGAAACCGTTCGTCAGTTTCATCTTTCCGGGCGTATCGTCGCGGCAATCTGTGCGGCCGCAGGTACGGTACTGGTTCCGCACAACATTTTCCCCATCGGCAATATGACCGGCTTCCCAGGCCTGAAGGATACGATTCCGGAAGACCAGTCGGTGGATAAACGCGTGGTCTGGGATCCGCGCGTTAACCTGCTCACCAGCCAGGGGCCGGGTACCGCCATTGATTTTGGCCTGAAGATTATTGACCTGCTGGTCGGGCGCGAAAAAGCGTACGAAGTGGCGTCATCGCTGGTGATGGCGGCGGGGATTTATAACTACTACGAGTAAAAAAAGCCGGGTGGCGGCTACGCCTTACCGGGCCTACAAGTGTACGGTACTGTAGGCCCGGTAAGCGAAGCGCCACCGGGCAATAGGCTACGGGCGATACACCTTCACGTTCGCGAAGCCCTGTTCACGCAGGTACAGCGCCTGCAAACGGCTCATCACCCCGCGCTCACACCACAGCAGATACGTTTTGCTCTGGTCGAGATCGCCAAACTGGGTGCTCAGCTTGTAGAACGGCAGCGAAACCACCTCCACGCCTTCCACCTGCAACGGCTTGTCATCCTGCTCATCAACAGAACGTATATCCAGAATCGTATCGTTAGCACCGAAGCCGCTGACCGTCTCCACCTCAACCACGTCCTGCCCGGTCTGCTGGGCGATCTCACGGATATCGATGTTCGACGCTTCCGCCACCACTTTTTCCAGGATGCTGAAATCGAAGTTCTCTTCTTCCGCTTCGATCTTCGCCTTCACCGCTTTAATGGTTGGACTTTTTGAGATCACGCCGCAATATTCCGGCATGGTGCGGGCAAAATCTTCAGTACCGATTTTACGCGCCAGATCGATGATGTGCTCTTTATCGTGAGAGATCAGCGGACGCAGGATCAGCGTATCAGACACGTTGTCGATAAGGCGCAGGTTGGTCAGCGTCTGGCTGGAGACCTGCCCCAGTGCTTCACCGGTGACCAGCGCTTGCACGCCGTAGCGCTCAGCCACTTTGGACGCGGCACGCACCATCATACGTTTCAGGACTACGCCCATCTGGCCGTCATCCACTTTCTCAAGAATTTCGCCGACCACCGGCTCAAAGTTGATCGCCACAAAACGCACGCGGTGAGAGCTGCCGAAGCGGTTCCACAGGTAATGCGCCACCTGACGTACGCCGATTTCGTGCGCCGCGCCGCCCAGGTTAAAGAAGCAGTAGTGCACGCGGCAGCCGCGACGCATCAGCATATAGCTGGAAACGCCGGAGTCGAGCCCGCCGGAGATCAGCGACAGCACATCTTCTTGCGTGCCGATCGGGAAGCCGCCCAATCCTTCATAGCGACCGGTCACCAACAGCAGGCGATCGTTTTCGATCTCAAGATTAACGGTAACGTCCGGATTAGTCAGACGCACGCGCGCCGTCTCAACGTGCTGGTTCAGACCGCCGCCGACATAGCGCTCAACGTCAATGGAGCTAAACTCATGCTTACCACGGCGCTTCACGCGTACGCAGAACGTTTTGCCTTCGATCTGATCGCGGTACTGTACCAGCGCCTTTTCGAAGATATCGTGCATATCGGTGAAGGGAACGTCTTCCACTTCCAGAATATGGTGAATACCCGGGATACGGGTCAGCGCGTCGCGAATATCAAGACGTTTGTTTTCGTCTTTCGCGCGGACTTCAACGTGGTCCCAGTGACGCACCACGGCGAGCGTTTCGTCGTAGTGTTTTAATACGTTACGAATGTTCCCGGTGAGAATTTTAATAAAGCGCAAACGCACGGATTGGCTTTTGATGGTGATTTCAGGGAACAATTTAATGATAAACTTCATGGCGGCAATGTTTCTTAGGCAAGCTTATAAAGGCTTGTAGTGGAAAATGATACAGCAGCCCACACCCGTGGCTGCATCCAGGCGCGCAAGTATACCACCATCGCGCCACTCGCGTTATTTGATAATTGCCCCGAGTCCGTTACCATGTCAGGGCGAAAAATTTAAGAGTCAATTCACTATGCCGAAGAAAAACGACGCACCGGCCAGTTTCGAAACTGCGCTGAGTGAACTGGAGCAGATCGTTACCCGTCTTGAGAGCGGCGATCTCCCGCTGGAAGACGCGCTCAACGAATTTGAACGCGGCGTGCAGCTCGCGCGCCAGGGGCAGGTAAAACTCCAGCAGGCCGAGCAGCGTGTGCAGATCCTGCTTTCCGACAGCGAAGACGCTAAAACCACGCCATTCACACCGGACGCCGAGTAAATGGATTTTTCCAACGCGCTTCAGGCGCGCGTCATCCGCGCCAACGACGCGCTGCGCCGTTTCATTGAGCCGCAGCCTTTTCAGAACACTCCTCTGGTTGAAGCCATGCACTATGGCGCACTCTTGGGGGGTAAACGCCTGCGTCCGTTCCTGGTGTATGCCACGGGCAATATGTTCGGTATCAGCGATAACACGCTGGACGCCCCGGCAGCCGCCGTGGAGTGTATCCACGCCTATTCGCTGATCCATGATGATTTGCCGGCCATGGACGACGACGATCTGCGTCGCGGTCAGCCGACCTGCCACATTAAGTTCGGCGAAGCGAATGCCATTCTGGCGGGTGATGCGCTGCAAACCCTGGCGTTCTCTATTCTGAGCGATGCGCCGATGGTTGAAGTGAGCGATCGCGATCGTCTGGCAATGGTGTCCGAACTGGCAATGGCCAGCGGCGTCGCCGGGATGTGCGGCGGCCAGGCGCTGGATTTAGAGGCTGAAGGTCGTCAGGTAACTCTGGAACAGCTGGAGCGCATCCACCGTCACAAAACGGGCGCCCTGATTCGGGCAGCCGTTCGTCTGGGCGCGCTGAGCGCGGGTGAACGCGGGCGTAAAGCCCTGCCGATTCTGGACAGATACGCAGAAAGTATCGGTCTGGCATTCCAGGTTCAGGATGACATTCTGGATGTGGTGGGCGATACTGCAACATTGGGAAAACGTCAGGGTGCGGATCAGCAGCTTGGCAAAAGTACCTACCCCGCCCTGTTGGGCCTTGAGCATGCCCAACGTAAAGCCCGGGATCTGATAGACGATGCCCGCCGGTCACTGAATGAGCTGGCCGCGCAATCGCTGGATACCTCGGCACTGGAAGCGCTAGCGGACTACATAATCCAGCGTAATAAATAAACTTAATATCTCGATGAGCCTTTGATGAGTTTTGATATTGCCAAATACCCGACACTGGCGTTAGTTGACTCCACTCAGGAGTTACGTCTGTTGCCGAAAGAGAGTCTGCCGAAGCTGTGTGACGAGCTGCGTCGCTACCTGCTCGACAGCGTTAGCCGCTCCAGCGGCCACTTCGCCTCCGGACTTGGCACGGTTGAGCTGACCGTGGCGTTGCATTATGTCTATAACACGCCGTTCGATCAGCTGATCTGGGATGTTGGCCACCAGGCCTATCCGCACAAAATTCTGACCGGACGTCGCGATAAGATTGGCACCATTCGCCAGAAAGGCGGCCTGCATCCGTTCCCGTGGCGCGGCGAGAGCGAGTTTGACGTGTTAAGCGTCGGCCACTCTTCCACCTCCATTTCCGCAGGCATCGGGATTGCCGTTGCCGCTGAAAAAGAGAATAAACAACGCCGTACCGTCTGCGTGATTGGTGACGGGGCGATCACCGCCGGGATGGCTTTTGAGGCCATGAACCACGCGGGCGATATCAAACCGGACATGCTGGTGATCCTCAACGATAACGAAATGTCGATCTCCGAGAACGTCGGCGCGCTGAATAACCATCTGGCGCAGCTGCTGTCCGGTAAGCTTTACTCCTCACTGCGCGAAGGCGGGAAAAAAGTCTTCTCCGGCGTACCGCCGATCAAAGAGCTGCTTAAGCGTACCGAAGAACATATCAAAGGCATGGTCGTGCCGGGTACGCTGTTTGAAGAGCTGGGCTTTAACTATATTGGCCCGGTGGACGGCCACGATGTGTTAGGTCTGGTGACGACGCTTAAAAACATGCGCAACCTGAAAGGCCCGCAGTTCCTGCATATCATGACTAAAAAAGGGCGTGGTTACGAACCGGCGGAAAAAGATCCGATCACCTTCCACGCGGTGCCCAAGTTCGACCATACCAGCGGTTGTCTGCCGAAAAGCAGCGGCGGAATGCCGAGCTACTCAAAAATCTTTGGCGACTGGCTGTGCGAAACGGCGGCGAAAGACAACACGCTGATGGCGGTGACGCCTGCCATGCGTGAAGGCTCCGGCATGGTCGAGTTTTCCAAAAAATACCCGGACCAGTATTTCGACGTCGCCATTGCCGAGCAGCACGCGGTAACCTTCGCAGCGGGCCTGGCGATTGGCGGCTACAAGCCGGTGGTAGCGATTTACTCTACCTTCCTGCAACGCGCCTACGATCAGGTGATCCATGACGTTGCCATCCAGAAGCTGCCGGTGCTGTTTGCTATCGACCGTGCGGGCATCGTGGGGGCTGACGGCCAGACGCACCAGGGCGCATTTGACCTCTCCTTCCTGCGCTGCATCCCGGACATGGTGATCATGACGCCAAGCGACGAAAACGAGTGTCGTCAGATGCTGTATACCGGTTACCACTATCAGGACGGTCCCTGTGCGGTACGTTATCCACGCGGCAATGCCCTTGGCGTTGAATTACGGCCGCTGGAAAAACTGGACATCGGTAAAGGTCTGGTGAAACGTCGCGGTGAAAAAGTGGCGATCCTGAACTTTGGTACGCTGATGCCGGAAGCGGCAAAAGTCGCTGAAACCCTGAATGCGACGCTCGTCGATATGCGATTTGTGAAGCCGCTCGATGAATCTCTGATTCTGAGCATGGCGGAAAGCCATGAGGCGCTGGTCACGCTGGAAGAGAACGCCATCATGGGTGGCGCGGGTAGCGGTGTGAACGAAGTGCTGATGGCGAACCGTAAAGTCGTTCCGGTGCTTAATCTCGGCCTGCCGGACCACTTCATCCCGCAAGGCACTCAGGACGAGGCGCGCGCCGACATTGGCCTGGACGCCGTCGGTATCGAAGCTAAAATCCGCACCTGGCTGGCCTGATCCCTCCCCTTTTCTGCTCCTGCTATGCTTAAACGTATTGTTTAAACAGCAGGAGCGGAACCATGCAATACACGACATTAGGAAAAACAGACCTCAAGGTGTCCCGGCTTTGCCTGGGCTGCATGACGTTTGGCGAGCCTGACCGGGGAAATCACGCCTGGACGCTGCCGGAAGAGAGCAGCCGCCCTATCATTAAGCGCGCCATTGACGGCGGCATCAACTTCTTCGATACCGCCAACAGCTACTCCGACGGCAGCAGCGAAGAGATTGTGGGCCGCGCCCTGCGAGATTTTGCCCGTCGGGATGAGATTGTGGTCGCCACCAAGGTGTATTACCCGTCAGGCGATCTGGCGGAAGGCCTTTCTCGCACGCAAATCCTGCGCTCCATTGATGACAGCCTCAGACGCCTGAACATGGATTACGTCGACCTGCTGCAAATTCACCGCTGGGATTACAACACGCCGATCGAAGAGACGCTTGAAGCGTTGAACGATGTCGTGAAAGCCGGTAAAGCGCGCTACATCGGCGCATCGTCCATGCATGCCTCACAGTTTGCTCAGGCGCTCGATCTCCAGGCGCAGCATGGCTGGGCGCGCTTTGTCACTATGCAGGATCACTACAACCTGATCTACCGGGAAGAAGAACGCGAGATGCTGCCGCTCTGCTACCAGGAAGGCGTGGCGGTGATCCCGTGGAGCCCGCTGGCGCGCGGAAGGTTAACCCGTCCGTGGGGTGAAACTACCGCCCGGCTGGTATCGGATGAAGTAGGTAAAAATCTGTATGACGATACAGAAGCCAGCGATGCGTTAATTGCCGAACGATTAGCCGGGATCGCCGACGATATCGGTGCAACGCGCGCGCAGGTAGCGCTGGCGTGGCTGCTGAGCAAGCGCGGTGTCGCCGCGCCGATTGTGGGCACATCGCGGGAAGAACAGCTGGACGAGTTGTTGAGTGCGGTGGACTTATCGTTGACGCAGGAGCAGATTGAGGTGCTGGTGACGCCG
>OKPY01000071.1_pt1 | contig 11900 bp, 16 predicted proteins | sample 1611751 | NCBI WGS metagenome assembly OKPY01 (sample SAMN04436767, study PRJEB24849) | human gut metagenome | biome: human gut; feature: NICU; material: stool | host: Homo sapiens | place: USA: Saint Louis, MO | collected 2011-05-05 | reverse complement strand
GGGACTCCAGGCAGTGGGGGCGATCTAGCTGCCGGGGCTGGAATTTAAAAACCAGCGCGTGGAAGCGGCCTACCGTAAAGAGCTGGTGTATGGTGAAGACGATGCCAACCGTGCGTCACCGCCTACCGTGCGTGAGCTGTTTGGCGCCGTACGTCGTAATTACTTCCGCCTCTATTTCCATTACATGTATTTCAATATCGCGCGCATCCTTTATCTTCAGGTTGATAACGTTTTCGGGTTGTTCCTGCTGTTCCCGTCCATCGTTGCGGGTACGATTACGCTCGGTCTGATGACCTAGATCACCAACGTTTTTGGTCAGGTTCGCGGTTCGTTCCAGTACCTGATTAGCTCCTGGACTACGCTGGTGGAGCTGATGTCCATCTACAAACGTTTACGCAGTTTCGAGCGTGAGCTGGACGATAAGGATTTGCAGGAAGTCACCCATACATTAGGTTAAAAAGGAATTGCTATGCCATTTGCCGTACCACGTGCATTACCGCTGACGTTACTCGCCGCCGTCGTGCTGGCGGGCTGTGCCGAGAAAGGGGCCGCCCCGCTCAAAGAAGGGGAGAAGCCCGTTGATGTGGCGAGCGTGGTGCGGCAAAAAATGCCCGCCAGCGTGAAGGATCGCAGTGAGTGGGCTGATGCGCTGGCAACGACCTTTAAAAGTCAGAAGATCGCGCCTACCGAGGAGAACATCTGCTCTGTACTGGCGGTGGCGCAGCAGGAATCGATGTATCAGTCAGATCCTGTTGTGCCTGGCCTGAACAAAATCGCCTGGAAGGAGATCGACCGCCGGGCCGAATCGATGCATATCCCGGTTTTCCTGGTACATACCGCACTTAAAATCACCTCGCCAAACGGGAAAAGCTACAGCGAACGGCTGGATACGGTGAAAACCGAGAGGCAGCTCAGCGCCATTTTCGATGATTTCATCAATATGGTGCCGATGGGGCAGAAGCTGTTTGGCTCGCTGAATCCGGTACATACCGGCGGTCCGATGCAGGTAAGCATCGCATTTGCGGAAAAGCATACCGACGGCTATCCGTGGGATATCGACGGTACGGTGCGTCAGGAAGTCTTCTCCCTGCGCGGTGGGCTGTGGTTTGGGACGTATCACCTGCTGAATTATCCGGCCAACTACGATAAACCGCTGTATCGTTTTGCCGACTTTAACGCGGGCTGGTATGCCAGCCGAAATGCAGCCTTCCAGAATGCGGTAAGCCGCGCCAGCGGTGTGAAGCTCGCTTTGGATGGCGATCTCATTGCTTACGGCAGCAGCGAGGCAGGGTCCACCGAACGGGCAGTGCGAAAACTTTCGACGAAGCTGGAGATGAGCAACAGTGACATTCGCCGACAGCTGGAGAAGGGTGACAGCCTGGCGTTTGAGAAAACGGATCTGTATAAGCAGGTTTTCGCGCTTGCAGAGAAGAAAAGTGGAAAGGCACTACCCAGAGCCATTCTGCCAGGCATTCAGCTTGAAAGCCCGAAGATCACGCGTAACCTGACGACCGCATGGTTCGCAAAACGCGTGGACGATCGTCGGGCTCGCTGTATGGGACTGTAATCAGTGGCGGTTGCGCCAGCGCAGCACGAGCGCAATCACGCCCAGAACCATGCTGCCCGCGAGGAAGGGAATGAGCCCGAATACGGTGCTCACGCCTAAACCGATTTCAACGCGCGGGCGGCCGGTATCCTGCACCTGCATCAGATGCTCATACACGCCAGGGGCATGCACCAGCATGTTCAGCAGTTGGGTTCCTGCCCAGAAACAAAACAGAACAAACAGGGCATAGGCATTATTCCCCGCCGTGGAGGTTTTTGGGTGTTTTCAGCCAAAAATCGGTTTCGACAATGTAAAGTCTGCCATAAGACCTCCCGAAAATATCACTCTGTTTTAATACGCGTCGTACAGGGTGAGTGTGACAGGTCATAGCATTTGTCAATATCAGAATCGTGGGAAATTCGGCTCAGGATTTCTCCTGGATTGTCGATTTCTGCATCACGTCACAAATTGATAACATAAGTGAAACTGCGCTGCTTTTCAGAATTTACGTATCCGCCACAGACGGCTTTATCAAACTGTGAGAGGATAGTTTTTTTTCTGCCGGAGTTGTCATGAAGCTCACTTCCAAACTACGCCGTGACTGGCATTACTACGCCTTTGCGATCGGGCTGATCTTTATACTCAACGGTGTTGTCGGGCTGCTGGGATTTGAAGCGAAGGGCTGGCAAACCTATGCGGTTGGGCTGGTGACCTGGGTAATCAGTTTCTGGCTGGCGGGATTCATTATCCGCCGTCGTCCCGATGAGACGACGGCAGAGAAAGCCGACTAACCGTCAGTTAACAGAGCTTTTCAGGGCGCTGTCAGCGGCGTGACGCTCCAGCGCCAGTTCAATCAGGCGGGTGATCAGTTCCGGATAGCTTATTCCGCTGGCCTGCCACAATTTCGGGTACATGCTGATATTGGTAAAGCCCGGCAGGGTGTTGATTTCGTTAATCACCACCTCGTTATCCGCCGTCAGAAACACATCGACGCGCGCCATCCCACTGCATCCCAGCGCCTGATACGCTTCAACGGCGATCGCCCGGATCTTGTCGTTAACGTCAGGATCGAGCGCGGCGGGAACCACAACCTGGGCACCTTTGTCGTCAATATATTTGGTGTCGTAGGAGTAGAAGTCGCTATTCAGCACCACTTCACCACAGGTACTCGCCTGCGGGAAGTCGTTACCCAGTACGGCGCACTCAATTTCGCGCCCGTTAATTCCCTGCTCAACCACCACCTTGTGGTCAAACTCAAAGGCCAGACGAACGGCATCGTTAAACTGTGCTTCGCTGGTGACTTTGCTGACGCCGACGGACGAGCCCTGATTCGCCGGTTTCACGAACAGCGGCAGGCCGAGTTGCGCCTGGATCTGCGCGAAGCTGTGTTTATCGCGGTTGGCGCGAGTGAGCGTGACGAACGGTGCAATATTCAGACCGGCGTCGCGCAGCAGACGTTTTGTGACGTCTTTATCCATGCAGGCGGCAGAACCCAGCACATCGGAGCCGACAAACGGCAGGTTCGCCATCCGCAACATGCCTTGCAGGGAGCCGTCTTCGCCCAGCGTGCCGTGAACGATAGGGAACACCACGTCAATCTGTGCCAGCGCCTGCGCGTTCCCGGCATCGATAAGCTGTCCCTGTGCCACGCCTGGAACCGTTGCGACGCTGATATCAGAAGGATTAAGGGCGATGCGCGCCGGATCATCAGCGTGTAACAGATACTGGCTGGCATCGTTAACATGCCATTGGCCCTGTTTATCAATGCCCAGCAGCACCACGTCAAAACGGCTTTTATCAATCGCATCAACGATATTTTTAGCCGATTGCAATGACACCTCGTGCTCTGATGATTTTCCCCCAAAGACAATACCTACGCGCTGCTTTGCCATCTCACTCTCTTCCAGTCTGACGAAAAGCCAATAACATACCACGATGCCCGGCGGGTTTCGCGGCCTTCTGCCATAATGTTTTGAGGGATGTTGAAGGGGGGCGCGTGAAAGGAAAAGGTCTGCTTATTCTTATTGTTATTGCCGGGATCGCCACGGTGGGCTACCGCTGGTTGCCGCCGCATTACAACCCTTTCGTGCCGCTTACGCTTGACGATCCGCCAGGAAAAATAACCCAGTTTAAACTCCGGCGCTTAACGCCGCAGGCGTGCGAAAACCTGTTAGCGCAGGCGAATCAACGCCAGCTTATCCGTACCCAGGCGGTCGCTGACAGCGCCGGGGAATGTCCGCTGAGTAACGTGGTGCGCGTGCGCGATTTTGGCCCAGTGAGCCTGAACAGCAGCTTCCTTGCCAGTTGCCCGCTGGCGTTAAGCTCGGCGCTGTTTGTCAGCCAGCAGGCCCGGCCGCTCACCAAAACCTGGACCGGCAGCGAGCTTACGCGTATTGAACATCTGGGCAGCTTCGCCTGCCGCAATATCTACAGCCGCCCGGATGCGCGGCGCAGCGAACATGCCACGGCGGATGCGCTGGATATCAGCGCTTTCAGGCTGGCAAACGGACAGCGTGTTACCGTCCTCAACGGCTGGAAAGCGGAAAAGACGCAGCCCTGGCTACAGGCCCTGCTGTCGGCAAGCTGCGGCTATTACGGTAACGGTCTGGGGCCGGACTACAATGCCGCCCATGCCAACCATTTCCATCTGGGAATGCGGGGCTATGGCTTATGTCGATGAAGCATAATCTTCCGCCGAAAATTGGATAGATTGTGACTTATCTCACAAATATGATGACTGGGAAGATAAAACACCAAAGTCTGCAAGGCCGCATCTCTGGCGCTATGTCATTGCGCGTAACTTGCTAATCTGTCGGCGAATTCGCCTAAAAATGAAGACTATTTCTGTTATGGAATCCTGGAAAGTTAACCTCATTTCAATCTGGTTCGGCTGCTTCTTCACCGGACTGGCTATCAGCCAGATATTGCCCTTCCTGCCGCTTTACGTGTCGCAGCTGGGGGTCACTTCCCATGAAGCGCTCTCTATGTGGTCCGGCCTGACGTTCAGCGTGACGTTTCTGGTGTCCGCCATTGTGTCACCGATGTGGGGCAGCCTTGCGGATCGCAAGGGGCGCAAGTTGATGCTGCTCCGCGCCTCGCTGGGGATGGCGATAGCCATTTTGCTCCAGGCCTTCGCCACCAACGTCTGGCAGCTGTTTATTCTGCGGGCGATAATGGGGCTGACCTCCGGGTACATTCCGAATGCCATGGCGCTGGTGGCCTCACAGGTACCGCGCGAGCGGAGCGGCTGGGCACTCTGCACGCTTTCCACGGCCCAGATTAGCGGTGTAATTGGCGGCCCCCTGCTCGGCGGCTTCCTGGCTGACCATGTTGGGCTGCGCGCGGTCTTTATCATTACCGCCATCCTGCTAACGGTCAGCTTTCTGGTCACCCTTTTTCTGATTAAAGAGGGCGGTCGGCCTGTCGTCAGCAAATCAGAACGCCTGAGCGGAAAGGCGGTTTTCGCCTCGCTACCTTATCCTGGCCTGATGATTAGCCTTTTTGTGACAACGATGGTGATCCAGCTCTGTAACGGCTCGGTGGGACCGCTTCTGGCGCTGTATATCAAGTCGATGGCACCGGACAGCAGCAACATTGCTTTTTTGAGCGGGATGATTGCCGCCGTGCCGGGCGTGTCGGCGCTGATGTCCGCTCCGCGTCTGGGGAAACTGGGCGACAGGATCGGTACGGCACGCATTCTGATGGCAACGCTCATCATTGCGGTGCTCCTTTTCTTTGCCATGTCGTTCGTCACGACACCGCTTCAGCTCGGGGTGTTGCGCTTCCTGCTTGGCTTCGCGGATGGTGCTATGCTGCCCGCTGTACAGACGCTGCTGGTGAAATATTCCAGTGACCAGGTAACCGGCCGCATTTTTGGCTACAACCAGTCGTTCATGTATTTAGGCAACGTAGCGGGCCCGCTTATTGGCGCCTCGGTCTCGGCGATGGCGGGTTTCCGCTGGGTATTTGCCGCGACGGCGGTGGTGGTGCTTCTCAATATTATTCAACTGGCCTTTGCCTTGCGCCGTCGCCGGCGAATCGCTGAGGCAAAGTCAGCCCGGCAAACACGATAATATATTATTAATTCTTATGATGGCCGCATTTTTATATAACGAAATGCGGCTTATGTCTTTTAGAAAAACGTTTCGCTTGCGCTCCGAAATATCTTTTTTGGCAGCAATGTCACTTTTGCATAAGATAAAACCAATCCATGCTTTTCATTATTCAGTGAGGGTGTTAATTTCAGGGGAAATCACATAAGGACATAGCACCATGAAAAATCTCATTGCTGAGTTGTTGGTTAAGCTTGCCCAAAAGGAAGAAGAGTCGAAAGAGCTGGTTGCCCAGGTCGAGGCGCTGGAGATCGTTGTGACGGCGCTGCTGCGACAGATGGCAAAACCAGAGCAGGAGGCGTTGATCGACAACGTTGAAGGCGCGCTGGAAAAAGCTCGCCCTGATTCACAGGTGCCTGCAGAGGACGCGGAGCTGCTTCAGCAATACGTAAAGAAGCTTTTAAGGCATCCTCGCAGTTAACCGGCCAGAGGTGAAATGACGTGTCACAGAATTGTCATGCAGGATGCCTGGCGTCGCTCTGTTTTTATTTTTACCCTGTTACCATGGGGAAATTAAAATGAAGCAGAGCACACTTTTCACCGCATTAAACTCGCTCGTAATTACCTCCTCCGTTCCTGTGAAACCGGTTAATAATAATCGCGCTGCGACGGGACTGAAATAACCCTGAATCACGGAGAAAATCATGGTGCAGGGTGGTTTTTTTCCCGTAACGAACCAGACTTAACGTGGAACTTCACATAAAGGATGGTGCAATGAAAACGACAATACTGGTTACCCTGCTCTCTGGCCTGTGTCTGATCGCCTCAGCACATGCGGAAGAGAAAACGTTAACGCCCCAGCAGCAGCGCATGACGACCTGTAACCAACAGGCGACCTCGCAAAGTCTGAAAGGGGATGCCCGTAAAACGTATATGAGCGACTGCCTTAAAAATGGTACGACCAAACCGGGTGAAAAAAGCCTGACCCCGCAGCAGCAAAAAATGCGCGAGTGCAATGCCCAGGCGACACAGCAGATGCTTAAAGGCGACGATCGCAGCAAGTTTATGAGCGCGTGCCTGAAAAAACAGGCGTAGTGCTAACGGGTGAGTCACGGCTGTGGCTCACCCAAAATTTCATACTTTCCCCGCTATCCCCCTCTCTATAATTTGGGAAAATGTTTCAGAATATTCCCAAAAATGATGAATGATGAGTTTTATGACAATCACGAGAACATTCGGGAAGCGTGGTATCAGCAGCTTTCTCAGGATGACTCATACCGTTCCGGTCTGCGATTTGCCCGGCGAATACGGCTGGCACGCATCGTTGGTCTGGCGGCGCTGTTTGTTCCGCTTGCCAGCGTTCTGGTGAGTCAGCTTCTTTCTGGCGTCTGGTGGTTGTTATTGGTGGGCTGGGTCTTTGTCTGGCCCCATCTGGCCTGGCAGCTGGCTTTTCGTTCGACCTGCCCCCACAGCGGTGAAATCGTTAATCTGAAAATCGATGCCATCATTGCTGGCGTCTGGATGGGATTAATAGGGTTCAATGCGCTGCCAACGGCGGCGCTGATCGTGATGATCGGCATGAACATGATGGGATCGGGGGGATGCCGCTTATTTCTGACAGGACTTGCGCTGCTTGCTCTGTCTGCCCTGCTCACCGTGCAATCCACGGGTACTCCTGTGCTATTGACCTCTGAACCGCTGGCGTTGTGGCTGACGCTCCCCGTGCTGGTGGTCTACCCCATGCTGTTTGCCTGGCTCAGCCACCGCACGGCGATCCGGCTGGCAGAGCATAAGCGTCGGCTTGAGCTGATGAGTACCCGCGACGGAATGACCGGCGTGTTCAATCGCCGCCACTGGGAAACGCTGCTGCGGAACGAATTTGAGGCCTGCCGTCGCAGCCATCGACAGGCGACGATACTGCTCATCGATATCGATCACTTCAAGACGATCAACGACACCTGGGGGCATGACGTGGGGGATGAAGCGATTGTTGCCATCACGCGCCAGCTTCAGCTGACCCTGCGCGCAGGCGATTATATTGGCCGCTTCGGGGGAGTTGAATTTGCGGTGATCATGTCCGGCACGCCTGCCGACAACGCGATTGCGGCGATGGCGCGCGTCCATGAAAGGCTGGTCAACATGCCGCTGCACGGAGCCCCTCTGGCGAGGTTGGGTATCAGCGTTGGGGTTGCCCCCTGGGGGGCGCAGTTCACGCACTATCGTGAATGGCTAAAGGCCGCGGACGTGGCCCTCTATAAAGCCAAAAATGCCGGACGGGGTCGCACCGAAGTGGCCGCCTGACGCCCGGCGTAACGCATCAGGACTTACTCAGCTTCTCTGATTTTTCCATGCATTTTTCCATCGCCTCGATCACGGCGGAGCGGAACCCGCGCTCTTCCAGCACGCGCACGGCTTCAATGGTTGTGCCACCCGGCGAGCACACCATATCTTTCAGTTCGCCCGGATGTTTACCCGTTTCCAGCACCATTTTGGCCGAGCCCATCACCGCCTGCGCCGCAAATTTGTAGGCCTGCGCGCGCGGCATACCGCCAAGTACGGCGGCATCGGCCATGGCTTCGATAAACATAAAGACATACGCCGGGGCAGAACCGCTCACGCCGACAACCGGGTGGATCATCGGTTCGGCAATCACTTCCGCTTCGCCGAAGCAGCGGAAAATGTTCAATACATCCGCCACCTCTTCAGAAGTAACCAGCGCGTTCGGGGTAACGGAGGTCATACCGGCATTTACCAGCGACGGGGTGTTTGGCATGGCGCGAACAATCTTACGGTCGTGCCCCAGCGCGCGGGCGAGCTGATCGAGGGTCACGCCTGCGGCAATCGACACCACCAGGCTCTCTTTGTTCAGGCTGGAGGTGATCTCGCTCAGGACTTTAATCATGATATTCGGCTTAACGGCGCCAAAGACAATGTCCGCCACCTGAGCCACTTCCTGCGCGCTTTCGGCGGCGTTGATACCATACTCATCACGCAGCGCCGCGACTTTATCCGGGGATGGGGTGAAGACCCAAATCTGCCCCGGCAGCACCTGGCCGCTGGCTATCAGTCCACCGAGGATAGCTTTACCCATGTTTCCGCAGCCGATAAACCCGATTTTCTTATCCATCACGTCTCTCCGTTATTATGCGTTGTTATCTCTCATTGATAGCTTAACAACGAAATGCAGGCGACAATAGTCGCCAAAATCATAATGGGGAGACACTATGGCGATTTGGGTTGATGCGGACGCGTGTCCGAATGTGATTAAAGAGATTTTATTCCGCGCCGCCGAGCGGGTGCAGATGCCGATGACGCTGGTGGCGAACCAGAATATCCGCGTGCCGCCCTCCAGGTTTATTCGTTCTCTGCGCGTGCCGGCCGGGTTCGACGTGGCAGATAATGAGATAGTACGCCTGTGTGACGCAGGAGATCTGGTGATCACGGCGGATATCCCGCTGGCTGCCGACGTGCTGGCGAAGGGGGCCGCGGCGCTTAACCCGCGCGGCGAGCGCTACTCTCCGGCAACGATCCGGGAGAAGCTCACCATGCGTGATTTTATGGATACCCTGCGTTCCAGCGGCGTGCAAACCGGTGGGCCGGACAGCCTGTCGCAGCGCGATCGCCAGCAGTTTGCCGCCGAGCTGGATAAATGGCTGCTGGAAGTGAAGCGCCGCCCGGCGTAGCCCACCTCCGGGCTGTTTTGTGGTACAGTGTGACTTCCACAGGCTTGTCATTCCGTACCGCTTTGCAGTAAAGTTAGCGCAACATCTTCTGCAATCATTTCTTTACAGCCTTCAGTTATCCGGCAGCAAGGGGAACACCTGGTTATGAACCCACCCATCTTTTTAGTTGGCCCTCGCGGCTGTGGGAAAACCACCGTTGGTCTGGAGCTGGCGCGTCTGTGCCAGAGTCAGTTTGTCGATACTGACCACTGGCTCCAGGAGAATGCCGGTAAGACCATCGCCGATATCGTGGAGAATGAGGGGTGGGAGAGCTTTCGTGCGCGCGAAACGGCCACGCTGGAAGCGGTGACCGCGCCGTCAACCGTGATTGCGACCGGTGGAGGCATTATTCTGGCGCCGTATAACCGCCAGTTTATGCGCGAAAAGGGTGTCGTAATCTACCTCTGTGCCCCGGTTTCTACGCTGGTGGGGCGGCTGGAGGCGTTTCCGGAAGAAGGGCAGCGCCCGGCGCTGACCGCGAAACCGCTGAGTGAAGAGGTCAGCGAGGTCCTCGCCGAACGCGATGCACTGTACCGCGAGGCGGCACACCACGTTGTGGATGCGTCAGCGTCACCCGAGAAAGTTGCGATTCAGATTATTACCGCCCTGCGTTTGGCTTGCGCCAGCTGACAGCCGTCTATACTCATAGCTCAGACATAAAAAAAGGATGAGCTATGCCAACCAGACCTCCCTATCCACGTGAAGCCCGCATCGTTACCGTTGAAAAAGGTAATAGCGATCAGACCGTAACCTGGTACCAGCTGCGTGCCGATCACCCTAAACCTGATTCGCTGATCAGCGAACATGAAACCGAACAAGAAGCGCTGGATGCGAAACGGCGCTATGAGGATCCTGAGAAGTCCTGACAGGAATCCGAATTCGTTACAACCGTGCCTGAATCACACTTTTAACATATCGCTGATGTTAAGCAGCAGTTAATATTTAGTTATTACAGGTGGATTCGGAAAGGCCAGTCGATCTTTACATTACGGTGTAGAGATCCCCTGCTACGCTTGGTGCTGTTTTGTTGAATAAATGAACAGTGCAGCGTAGTGAGCCTGTACCTGTGTGGCAGTAGTGGTAGTAACGGAAGGCGATCAAAATGAAGGCGACGTTGGCGATCCTCACGATTGGTGTGGTGCCTGTAAGCGAAGTATTACCGCTCTTAACCGAGCATGTCTCTGAACAACAAATTACGCATCTCAGTCTGTTAGGGAAGCTGAGTCGGGAAGAGGTCATGGAAGACTACGCAGTCGGGGAGGGGGAAGATCCCCTGGCAACGTTACTCAGTGACGGTAAACTGGCGCACGTGTCACGCCAGAAAATTGAGCGCGCGCTACAGGGTGTGATCGAAGTGCTCGACAATCAGGACTATGACGTCATTTTGCTGATGAGCACAGCACCCGTTAAAGGACTCAGCGCGCGTAATGCCATTCTGCTCGAACCGATGCGGATTCTCCCCCCGCTGGTGGCGACAATTGTTGATGGTCATCAGGTGGGCGTGATCGTTCCCGTAGAAGAACTGCTGGATAACCAGACGGTGAAGTGGGCCGCGCTGGAGCACACCCCGTTGTACGCGCTGGCAAACCCGTTCTGGGACAGCGAAGCGAAGCTGATTGCGGCCGGGCAGGAGTTGATTGACAGAGGGGCGGATGTCCTGATGCTGGACTGCCTGGGCTTCCATCAACGGCATCGTGATTTACTGCAAAAGGCGCTGGATGTTCCGGTGCTGCTCTCTAACGTCCTGATGGCGCGTCTGGCGTCAGAATTACTGGTGTAATGATTTTGCGTGACAGGTCATGAGCATGGCCCCTATAGTGGATTTTTCTCTATAAATATAAGGGCCAGTTCATGCTTCAAAGTAACGAATACTATTCCGGTAAAGTGAAATCCATTGGTTTTACCAGCAGCAGCACTGGCCGCGCCAGTGTCGGCGTCATGGCGGAAGGGGAATACACCTTTGGCACCGCAGAAGCGGAAGAGATGACGGTGGTCAGTGGTGCGCTGAACGTCCTGCTGCCGGGTGAAACGGAGTGGAAAGTCTATAGTGCCGGGCAGGTGTTCAACGTGCCGGGCCACAGCGAGTTCCATTTGCAGGTTGCAGAGCCAGCCTCTTATCTGTGCCGCTAACTGAAATAAAAGCATGCCGGGTGGCGCATTCGCTTACCCGGCCTACGTTTTGCCTGTCAACGCTGCGCTTCGCCGCCGAGACCTTCCACCAGGTTCTGGATCAGCGCCGCCAGCTCGCCGGTCATCAGGATAAAGTCTGCGTCAAAGCGCTGAGCATAATCTTCGCGGTCGATATCTTCGTTCTGATCGCGCAGTTCATCGCAGAATTTAAGGCGCTTCACGGAGCCGTCATCACACATCACAAACTGAATGCGCTGCTGCCAGTCGAGTGCCAGTTTAGTCACCACTTTGCCCGCTTCAATGTGCACGGCGATCTCGTCGCTCACCAGATCCTGTTTCTTCGCGCGGATCACGCCGCCATCTTCCAGCAGCGCTTTCAGCTCTGCTTCATCAAGGATCTGGAAGCCCTGCGCGGCAGTCCCGCTGCGCACCCACTCAGTCAGGGTCAGC
>OKPY01000068.1_pt1 | contig 12288 bp, 10 predicted proteins | sample 1611751 | NCBI WGS metagenome assembly OKPY01 (sample SAMN04436767, study PRJEB24849) | human gut metagenome | biome: human gut; feature: NICU; material: stool | host: Homo sapiens | place: USA: Saint Louis, MO | collected 2011-05-05 | reverse complement strand
ATAGATGAACAGTGGCAAGAGGGCAGGCAATACACTTTGGCAAGAATCATTAATCATATGACTCACTGTAATGAGATAAGGGTAATATTTTTTCATAGGAGTGGTCCCTTCGCAAAAAAGCGCTAACCACGGTTAGCGCTTTATACATCTTATTATGGCAGAGGAGGAGGGATTTGAACCCCCGCGCCGGTTGCCCGACCTACCGCATTTCGAGTGCGGACCCTTCAGCCTCTTGGGTACTCCTCCGTGTTTTACGGCGCTCCTTAAAAAAGTCTTTCATGATTTGGCTACATTAATCACCAAGGACACCAGATGCTAGTTCAGGCTCATGATTTAAACCAGGGTGAGATAGTACATTGAAAAGAGATTCTACAGCGCCTCCTTTGTAATCACTTGCACCATATACAACACGGTCAATACGACTGTTGATGATGGCTCCAGCGCACATCGGACACGGCTCTATCGTAACATACAGGGTACAACCAGTCAACCGCCAGCGTTTGAGCACATCGCATGCTTCGCGAATGACGAGCACCTCTGCATGAGCCGTTGGAAAATCAGGATACGCCACAGTACCTTGCCTACCGCGCTACGCAGCGTGACCTGCGGGTTTTTCGCCTCACCAGCGGTAATGCCGATCAGCTCAACGCCCTGATAGGAGGCGACAACGATACAGAGCGCCGTCAGAAAGCCCTTCCAGCCGCCCGCAAAGAAGCCGCCGTGCCCGGTCAGGTTACCAAATCCGATAGCGTGCCCGCCGTTACCGAAGCCAAAGAAGATGACCCCAAGGCCAACGACAATCATCACGATGATGGTGGTGACTTTGATCATCGCAAACCAGAACTCGATTTCGCCGTAAAGACGAACGGCGGCAAGGTTCGCCAGCGCCACCAGCCCTACGGCAATAAGCGCGGGTATCCACTGGGCCATCTCCGGGAACCAGAACTGCACGTAGACCCCGATGGCGGTGATCTCCGAAATCCCCACGGCCATCCACATAAACCAGTACGACCAGGCCGTGAGATAACCAAAGAACGGGCTCATATACCGGTGGGCGTAAACGGCGAAAGAGCCCGTCACCGGCTCCAGAAACAGCATTTCGCCCATTGAGCGCATGATGAAGAAGACGAACAGTCCGGCAATAATATACGCCAGCAGGACGGAAGGCCCCGCCCACTTCAGCGTGCTTGCCGAGCCCATAAACAGGCCAACGCCGATAGTCCCGCCCAGCGCGATCAGTTCAATATGTCGAGCTTCCAGCCCACGCTGAAGCTCCGGTTTTTTCTCTGCCATAATTCCTAGGTTGTGTTTGCTGTTTCCCGACTTGTTGCCGGGTATTGTTTTGAGGGGTACTGAAATACGGAGCGAATGGTTTCTTAAATTCTGGCAAATGGCAAACAATGCATTAAAAAAATGAATGCATTGCACATAAACTCAGCAGTTTTGCGGGGGGCGTTGCAGCGCGAACAGCAGATCGCGCTGCATATTGATTACATTTTCCCGGTGTAGTGCCAGGCGAGGTAGCGCAGAAGGCGAATCTGTCGTTTTATACGCGTCGGTTGGGAGAGCAGGCGGTAGAGCCACTCCAGCCCCAGGTTTTGCCAGACTTTGGGCGCACGCTTAACGTGGCCGGTAAAGACGTCGTAGGTGCCGCCAACGCCCATATAAAGCGCATCCGGGCTGACCAGACGGCAATCGCGCATCAGTATTTCCTGGCGCGGCGACCCCATAGCGACAGTGACAATTTTCGCCCCGCTGTCGCGCACGCGCTCATATAACGCCAGGCGATCTTCCGGCCTGAAATAGCCATCCTGGCTGCCCACTATGTTAACATTCCACTGGTTACGCAACTTTTGTTCGGTTTGCGCCAGCACCTCTGGCTTGCCACCGATCAAAAATACCGGCGTGCCTTCAGCGCCTGCGCGCTCCATAAGCCGCTCCCAAAGGTCAGCACCCGCCACGCGAGACACATTAGCGTCTGGAAACTTTTTACGAATTGAACGCACCACGCTAATACCGTCTGCGTATTTAAACTCCGCGGCTTCAATCAGGCTTTTCACTTCCACATTATCTTCAACCGCCAGCATTTTTTCTGCGTTGATGGCCACCAGCGTGCCCGACTTCATCTGCCCGTCCGCAAACAGAAAATCCAGCGCGTGCTGCATGTCACGCCAGCCAATCAGCTGTAGCCCGCGCAGCGCATAACGCGGGGCTGAAGTTGTATCCGTCATGATAATCCCTACTCAGACTTGCGACAGCGTTGTGCTGCCCTGTGGCTCACGTCTGTGCACAAGCCCTGCACTGTCAAACAACCAGTACAGCAGTTTTGCCAGCAGCAGACAGAGTCCGAAAACGACCATAAAGAACACCACGCGTGAGACGAATGAATCCAGCCCCTCGCGCGCCAGAACGATCATATTGAAAATGGCACCGAAACAGAAACTGTGCAAAACAGCGGCTTTGTAGCGGTTGGTCTCTTCGTTACCCAGCGTATATAGCCAGTCGAACCATTTTATTATCAGCCCTACCGCGATCGCGCCAGGCAGGATAAACCACGTTCCGCCCATCACTACCAGCGAGCCAATCAGGGTTGGGGAAATCGCCAGACCCGAATGGTTGTTCAGCACTTCCCAGGTGAAGTAGTTCGCCGTGTTCAGGACAATGCCGGGACGATCGGGCCACAGCCACGTCGGTATAAAGACATAGAAATCGCGAACAATCGGCGCCAGCCCCTGGAATTCGATCTTGTCGTAGTTTTGCAGCAGTAATGCCAGGTTTTCCCACGGCGAGAAGGTGTCGCGCGTCAGATACAGGAAGGTGTAAAACGCTTCGTCGCCCGCCACGTTCAGCCCGTAGCGCTTCAGCGCCAGCCAGAACATCCCCACAATGCCAAAGACGCCTGCCGCCGCCAGCATCCACAGCGAGATCCAGCCGCGAATAATGCCGATAAACAGGAAAATCGCGAAGGCGATAATGATGTTGGCGCGGGTGCCGCCGACGATCATGTAGGTCAGAATGCCAAATGCGACGGTGCTGACCAGGAAGAACAGCCAGGCTTTGCTGTCCTGACGCAGGAAAAAGACCACCAGCATCGCCGGGATACAGAATTAGAAGAAACGCTTGAGCGCGACGCCGGAGACTTCGGCGGAGAAAATCTGGCTATAGGACTGCAACTTAAACAGTAAAAAGCCGTTATGCATGAAGAAAATCGCCACGCTGACGAGGGCGATAGTCATCAGCATAACCCACGTCAGATGGGTTTCTACCCGGTTCATGGTAAACAGCGGACGACGGGGGGTGGTGTCTTTTGCCGCGCGCAGGCGCGTTTTATAAGTGACGTAGTACACCGCGTAGAAGCAGGTCGCAGAGAGCAGCGCCTGCAACAAGATTTCCGGCGGCGCGACGCCAACATCAAAGCGGAACACGAGGATGCTGGTCAGCGGGAAGCCAAAGAAAAAGGTCAGCAAAAACAGCAGCGAGAAGAATACGTTGAAGTTAAAACGTACCCGCCGGAATTCAAACCAGGTGAGCGTGGCGATAAACAGCGTGCTCAGCAGCCAGACCACCAGCAAGCCGCTAAACTGCAACTGGCTCATGCGTTGTCTCCTGAAGCAATACGCAGCGCGCGGTGCCACGGCGTGAGGTAGTTCGGGCTGAAAAAGTCGATGCTATTTTTATCCACCAGCGTGAGCTGACGCTGCGCTTCCCGTACCACCTCGACATTAAGCGTGTCAGAGGTAAACAGCACCGGAATATGCTGCTCGGCCATGTCCTGCCAGAACGGGTTTTCGCGGTTGAGCACGCAGGGTACGCCCGCCTGAATCAGCAGACACAGCGTGCCAATCCCCTGCTGACGGGCAAAGATGAAATAGCCCAGATCGCATTTTCGCAGCAGCGCGAGATAGTCATCAAATTCCAGCTTATCGCTGAGAATGTGCAGGTTTTCCGCGCTAAACAGCGCAAGCCCCTGCTGGCGAACTTCATCGATGTAGGCGTCGTTATTGGCGGGATAGCCCATCGGCACCACCACGTTCACCGTGTCGCCAAACTGCTGATGCACCGCCCTCAGCGCCGCGACATGCTCGTTACTGCGATCGCCGGAATTCCCCACCAGGATGGTCAGCTTGCCCTCTCGAACCGTGTCATTCGCCATGGTGTTCAGCGCCGGATCCATACGGGTCGGGAAATAGAGCAGCTCCCCGCGAACCTTCGGGTGCTGTTTAGCAAAATAGTTGAGATCGCCTCGGGTAGCAAAAACGCAGCCCACGCGCGCCTGCGCCAGACGACGCAGCGGATAGAAAAGTCGGAACTTCCAGCCACGGGAGACTTCGTAGAGATCCGCTCCCCAGATATGCCAGCTGAACTGAGAAGGTTTGATCCCGCCGCTTAACAGCGCCAGCCACAGTCCGGTATTGAACTGTCCATGGAAGAAGAAACGTTGGCTTCGATCCGCTTTGGCTTTAGCAACCACGGCCTTCGTCAGCGCCGCTTTGTCTGGCCAGAAGGTGATATGCAATGCCGGACACGCCGCGCTCAGGCCGTTATCGCATCCAACGACCATAAACTCACGCGCATCGGGCGTGCCGGATGCCAGTTCATCGTTGAAGAACCGCAGAACGGTCTGGTTATGATGCGGGATATCCGATCCCAGTATGTGTATCAGTGCAGTCATGCGCGTTTACGCCAAAGTAAAAATACGCCGCAACAGGCAGCGAAATAAACGATATAAGTTGCCATATAGGCCTGCGCCGCCCCCAGCGCACCGTGGGAGGGGATCAGCCAGTGAGAAAATGCCGTTAGCAGCGCAAACTGGCCGATCTCAGCCAGGATATACAACCGCAGCGAAGCCTTCGCAATCACCAGATAGCCGAAAACGTATGCCCCCACTTTCAGCACATCGCCGACCAGTTGCCAGGCAAACAGATCGCGCATGGCGGTAAACTTCGCTGAAAACAGCAGCCAGATGGCGAAATCACGCAGTAACCAGACGGTAAAGCTGGCAATCGCAACGGCCGGCAACACGAAACGCAGGGCGCGAAAAATCTCGCGGGTAATATCCTGCCTGGACGTCAGGCGCGATAAGGTTGGCAGCAAATAGACGCTAAAGGAAGCCGTAATAAATTGGAGGTAAGCATCTGAAATGCTGCTTACGCCCTGCCAGATCCCCACTTCATCCCAGCTGTAATGCGCTGCCAGCAGGTTTCGCATCATCACGTAAGCCACGGGAAGCGTTACCGAAGTGATGAGCGCCATCAGGGTAAACTTTCCTAGCTGCCCCGCCAGCATCTTGTCCCACTGCGGTTTCAGGTAACTCAGCGGGACATTGCCTCTGCGCATCAGCATAAACGCTGCCGGAACGACAACGAGCGCAGGCACCAGCGCCAGCCCCAGCAGCGCGCCTTCATAGCCGCCCAGCCGATAGCAGAAGTAGTAGGCGATAACGCCGATAATGCTGCCGAGGATCAGCGCCAGCGCATTCCCGGCGGCATCACGGAAGCCTTTCATCAGCGCCAGCAGCAGGTTCGCCCAGGCGATGCCCATCTGAACGAACGCCACCAGGCGCACCAGTCCCTGATAGTGCGTGTGTCCGAACAGTCCCTGACTAACAGGTGCCGCCGCCAGCAAAAAGACGATGGCCAGCAACGTAGAGAAGCCCAGCACCATAGCAGAGGAGGTGCCCACCACCGTGCGAAGCTTTTCGGCATCGTCATGATGCTGCGCGACGTATTTGGTGACGCCATTGAATATCCCGGCACCTGCCAGCACGCCAAGCACCGTGACCAGCTGGCGGAAGTTCCCTGCCAGCCCAACGCCTGACGGACCAAATGAGACGGCCAGCAGCTTGACGACCAGTAACCCGGCGCCAATTTTTACTAGCGTGGACGCTGCCGTCCACACCGACGCTTTTGCCAGAGACATATCAGGCGAAATAACTCAGAAGCGAATTGATCACCGTACGCTGGTTCACCGGCGCGAGGTTGTAGAACAGGGGCAGGCGGAGCAGACGTTCGCTCTCTTTGGTGGTGTAGCGGTCTTCACCGGCAAACATCCCGAAGGCTTCGCCAGCCGGGCTGGAGTGCAGCGGAATATAGTGGAATACCGCCATAATTTCCGCCTCCTTCAGCCAGGCAATCAGCTTGCTGCGATCGTCGTTATCGCGCAGCTTGATATAGAACATGTGGGCGTTGTGGATGCAGTCTGCCGGAATAGTCGGCAGTTCAATACGTCCGGCTTTAGCCAGCGACTCCAGCGCGTCGTAGTAGGTTTGCCACAGGGAGAGGCGTTGCAGATTGATTCGCTCTGCCGCTTCCAGCTGCGCCCAGAGATACGCGGCCTGCAAGTCCGCCATCAGGTAGCTTGAGCCGATATCGCGCCAGGTGTATTTATCCACCTGACCGCGGAAGAACTGGCTGCGGTTGGTCCCTTTTTCACGGATCACTTCCGCACGCTCGACAAGGGCACGATCGTTAATCAGCGTCGCGCCGCCTTCGCCGCCTGCGGTGTAGTTTTTGGTTTCGTGGAAGCTAAAGCAGCCGATATGACCGATGGTTCCCAGCGCGCGACCTTTGTAGGTGGACATCACGCCCTGCGCGGCATCTTCCACCACGAACAGGTTGTGCTTTTTGGCGATGGCCATGATGGTGTCCATTTCACAGGCCACGCCCGCGTAATGCACCGGAACAATCGCCCGCGTTTTGTCGGTGATCGCCGCTTCAATCAGCGTTTCGTCGATGTTCATAGTATCCGGACGGATATCCACAAACACGATTTTCGCCCCGCGCAGGACAAACGCGTTCGCCGTGGAGACGAAGGTGTAGCTCGGCATGATCACTTCATCGCCGGGCTGAATATCCAGCAGCAGCGCGGCCATTTCGAGCGATGCGGTACAGGACGGCGTCAGCAGCACCTTGGCACTGTGAAAACGTTGCTCCATCCACTGCTGGCAGCGACGGGTAAAACCACCGTCGCCACAGAGCTTGCCGCTGCCCATAGCCGACTGCATGTAATCAAGTTCAGTGCCCACAACGGGAGGCGCGTTAAATGGAATCATCTTGTCACCTGTATAACCAGTAGGCGGTGGCGTCGATGCTGGCACCACTCGCAATATAACGTTTAAGCGCAGCGGTGTTGCCCATCTGGGTTGCGACCCGCAGCGTCGATACCTGTTGTTGCTCCGCCCAGTGCAGCGCCGCCTGCATGAGTTTTTCGCCCATGCCGCGCCCGGCTAACAAACCGATGCGCGCCTCTTGCTCGTTGAGCCTGCGAAGCGAAACAAAACCCTGAATCTGCCCACCGGCAGTACGGAACACCAGACAGACGTGGTCAAACGTGCCTTTAACCGCATTCTCTATCCACCGGGCATAAAAGCGGCCGCTGTCATCGGGCGCATACCAGGGCGCCCGGAAACGGCTTTGAGCGAAAGCCAGCGCCGCCATCTTGCGCAGCGCGGGGATATCCTGCTCCGTTGCAATTTCCGCGCCCGGTGAGCCGTGGCGGGCCACGGTAACAGAGAGATCAACCTCGCCCTCGACCAGCCGGAATCCGTGCTGCTGGAGCGCGTCCAGCAGATCGGCGCGGTCCGCCGGGATCTTAGCCTGTACGCGCTGCCAGGCGCTGAAGTCTGCGTCCTGCAACGCAGGAGCGTTATCGCGCAGACGCACTATCGCTGAGGGGAGCGAAAAAAATACGCTTTCCCACTCAAGGGACTCCAGCACGCCGTTGAGAGTAATCAACGCCAAACGCCCTTAGTATCAACAATATACTGCTGACGCACGGCATCAGCGGAGACCGCTTTAAACGCATTGTGATCCACCAGCAGCACCAGCACATCCGCCGTCGCCAGCGCGTCATCCAGTGCGGTAAGGGTGCAGTGGCCGGCAAGTTTTGCCGGCAACGCATGAATATTCGGCTCAACCACCAGCGTTTCACCGCTGTGCCAGGCTGCGATCGTTTCGGCAATTTCCATTGCCGGGCTTTCGCGAAGATCGTCAATATTCGGTTTGAATGCCAGACCAAAGCAGGCAATTTTCAGCTCACTGGCACGTTTACCGCTGTCGGCGAGGCAATCCGCCACCGTGGCTTTCACCTGGTTGATAACCCAGTGCGGTTTGTGGTCGTTTACTTCGCGCGCGGTGCGAATCAGGCGCGCCTGTTCCGGATTCTGCGCCACGATAAACCACGGATCGACAGCGATACAGTGCCCACCCACACCCGGCCCCGGCTGAAGGATGTTCACGCGTGGGTGACGATTGGCAAGGCGAACAAGTTCCCAGACGTTAATCCCCTGATCGGCGCAAATCAACGACAGTTCATTCGCAAATGCAATGTTAACATCGCGGAAGCTGTTTTCGGTCAGTTTGCACATCTCGGCGGTGCGGGAGTTGGTCACCACGCATTCGCCTTCAAGGAAGATCTTATACAGCTCGCTGGCGCGCGCGGAGCAGACTGGGGTCATGCCGCCAATCACGCGGTCATTTTTAATCAGTTCCACCATCACCTGGCCTGGCAGTACGCGCTCAGGGCAGTAGGCGATGTTGATATCGGCCTGGTCGCCCGCCTGCTGGGGGAAGCTGAGATCGGGACGCGCCTCGGCCAGCCACTGTGCCATCTGCTCGGTTGCCCCAACAGGTGAAGTGGACTCAAGAATAACCAGTGCCCCTTTCTTCAGCACAGGCGCAATGGATTTTGCCGCCGCCTCGACGTAAACCATGTCAGGCTCATGATCGCCTTTAAAGGGCGTAGGCACCGCAATCAGGTACGCATCGGCTTCTACCGGCGTGGTGCTGGCGCGCAGGAAGCCACCGTCCACCGCCTTTTTCACCACGCGATCGAGATCGGGCTCCACGATATGAATTTCGCCACGGTTGATGGTTTCTACCGCGTGCGCGTTGATATCTACGCCAATAACCTGCTTTTGACGAGAGGCAAAGGCCGCCGCAGTAGGCAGCCCGATATAGCCGAGACCAACAACAGAGATGGTAGTAAAACTCATAGCGTTACCCGATTGTGTTTAAGTGCGTGCAAAATACGTCCACAAGCCTGCCCGTCCCCGTACGGGTTATGGGCACGGCTCATCGCCTGATACTCTTCTTCGTCATGCAGTAAGCGCGTGACCTCTTCGACAATGCGACGCGGATCCGTTCCCACCAGACGCACGGTACCGGCAGTGACCGCTTCCGGACGTTCAGTGGTTTCGCGCATCACCAGTACCGGCTTACCGAGGGAAGGCGCCTCTTCCTGAATGCCGCCAGAATCGGTCAGGATCAGCCAGGCGTGGTTCATCAGCCAGACAAATGGCAGATAGTCCTGCGGCTCTATCAGGAGCACGTTTTCCACGTGGCCCAGGATACGGTTGACCGGTTCGCTGACGTTAGGGTTAAGGTGCACCGGATAGACAATCTGCACATCCTCATTCTGCGCGGCGATTTCAGCCAGCGCGTGGCAGATTTGCTCAAAGCCACGGCCAAAACTTTCGCGGCGGTGTCCCGTCACCAGAATCGTTTTCTTGCCGTTGTTCAGGAACGGATAGCGCGCAGCGAGTTCTGCCTGAAGCTCGCTGTTAGCCAGCACGCGGTCACGCACCCAAATCAGCGCATCAATGACCGTATTGCCGGTAACGAAGATTTTGCTGTCGCTGATATTTTCGCGCAGCAGGTTCTGACGTGAGTTCTCGGTTGGCGCAAAATGGTACATCGCCAGGTGACCGGTGAGCGTACGGTTGGCCTCTTCCGGCCACGGGGAATAGAGATTGCCGGTACGCAGTCCCGCTTCGACATGGCCAACAGGGATACGCTGATAGAACGCGGCCAGGCTGGTCGCCACGGTGGTGGTGGTGTCGCCGTGCACCAGCACTACATCCGGCTTGAACGACTCCAGAATAGGCTTTAATTCTTGCAGAATACGGCAGGTGATTTCCGTCAGTCCCTGTCCCGGTTTCATTATATTGAGATCGTAATCCGGGACGATAGAAAAGAGGGTTAAGACCTGATCGAGCATCTCACGGTGCTGGGCAGTCACGCACACTTTCGCTTCAATATCAGGATCTCTGGCCAGCGCATGAACCAGAGGCGCCATCTTGATGGCCTCCGGCCTGGTGCCAAATACGGTTAGTACTTTCACATCGATTCTCTTCGATTAGACGATGAAGGCCGCAGCCTTCATCGTAGACGGCGTTCTTAGTTTGTGCGGCGACGCAATAACGCTACGCCAGCGCCAGTCAGTGCGCCCACAATCCCCCACATGATCATCAGGAATGCGCGACGCGGACTATCGCGTTTTACAGGCTCTTCAGGCGTTCTTAAATAACGATAGGTCTGAAAACGCGGGTCCAGCGTTGGACCGACGTTGAGCGTATTGAGCATGGCGCGGTTTTGGTCGTAATCAAGGTCAAAGTCAGGGCCAACGGCCTGGATATTTTCCAGACGTGCCTGAAGCATTGGGCGACCAAGAAGGAACATTTCTGAATCAGGGAGTTCGTCAGCCGGAACATCCGTTTCGCTACGGGAAATATTGTGCTGTTCCGCAATCTTCAGCGCCTGCTCAATATTATGCACGCGACGGGCGAAGATGGCCTTAGCGACCTCTTCCTGACGTTTGACCTGCGCTTTCATCTGGATAGTTCGCGCAGCCCAGGCGCCTTTCAGCTCGTCATTCAGATGACTGGCCGCACGCTGGCTGGCAAAAGCAACGTACTGACGCAACAGGTTATTGGCGTCCGGCGCCGTTTCCGCAATCAGCTTCACGCTGTCGCTAACGTTACGGAGCACATCGCCAGGCATAAACTGAATGATGTTGATTAAATCATCCAGCAGCGCGGCATCCGCTTTGCTGTTACCGACCATGCGCTGCTTGTAGTAGTCTGTCTGGGACCAGAAATCGCGACGTGTATCCCACGACGCCAGCTGCATCACAAACTCTTTGTAGGACTCATCCATCACCGAGGCCTGATCCGGGGTCGCCAGATTGGCCTTGATATCAAGATTACGCAGGAATTGCTGCTGGGAGTAGTAGCCTCCAAGCATATTCACCGTTGGTCGGTCTGTGATCGCCGTGGCGCTCCACTCTTGTTTCGCAAAGAAGGTGTAGGCAAGCGCTAACAGCGCGAACCCCAGGCCAATCCCCACAATCCACAGTTTGCCCTGCCATAACACTCGAAACAAACCACGAATATCCAGCTCGTTCTCAGTGCCCACTGATTTCGCTCCCGCCAACGGTTTAGTCATCATAGTCCCGGTTTTACTTAGTTAAAGTTGTATTTTTGCCACTGTTCCGACGCATCCTGCGTTTTAAACGTTTAATAAAACGCGCGACTTTCCATGCACGCTTGATGCAGTAACCGTACATGAAAAATGCTAGCAAGAATAATACCAACATTACCCATTCAGGAATGAAATGAGCGTATTCCGCGGCAACGCCAATCGCAGCCAGAATAGCAGCCGCTAGCGTAATCAGCACAAACGCCTGACGAGACGTGAAGCCGGCGCGCATAATCAGATGATGAATATGCTGCCGGTCCGCAGAAAATGGGCTCATTCCTTTACGCAGACGACGATACATAATCGCCACCATATCCATCAGCGGAATGGCAATGATCCAAAGTGCTGTAACCGGGCTGATTGGATGTGTTTTACCCTGAGTGGTTTCCAATAAGATCCAGATAATAGTGAAACCAATCAATGTGCTACCCGCATCGCCCATAAAGACTTTATAGCGACGGCCCAGCGCGCCAAGATTTAAAAGAATATAGGGCAGAATGGCCGCAATCATAGCAAAACACCACATTGCCAGGCTGTATTGACCATCAAACCATAAGATTATGCCAATGGCAGCAAATGAAACACAAGATAGTCCGCCCAATAAACCATCAATTCCATCTACCATATTAAATGCATTGATGGCGACCCATACGGCAAAGAGTGTAAGGAAGTAACCAAACGGCCCAAGTACCATCTCCCAAGAACCAAAAATGTATCCAAGACTGCTAAGGTGAAGGTTTGCCGCCACCATCATGGCAAGAGCAACTGCAGCCTGCACGAAGGCTCGAATTTTTACACTGATATCGTAGCGATCATCAAGTGCCCCCACAACAACCAGAACAGACGCACAGCACAGGTACAGCCTGGCATGTGGGATATAGTAATCCGCGATAGCAAAAGTGAAAGAAACACCTGCAAAAACGGAGATTCCGCCCACCAAGGGAATCATACCTTGGTGCCGTTTACGGAAGTTAGGTTTGTCCACTAAACCGACATATTTTGCTACCTTACGTGCTAAAAAAAGAAAGCAAGT
>OKPY01000063.1_pt1 | contig 12568 bp, 10 predicted proteins | sample 1611751 | NCBI WGS metagenome assembly OKPY01 (sample SAMN04436767, study PRJEB24849) | human gut metagenome | biome: human gut; feature: NICU; material: stool | host: Homo sapiens | place: USA: Saint Louis, MO | collected 2011-05-05 | reverse complement strand
ATCAGATGGCGACGGCGCAGATCGTCTGAGTCGCCTGTCTGTGCCGGGTGGCGGCTTCGGCTTACCCGGCCTACGGCCCTAAAGCGGCCCCGATACGTAGGCCCGGTAAGCGGAGCGCCACCGGGCGAAAGCGCCTACTCCGGCAGCGTCCAGTCACCATCGTTGAGTGGACGCTGCATGATCAACGTATCCCGCCAGTCGCCCTTCTTATACCCCACGCTGCGCAGTTGACCGACAACCTCGAAGCCATGTTTTTTATGCAGCCGTAACGATCCCGCATTATTGTTTCCGTCACCGACCACAGCAATCATCTGCCGCCAGGGACCTTGCTCACACCGTGCAATCAGGGCATCCATCAGCGCCGAGCCAAACCCGCGCCCGGTGGTGCTGGCATCCACATAGATGGATTCCTCAAGGGTGTACCGGTAGGCCTGACGTGGACGATAAAACGTGGCGTAGCAGTAGCCGACGACAATGCCGCGATACAGCGCAACCAGCCACGGTAAACCGCTGTCGGTCACACTCTTCATCCGCTGACGCATCTCATCGACGGTGGGGGGAACTTCCTCGAACGACGCACGGCCATGAAGCACATGCCAGGCGTATATCGCCGAGATGGCATGTGCATCGTCAGGAAGGGCGTCGCGCACCTCGATTTCAGTTTCGGGTAAAATCTCTACAGCCGACATGTTCTGCCCGCTCCTTGTTTGGAAAGCCAGAGAAACGTTTCTCTGGCACAGGCAGATACTCTAGTACGATTGAGGAGAGCTTAACAATCTCTTAAATTTGGCTATAGGCGTTCATCAGAGGCTTGCGTATTGTGCTCCTCTGTTTCGGCACTCTCTTTCCAGTATTTCTTCCGCGTTGTCTTACCAATGCCGGGGTTCATACTGTTTGTAGGGTCATTTTTGCGATAAAACTGTTTAAGCGTCTCCGGCGCTTTGTACAGATGCCCCACGTTGTGCTCGGCAGGATATTGCGCGCCACGCTCGTGCAGCAACGCCAGCATCTGCTCTTTCAACGCATGCGCATCCACCCCTTTTTTGACGATGTAATCCTGGTGGAAGACATAGCACATGAAATGGCCGTAATAGAGCTTGTGCACCAGCTTGCTGTCAATCTCCGGCGGCAGATGTTCAAACCACTCGGTATCGTTACGACGCAGGGCAATATCCAGCGCCAGAATATCCTCTACCTCTTCGGAATGCACAGCCTGATAACGGATAGCCGCACCCGCCGCGGCGAAGCGGTGCAGGAAGGCTTTGCTGCCTTCTTCCGGCGTGCAGGCGAAGAAATCCCCGTCGGCAGTTTTGAAGAACTCGGTGAGCCAGCTCTGCGCTTCGGCAATTCCGTCCCCGGCCATTTTCAGCAGCAGGTGGTGCTCATACTTATCGCGCCAGGTCTTCATCCGCTCCGGTAAATGCGCCGGGAAGGCGTTGCCCAGTTTCTGCATAAAGCGGTCGGTGAAGTGCGGTTTGAACAGCGACACTTTCTCCAGCATCGCGTCGGTGCGGCCCTTCATGGTGAAGAAGAACGGCATTTTGTCGGTGCCGAGCTTGTCGATCATCAGGAAGGTATCTTTGCCGTAGCGCTCAGCGATGTCATAAATGTCCCGGTGCATATACTCGCCCGCCACCGGCAGGTGAGTGAACTCGGCCAGAATATGACGGCGGATCTCCGTCAGCACCTCCGGCTGATTGGTGCCAATGTAAAACACCTGCTGCTTTTTCTCTGCCGGGAAGGTATCGAGGCGCACCGCAAAAACGGCCAGCTTGCCCGCGCAGCCGGAGGATTCAAACAGGCGATCCGGATCGGCGTTATAGCGCGCTGGCGTATCGGCATTGATATCGCGCACGCGGGTGATGTAATCGTGGTCATGCGCGTGACGGCCATCGTGCTGAACGTCTTCGTCCTTCACGCGGTCATCGTCAAGTTTGCTGAGGATCTGCTCTGGCGTTACACCCAGATCGATCCCCAAATGGTTAACCAGCGTCAGCTTGCCGTTTTCATCGATACGGGCAAACAGCGACATCTCCGTGTAGGCCGGGCCGCGCTGCACCAGCGAGCCGCCGGAGTTATTGCAGATCCCGCCGATCACCGAGGCGCCAATGCACGATGAGCCGATCACCGAGTGCGGTTCGCGTCCCAGCGGCTTAAGCGCTTTTTCCAGCGAGTAAAGCGTGGTGCCGGGGAAGGCGAGCACCTGTTCGCCCTTGTCCAGCAGGTGCAGTTTGTCGAGGCGCAGGGTGCTGATAATCACGATGTCACGATCGTAATCGTTGCCGTTCGGCGTGGAGCCTTCGGTCAGGCCGGTGTTAGCAGCCTGCATTAAAATAATCTTGTCTGCCGCAACGCAGGCGCTGAGCACGCGCCACAGTTCGAGCAACGTACCGGGGAAGACTACCGCCAGCGCGTCGCCCTGGCCGGAGCGAAAGCCCTTCCGATAGCGGGCGGTTTTGGCCGGGTCGGTAAGCAGGTGAGAGTGACCAACCAGGCGAGACAGTTCGTTAATAAATGTAGTGTTATCGTCAGTTCGAACAGAAGACATCTTCCACTCCTTGTGGTGGGGCAAATTTCTCGCTGTACAGCATAGCGCGATTAGCCGTTGAGCGGTCGGGTATTCATGAGAAAAATCAGAGAATAACCCTGCAAGGTTTTCAGGCTTTATGGCACACTGCGCTTTTCGCACGGTCTGGCCGGGTGCTTCCCGCGGTTATTGATGAGAGAGAATAACAACATGAAATGGCTATGTTCTGTAGGTGTCGCCGTCAGCCTGGCGCTGCAACCTGCGCTGGCAGAGGATTTGTTTGGTAATCACCCGCTCACGCCTGAAGCCCGCGACGCCTTTGTCACGGATTTACTCAAAAAGATGACGGTCGATGAGAAAATCGGCCAGCTGCGCCTGATAAGCGTCGGCCCGGAGAACCCGAAAGAAGCCATTCGCGAGATTATCAAAGACGGGCAGGTAGGAGCCATTTTTAACACCGTTACCCGCCAGGATATCCGCAAAATGCAGGATCAGGTGATGGAACTGAGCCGCCTGAAAATTCCGCTGTTCTTCGCCTACGACGTGGTGCACGGCCAGCGTACCGTCTTCCCGATTAGCCTCGGCTTAGCCTCCTCCTTTAACCTCGATGCGGTGAAAACCGTCGGGCGCGTATCGGCATATGAAGCCGCAGACGACGGCCTGAACATGACCTGGGCGCCGATGGTAGACGTCTCCCGCGATCCGCGCTGGGGCCGTGCTTCGGAGGGCTTTGGGGAAGATACTTATTTAACCGCCACGATGGGCAAAACCATGGTGGAAGCGATGCAGGGCAAAAGTCCGGCAGATCGTTACTCGGTGATGACCAGCGTCAAGCACTTCGCCGCCTATGGCGCGGTGGAAGGCGGCAAAGAGTACAACACCGTGGACATGAGTCCGCAGCGCCTGTTTAACGACTATATGCCGCCGTACAAAGCGGGGCTGGACGCGGGCAGCGGCGCGGTGATGGTGGCATTGAACTCTCTCAACGGCACGCCTGCCACCTCCGATTCGTGGCTGCTGAAAGATGTGCTGCGCGACCAGTGGGGCTTCAAGGGCATCACCGTTTCGGATCACGGGGCGATTAAAGAGCTGATCAAGCACGGCACAGCGTCTGACCCGGAAGATGCGGTACGCGTGGCACTCAATTCCGGCATCAACATGAGCATGAGCGACGAATACTACAGCAAATACCTGCCGGGGCTGGTGAAGAGCGGCAAGGTGACGATGGCGGAGCTGGACGATGCCGCTCGCCACGTGCTGAACGTGAAATATGACATGGGGCTGTTTAACGATCCTTACAGCCATCTGGGGCCGAAGGAGTCTGATCCGGCGGACACCAATGCTGAAAGCCGCCTGCACCGCAAAGAAGCCCGCGAAGTGGCGCGCGAAAGCCTGGTGCTGCTGAAAAACCGTCTCGACACGCTGCCGCTGAAAAAATCCGGCACCATTGCCGTGGTCGGTCCGCTGGCCGACAGCAAGCGTGACGTCATGGGCAGCTGGTCCGCCGCAGGCGTGGCGGATCAGTCCGTTACCGTGCTGACAGGCATTAAGAGCGCTGTGGGTGATAATGCAAAAGTGGTTTACGCCAAAGGCGCAAACGTCACCGACGATAAAGACATCGTGACCTTCCTCAACCAGTACGAGGAAGCGGTGAAGGTGGATCCACGCACGCCGAAAGAGATGATCGACGAAGCGGTTAACGCCGCGAAGCAGTCCGACGTGGTGGTCGCCGTGGTAGGTGAAGCGCAGGGGATGGCGCACGAAGCCTCCAGCCGGACCGACATCACGATCCCGCAAAGCCAGCGTGACCTGATCGCGGCCCTGAAAGCCACCGGCAAGCCGCTGGTGCTGGTGCTGATGAACGGGCGTCCGCTGGCGCTGGTGAAAGAAGACCAGCAGGCTGACGCCATTCTGGAAACCTGGTTCGCCGGTACCGAAGGCGGTAACGCCATTGCCGACGTGCTGTTTGGCGATTACAACCCGTCCGGCAAGCTGCCGATGTCCTTCCCGCGCTCCGTCGGGCAGATCCCGGTTTACTACAGCCACCTGAACACCGGTCGTCCGTACAACGCCGACAAGCCGAACAAGTACACGTCCCGTTACTTCGACGAGGCTAACGGCCCGCTCTATCCGTTTGGCTATGGCCTGAGCTACACCACGTTTAAGGTCTCTGACGTGAAAATGTCGGCGTCGACCCTGAAGCGTGACGGCAAAGTGACCGCCAGCGTGGAAGTGACCAACAGCGGCAAACGCGAAGGCGCGACGGTGATCCAGATGTACGTTCAGGATGTCACGGCCTCCATGAGCCGTCCGGTGAAACAGCTGCGCGGCTTCGAAAAGGTCAACCTGAAACCGGGCGAAACCAAAACGGTCAGCTTCCCGATTGACGTAAATGCGCTGAAGTTCTGGAATCAGCAGATGAAATACGATGCCGAGCCTGGCAAATTCAACGTCTTCATCGGCGTGGATTCCGCCCGGGTGAACAAAGCCGACTTTGAACTGCAATAATCTTACCTTTCTCCCTATCCCCCGCCTGGCGGGGGATGCCTCTCATCTGGTACGAAAAACGGTTAAATTCACTGTTTTAAGCTACGCTTTTCTCTCAAGCCTATGAAAAAGGCCACAAAATAATGAGGAAAGTAGAATGACGATTATTAAGGGGATAACAGGGTCGGCGGTGCTTCTGGCGGAGCTGAGCCTGCCGTTACAGGCCGCAGAGCCGGTTAAGGTGGGTTCCAAAATTGATACCGAGGGCGCGTTGCTCGGCAATATCATTTTGCAGGTGCTCGAAAGCCACGGCGTGAAAACGGTCAATAAAGTGCAGCTTGGCACTACGCCTGTCGTGCGCGGTGCTATCACTTCCGGCGAGCTGGATATCTACCCGGAATACACCGGCAACGGGGCATTCTTCTTCAAGGATGAAAACGATCCGGCCTGGAAAAATGCCAAAGCCGGGTACGAAAAAGTCAAAAAGCTGGACGCGGAAAAAAATAAGCTGGTCTGGCTTACACCGGCACCGGCCAACAACACCTGGACCATCGCGGTGCGCAAAGATATCGCCGAGAATGGCAAGCTCACCTCGCTTGACGATCTCAGCCGCTACCTGAAAGAGAAGGGCGAGTTTAAGCTCGCGGCCTCGGCAGAGTTTATCGAGCGCGCTGATGCCCTGCCAGCGTTTGAAAAAGCTTATGATTTAACAGTGTTCGTGCATGACTCTGGGTAAGATGGATGGTTTTCATTATTTCTCCTTTTAATAACCGGATGCACCGGTGGTAGGGATAGCGTTGCCGCGGGCGAGGGCAATGGCTTCACGCGAGGCGCGACCCAGTTGCATAACGTCGTTTGCAGGGGTAACAAACTGAAAACCCTGATCAATGCGCGCTGCGGCGGCCGCGCCGGAAGTGCAGAAAATTCCGGCAATCTTCTGCTGCTGGCTGCAGCAGTGAATCACCCGCTCAATAGCAGCAAGCATTTCGGGATGTTGCGATTCGGCGCTGGCGCTGCCGGTCAGCGTCAGTGAGAGATCGTTGGGGCCAATAAACTCACCGTCCAGCCCTTCGGTATCAAGGATGGCGTCAAGATCAGCCAGCCCTTCGCGGGTTTCAATCATCGCCAGCGGCAGGATCTCGTTGTTAGCGTGCTGTGGATAATCAATGCCGCCGTAGAGTAGACCTCTGGCCGGACCAAAGGAGCGAACACCCAGCGGTGGATAGCGACAGGCCGCGACAAAACGGCGAGCCTGTTCCGCGCTGGAGATCATCGGGCAGATTACGCCGTAGGCTCCTGCGTCTAATACGCGCATGATTTGCGCCGGATCGTTATCTGCCACCCGCACCAGCGGCACGGCAGGCGTGGCCGATAGCGCCTGTAGCATTGACAGCGCGCTGGCAAAATCAATCATGCCGTGCTGCAAATCGACGGTGACGGCGTCGTAACCCTGATGGCCCATAATTTCCGCGCTATAACCGGACGGGATCGCCAGCCAGCCGTTTATGATGGGAGTATTTTCCAGAAATGCGGTCTTTAAACTGTTTTTGCGCACTGTATGCACTCCGTTATCCACTGACGCAGCAGCGGCGCGATCTCATCCGGGGTTTCCAGCGGAATAAAATGCCCGCCAGCCTCCACCGTATGTCTGGTCACGTTCGCGTTGCCTGCGGCCAGTAGCTGATGATGATGGGGCGTGCAGATAACGTCCTGCGCGCCGTTTAGAAGTAATGTGGGGCAGGAGAGGGCGTTAAACGCAGTCCGGTTGTCCTGCCGGTGAATGGCCATTTCCGTTTGCCCGGCAAAGGTCTCAATGCCGCACTCTTGCGCCATTCGGCAAATAGTCTCTTGCAGGATCCGATCGGACAGACGTGACGGGGCGACATAGCTCTGCCACAGCGAGGAGACCAGCCAGTCGGCCAGGCCCCGCGCCTGTGCGGTGCGTACCGCTTCCCGGCGTGAAGTGAGGGTGTCTGGCGCAACGGGCAACGGATTAACGGAAATCAGCGTCAGCCCGTTCACTCTTTCTGGCGCGTCGGCGGCCATTTGCAGCGCGACTATGGCACCGAGAGAAAACCCTGCCAGCAGAAAGCGCGGCGGCAGAACCTCTAATAACCGCCGTGACGCCTGCGGCGCGGACTCCGCACCCGTCAGCGTAATACACGACACCGCTGCGACATTCAGCCGTTCAATAACGGGCTGCCAGAGCCGGGCGTTACAAAGCGTGCCACCAAGCAGCACCAGTGGCAGATCGGTATTGTCCAGAAGCGGATATTCCATTGCATCCCTCACGTAGCGGTCCAGCCGCCGTCAACCATCAGGGCACTGCCGGTGATCAGCCCGGCGGCATCTGAGGCGAGAAACACTACCGGGCCCATAATGTCCTCCAGCCTGCCTAACCGGCGCAGCTTGATGTTGTCCAGCACGTACTGGCAGAACGTCGGATCGGCGAGCGCCGGGCGCGTCAGGTCGGTTTCAATGAAGGTCGGGCACAGCGTATTAACGCGGATCCCCGCATCGCCCAGCTCCAGCGCCATCGTTCGGGTTAACCCTTCAAGCGCAAATTTGGAGGCACAGTACACGCTACGCTCGGGGCCACCAACGTGTCCCATTTGCGATGAGATGTGAATAATCGACCCTCCCTTACCGCCCGCCCGCATTCTGCGCGCCACGCGCTGGCTGACAAAAAAGGTGGCGCGCAGGTTAAGCGCCATCACCGCATCGAAATTGTCCTCGTTCACCTCAAGAAACGGCTGGTGGCGGGCCAGCCCGGCACTGTTCACCAGAATGTCGGGAGCGGGCAATGTCGCCAGCACACGCTCCACCTCCTGAGCGTCGGTAATATCCAGCTCCAGCGGGTGAAATGCGAGCCTGTGTTCCGCTGCCAGACTTGCGGCATGCGCCAGCGCCTCGTGGCCCCGGGCGGCGATCCATACCTCTGCGCCCGCCTGTGCGAGGGCGACGGCGGCAGCGAAGCCAATCCCTCTTGACCCGCCGGTCACCAGCGCGCGTTTGCCGTGCAGGGTGAAAGAGGGCGTTTGCAAAAGCGTCATGGCTTACACCTTTTCCCTGACCGGGGCCGGTGTGGCGTAGGGAACCTCCGTCTGGCCATAACGGCGCACGCGAATATTGGCCTGCTCGGCATGTCCGGCGAACCCTTCCAGCAGCGACAGACGCGAACAATAGCTGCCGATTTCGGCGGTGGCTTCGTCGCTGAGGACTTTCTGGAAGGTGCAGGTTTTCATGAACTTGCCCTCCCACAGGCCGCCGGTATAGCGTGCGGCTTTTTGCGTCGGCAGTGTGTGGTTGGTTCCGATCACCTTATCGCCGTAGGCCACGTTAGTACGCGGCCCAAGGAACAGCGCGCCGTAATTGGTCAGGTTAGCCAGGAACCAGTCGTCCCGGTCGGTCATCACCTGAACATGTTCGGAAGCGATACGATCTGCCTCCAGCAGCATCTCTTCGTAGCTGTCGCAGACGATGATTTCCCCGTAGTCCTGCCAGGACTGGCGGGCAATGTCGGCGGTAGGGAGCTTTTCCAGCAGCCGTTCCACTTCGCTGAGCGTCTCTTTGGCAAGCTGGAGCGAGTTCGTCAGCAGGATGGCAGGGGTGGTGACGCCGTGTTCGGCCTGGCCCAGCAGGTCCGTGGCGCACATTTCCGCGTCAACGGTGTCATCGGCAATCACCAGCGTTTCCGTCGGACCGGCAAACAGATCGATACCTACCCGGCCGAACAGCTGGCGTTTGGCCTCCGCGACGAAGGCGTTACCGGGGCCGACCAGCATGTCGACCGGTGCCAGCGAGTCCGTGCCCAGCGCCATGGCGCCTATCGCCTGAATGCCGCCAAGGGCATAGATTTCCGTTGCGCCAGCCATTTTTTGCGCCGCGACAATCGCCGGGGCGGGCTGACCGTTAAACGGCGGGGCACAGCTGATAATTCTTGAGCACCCCGCCACGCTGGCGGTGATAATCGACATGTGCGCGGAGGCGAGCAGGGGATATTTTCCGCCAGGCACGTAACATCCCACGGCGTTAATCGGAATATTTTTATGCCCGAGAATAACGCCGGGACGCGTTTCAATTTCCAGATCCCGCAGGCATTCTTTCTGCGCGCGGGCAAAATTCGCCACCTGCTGTTGGGCGAATTCAATATCCTGAATATCCTGGCGGCTTAACTGTTTTATGCAGCGGTCGATCTCCGCGGGGGTCAGACGATAATCCTGACGGTCATAACGATCGAATTTAATGGATAATTCGCGAATGGCTTTATTTCCACGTTTTTCAATATCTGCAAGTATTTGCTCAACCGTTTCTCTTATTTGCTGGTTGGCTTGCTGGCGCTCTTCGGTAGATTTACCGGTTTTTAATTTCCAGGACACACGCTTCTCCTTAACTTTTTTAGATGTCAGTTGTCCTCCCGGCAGACCGGGAAAGGGTGTTTACTTCTAAGTGGGTTATTGATCCGGCGCGGCGGCGTACGCACCGTTTTTTAATAATTGGGCTGAGGTTTGCGTTTTACGGGCATATACCCATCGAGCGGACAGCGGCGTGGCAATAGCGGCCACAACGGAAAGGGCGGCAATCAATATATAACCGGACGACAGGTTAATATGTTGCATCATTACGCCCATCATTACCGGCCCGACAAACATGCCGCAGGAATAAATGGTCTGGAATAGTCCCATTCGCGTGGATTGTTCATCAGACGAGGTATTCACTACGCTGAGCGACATGAATGCGGCAAAGGCCATACCGAACGAAAAACCTGCCAGCGCCTGCCACAGGTAAATGACGTACATATTGCTGGTAAAGGGAATGCCGAAGGTGGAGATCACCTGTAAAACGATGCCGAGCACGGCGGTTTTTACCAGCCCAAGGCGCTGATAAAACACCGAGCTGCACAGGGCGATGGCCAGCCCGTAAAACAGAAGGTGGATGTTTCCGAGCACCGCGAGGATCCCCGCCCGGGCGCCGAGCTGTTCGGCGTAGACCGGCGTCAGCGTGTCCCGGGTGGCGAAGGGCACCAGAATGACGACGGTCGCCAGGATGCCAATCAGCCAGACGGAACGGTCGGCCAGCTGCTGGCGCGCGCCGGTGATGCAGGCTTTAAGCGTGGGGGCCTGCACCGGGTCGTGCACGTCCTGAATGCGGGTCGGCAGGATCAGCGCCACCAGGGCGGAGATGCAGGAGACAAAAAAGGCGATGTTATTGGCAAAATAGTGAATCAGCACCGCGCCAATACAGTTGCCGAGAAACACGCCGATGGGCCCTGCCAGCGCCAGCAGCGCGACGGCGGCAGGGGCTTCGTTGCGACCGAAGTAACGCATGAACAGGATGTTGTACAGCACCCATGTCGCCGCCGTGACGCCGTCTGCCGCTTTCGCCAGATACAGCGTAATGGCATTGGGTTCAAGCCAGGCAATTGGCCAGGCGATAATTGGCAGCAGCAGGCCAATCTGGATGAAGATCCTGCGGCTTTTAACCACGTCGGAAATAATGCCTAACGGGAAGCGTATCAGAAGGGTTGCCAGCCCGGATGCGCCCATGATGATGCCCATGATCTGTGGCTCAATGCCCTGGTTGATCATCATGGGGGCCAGGAATGCATCAATGCTATGGATGCAGATAAAGAACAGGATGCTGATGATGAAAAAGAGCCGGGCTTCCCGACGGCGTAACAGTGCTTGAAACATGGTTTTGAACCTCTTAAGAATTAATGGGTTATAACCAGTCAGGGACGACGTTTACCGGTTCAATCCTTTGGGCGACTCCTGTTCTCTCCGGTACCATTGACGGTATGAAAACTCTTTGCATACGTATTCAAGATTTGAAGTTACGAAAAGGTTTCATGTTTGTAAAGTGATCTCGATCTTGTTGTGAGAATTTTAATTTTTTGTGTTGCATACGCATGCAAAGGTGGTGTAAGTATAAAAAACACCCACTTGCTGAGGCGTTTGAAGCACGCGCAAATGGGCAGGACGTTGATAAGGAATCAGGGGTAATGAAACGTAAGACTTTTGCAGCAGTCACATCCCAACAGGTCGCTCAACTGGCGGGGGTATCGCAATCTGCGGTGTCGCGAACGTTCACGCCGGGGGCCAGCATTTCACCGGCAACGCGTGAAAAAGTGCTGAAGGCGGCGCGCGAGTTGGGCTATCGCCCGAATGCGATAGCCAGTTCGCTCAACACGGCGCGTTCGCGCATTATCGGTGTCGTCATTTCTTACTTTGATAACCCCTTTTACTCGCAGGTGCTGGAGGCGCTGGCACAAAAGCTGGATACGCTGAACTATCACCTGCTGCTGTTCGTTGGCGACCGGGACGGTAACGTTGACCGTATTTTTGACCAGATTATGCAGTACCGGGTGGATGGCATTGTGCTGGCCTCGGTGACGCTGTCGCTGGAGTTATCCGAGGAGTGTCTTGCCGCCGGGATCCCGGTAGTGCTGTTTAACCGCAGCGAAGAGAGTGGCATGGCCTCCAGCGTCAACAGTAATAACGAAGCGGCCGCGCGGCAGATTGCCGAGTTTCTGCTGGCGGGGGAGCACAAGCGTTTTGCCTACGTGGGCGGCGTGGCTGATTCCCCGGTCAATATCGCCCGCCAGCGCGGGTTCATCTCCACGCTGGAAGAACATGGCATCACCGATGTGCGGGTGGTGCACGGGAATTACGACGCTCAGCAAACCACCCGGGCGGCTTATACCCTGTTTTCGGCGTCGCCAGCGCCGGATGCGGTCTTTGTCGCCAACGATCATATGGCCGTCACGGTAATGGATGTGGCGCGCTATGAGTTTGGTTTGCGCATTCCGGAGGAGGTCTCCATTGTCGGGTATGACGACATCGGCCCTTCCGGCTGGCCCTCTTATGCGTTGACCTCGGCGTCGCAGCCGGTCGGCGCGATGGTAGATGCCACGGTGGAACTGTTAATGAAGCAAATTGACAGCGGAACCATAGAGCCTGAACAGATTACGGTGCCCGGTACGCTGGTGATACGCCACTCGGCGCGTCGCCCACGCAGCGGCGTTATCGAAACCAATGGTTTAACGCTATTCCAGTCTAAGGAGCGCACATGACCAGATTGCGGGGCTTCAGCCCTCAATTCGACTCTATCCAGCAGTTCATTTTGACGCTGACGCATGTCGTCTGGGAGCAGAAAGATATCGGCCAGCTGGCGGATTTTTACGCCACGCCGGTGGTTTTCACTACCCCCGAAAAACAGCTGCATGAGCTTTCCCAGTTTATGCGCCTGACGCTTGAGGCGATGCACAGCTTCCCGCAGCGAGCGGTGCTGACGGAGGATATTCTGTGCAGCCAGAACCCGGGGGACGAGTACTATGCGGCTCAGCGTACCGTAGCCCGCAATCAGCATCAGGGGGAGGGATTATTAGGCCCGCCGACCGGGAAAAATGTCTGGGTCCGCACCCGGGCCGATCGCATCTGTGTTGATGGGGCCGTACGCCAGGAGTGGCTGCTTCAGGATCGTGCTGCGATTGTGGCGCAACAGGGGCTGGATATCCGCGAATTTGCCTTTACCCTGGCGACCATGCGCCAGCAG
>OKPY01000061.1_pt1 | contig 12626 bp, 7 predicted proteins | sample 1611751 | NCBI WGS metagenome assembly OKPY01 (sample SAMN04436767, study PRJEB24849) | human gut metagenome | biome: human gut; feature: NICU; material: stool | host: Homo sapiens | place: USA: Saint Louis, MO | collected 2011-05-05 | reverse complement strand
CCCCTCTCGCCTATTGGGTGAGGATTAGGGTGAGGGGCGAGGGCAATAAATTACAGCGGCTGCGTCTGCGCCTCAACCACCGCCAGCGCCACCATGTTGACGATACGACGCACGGAGGCAATCGGCGTTAACACATGTACCGGTTTTGACACCCCCATCAGTACCGGCCCGACGGTCACACCTTCAGAACTCGACACGCGCAGCAGGTTATAGCTAATACGCGCTGCTTCCACGTTCGGCATAATCAGCACGTTCGCCGAGCCTTTCAGCGGGCTGTCCGGCATACGTTCATTACGAATACTCTCCACCAGCGCGGCGTCGCCGTGCATCTCGCCGTCGATCATCAGCTCCGGCGCACGCTCGCGCACCAGGTCCAGCGTCTGGCGCATTTTGCACGCCGCCGCGGATTTGGATGACCCGAAGTTTGAGTGCGACAGCAGCGCCACTTTCGGCTCGATACCAAAGCGGCGCACGGTTTCCGCCGCCATCACGGTGATTTCCGCCAGTTCGTCCGGGGAGGGATCGTCGTTGACGTAGGTATCGGCGATAAAGGTGTTACCGCTTGGCAGCAGCAGCGCGTTCATTGCGCCGGCAGTATGGACGCCCTCGCGATAGCCGAAGATCTCCTGTACCACGCTGAAATGCTCATGGTACTCGCCGATGGTGCCGCAGATCAGCGCATCCGCCTCACCGCGATGAACCATGATCGCGCCGATCACCGTGGTGTTGCTGATCACCGCCCGCTGCGCCTGCTCCTGGGTGATCCCGCGACGCTTCATGATCGAATAGTATTCGTTCCAGTACTCTTTGAAGCGCGGATCGGATTCGTTGTTAACGATCTCAAAGTCCACGCCCGGCTTTATTTGCAGGCCGAGCTTCTGAATACGCATCTCGATCACGCTCGGACGACCAATCAGGATCGGTTTCGCCAGCCCTAAGGTGATCAGCTCCTGCGTGGCATGCAGCACGCGCGCCTCTTCCCCTTCCGCCAGCACCACGCGCTTCGCGTCGGCGCGCGCCTGGGAGAAGATCGGCTTCATAAACAGGTTGGTTTTGTAAACGAACTCGGTGAGTTTATCGACGTAGGCATCGAAATCTTCAATCGGCCGCGTCGCCACGCCGGAGTCCATCGCCGCTTTGGCCACCGCTGGCGCGATCTTCACGATCAGACGCGGGTCAAATGGTTTAGGGATGATGTAGTCGGGGCCGAAGCTCAGATCCTGATCGCCGTAGGCGGAGGCCACCACTTCGCTCTGCTCGGCGTGCGCCAGCTCTGCGATAGCATGAACGGCAGCCAGCTTCATCTCTTCGTTGATCGCCGTGGCGCCGACGTCCAGCGCCCCGCGGAAGATGAACGGGAAGCAGAGCACGTTGTTCACCTGGTTCGGGTAGTCCGAACGTCCGGTGCAGATGATAGCGTCTTCACGCACCGCCTTCGCCAGCGGCGGCAGAATTTCCGGCTCCGGGTTCGCCAGAGCCAGGATCATTGGCGCGCGCGCCATCTTCTGCACCATCTCCTGGGTCAGCACTTTCGGGCCTGAACAGCCGAGGAAAATGTCAGCACCGTCAATCACGTCTTCAAGCGTGCGCTTGCCGTCGTCTTCCACCGCATAGGCCGCCTTGGTTTCCGCCATGTTTGGCTCGCGGTCTTTGTAGATCACGCCCTTGGAGTCGCAGACCACAATTTTGTGCTTCTGCATGCCCAGCGCCACCAGCAGGTTCATACAGGCGATGGCCGCGGCGCCTGCGCCGGAGACCACCATGCGCACGTCGGAGAGATTTTTCTCCACCACGCGCAGGCCGTTCAGAATGGCGGCGGTACTGATAATCGCCGTGCCGTGCTGGTCGTCATGGAACACGGGAATGTTCATACGCTCGCGCAGCTTCTGCTCGATATAGAAACATTCCGGCGCTTTGATGTCTTCCAGGTTGATGCCGCCGAAGGTCGGCTCCAGCGCCGCCACCACGTTGATGAATTTATCCGGATCCAGTTCGTCCACTTCGATATCGAAGACGTCGATACCGGCAAATTTCTTAAACAGAACGCCCTTCCCTTCCATCACCGGCTTACCAGCCAGCGCACCGATGTTCCCTAACCCCAGCCCCGCCGTACCGTTAGAGATAACGGCCACCAGGTTGCCGCGCGCGGTGTATTTGTACGCTGCCAGCGGATCTTTTTCGATTTCCAGGCACGGAGCAGCCACGCCCGGCGAGTAGGCCAGCGCCAGATCGCGCTGGGTCGCCAGCGGTTTGGTCGGGGATACCTGGATTTTACCCGGAACAGGAAACTCGTGAAAATCGAGAGCGCTTTGTTTTAACTGATCATCCATCTTGTTATTCCTTTCACGTTTCGGTCAAAAAGGGTGATGTCGACGTTCCTATGCACACCCTGGTGTGCCGCATAGTATCGCCGCAGGCAGGCTCCTAAACTTTGAAGGCTGCCAAACTCTCACCATTGCAGAATAAAAATTGTTATCAATTTATAACAGCCATGTTACCCGTCTCAGAAAGCAATGCCTCCACCGTCTGCTATGCTTTTTTGTTAAGTCCATCATGATTTTCTCAGAAGTGTGAACTAACGCACTCGACTAACTCTTTTATTTCCAAGGAGTAATTATGAACCAGCTAGACGGCATCAAACAATTTACCACCGTGGTTGCAGACAGCGGCGACATCGAGTCGATTCGTCACTACCAGCCGGAAGACGCGACCACCAATCCCTCTCTGCTGCTCAAGGCGGCCGGTCTTGCGCACTTTAGTCATCTGATTGATGACGCCCTTGCCTACGGCAAACAGCGCGGGAAAACGCAGGAACAGCAGGTCGCCGAAGCCAGCGACAAGCTGGCGGTCAATATCGGTGCGGAAATTCTTAAAAGCATACCGGGGCGCGTCTCTACCGAAGTGGACGCCCGCCTCTCGTTCGACCAGGAAAAAAGCATTAACAAGGCCCGCCGCATAGTGGAACTCTACCAGGAGCAGGGGATCGATAAGTCACGCATTCTGATCAAGCTTGCGTCTACCTGGGAAGGCATCCGCGCGGCGGAAGTGCTGGAGAAAGAGGGGATCCACTGCAACCTGACGCTACTGTTCTCCTTCGCCCAGGCGCGTGCCTGCGCCGAAGCGGGCGTGTTCCTGATTTCACCGTTTGTCGGGCGTATCTACGACTGGTATCAGGCGAAACAGCCAATGGATCCGTACGTGGTGGAAGAAGATCCTGGCGTAAAATCGGTGCGTAATATCTACGATTATTACAAGCAGCATCGCTACGAGACCATCGTGATGGGGGCCAGCTTCCGCCGCACCGAGCAGATCCTGGCGCTCGCGGGCTGTGACCGTCTGACCATCTCTCCTGACCTGCTGAAAAAGCTTCAGGAGAGTGAAGAGACGGTGATCCGCAAGCTGGTACCGACCTCTACCGTTCTGCTAAAACCGAAACCCATGACCGAAGCGGAATTCCGCTGGGAGCACAATCAGGATCCAATGGCCGTGGAAAAACTGGCAGATGGCATCCGCCAGTTCGCCGTCGACCAGCGCAAACTCGAAGATCTTCTCGCCGCCAAACTTTAACCTTGCCACGGAGTGAACTATGTCCCGTAAAGAGCTCGCCAACGCCATTCGCGCCCTCAGCATGGATGCCGTACAAAAAGCCAATTCCGGCCACCCTGGCGCCCCCATGGGTATGGCTGATATTGCCGAAGTGCTGTGGAACGACTTCCTGAAGCACAACCCGACCGATCCGACCTGGTACGATCGCGACCGTTTTATTCTCTCCAACGGTCACGCCTCGATGCTGCTCTACAGCCTGCTGCACCTCTCCGGCTACGACCTGCCGCTTGAGGAGTTAAAAAACTTCCGCCAGCTGCACTCCAAAACGCCGGGCCACCCGGAGATCGGCTATACGCCGGGTGTTGAAACTACTACCGGCCCGCTGGGCCAGGGGCTGGCGAATGCCGTCGGCCTGGCGATTGCAGAGCGTACGCTGGCCGCGCAGTTCAACCAGCCCGACCACGAGATTGTCGATCACTACACCTATGTCTTTATGGGTGATGGCTGCCTGATGGAGGGGATCTCCCACGAGGTCTGCTCGCTGGCGGGCACCCTGGGCCTGGGCAAGCTGATTGGCTTCTACGATCACAACGGTATCTCCATTGACGGGGAAACCGAGGGCTGGTTTACCGACGACACTGCAAAACGCTTTGAAGCCTATCACTGGCACGTGGTGCACGAAATCGACGGTCACGATCCTGAGGCGGTGAAAAAAGCGATTCAGGAAGCGCAGAGCGTGAAGGACAAACCGTCCCTGATCGTCTGCCGCACCACCATCGGCTTCGGCTCGCCGAACAAAGCGGGTAAAGAAGAGGCGCACGGCGCGGCGCTGGGTGAAGAGGAAGTGGCGCTGCCCCGCCAGAAACTGGGCTGGAAACACCCGGCCTTTGAGATCCCAAAAGAGATCTACAGGGCCTGGGATGCTCGCGAAACAGGTGAAAAAGCGCAGCAGGCCTGGAACGAGAAGTTTGCTGCCTACAAAAAAGCGTATCCGGAGCTGGCGGCCGAATTTAACCGCCGCATGAGCGGTGGCCTGCCGGAAGACTGGGAAGAGAAAACTCAGGCGCTGATTGAAAACCTGCAATCTAACCCGGCGAAAATTGCCACCCGTAAGGCGTCACAAAACACCCTGAACGCGATTGGCCCTGTCCTGCCCGAACTGCTGGGCGGCTCGGCGGATCTGGCGCCAAGTAACCTCACCATCTGGTCTGGCTCTAAATCCCTGAAGGAAGACATTGCCGGAAACTATATCCACTACGGCGTGCGCGAGTTCGGGATGACCGCCATTGCCAACGGTATCGCCCACCATGGCGGCTTCGTGCCGTACACCGCCACCTTCCTGATGTTTGTCGAATATGCCCGTAACGCGGCGCGAATGGCGGCCCTGATGAAGGCGCGGCAAATCATGGTGTATACCCACGACTCCATCGGACTGGGTGAAGATGGGCCGACGCACCAGGCGGTAGAGCAGCTGGCGAGCCTGCGCCTGACGCCAAACTTCAGTACCTGGCGTCCGTGCGATCAGGTTGAAGCGGCTGTGGGCTGGAAGCTGGCCGTAGAGCGCCATAACGGACCCACAGCGCTGATCCTGTCGCGCCAGAACCTGGCGCAGATCGAGCGCACGCCGGAGCAGGTGAAAAATATCGCCCGCGGCGGGTACATCCTGAAAGACAGCGGCGGTAAACCGGACGTGATCCTGATTGCCACCGGTTCAGAGGTGGAAATCACGGTAAAAGCGGCCGAGAAACTGACCGCCGAGGGTCACGCGGTGCGCGTGGTTTCCCTGCCTTCAACGGATATCTTTGATGCCCAGGATGAGGCGTACCGCGAATCGGTGCTGCCTTCAAACGTCGCGGCGCGCGTGGCGGTTGAAGCTGGCATTGCCGACTACTGGTACAAATATGTGGGTCTGAAAGGGGCGATTGTCGGCATGAAGGGTTATGGTGAATCCGCCCCGGCCGATAAGCTGTTCCCGTACTTCGGCTTTACCGTTGAGAACGTGGTGGAGAAGGCGCTGAGCGTGCTGTAGTGCAGTCTTCGTGCCCGGTGGCGGCTAAGCCTTACCGGGCCTACAAATCGCTAAAACGTAGGCCCGGTAAGCGACAGCGCCCTACCTTGTGATCCACAGCGTGGGCCAGGCATCTGGCCCATTCCAGTTATCGCAGCTTGGCTCTTCCGCGTAGCGCACCAGGCGGAAGCGCTGGCCGTTAAAACGCCAGCGGGTCTGGATCCCACAGTCGCCAATCCCGCGTCCCAGTGCCAGCGTGGTCAGCTCGCGCGTTTTTTCATCGAAGCTGGCATTCATCAGCTCCATGTCGCTACTCTGGCTGGAAGGGGTAAACGGCAGGCGCAATCTCACGCTTCTGGCAGCAAACGGTTTTTTACGCGACACCAGCCACGCCAGATCGACGGTGTTGTACGCCCCCGCCTCACAGCTGATGATCATCAGCGCTTTGTCATCGGTCAACGCGGTCACGCGCACTTCACGCCGGTTCGGATCGAGGGAGCACTGGCTGTGGTTCATGCGCCAGGTACCGTAATCCAGCAGATCGTTAAGTTCGTTATGCGTCAGCGGCGTTGGCGTGGGGTTCACCACTGCCACCTTTTTTAATGCCGGCGCAGGCGGCACGCTCAGCGGTGGACTATCTCCTTTTTTAATCCATGCCGTTTCACTTCCGACGCGTTTTTGCTGGGCATCAATAAACAGCAGCGCCGCTTTCAGACCGGCCAGAGAGATTGTCTGCTTCCCCCCGCGCAGGGTCAGCGCCTGCCCCTCCTGAATGGTTTTCAGAAACGTGGTGATGGTGCCCGTATCGTCTGTTTTAAGATGCCAGGGGGTTAACTGCCAGTGTTGCGACGTGAGCTGAAGCGGCACATTGTCGAGCAGCAGGCGCGGGGCAATGTCAGGCTCTTTCACCGGAGGCGTCGAAAGACCGCCGAGATCGATGCGCAGGCTGGCGTCTGTTTTTGCCCCCGCACTGCGGCTCAGCGTCATGACCAGACCGCGATGCTCGCCGGTGTTGCGCGCTACGCAGAAATTCTGGTTATTGCAGGTCACCTGCCAGTCTGAAAAAGACTGCTGCGCAGGCGCAGCCCACACCAAAGGTGCGGGAAGCACGCAAATGAAGAAGAGAAAAATAACGCAGTAGCGCATGAACGGCACAGCCCCGGAAACGAATAGGTCAATCTGGGGCGTATCTTCGTGCCCTGGGCGGGCTGGCTCAATCGGATTTATCGGATAGATTTATCTGAAATACAACTTATCACGCTACCGACGCAGCATTCATCAAACCGCTGGTTTGCAGATACTGCAACAGGATCACCGCTTTACCGTCGCGGATCTCGCCGCTTTTCACCATGTCGACAGCCTGAGCGAAAGGCATTTCCAGCACTTCAATGTCTTCATCGTCCACACCACCGCCCCGGTGCGTGCGCTGGGCATCGGTGTACTCCGCAATGAAGAAGTGAACCAGCTCGGTAACCCCGCCAGGGGACATAAACAGCTCAAAGACTTTCTGCACCGCCCCCACCTCAAAGCCCGTCTCTTCAATGGCTTCTTTGCGGATACACACTTCCGGCTCATCGTCGTCCAGCAGACCTGCACAGGTTTCAATCAGACGTCCGTCCGCGTTGCCATTGACCCATGTCGCGATGCGAAACTGGCGGATCAGCACCACGCTTTGCTTTTCACGGTTATACAGCAGAATGGTTGCACCATTGCCCCGGTCGTAGACTTCGCGTTTATGGCGAATGACGTCCCCGCTCTTACGGGTGAGATCGTAAGTGATGTTACGCAGGACAAAGTAATTTTCAGAAAGGATTTTGTCTTTAATAACGGTAATGTTCAGGGACATACGGGCTCCACGGCAAAATGAGTCTGTTTATACTACGCCGTGATGCCCGCTTTGTCGCCCGTCTGCGTTAATGCATGTTGCGCGGCGGCACGCCAAGCCAGTCCATGATCCCCTGCGCGGCATGGCGCCCTTCCGCCATCGCGGTGACCACCAGATCCGCACCACGTACCGCATCACCGCCAGCAAAAATCTGCGGATTCGAGGTCTGGTAACGATAACGGCTCTCCACGGAGGCCCTGATGCGCCCCCAGTCGTCGGTGTCGACGCCCTGCGCCTGAAGCCACGGCATGGCGTGCGGATTAAACCCAAACGCCATGATCACCGCATCCGCTGGCATGACAAACTCACTGCCCGCCACCGGGACAGGACGACGCCGCCCCTGCGCATCCGGCTCGCCCAGACGGGTGCGCAGCATCCGGATACCCTTGACCTTCCCGTCGTCATCCAGCGTGAGCTCAACCGGCTGGACATTAAATTCAAACGCCGCGCCCTCTTCTTTCGCGTTTTTAACCTCTTTCTTTGAGCCCGGCATGTTGGCCTCGTCCCGCCGATAGGCGCAGGTTACTTTCGCCGCGCCATGTCGCAGCGCGGTGCGCACGCAGTCCATCGCCGTATCGCCCCCGCCCAGCACCACCACGTTTAACCCCTGCGTGTCGATAAACGGCTCGTCTGCGGCAGGGTCAAGACCCATCACGTTCCGCGTATTTGCCACTAAAAACGGCAGCGCGTCGTACACGCCCGGCGCGTCTTCATGAGGGATACCTGCTTTCATGGAACGATAGGTCCCTACGCCGATGAACAGGGCATCGTAGTCGTTTTGCAGTTGGACCATCGACACGTCTTTTCCCACCTCGCAGTTCAGCTCGAAGCGGATACCCATCGCGCTGAATATCTCTCTGCGCCGCGCTAACAGGGATTTATCCAGCTTGAAGGCCGGAATACCAAAGGTCAGCAATCCGCCGATTTCTGGATGGCGATCGTAGACCGTCACACCGATGCCGCTGCGCACCAGTACGTCGGCACAGGCCAGCCCTGCCGGACCGGCACCAATGATGGCGACGCGCTTACCGACCGGTGTAACGTGGCTGACGTCCGGCGTCCAGCCCATCGCCAGCGCCCGATCCGAGATATATCGTTCGATATTACCGATGGTTACCGCCCCTGACGCATCCCGCAGGGTGCAGGCGCCTTCACATAATCGATCCTGTGGACAGACGCGGCCGGTAATTTCCGGTAAACAGTTAGTCTGGTGAGAAAGCTCAGCCGCACCGGTGATATCCCCCGCCCTGATCCGCTCAATCCACTGCGGAATATGGTTATGCAGCGGGCAGGTCCACTCGCAAATGCTGTGGTCGCCACATTTCAGGCACCGGGATGCTTCGCGCTGCGCCTGTTCCGGGCGAAACGGCAAGTAGATCTCATTAAAATGGCCTGCGCGCGCGTCGGGGCTGAGCTTATCCGGCTCACCGCGCGCCGGGGTGTTATGCATCTGTTGCCGTTTGGTTTGCGGAGGGGCTGATTGAACCGCCTCGCTGTGCCACGGCAGCGTGTCCAGCCTTGCGCTGCGCTGTCGGCGCTGTTTAACCAGCTTATCCAGCACGGCTGGGGTGGCGAGCGTAAGCACCTCCGCCGGGCAGTTTTCAACGCAGGCCGGGCCTTGCGGCCTTTCCAGGCAGAGGTCGCATTTGTGCGCCGAGGCCTTTACGCTGTCGTTTTCAAGCGGGGTGATCAGCATGTCCATCGTGCCAAACGGGCAGGCCACCACGCAGGCTTTACAGCCAATGCATTTTTGTTGATTGACCTGTACGCTGTCGCTGTGTTGCGTGATGGCTCCGTTCGGGCAGCTTTGCGCGCAGGGCGCATTTTCACAGTGGTGGCAGGTCACTGGGCTTTTTCGTAAGCCAGAGGTAAGGACCGTAATGCGGGGATGAAAATGGCGCTCGCTCAGCGCGTGCTGCTCCCCGTTGTGCGCCATCACACAGGCAACTTCGCAGGCGCGACAACCGATACACTGTTGAGCGTTGGCCATAATAAAACGATTCATAACTACACCTGTTTTTTGATCAATAACCTTATTCATTATATTGTTCTCGTATTTACCCACAGAGTCATGGCGACGCAATGTTCAAATGCCCAGGAAGGCGAACTATTTCCAGTGAACCTGTGGCAGATCAATTTAATTCAGGAAGCTGATGAGTGACCGTTAAACGCCCCGTATCGGGAAGCCTGGCTCGGGCTTTCTTTTCGATGATTGTCTTGTCCGTTCTGATCAGCGCCATTGCGCTGGTTACACTCGCCAGCAGCCAGCGCGACGCCGAGGCGATTAACATCGCCGGATCGCTGCGCATGCAGAGCTACCGCCTGGGCTACGAAATGCAGCGCGCCAGCCCGTCACTGGCAGAGCACCGCGCGGTCTGGCAGAAAACGCTGAGCGCGCCTGCGTTGCAGAAGCTAAACCGCTGGTATGTGCCAGAGGACGTCAAACAGCGTTACCAGCAGTTGCAGCTTGGCTGGCAGGAGATGGACACGCGTATCGCCAGCGGCGATACCGGGTGGTATCAGAGCCACATAGAGGATTTCGTGGGCCGGATAGATGCCTTTGTGCTGGCGCTACAGCACTACACCGAACATAAGATACAGCTGGTGATTTTCATGTCGCTGACGGGCGGCCTGGGCATCCTGCTGCTGGCGGTGATGACCCTGCGGCGCATCCGCCGTCAGGTTGTGCTGCCGCTGAATAATCTGGTGGCAGCGAGCGAGCGTATCGAACAGGGGCAGTTCGATACCCCCGCGCCGGATATTATGCTTCCCAACGAGCTGGGCCAGCTTTCCCGCGCCTTCAACCATATGTCGGCGGAATTACACACCCTGTACCGTTCCCTGGAGCACTCCGTTGCCGAAAAAACCCGCCACCTGAATGAAGCGCATCAGCAGCTTGAAATGCTGTTCAAATGCTCACAGGCGTTGAATACCGGGCAGATAGACAGCCACTGCTTCCGGCATATTTTGCAAATTGTGCATGACTATACGCAGATGAATTACCTGCAATTGCGCACCAGTGACGACTGGCAGCTTTACGAAGGACAGGAGTCCCCGGGTGAGAAAATGCACAATTTACCGGTATTAATGCAGGACACCCTGTACGGCGAACTGCGCTGGCAAAGCGCGACCGGGGATGTTCCGCTGCCGCTCATGGAAAGCGTGGCGACGATGCTGGGCCGGGGGCTCTATTTCAATCAGGCGCAGAAACATTATCAGCAGTTGCTGCTGATGGAAGAGCGCGCCACCATCGCGCGTGAGCTACATGATTCTTTGGCGCAGGTGCTCTCCTATTTGCGTATTCAGCTTACGCTGCTGAAGCATGCCGTGCCGGGCGACAATGCCCCGGCCCAGACCATCATTACGGACTTCTCCCGCGAGCTGAATAACGCCTGGCATCAGCTACGCGAGCTGCTCACCACCTTCCGCCTGACGCTCAACCACGCCAATCTTCCTGCCGCGCTACAGGAGTCTCTCGACGGTTTGCAAAGCCAGACCAGCGCGAAGCTGGTGCTTGACTGCCGTCTCTCATCGCTTGCGCTGGACGCGCAAAAACAGGTGCACCTCTTACAGATTGTGCGTGAGGCAGTGCTGAATGCGATTAAACATGCCGACGCCAGCGAGATTGTGGTCAGCTGCGTCACCACCGCGGACGGTTCTCACACGGTCACGATCCGTGACAACGGTATTGGTATCGGCGACGCCAGTGAACCGCCGGGGCATTACGGGCTGAATATCATGCGCGAACGCGCGGGACGGCTCGGCGGAACATTACACTTTTCTCAGCCGCCACAGGGCGGTACACAGGTCAGCGTGACGTTCCGGACACCTGCGGCGCAGGCTGAAAAATAGCGGGAAAGAAGGCGCGCTGAAAAAAGCGCATGATAATTTACATTATCTCCTTTATTTCTCCACGTTTGACCTGGGCCTTACCGCTAAAGTTAGGCGGGCAATAAACAATAATGACGTGCAGCAAAACGAGGTCACATTTTAATGGCGAATTTTTTCATCGATCGCCCCATTTTTGCCTGGGTGCTTGCAATCCTGTTGTGTCTGACGGGTGTCCTGGCGATTACTTCCCTTCCTGTTGAGCAATACCCCGACCTCGCCCCCCCTAACGTGCGTATCACGGCGAACTACCCTGGCGCCTCGGCACAGACGCTGGAAAATACCGTCACGCAGGTTATCGAGCAGAACATGACGGGTCTTGATAACCTGATGTACATGTCCTCGCAGAGCAGCGCCACGGGCCAGGCGACGGTAACCCTGAGCTTTACGGCGGGCACGGATCCGGACGAAGCGGTGCAGCAGGTGCAAAACCAGCTGCAATCGGCCCTGCGTAAACTGCCTCAGGCGGTGCAGAACCAGGGGGTGACCGTGCGTAAGACCGGTGACACCAATATTTTGACCATCGCGTTTGTTTCAACCGATGGCTCGATGGATAAGCAGGACATCGCGGACTACGTCGCCAGTAATATTCAGGACCCGCTCAGCCGTATCAACGGCGTGGGTGATATCGACGCCTACGGCTCGCAGTATTCCATGCGTATCTGGCTGGATCCCAACAAGCTGAACAGCGTGCAGATGACCGCCAAAGATGTCACCGACGCCATCGAATCGCAGAACGCTCAGATTGCCGTGGGGCAGCTCGGTGGTACGCCGTCCGTGGATAACCAGGCGCTTAACGCCACCATCAACTCCCAGTCGCTGCTCCAGACGCCTGAACAGTTCCGCAATATCACTCTGCGCGTGAATCAGGATGGTTCCGAAGTGCGTCTGGGGGATGTCGCCACCGTGGAAATGGGGGCGGAAAAATATGACTACCTGAGTCGCTTTAACGGCAATGCCGCGTCCGGCCTGGGGGTTAAACTGGCCTCCGGCGCCAACGAAATGGCGACCGCGCAGCGGGTATTAGAGCGTCTGGATGAGCTGTCGCATTACTTCCCGCACGGACTGGAGTACAAAGTCGCCTACGAAACCACCTCATTCGTAAAAGCCTCCATCGAAGATGTGGTGAAAACCCTGCTCGAAGCTATCGCGCTGGTGTTCCTCGTGATGTACCTGTTCCTGCAAAACTTCCGCGCCACGCTGATCCCCACCATTGCGGTGCCGGTGGTGTTGCTGGGAACCTTTGCGGTGCTGTATGCCTTCGGTTACAGCATCAACACCCTGACCATGTTTGCCATG
>OKPY01000057.1_pt1 | contig 12968 bp, 7 predicted proteins | sample 1611751 | NCBI WGS metagenome assembly OKPY01 (sample SAMN04436767, study PRJEB24849) | human gut metagenome | biome: human gut; feature: NICU; material: stool | host: Homo sapiens | place: USA: Saint Louis, MO | collected 2011-05-05 | reverse complement strand
CGGCGGGCATTTTCAGGAGCCTGTCCACAGGTCAGGCGACGAACAGGTTATATATTTATATGAATGAAATAAAAGATATTTAAAAGAAGTACAGAGCAGGTTTTTAAAGGAAACCACGCACTTTGAAATCAGGTCGGCTGGCGCTCTGTAAGCATAACGGTTGTAACCTTATGGAAAGGTCCCTTGCAGTTATTTGTGGGTAACTGAATCTGGCGACGAGATGTGGCCACTCTGATGCAATTTCTGGCCATTCTGATGGCGGAATGGGGTGAATGTCAGGAAGGACGGCCGTCATTTCGTGCAGAAAACCGTCAACGATGGACTGCAGACGTGCGAAACCCTCCGGCGCCAGCCGGATTTTTCACACAGGAAGGGTTATATGGGGACGGTGGCCAGCCGCGTGTAGTTGTTACCACGCGACATCAGCATGCGCTCTTTCACGCGCCGCTCCAGCTCACGCTGGAGAGCATCCCTGTCGCCGACGAAACGCCCTTTGGCGTAGTCACGCGTCAGCTGCTGTTTCACCAGCGTCACAATGTCCTTACGGGCTCTGTCCGCGTCACGTCGGGCGCGGGCGCGCTTCAGGCCATGCTGTTTACGTTCGGACTGGTAGCTGCGGAACCGTTCGCGCACAAACCGCCAGGCCTTCGCTATCAGCTCGTCCATCTCCAGCGGCTTCAGGTTCTGCTTCTTACGCTGCTGATTCTCCCATTCCACACGGCTGCGCCTCGCGGCCACAACGGCCACGTCAGAGACGTCGAGCGCGGAGAACAGTGCCGGCGTGAAGGTGATATCGGTCGGGATATTGCAGCCAATCTGCGGGTCATACTCGGTCTGATAGGTAATCAGCCCCAGCTCCGCCATAAACGTCAGCGCCCGCGTGGCGCGGGTGATGGACAGATTACCGCTTTTCGACTCGGTGGCGAGACCGCACTCGATGGCCAGATTGGTGATGGAGCGCTGAACGCGGTTGGCCAGCGGGTCATAGTGGAAACACAGCCCCTGGAGCAGGGCATCGATGGCCCGGCGGCGCAACAGTGGCGGCATCCGGTGACGTTTACCCAGCGAGCGTAAGAACGCCACATGGATGGAAAAGTCAAAACGGGACGTGAAGCCTTCGGCTTTCGCCATCAGCTTACGACAGAACGGCAGTGTCTTTTTGCCTTCACGCGGCGTGAATGCCGGGTTCGGGTTTTTGACCTGACGGTAATGGGAGAACAGGGTCTGGGCGTCAGTCACACCTTCCCGCACTTATGTTGCACGGAAGGAGTAAATGGCACAGAAACGGGTATTGCAGTTTTCTGAGCATAAAACTATACTCCCTGCATAGAGCAACAGCTTCTATACAGTTTAAGTAGGCCCCGTTAATCTTCTCTTAGTCGCCAAACCTGGTGAAGATTATCGGGGTTTTTGCTTTTCTGGTCCCGGGTAGACACCTCATCAGAACCAGTTCCCTGCCACCTTATGGCGTGGCCAACCAAGAATTCACTAAAACGATCAGTAATCTAGCATCCAATGAGAAAACGTTCAAGAATGTGAAGTCTTTACATCGAGAACGCCGCGTTCAGAAAGTTCACGTTCGAGTAAGGTCTCAATAAACTGAGCTTGAGTGAGCCCTTCCTCTTCACAGATCGTAATCATCCAATCTTTAAGAGGATATTTAACAAAAACCTTCACTTCTTTATGTGTTTCACGTTTACGCGCAATCGCGGCAAGCTGTCTTTCACTCGCCGACATCGGCTTACCTTTTCGGTAAGAACGCTTTTCTTTCGATGAGGAAGTTACTGCATTTTCGATCTGCGACATCTCTGCCTCCTCAAGGATCAAACTTGGATCGTTTGCAGAGAATACTACAGATATCTGAAATCAGCGACTTAACTTTACGCGAAGGTGTGAGCCATGTTGGCGCATGGTTCACCAGGATAGATGTAGATTGCGGATCAAATGACGATGCGACTTAGTATGAAGAATGCCAGTCCGTTCCTCCGTCCCAGCGCGACTGCCAGTGCTGAAGGTAGGTTTGTGCCACTTCCGGCACCTCATTAATAACCAGCACATTCTCGCTATTCCGCGATGCAGCAGAGCGAGTGTAGTTAAAGCTACCAGCCTCAACTGTATGATTATCAACAATAATGACTTTGTCATGCATGATGGCGTAGCGACCGTTGGTGCGCAGCGGAATTCCCGCGTTCACCACGATGTTCATCGCCGCCTGGCTGGCTTTGCTCCGGTTGCCCTTTTCATCAAGCACTATCTTCACATCCACACCACGACGTTTTGCCCTGACAAGCGCACTAACCACCTCCGGAGACGTAAATGAGTAGCCCATCAGCCGAATTTCCTGCTGTGCTGACTCAATCGTCTTAAGGACCAGCTGCAACGCGCTGCCTTCAGGTGAAAAGCCGACCTGAACGGAGGATGCCGCTGCTGCGGGCTGAATACAGCTCAGCGAAAGACATACCAGACCGGACACGGCCAGCTGGCGAAAGGTGAACTTACGCATTAAATAACCTCAGAAATACTGTTCGGATGTGTTAACCAGAAACGCCGGAGACGGGGAAAACTTGCTTTTACCCTTCTCCGGGGTTGGACAACTGAGCACGGCGAAGGCGTCAGTCTCTTTTAGCGGTATCAGTTGGCGGACGCCTGATTATTTTTTGGTATCACCGGCAGCATGACTGATGGCCTGCTGCAGGGCCTCCGCGCTGGTGTATCCCGGAATAACCGTCACGTTATCAGCACTGGCGCCGGCTGACGGGAGAACCACCAGGGCCGGGGTACCGCTGAAGCCCAGCTGCTGCGCAAGTGTGTTTATGCCATCCAGGGTCCCCTGAACATCTGGGGCTGTTTTCGCATCGAACTTCACGGCTTTTGCGGCCGCGCTGATATCAGCATCGGTCAGCTTACCCTCGTTGTGGGCGGTAGCGTAAATCGCGTTGTGATACTTAAGGTAAGCATCGGCCCCCTTCTGCTTCCAGATCTGAAGCCCGGTTTTCGCCGCACTGAGCGACGCCGGCCAGCGCTGGCCAAATATCGGGAATTCCTTGAACACAAAGCGCACGTCCGGGTTAGCTTTTATTACCTTCTCCAGTTCCGGCGCCAGGCGGGCACAGTAGATGCACTGGTAATCAAAGAATTCAACGACCGTCACTTTCGCATCAGCAGGACCATATGATGGTGTGCCTTTATCGTTCAGCAGCGCTGCCTGATTCTGAACCACGGCGGCCGTCATCGCCTGCTGCTGCTTTTCCTGCTGTTGGGCCTGCAGCTTCTGGCTGACCTCAACCAGCACTTCCGGATGAGCCAGCAGGTAGTCTTTCGCGATTTCACCAATGCGGGCTTCCTGTTCCGGGGTAAAGGCAACGGCAGGTTTCTCTGCTGCCCCCGCCACGCCGGAGACCAGAAGGCCTGCGGCAAGCATGACTGAAAGGGTTTTATTCATGTTCATCCTGTGTTTTTCTCTTCTCGGTTGTTATCAGTTCGTTCCGTGCACGGGTGGCGACGCTTCTGACCGCCCTGCGCTGTCGTTTAGCGTGCTCCTGAGCCCTGCGCTCCACGGCATACGCCGCCTCCTCCGCACTCACCGCTGCGACCGGTTCACCGGCAAGGTTTTTACGCCACGCGCCCACCGTCATGGCGCCCAGATACGCATCCGAGCGGGTGACGGCGGCAAGGCAGCGTTTCAGCGTCTTCACGGAAATCTCCAGCCCGCGCCGGCGAATGTCATTGACCATTGCCTCCCGGATGTTGACCGCCAGGAGCTGCGGCTGGCCGTCCGTCACCAGGGCTGGCCAGCAACGCTTCAGGAGCGCGAGCGCGTCCGCAAGCGGCATGACCTTCCGGTACACCGGTTCCGGGGCAGGTTTGCGCCTGGCCGCCCGCATGGCCTCCCTCTCCTGGGCCTGTCGCTCAGCCCACTGCCGGGCTTTCTCTGCTTTTCTGGCGGCCTTCTCGTCCGCCTGCGCCTTTTTCGCGCTCTCATCCACCGCCTGCTTCCTGACCTTCCAGGCAGGCGTCGTGTTCACCACCACGGTCTTTTTACGCGTGACCCGGCCCGGACCCGCACCGTCCGGTTCACTGTTGCTTACGGCACGCTGACCTTCTGGCTCCGCTTTGCGGCGCAGCGTCAGCGTGGGGCGCCCCTGCTCTGTCATCCTGCCTCCGGATAAATCTGTTTCACGTATACTCCCCTGACTGACCCTATTCTGACACGGCAGATATCACATCACCATCAGTCCGATGACGGCAAGGTGCACCGCGTAGAACAGCGGGAAAAATTCGCGCGGCCAGAACCTCGGCACGCGGCAACAGGTCCGGCTCAGCACCGTCAGGGTAACGCCGGGTATTACCAGACCCGCGATGGCAAAGGCGGGGCTGTCCGCGGCATTCAGCGCGAGTATCGCCAGTGCCAGACACAGCGCCAGCCCCGTGCGCGTGGTGCGCCGGCCCGTCATACATACGCCGCAGGCCAGCATCAGCATCACTACCCCCGCCAGCCCGTAGCTTCCCGCCGAAAACGGCAGCCAGGCCAGAACCAGCATCAGGGAGAGCGGCCACGTGCGCGGCCCGTGCCGCTGCATCATCGCCAGTGCCTGTCCGCTGACCGCAAAGGCAAACAGAATATTGCCCAGGTCCGGGCGCAGCCCGGCCAGTATCCAGCCGCCCTGCGCCACCCCGGCCCATATCCAGAGCCGGTTCAGGGCGCGCTGCTGAATCTGCGGATGGCGGGCGAGGTTCATGGCCCAGACCAGGCCAAAGAGCGGAAACGCTCCCCGACCGGCAAGACGCAGCCAGTCATTATCCAGTCCGCACAGCATGCTGATGTGGTCGGCCACCATCAGCAGCAGCGCCACGGTTTTGATAAGGTCGGTCTGGCCCGGCGTCCACACAAGCAGACGCTGCAGCCAGCAGTCGGCCACCACCACAAGGGGGAAGAGCGGATGGTTTTCAGCGCGCATATCAGTCGCCTCCCAGGGTCTTTTCACGCTCAAGGTCTCGCACCGTTTCGCGCTCCATCTGCTGCAGGCGGTCCCGCTGCACGCTCTCGCGCACCACCTGAGACACCGCCTCATCCCGGCGGCGTTCTTCCGGCGCATCCGGCAGCGTGAGGGGAGATGCCGGCGTTTCTTTTATCCGATCCATATCCCGCACCACATCCCGGACGGCGACGTCAGCCCCTCCGGCCGGCCTGTCGCCGCTGCGGGCCATCTCGCGGACCGCCTCTTCGGCACGCTTATCCAGCTCCCGCTGCACCTCAGCCTCCCGGGCCTGCTGTGCCAGCACCTCCGGCGGCACCGTTTCTGCGGGCTGCGTACCGGTGGCATCGGGCAGGCCGTCGGCCCAGACCCGACCGCCGGTAATGGCGCCGGGGTTCCACGGTCGCGCCTCGCCTTCGAGCCGCACCACCACGCCGCTCTGCGGATTCTCCCTCGCGAGCCGCACGCCCTCTTCCATATCCCGCGCCAGCAGCGACTCGCCGTTACGGCTGGCCTGCAGACCCGCAAACGCCGCGTCCCCGCTGCCCATCACCCGGCCTTCACCAGCGAGCCCCTTAAGCTGCCCGTCTCCGGACGTCAGGGCGCTCAGCCAGACGCCCGCCTTCCTGCCGTTGCGGTCGAAGGCCGGGAGCGCCACGTGCGGCTGCGGGTATTTACGCCCCGGCGAGATATATTTCGCCATCGAGCCCTCGGGCTGCAGCCCGGCCTGGCGCAGCGCGGCGCGACCGGCAGGCACCTCACCCAGCGCTTTTGCCGTCGCCGTCAGGCGGGCGGCATTCGCGACGGCGCGGTCGCCGCGCGGCTCCAGAATGTCATGCGCCGTACTTTTCGCCTGCGATTTTTCCATCGCGGCCGCCCACTTATCCCGGTTGTCGGTATAGACCTGCGCGTGCTGCTTCATGCGGCTCAGCGCCACGTAGGCTGACTCGAAGCTCACCATCCGCTTACGTCCGCCGTCCGTACCCTGCAGGGAGATGGAGAAGGGCTCGCTCGCACCCTGTGAGCCTTCAACGGTGACGGCATAGGCCAGGTCGATGTGCTGCTCTGCCTGCTCGGCTGACGGCGTGAGCGTACGGGTCTGTTTCCCGTCCGACAGCGTGACGCTGTCACCTTTTATCTCACTGACCGACCAGACGCTGTTGGCCACGAAGCCCCGCTCGTTGTCGCTTTTCGAAAAGCGCATCCGGTCGCCTTCCGACACGGTAATGGTGTCCTGACGGTAGAGCGTGACGCCCTCTGTCGCCGCCTGCGCGGGCGACAGGCTGCGGGTGTTGCCCTGCGCATCCTTCAGCATCACCAGGTGCGCCTCCCCGTCCAGCGCCTCAATGCTGTAATAGGTGCTGTCCAGCAGAACCAGGCTGTCGCGGGATGCCTCCCACGTTGCCATGCGCCGCAGCTCCCCGTCGCGGATATTGGCAGGCGTGAGAACCGGCAGCGTGACCTCTTTTTCGCCCACCTCGCCGGCACCCTGACGGGCGTCATGAATCATGGCGTTCACCTGGCGGCGGTCGGCGTTCAGGGCGGTGATAACGATGGTCTGCGCCTGCGCCTCTGACGTGCGCCCCGTGTAGTCCTTCACGATGGCCTCCAGCAGCGTCGCGGGCTGCCCGCCGGGCATCAGGTCGCCGGCCGCCACGGCTTTCGCAATGGCCTCCTCCCGTTCGCGGCTGAACTCCATGACGGAGCTGTCCGGCTGCCAGGCATCCGCCCTGCGCGGCACCTGTGCCGGCGCCACGCTCTCAATGGTCGTCAGGGCGCTGCCGATATCGCGGCTAATCAGGCTGTAGACGGCAGGTTTTAGTTCCGGCGTCTGGCGGACGATCTCCTGCATCACCGCCACGTCAATGGCGCTGCGCTTCTGCAGCAGGCGGAAGGGCTGGCCCGGGGCAATGGACTGCAGCTGGTCGGTATCCCCGCTGGAGACCGCGCGCCCCCCGCCCCCGGCAATCAGGCTGTACGCCTTCGCCATGTCGGCGTTACCGACCATTGAGCTTTCATCCACGAGAAACAGCACGTTGCTGAAGTCCGTTCGTTCGCCGCCGCGCAGCTGCTGCTGCGTGTCGTGAATAAAGGCCGCCAGCGTCTGCGTTTCAGGCACGCCCGCATCGCGCATCTCGCTCACCGCCCGGTGGGTGGGGGCCACGCCGATAACGCGCGGCTGCTCCCGTTCCGGCAGCGTGCCGATGGCCGACATGACTGCCCGGAACTGGGTGGTTTTACCCACCCCGGCGTAGCCCTGCACCAGGGTAAAGCGGTCGGGGGATTCAAGTATCATGCGCGTGGCGTTCCGCTGCCCGTCGGTCAGGCCCGCCAGCTGCGCGTCCGGAACCTTATCCATCAGCGGGGTGACGGCCTCCTTTCCCTCAAGGACGTGGCGGATAATGCTTTTTTCAGCGTTGTACGACTGGCGTGAGACCAGCAGCTGCAGGCCGTTTCCCGGCGATACCGGCACCGACAGCAGGTCGCCGCTGCGCACCTGACGGTCCGCTTCCTTTTCGATGGCCTGCAGGCTGAGGCTGTCCTGCTCAAATTCTTTCGCGGCGGCCATCAGTTGCGGCTTCGTGAACGCCAGGCCGTTCCCCTCCAGCACCGGAATGGCCAGATGGATAGCCTGCTGCTCCGGCGTGTGCAGACCGGCCTTCTGGTGCGCCAGGGCATCATCGAGCCTGTCATGCCCCGCCGCATCCTTAATCTGTTCGGACACGACGCTCCAGGCAGACTGACGCGACAGCTTCTCCGTCGTTTTCTGCGCCGTCTGCGCGGAATAGAGCCGCACCGCCCGGCCGCTGAGCGCCAGTTTGTTCAGCGTGGTGTTATCCAGCTCGCGCTGCGACAGCGAGGCAAAAACCGTGGCGCTGTCGCTCACCGAGCGGCCCGGCGACTCCACCCAGCCTTGAACCACCTTCGCGGCGGTAAACGGGCTGTCGCCGGCGGGCAGGACCACGTCCGCCTTACGCCCCGGCAGGCTGACGACGAGCCCCGCCTCCCCGAGCGCCTTAACGGTCACCGTATCGCCTCCCCTGAGCCGCGTCCCCTGCGCCTGACCCAGCACTGCCAGACGGTCGCCTTCGGCCACCTGCAGCGTGCCGGTGCGGTACAGCGACCAGCTGCTGTTGAGTTCAGACAGGCGGGTCACCCGCGTCTCACCCTGGGCGTTGCGCAGCGTCAGGCTGTTGTTGCGGCCCGTCACGCGGTCAATGACAAAGCGTTCCCGGCTGCGCTCTTCGGCATTCCAGCGCTCCATGACCATCCCCTCCCGGTAGTGGTCGCGCACCTGCTGATGGCGGCTGTCGAGCCAGACCGGCTCCAGCGTGGTGATACTGACCTCCCGCTCGCCCAGCACCTTTTCCGCCTTAAGCGCCTCGCGGACTACGCCTGCGAGCACCGCCTGCTCGCGCGGACCGGTGACCTGCGCCACGCTGTGTTCACCTGCGCGGACGCTTCGGGCAAAGTCAGCGGCCAGGCGGTCATACCGCTGCCGCCGGTCAGGCTCGCTGATAACCGAGACCTGCGTCTTCTCACCGCCCTGCCACGCGAGCGTGCTCACTCCCGCTTCCTTCATGACGGTGAGGGCGCTGCCGGTCCCGGTGCGCTGGCCGCTGTCGGCAATCAGCAGCTGGACGTTATGGCGCAGCGCACCGTCGAGCAGCGTGAGCGTTTCTTTCAGGGTCAGCTTCTCCCCCTGGTCCACAATCAGCGTGCTGCCGGGCGTAAAGGCCATGCCCTCCGTCAGCCCCCGCCTGTCGGTGATATGCTCGCCGCTGAGGCGCTCATCCTGCATAAGGGCGCTGCGCGAACGCCTGTCGGCGGCGATAATCTGCACGTCACGCCCCTGTTCGCGCGCCATCATCGTCAGCTCCGCCACGCGCTCACGCTGGCCGGCCGCCCCGCCCTGACCCGAAATGATCGCCACCGGCGGACGGTCCTGGGCCAGGACACTCACGGCATCGCTGTATGACCGGCTGCGGGGCACGCTTTTATCCGGAAAAATGTCGGCCTGCCCCGTCCGCTGTAAATCGCGGGTCATCGCCGACACCGACAGCTCATCCAGCACGTGGATGTTCGAGGTAAACAGCCCCTTCTCTTTATCCAGCGGGATGAGCTGCTCATTTTTTATCGCCGCATCGATGCCGTCACGCGCCATCTCCACCATGCCCGACCGCGCGGGCAGCTGCCCGAGGGTGGTGGCCAGCAGTTCGGAATACGTGAACCGCGCCCGCCGGTCGCTCAGCATCGCGATGGCCTGCCCGACGCTGCTGTTAATATCAATGGCTTCAGGCGTCGTTGCGGGAATATTCCCCTGCACAACCCGCAGGTCTGCCGCCTCACGGTAGGCTTTAATGTCAAACCCCGTCTCTTTCAGGGTCTGCATCCACTCGGCCATGCGCTGTTCGGGGTCAACCTTCTGCTTCGACTGGCGGGTATCGAGCGCCGCCACGTCGCGGGACTTAAGGGACGCGTCATCCCCGACCGCCTCGCTGATGGTCCTGCTGCGGCTGGAATACGGCTCCGTCGGTACGCCCTTCAGCTCCCACATGCCGTGTTTGCCGACCGTCTCAGTCTCATAGCCCATCGCCGCGACGTCATCCTTCAGCGCGGCACGATACAGGCGGCCAAAGGCAATCTGGTTGGCGTAGATATTCTCAATAAACCCGGTTTTACCCACTTTGTCGCTGCTGAGCGTTCGCCACTCATCGCCATGCTGAGTGGCATTGGCCACCACCGCGTGGGTGTGCAGCTGCGGCTCCTGGTCGCGGCTGGTATCGTGGTTAAACAGCGCCATCACCAGGTTGCCGGTCAGCTGCGTCTCGCTCCTGCCCTCCGTCATAACCCGCGTGGAGGCCATTGCCTCTATCTGCTTAATGGCGGTCTCCACCGCGCGGTTGTGTGCCTCAATAAGACGCTTGTCGTCTCCCAGCATGGCCATCACGGAGACACTTTTGGGCGCAGAGAAGGTGAAGTCGTAGCCCGGACGGTGTTTGTTCGCCCCGTCCTGAGTCCGGCTGAGGTCGCTGCCGTCCGGCAGGCGTCCCTCCAGAACCTTCGTAAAGACCTTCTGGTCCACCCCGCCGCTGAGCCCCAGCGCTTCAGCCCCTTTTCCGGCCCAGCGCTCGCCCATACTACCGATAACGTAGTAGTTGTCCTTGTCGGTGTAATAATTGCCCGCGCTGCCGGCGGATTTTACCGATCCGATGCTCATCATCAGATGTATCCTCCCGGCTCAAGATCCTTTTCAGGCGCCCGGTGAACGTTGATGTTCACTTCTTCACGACGCTGCCTCTCCTGAGGAGACAGTTCGTCCTGCTCCGCCTGCCACGCCTCCCATGCCGCCATATCCACTACTTCACCGCTTTCACTGATGCCGGGCGGCAGCTGCTCTGCCTCTTCCGCCTTTGTCTTCAGCTCAGGCTCCACACCGCCGGCGCCTGCCGCACCTGCTACGGATGCCGCGTCTGCAGCGCGGGGCGCGGGCGTCAGTTGCTGTGGCTGCTGTGGCTGCTGTGGCTGCTGTGGCTGACCAGCATTCTCCGCACCGCCCTCTGGCGCGACAACATCGGCATCCGGTTCAAAGAGCATGGCGATGCTGCGGGATTCATGTTCACGTGCAGCCAGCGCGGCATTCAGGCGTTCCTCCGCTTTCCCGTCGATGGTGCGCGGAATGAATTCCGGTGCCACCTTTGGACGCTGCTGATACTTCAGCGCCATTTTCACGGCAGGATAAGGTCCGGGAAGCGTGACGTAGCAGGAGAGATCCGGCAACGTCTGGACGTCGGAGTAACTCACCAGGGTGACGCGCTCCATGTCCTTGCCGACCGAGGTACCGTCGCGTACCGGGTCCACACCGTAGGAATACTGCTCGGACGCCTTGAGGATTTCTTTTTCACCGATTTCGCCAGCGGCGAACTCGGCGATATTGCGCGACGGCGAGCGGAAGAAGGCACGGGTGTTCAGCACGTCGAACAGCGTTTCCGCCGGCTTCTGCCCGTAAATATCTTCCAGCTGGGCGTAGGACTGAATGCCAATGACGTAGCAGCCGCCAAACTTACGCGCCTCCGGCAGGATCTCAACCAGGTCCGGCAGCTTGTGCAGGGTAGGCAGCTCGTCGGCGAAGATCCACACGCGGCGGTTACGGTTTTCCCCCATCGCCAGCAGCCCGCGAATGGCGATGGACAACCACATGGAGATAACCGGCTTGAGGGAAGCGTGGGTGTCAGCATTGGAGGAGATAAACAGCCAGCCGTTTTTACCATCCTCACGAACGCCGCGCATCCAGTCGCGTATGGTGAATGACTCGCCGTTATTTTCGATGCCCTGCAGGTAGCGGATAGCCTTGACGTAGTTGGTCAGCACGGCGCGGATGGAGATGGCCGTTTTCTCGATTTTCTCTTCCACCAGGTTCGCCGCCGGGGAGTTTTTCAGGTACGAGCGCAGCTTCTCAATCTTGATGGAAAGCAGCGTGTCGACCAGCTTGCTGTAGCTGCGGTCCTTGTCGTTGCGCATCAGATATGCGGCTTCGGCAAAGATGGTACGTCCCGACCCCTGCCAGAAGGGGTCTTCCTTCGTGCCCATAGGAATAAGCGTGTTGGAAACGTTGTCGAAGTCAGGCTGCGTCAGGCACTCCCGCCACAGGTCCCATGCAGCGCAGCGCGCATCCAGCGGGTTAAGGATTTTATCTGTGGCCGGATCATAGTAGCTTTTGACGAACTCACAGGAGCGGTCATACACGATGACCATATCGCCACGCTGGCGGGCGTAGTTCATCAGACGGCGGATAACTTCTGATTTACCGGCCCCGACGGTACCGTGCAGACAGAAGTTCTGGATCTCCGAGTCCTTAATAAGCGGCAGCTCACCGATTTTGATGTCGGATGCGAGACCGTCGCGCCTGAGCATTTTCGCCACCGCTTTCGGGTCGTCAGTCAGCTGGCGCCCTCCCGTTATCTCGTCCTCACTCTGCTGCTTACCCTGATGGCCCAGAATCCAGGTGGTGACAAAGAAGGTAATAACGCACACCACGGCCGCGATGATGGCAGCAAGAATAAAGGCCGTCCAGACCTGGTCGGCGCACCACTGGATATATTTGTCCTGCAGTATTTGCTGCGCGTTGTACTTCAGCTCATGGCCGTAATAACGGATGGTATAGACAGGCTGGGATTTAAAAATATCGCGCATGGGGGCCAGCGTCTGACACCAGTAATAAACCATGCCGTTCACGAACGTCTGCCAGGTCAGTTTAACCGACAGCGTAATCGCGACAATGATGCCGAAGAGAATGACGAGACAGTACACGATGATATTGGCAATTTGACTGAACATACGGATACGCATGCTCGCGATCTGACCGCCCTGGGTCATATCCTTAGCATTAAAACTCATATTAGCCTCATAGAGGTTGGTCTATATGTATAGCGACCATGATTTCAGAAAGCAATTGATTTAATGTCATCCGTTACAAAACACTAGGATGACATCATTTAACTAAAGGCGGAGAGATTATTAATAATGAATGTTATTTTTTAAGTAAATCACACGCTCCTGCATATCCATGTGAGCATGATTTTTTCAAATAGATATCTGCCATTCCAGAACCTGGAAATACACCATCACCTCTCATATAAGCCCCTGCCAAATTAAACTCAGCCTGTCCGTTATTTTTAATGGATGCTTTCTCCCACCAGATCACCGCCTCGTGCATATCCCTATTAACACACTCACCTGTAGAATACAGGTTTCCAATATTCAAATATGCCAACTCAAAATCTTTTTGAGCTGAGGAGTTAAGCAAATCCATTATTTTATCACAACGGGCATCTTTCAATAATCCATTTTTATAAAGCATTGCCAAGTCATTCTGAGCAGATGCATTCCCTGCATCTGCTGCCTTCCCCCACCAATAGCCTGCTTTTTTTTATATTTTTATCAACACCTTGCCCATAATAATAGAGCTGACCTAGGTTAATTTTGTCATCT
>OKPY01000048.1_pt1 | contig 14094 bp, 18 predicted proteins | sample 1611751 | NCBI WGS metagenome assembly OKPY01 (sample SAMN04436767, study PRJEB24849) | human gut metagenome | biome: human gut; feature: NICU; material: stool | host: Homo sapiens | place: USA: Saint Louis, MO | collected 2011-05-05 | reverse complement strand
CTCAGATGATGACGTGCTTTGGATAATCACGCGCTACGCCGTCCATCGCCATCGAACTCATCAGATCCGCTTCGAGCGCAATAATCTCGCTCCCGGCCTCAATCTGTTTTGCCACAAAACCCGCATAGACCTTACGCATCTCAACCGAATCTTTCTGTCCTGTCGGTGCAACCTTAATCATGTGAAGCCTCCAGTTGGCGAATCGTCTCGTTGAGCGCCGCTTTGCTTTCCTCAGTTAATCGCAGGTGATGCGAGTTGCTGAGCTGTTCCAGGTATGGCACCCCCTGCCCTTTGATGCTGTCGAGGATCACCACTCGCGGACGCGCATCGGTCGCAGGGATCGGTGCGGTCACCGACAGCAGCGCCGGAATGTCGTCCCCTTTCACCGTCACCACGTCAAAACCAAAGGCCCGGAATTTGCCTTCCAGATCGAAGGCGCTGATGATTTCGTCCAGCTCGCCGTCGAGCTGTTGTTTGTTCCAGTCCACGAACACCGTCAGATTGTTCAGTCGATGGTGAGCAATAAACTGGAAGGCTTCCCAGCACTGCCCTTCGTTCAGCTCCCCGTCGCCAACGATGCAAAACACCCGGTTTGGCCTTTCTGCCAGCTTGTGCGACAGCGCCATGCCGCCTGCAATGGAGATCCCCTGCCCCAGCGATCCGGTGGTGGCATCCACGCCGCGTGTTTTCAGGCGATCCGGGTGGCTTGGCAGACGCGTTCCGTTCTGGTTTAGCGTGCTCAGCTCTTCAATCGGGAAGTAGCCCTTAATCGCCAGCGTGCTGTACAGCGCCGGGCCCGCATGGCCCTTCGACAGCACAAAGTAATCGCGCTCTGGCCAGTCCGGATCGGCCGGGTCAATTTTCATTACCGCGCCGTACAGAACGGCCAGTGTTTCAACGACTGACATGCTGCCGCCGTAGTGACCAAAACCCAGCTGCGTCAGGGATTTCAGCGTCTCAAGGCGGATCTGACGCGCCAGTTCGGTTATTTCATTCTCATTCATGATTTGGCTCCGGGGTTTTCCTGCGCGTTACCGCTGGCAGGTTTGTTTTTAGCGAAGACGTTGTAGGCCACCAGCAGCGCAAACAACACAACAACCAGTCCGGTGATGGCAAGCGGCGACAGGAAGCGCGCCAGGTTGCCGAGCACAATCCCGACGGCGCCAAAGTCGGCGTCCGAGAAGGTCGTATTCGCAAAGCCAATCGCGCCCAGAACAGGCAGCAGCAGGACCGGCAGGAAGGTGATCAGCAGGCCGTTAGCAAAGGCGCCAATCATCGCCCCGCGACGTCCGCCGGTGGCGTTCCCAAACACGCCCGCCGTTGCACCGGTGAAGAAATGCGGCACGACGCCCGGCAGGATCAGCACCCAGCTAAACTGACCGCAGATGAACAAGCCTACAATCCCGCCGAGGAAGCTGAACAGGAAGCCAATCAGCACCGCGTTTGGCGCATACGGGTAGACCACCGGGCAGTCCAGCGCAGGTCGCGCATTGGGCACCAGTTTTTCCGAGAAGCCGGTAAAGGCCGGGACAATTTCCGCCAGAATCAGGCGCACGCCCTGCAAGATGATAAACACGCCTGCCGCGAAGGTGATGGCCATAATGATGGCGTACACCAGGTAGTTCTGGCCGCCGCTGAAGGTGGCCTCCACGTACTCACGCCCGGCGCTCACCGCCATAATCAGGTAGATAATCATCATGGTCAGTGAGATGGAGATCGAACTGTCGCGCAGGAAGCTGAGGTTCTTCGGCAGGTTCATCTCTTCGGTGGAGCGCGAGCCTTTACCGACCTTGCTACCAATCCAGCCGGACAGCACGTAGCCCAGCGTGCCGAAATGACCGAAGGCGATCTCATCGTTGCCGGTAATACGCTTCATATAGCGCTGCGCAATCGCCGGGAAGAAGGCCATATTCAGGCCGAGGAGCAACGAACCGGTGAAGACCAGCCCTACCCCTTCGAAGCCTGCGACCGTCAGGATCACGCCAATCATGCACGCCATGTAGAAGGAGTGATGCCCGGTCAGGAAGATGTACTTCAGGCGGGTAAAGCGCGCGACAATAATATTCGCCACCATCCCGAAAGCCATAATGAGCGCGGTGGAGGCACCATATTTTTCCAGGGCAATTGACACAATAGCTTCATTGTTGGGAATAATGCCCTGAATATTAAAGGCGTGCTCATACATACCACCGAGCGGATTTAAAGAGCCCACCAGCACGGTTGCGCCGCCGCCCAGTACAATAAAGCCGAGAATGGTTTTAATTGTGCCTTTTACCACATCTGAAAAGGCTTTTTTCTGCGCCACCAGACCAATCAGGGCAATTAACCCGACCAGGACTGAAGGGACTTTTAAAATATCAACAACGAAATTCAGCGTTTCAAGGATAAACATATCCACCTCGCCTTTTCAGGATTATAGTCTTTCGAACCAGGCGCGCAGCTGCGCTTCGAGTTCGTTGATATCGATAATATTGTTGATCACCACCAGCTGGCTTTCCGGCACGCTGGCGCTGGCGGCAATGTCTTTCGCCATTACAAACAGGTCCGCCGCGCCTGGCGTGGCCGAGGAGAGATCGGAGTGTTCAACCTCTGCCTCAATTTCCAGTTTTTTGAGCACCTTTTTAATATTCATTTCGACCATAAAACTGCTGCCCAGGCCGGAGCCGCAAATAGCCATGATTTTCATTGTTATCCCCTTTTTTAAGTAGAGTACGCCCCATCACGCTGACGCGTAATGTTGAGATGAATCGGATTAAATAATTAAATCAGAAGCGATTGATGATGGTTTTTATCTCCTCCAGCGTATTCGCCCGATGTAATTCAGCCATATCTTCGTCGCTGGAAAATAATTCCGCTAAGGCAGAGATCATTTCGATATGGCTATGCTTGTCCGGCGCCGCCAGCATCACAATCACATCGACGGGGGCAAACTCACCGGCACCAAAAGAGACGCCCTGTTTCAGTTTTAATAATGACAGGCCAAGTCCTTTCGCTCCTTCTTCCGGTCGCGCATGTGGCATTGCCAGTCCTGGAGCCAGCACATAGTAGGGACCTAACCTGTGATGCTGCTCAATGATAGCCGTGACATATTCCGGCGCAATGACCTGCAAATTCAGCAGCGGTTTCGCGCACAGTTCCAGCGCCTGGGGCCAGCTTTCAACGCTATCCTGTAGGATGATGGTTGTATCATATATCCACTTTTTGAGCATTTTTCACTCCCGCTAAAGACCAGACATGGGCAAACTCTATTCAACCCATCAATTAATGACTGCGATCGCGATCACAAAGATAGCGCTACCAACGACTAACATGCAGAACTGTGATAGCGCTATCAAATTGCTATCCTGGTGCGAAATCACAGCAAAAAAAGGGATTTAAGGCGTATACTGCCTGTCACGTAAAATGAAGGATGAAACTAAATCTCGTCCTGTCAGCAGGAAGATGTATGTCTTTAACCCGAAAACGGCGCAGTACCGGAAAAGTACAGCTCGCGGATGTCGCGCAGCTTGCCGGCGTAGGCACGATGCCTGTTTCCCGTGCCCTCCGCCCGCCAGAACAGGAATCCGATAACCTGCGTGAAAAAATTGAAGCCGCGGTGCAGGAGCTGGGTTACATGCCCAATCTTGCCGCCAGCGCACTGGCATCGGCATCGTCATGGACGATTGCGATGGTTGTACCCAATCTTTCCGAAGCTGGCTGTTCCGAGATGTTCGCCGGGCTACAGCAGGTGCTCCAGCCAGCCGGATATCAGATCATGCTGGCGGAATCTCAGCATCGTCTTGAACAGGAAGAAAAATTGCTTGAAACGCTGCTGGCTTCGAACATCGCCGCGGCGATACTGCTCAGCGTCGAGCACTCCGATACCGTGCGACACTGGCTAAAAAACGCCTCTATCCCGGTGATGGAAATGGGTGCAATGCGTGCCGATCCTATTGATATGAATATCGGGATTGATAACGTCGCCGCCATGTATGAACTTACCGAAATGGTGATTCAGCGCGGCTACCAGAATATTGGCCTGCTGTGCGCTAACCAGGAGCAGTGGATTTTTCAGCAACATTTGCAGGGCTGGTACAAGGCGATGCTGCGCCACCACCTGGCGCCAAATAGAGTGATTAATGCCGCCATGCCGCCGAACTTCTCCACCGGTGCGGCACAATTGCCAGAGTTCCTGCTGGCGTGGCCGGAGCTGGATGCGCTGGTGTGCGTGTCAGATGAACTGGCCTGCGGCGCGCTGTATGAGTGCCAGCGTCGGCGCATCAAGGTGCCGGACGATTTAGCGGTCGTGGGCTTTGGCGACAGCGACGTCAGCCGCGTCTGTCAGCCGCCGCTGACGACGATGGCAGTACCGCATCGCAAGATTGGGATTGAAGCCGGGAAAGCGTTACTGGAACGTCTGAATGACGGAGACTGGCGCGACCATAAACCCATCGCGTCCAGCCTGTGTCTGCGGGAAAGCTGTTAAGGCTTACTCAGCCTCTTCCTCTTTTTCCGCCTTATTTTCCGGTTTAGCGGATTCGTTTTTGGCGTTGCGGGTCATCCACAGCGCCAGTGCTTTAAGGGAATCCGGCGTGAATTCGTCGCAACGCGCGGTGATCTCTTCCGGCGTCATCCAGCACACTTCGCTCACTTCCTCTTCCTGCAAGGCGAAAGGTCCGTGGGAAACGCAGCTAAACAGCCCGCCCCAGACGCGACAATGCTCATCTTCGAAATAAAACTGTCCGTGCTCGGCAAACGGCACGCCAGCGATACCTAACTCTTCTTCCGCTTCACGACGCGCGGAATCCAGCAATACTTCATCGGCCTGCACGACGCCACCCGCTGTGGCATCCAGCATACCAGGAAGAAAATCTTTGGTGTCAGTGCGACGCTGGACCAGAATCTTGCCCATGCCGTCATGAACAACGATGTAAGTCGCGCGGTGACGCAGACGCTCCGCACGCATTTGTTCGCGGCTGGCCTGCGCGATCACTTCATTCTCTTCGCTGACAATGTCAACCCACTCAGTACTTGCCAAATGATTCTGCTCCACCATCGGGAAACCTTCTCGTCTAAGCGCTCTTTCGGCGCGTTTGCAGTTGTGGTGTAACTTACGGATTAATCGCTATCTGCGCAATAACTTGCTGATCATTAAGTGCGATAACGCTTAATGTCCCGTCTTCATACATGCCGTAGCTTGCCGGGTTACCGCCTTTAGGAATGCTGACAGACCCGGGGTTAAAGTGGTAAAACGCCCCGCGTTTTTCCGCCACCGGAATATGAGTATGACCATAAACCAGGACATCGCCAGCGGCGAGTGACGGCAGGTTATCCGGGCCGAACAGGTGCCCGTGGGTCAGGAACAAACGGCTGTTTTCCATCAACACCTGTTGCCAGGGAGCGGTGATGGGAAATTGCAGCAGCATCTGGTCAACTTCGCTGTCGCAGTTGCCGCGAACGGCGATAATGCGCGAGGCAAAATGATTAAGTTTTTCCGCCACCTGCGCGGGAGCATACCCTTCCGGCAACGCATTGCGTGGGCCGTGGTTTAACACATCGCCCAGGATCACCAGCCATTGCGCCCCGCTTTGGGCAAACAGAGATAACACGCGTTCGGTCGCGGGCAGCGATCCATGAATATCCGACGCAAACATCAGTTTCATCAGTTACTCCTCGGGAATTCAGACTGCCCCTATCATACCTCAAGCGCCCCGTCTTATCAGCCCGCGCGCTTAGCAGAGAGTGCCAGATAGCGCTGTACCGACGCGCGTTGCCACTGGAATGTGGCGTAATCCACCAGTAGCTGTGGGACGTCATCGCCGTTGAGGATAAGGCGATTGAGCATCAGCGCCAGATCGGTGTCGGCAATACACCACTCGCCAAACAGGTTTGGGTTACCCTGTGACAGCAGCGATGACGCGGTATCAATCAGCTTCCGGGCGCTGGATAAGCCTTCCTCGCTGAGGGCGGGCTTTTTGACGCCAGCGAACACCACGTCCGTGGAGCGTTCTGTGCGAATCGGCACCAGGTCGCTACGCAGCCACGCCTGGATCTGGCGGGCGCGGGCGCGCTTTTGCAGATCGTGAGGATAGATGCGTTCCCACTCTGGTGGGGCAAAGCGGTCTTCAAGGTACTCGTCAATCGCTGAGGATTCACTCAACTCAAAACCGTCAATCTCCAGCACAGGAACACGGCGGGTGAGCGCGTAGCCCTGCCACTGAGGCTTCAGATGTTCGCCGCTGTCCAGGTCAACGGTTTTCAGACTAAAAGTTAGCCCCTTTTCTGCCAGCGCCACATAAACGCTCATGACATAAGGAGAAAAAAAGTTCGCATCGGACCACAACGTTATTACAGGCTGGCTCATAACATCCTCTTCGGCTGATCGGTTTTCACTCAACATATAATCTCTTTGCCTCGCTGTCACTTGATGAAAACTCACGATTTACAACAAGCACCTATACTGATTTTTCATGGCAACACTATTCGCACTGACAGGAGTTGAGAATGATAGATCTCTATTATGCCCCCACCCCTAATGGCCATAAGATCACCCTCTTTCTTGAAGAAGCCGAACTGGACTACCGGATCATTCGCGTGGATATCAGCAAAGGCGATCAGTTCCGCCCCGTTTTTCTGGCCATCTCGCCCAACAATAAAATTCCGGCCATCATTGATAACTTGCCTTCAGACGGCGGAAAACCGCTAAGCCTGTTTGAATCCGGAGAGATACTGCTTTATCTGGCGGAGAAAACCGGCAAGCTTCTGAGCGGGGAGTTGCGCGAGCGTCATCACACGCTGCAATGGTTATTCTGGCAGTCGAGCGGCCTGGGGCCGATGCTGGGGCAGAATCATCACTTTACCGCCTATGCGCCGCAGACGATCCCTTACGCCATTGAGCGATATCAGGTCGAAACCCAGCGCCTGTACGGGGTCCTGAACCGTCGGCTGGAAAAATCACCGTGGCTGGGAGGTGAGCATTACAGCATCGCAGATATCGCCTGCTGGCCGTGGATCAACACCCATGAACGCCACCGGATCGACCTGGCCACTTATCCGGCGGTTAACAACTGGTTTGAGCGCATCCGGACCCGCCCGGCAACCGAACGCGCCATGCAAAAAATCCATCAGATTTGAGCCTGTGCCCCGTTGGGTGCAGGTGTTCTCCTCATGTATGATGAGGTAAAAATACTGACACGGAGAAGACCTGCAATGTCCCAGCATGACGCTATTATTCGTATAAAAAACCTACGCTTACGCACATTCATTGGTATCAAAGAGGAGGAGATCGCGAATCGCCAGGATATCGTGGTGAATGTCGTGATCCATTACCCGGCAGACAAGGCGCGCGCCAGCGAAGACATCAATGACGCGCTGAACTATCGCACGATCACCAAAAGCATCATCCAGTACGTTGAGAACAACCGTTTTGCGCTACTGGAAAAATTAACTCAGGATGTGCTCGACATCGCACGCGAACACCACTGGGTCACTTATGCTGAAGTGGAGATCGATAAACTTCACGCCCTGCGCTACGCCGACTCCGTCTCCATGACGTTAAGCTGGCAGCGCCAGGCGTAAACCTGGAGGTTGTATGAAGATCCTGCTCACCGGCGGTACGGGGCTGATTGGTCGCCATCTCATTCCACGTTTGCAGGCGTTGCATCACGACATTACCGTGGTCACGCGCAGCCCGGAGAAAGCGCGCCAGGTGCTGGGCACCGGCGTTGAGATCTGGAAAGGCCTGGCGGAACGGCAGGATCTGAACGGCTTTGACGCCGTCATCAACCTCGCAGGCGAGCCTATCGCTGATAAACGCTGGACCGAAGAGCAAAAACAGCGTTTATGCAGCAGCCGCTGGAACATGACCGAAAGGCTGGTTGAGCTGATTCGTAACAGCGAGATGCCGCCCTCGGTGCTGATTTCCGGCTCTGCAACAGGCTACTATGGCGATCTTGGTGAAGTGGTGGTGACCGAAGAAGAGCCGCCGCACAACGAGTTTACCCATAAACTCTGCGCCCAGTGGGAGCGTATCGCCTGCGGGGCGCAGAGCGATAACACCCGCGTCTGCCTGCTGCGCACCGGCGTGGTGCTTGCTCCGAAAGGCGGTATTCTCGGTAAAATGTTGCCGCCGTTTAAAATGGGGCTTGGCGGGCCCATCGGCAACGGTCGTCAGTATCTGGCGTGGATCCATATCGACGATATGGTCAACGGTATTCTCTGGCTGCTGGATAACGACCTGCGCGGGCCGTTTAACATGGTATCTCCCTACCCCGTACGTAATGAACAGTTTGCTCACGCCCTGGGTCATGCCCTGCATCGCCCGGCGGTACTGCGCGTGCCTGCGACGGCGATTCGGCTGTTGATGGGCGAATCTTCGGTGCTGGTGCTGGGCGGCCAGCGCGCGCTGCCAAAACGGCTGGAAGCGGCCGGATTTACGTTCCGCTGGTATGACATGGAAGAGGCGCTGGGGGATGTGGTGCAGTGAATATGTTAGAGTTATACGCCATCTCTGGATGATATGGCGTAACTATGGCAACCATCACCACAACCCGGCTTCACCTCACCCCTTTCGAACCTTCTGACTGGGCGTTCTTTCGCTCTCTGCGCGAAGACCCCAACATCATGCGCTATATGGCCGCTATCATGCCTGAAATAGAGACGCGCCGCGTATTTGCCGCGCGCCTGATGGCGGAGCATGTCTTTGTGATCCGTCTGCATAACGACGTTACGCCGCTCGGGGATATCGGCCTGCAAATCAGTGCGGCGAACCATGAAGAGGCGGATATTGGCTACACGGTTGTGCCTGACGCGCAGGGAAAAGGCATTGCCAGCGAGGCGCTGCGGGCGGTGTGTGAGTATGCATTTAACCAGACGGGCGTGAAGGCGATAAACGCGTACGTGCTGGCGGATAACGTTGGGTCGGTGCGGGTTCTTGAGAAAGCAGGTTTTGTGCGCACGCAGGTACTGGAGAAGGCGTACGAGATTAACGGCGTACGGTATGACGACTGGGTGTATCGGCTGGAGTGTGGTGCGGTCTGAATGCCGGGCGACACTGCGTTTGCCCGGCCTACGGTTTTTGTAGGCCCGGAAAGCGAAGCGCCACCGGGCAATTGGGCGGCTCTGCGGCCTGATGCCCTCACCCCGGCCCTCTCCCACAGGGAGAGGGAGAAAGGCCAAACCTACTTCAACGAGCCTTTCAGGAACTGCTGCAAACGCGGGCTTTGCGGGTTCGCCAGCACCTCGTCCGGATGCCCCTGCTCCTCAATCTTGCCCTGATGCAGGAAGATAACGTGGTTAGAAACGTTACGGGCAAAGCCCATCTCGTGCGTCACCACCACCATCGTTTTGCCCTCTTCCGCCAGCTTCTGCATGATGCGCAGCACTTCGCCAACGAGTTCAGGATCCAGCGCGGAAGTCGGTTCGTCAAACAGCAATACTTCCGGCTCCATCGCCAGCGCGCGGGCGATGGAAACACGCTGCTGCTGTCCCCCTGACAGGTGCACCGGATATTTGATCTGCTGCCGCTCGTCGATACCCACTTTCGCCAGGTATTTGACCGCACGCTCGCGGGCTTCCTGCTTGCTTAAGCCGAGCACCTGAACCGGCGCTTCCATCACGTTCTCCAGCACCGTCATGTGGCTCCAGAGATTGAAGTGCTGGAATACCATTGTCAGACGCGTACGCAGCAGGCGCAGCTGGTTTTTATCCGCCACTTTAAGCTGACCGTCTTTATCACGGACCATGTTGATGTTCTGTCCGCTCACCACAATCGATCCTTCGCTCGGCTTTTCGAGGAAGTTGATGCAGCGCAGGAAGGTACTTTTACCCGAACCTGATGAGCCGATAATACTGATCACGTCGCCCGCGTTAGCCTCCAGCGACACCCCTTTCAGCACTTCATGTTCGCCGTAGCGCTTGTGCAAATCAATTACGTTTAATTTGTTCTCAGCCATCATAAATTCTCAGTGCGTCGACGGTTTTATATGCTGCAACCAGCGTTTTTCAGCCTTACGGAACAGGCTGATCAGGACGTAAGAAATGATCAAATAGAGCACTGCCGCAATGCCAAACGCCGTAAACGGCTGGTAGGTGGCAGAGTTAATATCGCGGGCAATCTTTAACAGATCAGGTACCGTGGCGGTAAACGCCAGTGCCGTCGAATGCAGCATTAAAATCACTTCGTTGCTGTACGCCGGCAGCGCAATGCGCAGCGCTGAAGGCAGAATAATACAGCGGTAGAGCTTCACGGAGGAAAAGCCATACGCGCGCGCCGCCTCAATCTCACCGTGCGGCACGGAACGAATGGCCCCGGCGAAGATTTCGGTGGTATAGGCGCAGGTATTAAGGGTCAGCGCCAGCACCGTACAGTTCAGACCGCTGCGGAAGAACGCGTTCAGCATCTCGGTGCCTTTCACGATCTCCAGCGTGTACATTCCGGAATAGAACACCAGCAGCTGCACGTACAGCGGCGTACCGCGAAACACGTAGGTGAACAGCCAGATCGGAAACTGGATAAATTTATTGTTCGACACGCGGCCAATGGCGAGAAACACCGCCAGAATGCCGCCCATGACCACCGAGGAGATCAGCAGCCACAGCGTGATCGCCACGCCAGTAAAGCGGTAGCCATCCGTCCACAGCAGGGATTTCCAGTACTCCTGAATAATCTCAATCACAGGTCAGCCCTCTTCACACCCACGGAGTAGCGACGTTCGAGCAGAAGCAGCACACCATTGGAGACGGTCGTAAAGACCAGATAGATTACGCCGCAGACTACCGCAAAATAGAACGGTTCCCAGGTGCTTTTACCCGCCAGCTGCGTGGCCTTCACTACATCTTCCAGACCCAGCAGGGAGACCAGCGCCGTTGCCTTGAGAATAACCTGCCAGTTGTTACCGATGCCCGGCAGCGCGTAGCGCATCATGGCCGGGAACATGATCCGGCGAAACGTTTGTGAGGAGGTAAAACCGTAGGCGGTCGCCGCTTCAATGTGCCCTTTCGGCACGGCCATGTAAGCGCCGCGAAAGGTCTCAGTGAAATAAGCACCGTAGATAAAACCAAGGGAAATAATACCGGCCACCATCGGGTCGATATCGATCTGATCCATGCCGATGGCATCCGTGACGCCGTTAAGTGCGATTTGCAGGCCATAAAAGATCAGCAGCATCAGCACCAGGTCAGGCACGCCGCGAATCAGCGTGGTATAGCCTTCAAATATCAGCGCCAGCGGTCTGTTGGCGGATAACTTTGCCCCCGCGCCCGCCAGGCCTATCAGCACCGCCAGCACCACGGAGCTGATAGCCAGCTCAAGGGTGACAAGCGCGCCCTGTAAAATAACGCCAGAAAATCCGTACAGCATACCGCGTGCCCTGTCGTCTCGTGAGTGGTAGAACCGTGTCTTTTCCCCTCCCGCAACGGGAGGGGCCGCACGTTATCAGACGGGGCGATTAGCCGCCGTAAACATTAAAATCGAAGTACTTTTTCGCCAGCTTGTCGTAAGTGCCGTCCGCGCGCATCTCGGCGAACGCTTTGTTCAGGGCTTCACGCAGTTCGTTGTCTTCTTTCCGCAGGCCCATACCGGTACCAACGCCAAAGAGTTTTTCGTCCTTAATGGACGGACCCCCGAACTTGTAATCTTTACCCACAGGCTGTTTCAGGAAGCCTTCGCTTGCCGCCACTTCATCCTGGAATGCCGCGTCAATACGGCCTGCCGTCAGGTCTGCGTAGATGTTTTCCTGACCCTGGTAAGAGACAATTTCAATCCCCTTTGGCGCCCAGTGCTCGTTACCGTAGGTTTCCTGCGTCGTACCCTGCAACACGCCCACGCGTTTGCCCTTCAGAGATTCAAGGGTTGGCTGAATGTCAGAGGATTTCGCCACCACCAGACGTGAGTCAGCCGCGTAGAGTTTGTCCGTGAAGGCAATCTCCTGCTGACGTTTTTCGGTGATAGACAGGGAGGACATGATCACGTCAATTTTTTTCGCTTTCAGGGACGGGATTAGCGCGTCCAGCGGGTTTTCAACGTAGGTACATTGCGCTTTAATGCGTTTGCACAGCTCGTTAGCCAGATCGATGTCAAAACCGACCAGTTCCCCCTTCGCATTTTTCGATTCGAAAGGCGCGTAGGTTGGGTCAGTCCCAATACGAATTTTCTGCGGAATGGCTGCGAATGCTGCGGTGGCGCTGCAAAAGGCCAGTACCAGAGAAAGTGACAACACCAGTTTTTTCATATCTGTCCTCAACAAACTGTCTAAATACGAGATTTTACGACTACGGGGTGCCGTTAATGTGCCATTAATCCCCTCACTCAGGCAAAGATTAATGCCTCTGAACGGGAATTTTTGCATTTAAAATGCTTAACTATGCACACAGCGTTCCAATATGGTGCATTTCTTGCACCATACTGGAACACTTCCCCTAAAGATGCACCACATCAGTGCATCTCATTCAGGTATTAATCACCGTAGACGTTGAAATCAAAGTATTTCTTCGCCAGTTTGTCGTAGGTACCGTCTTTACGCAGCTCATTAAACGCTTTGTCGAAGGCGGCTTTCAGCTCGGTATCATCCTTACGCAGGCCAATACCGGTGCCGTCGCCAAAGTATTTTTTGTCTTTCACCGACGGGCCGGCAAAGGCGTACTCTTTACCCGCAGGCTGTTTCAGGAAGCCTTCGCTCGCGGCGACTTCATCCTGAAACGCGGCATCCAGACGGCCTGCCGCCAGGTCAGAGTAGATCAGATCCTGGTTCTGGTAAGCGACCACATCGACGCCTTTCTCGCGCCAGTTAGCATTGGCGTAACCTTCCTGGGTCGAGCCCTGAAGCACACCAACATGTTTGCCTTTCAGCGAGTCGATGGTCGGCTGGATTGGCGAGCCTTTCGCGGCAATCAAACGTGAGTCGGCAGCGTAGAGCTTCTCTGAGAAGGCGATCTCCTGCTGACGTTTTTCCGTGATGGAGAGAGAAGAGATAATGGCATCAATTTTCTTGGCTTTCAGCGACGGGATCAGCGCGTCAAAGTCACTGCCCACCCATGTGCATTTCACTTCCATGCGTTTGCACATCTCATTTCCCAGATCGATATCAAACCCCACGAAATCGCCTTTCGCATCCTTGGAGGAGAATGGCGCGTAGGTTGCGTCTGTACCGATACGAACTGTCTGTGGTAGCGCTGCATAGCTACTTGCTGCTGCACTCAAGCCCACGAGCAAAGACAGAGCCAGAACCGTCTTCTTCATACATTTACCCTCAAGAACCGTGATTTTATTATGGTTTATGTTGTGTATTGAGTTGCAGGCTGCTCTTGCAGGTCTTATGCCACATTGTCGTCGGGTTAAAACTACGACGTTAAATATGTTAATAAAACGTTGCGATACTGCCTTAATGGTGAAAGATAGCAGGTCTGCCGAACGAACCGGAAAGAGAAAAAGGGAAAAAGCGAATTAAATGTCGAGGATATGATCGCGGTTGCAGTTTTGCCCTGAAACAGGGCAAACAGTCATTTCATGCACCTTGTTTGTGCACAGCCTCACGCCCCCTGCCAGCGGGTAAAGAGATCTTTAGGCAGGTCTATATCGAACTGATCCAGCACGCGGTTAACGGTCTGGTTGATGACATCGTCCAGCGTTTGTGGACGATGATAGAACGCGGGGACCGGCGGCATTATCACAGCTCCCAGTTCGGCTGCCTGCGTCATTAAACGCAGATGTCCCAGGTGTAGCGGCGTTTCCCGCACGCAGAGCACCAGAGGACGACGCTCTTTCAGCACAACGTCCGCCGCACGTGTCACCAGCGTGTCGGTATAGCTGTTTACGATACCGGAGAGGGTTTTAATCGAACAGGGCAAAATAACCATGCCGGCCGTTTTAAACGAGCCAGAAGAGATGCTGGCGGCGATATCGCGGGCATCGTGGACAACATCAGCCAGCGCCTGAACGTCGCGCAGAGAGAGATCGGTTTCAAGAGAGAGGGTCTGACGCGCCGCCTGGCTCATCACCAGATGGGTTTCTACGCCAGCAACGTCACGCAGCACCTGTAACAGCCGGACGCCATAAATCGCGCCGCTGGCACCGCTGATCCCTACAATGAGTCGTTTCAAGATTTTTGCCCTTGCTGA
>OKPY01000044.1_pt1 | contig 14668 bp, 15 predicted proteins | sample 1611751 | NCBI WGS metagenome assembly OKPY01 (sample SAMN04436767, study PRJEB24849) | human gut metagenome | biome: human gut; feature: NICU; material: stool | host: Homo sapiens | place: USA: Saint Louis, MO | collected 2011-05-05 | reverse complement strand
CGCCAGCCGCGCTTCACGCGCGTTAGCGGAAATCACCGCCTCCTGCCAGCGCACGGTTCGCGCCATGTTCATTGCCAGATCGTCGGCAATTTTCTCCGGCTGCCAGAGCACGCGTCCGGTACTGCCGCTCAGGTACGCGCAGCGGGGACGGGAAAGCGTGACCGATTCAAACGCCGCTGCCAGCTTCTTCGCCGGTTCCGCCAGCAGCGCGCAGTGCGATGGCACGCTCACCGCCAGCCGTTTGGCCTTGCTTGCACCCTTCGCCAGCGCGCGCTCCGCCACCTGCGCCATACCGTCATCGGTTCCGGCAATCACGATCTGCGTTTCGGCGTTCAGGTTAGCGATATAGGTTCCAGTCCCCTGAATCAGGTTTTCCACCTGCGGCAGGGTCAACCCCATAATCGCCGTCAGGCCGTAGCCGTGCGGATACGCCTGCTCCATCAAATCACCGCGCAGCGCCACCAGCTTCAGCGCATCCGTAAAGTCCAGCGAGCCTGCGATAACCGCCGCAGGATAAGCGCCAATGGACAGACCGCTGACAATATCCGGCGACACGCCGCGACGTTCCAGCTCGCGCGCCCAGGCCACGCCGGCAATCAGCAGTGAAAGCTGAACCGCACGGGTGTGGGTTAACGAGGATGCGCTGTCCAGGGTATCGACTTCCGCCCCCAGCACAGCACGGGCCTGCTCCAGCTCCGTTCCCGGCAGGTTTTGCAGCATACCTTCGTGCTGTGTGCCCTGCCCCGGAAAGGTAAACAGTATTTTCATTACTCCTCCCTGTGCCATGGATCCGCTACCAGGCGCGGTCCACATTGCGTTTTTAGCAGCGTTTTGCCGTCGCGTAACCATTCTGCCAGCGCGAATCCGCCCTCGGGCGTGTCCACCTGCGTATCCACCCGGCACAACGCACGGCTGAGCTGAGCCTGCCAGTCAGTAAACGCCTCAGGGGAAACGGTACGCGGGGCGCGGATCAGCAGATCGAGATCGCTGTCGGCGTGGATCACCGGAATGCCGGTCGCCAGCGCATAACCCGTACTGCCGGTTATCCCCCACGTCCACGGCCACGACTGCTGCGCAAGCTGAAGAGCCACCTGAACCGGCGGCTGAGTGACAAACGGCGAACGCAGCAGGTCGGCGGCAACGCTCAACTCTTCGGGCGACACCACGCGCAACACGTTCTCAGGCTTCACCCATCCGGCCGCCCGCTGGTCGCGGCGCAATCCGCGCACGCCAACGGGAATACGGCCTTCATTATCAACATCACGCCGCACCACTACCGGCAGCCCGGTATGCCAGGCCGCGTCTACCCAGGATGCGGTAATCCCTTCCAGGGCGTCGCGCGCGGTAAGCCAGATGAGGTCGTGTGGGCGTAATGTTGTGGTCATAATTACATTCCTGAAGTCAGCGAGATAAACAGCGGCAGCGACAGAATACACAGTATGGAGCTCAACAGCAGCACGGCTTCAGCATCCGGCGACTGCACGCCAAAGCGGTTACCGAACACCACGCCAAAGAAGCCCGCAGACAGCGCAATCATCAGGATGGCGGTGATCGCCACGGAGCCGTGCAGACCGAAGATTAAAACGATACCCCAGGCAATCGCTGGCTGGATCAGCAGCTTGGCGATAGTGGAAGTGATCACCATGGTGTTGATCTGAAGCTTACGCGCGGAGAGGATCACCCCGGTCAGGAACAGCGCCGCAGCGGTCGCGGACAGTCCCAGAGGTTTAATCGCCGCCAGTACCAGCTCTGGCATTTTGATGCCGATAGCGGACAGGATCACCCCCAGCAGCGGGCCCATCACGATCGGTTTTTTAATGGAGCGCCACATCAGCACCGGCAGCATGGAAAGCGTTGAACCGGAGTTATTGCCCTCGGCGCGCGCTTTTTCACGCTCCAGAATAAGCAGGCAGAACGGGGTCATCAGCACCGAACCACAGGCGATGGAGACCGCCACGGAGAGTGAAGTAGAAGAACTTTCACCCAGCACGCTGCCCAGAATCGGCAGGCCGAGCGCCGCATAGTTTGGCAGAGCGATGGTCAGCGTCAGTACGGCCGCATCCTGCGGAGATTTTTTAAAGACTTTGGTGGCGAGGAAGTAGATGGCCGCATAGGTGATCCACATCGCCAGGGTGAGAACCAGGATCAGCGGCGACTGCGCCACAATGCCGGTCCACGGGGTTTGCACGGTGGCGCTGAACAGCGCGGCAGGGAGTGCAAAATCCATAACGAAGATATTCAGCAGGGAAACATTTTTGTTATCGACCATCTTTGCTTTACCGGCCCAGAATCCCAGCAGCATGATGACGAAAATCGGTGCAAGAGCATGAACAATTACGTAAGTCATAAATCACCTGTAGTAAAAAAGTTTAAGCACTGGCGCGATGTTTATTATTTTCAGGATGCAGGTTCCCGCGTGGACGCAACGGGCGCGCCCACGGGGTAATGCATCTGGCAGGTCTCTTTTTACTTACCAGCTGGCTCGCATACGTTCACGTACGAGCGCCGAGCTGCGGCGGTTGTCAGCACCCAGACGGTTTTTCAACGTGGTGTCCTGACGAGCGTCGCTGATGGCCTGTTGCAGGGTAGTTTTCACCCGCGTCAGATCGCTTTCGGAAGGGGCATCCGGGTTGCTGATATCCAGCAGGTCGGAGAGCAGCCCCAGCGTGGCGTAGTTGCTGATGTCGTACGCCATTGGCGGAATGGTTGCCGCCAGTTTTTCCAGCGCCTCCACGGTACGCAGCGTAATGCGCGCCGCAGACTCTTTGCCCATGGCATGGATCAGCACGCCTTTATCGTTGAAGGCAATCAGGCGGTTGGCCTGGTAGCCGTGCGCCAGAAACGCGCCGGACATGGCCTTACCGACGATAAGACCAATCACCGGATGCCCCGCCAGCCGCGCATTGGCATAGGCGGCAGCGGCGCCGGCCAGCGCCTGGTGGATACCAAACGCCTCTTCACGACGGCCATAGGCCTGGCTTGGGACATCGATCACCGCCACAATCGGGCGCTTCACGGCTTTATCGGCGTCAGCGGCGACGGTTTCGCTGACCACTTTTGCCAGCGTCCATCCTTCCAGCAGGCCGACTTCACCCTGCGCCGCGCGCGGGAAGTGGTTGTTGGCGTCCGGCACCACGGCGACAAAGCGCACCGTTTCACCGTTCAGCTCGCCGTCTGCCGCCTGCACGGACGGGCATAACCCCTCCAGACGTTTCGCGTTCGGGGCCAGAGTTTCCAGCCAGAGTTCGCCACGGCTAATTGAGTTAGTCATCATTTCACCTCCCGGGCAAAAAGCGCTTTAATCTGTTCGGCATCGGCCTGTTTGCGGGTGTCGAAATTCGTCAGACGGTTCAGGTAATCGTCATAGTTATCGGTGCGATGTTTCGCCGGTACGCCTTTGGCGATGGCCTCGTTCATCGCGGCTTTCACCGCGTTCACGCCGTCGCCCACCAGCGCGTCCACCAGTCCGCTTTCATAGCGCACTTCGCCGCCGGTCATGCTCCAGATAAACGGACGGTCGCGGGAGTCATATTCTTCAATGCCCGCTTCCTGCTCAATAACCTGCGGGCCGTTGAGGCCAAGACGCGCTTCGCGGGTTACAATCAGGTAGCTGCACAGCGCCGCGGCGATAGACATCCCGCCGAAGCAGCCCACGGTCCCGGCGACAATCCCGACAACCGGGGTATAGCGACGCAGGTCAACGATCGCGGCGTGGATATCGGCAATCGCCGCCAGGCCAAGGTTGGCTTCCTGCAAACGTACGCCGCCGGTTTCGAGGCACAGTACCGCCTGAGTCGGAATGCCGTTGCGGGTATCTTCCGCAGCCAGCTCCAGCGCCGCCGCCATTTTGGCACCGGACACTTCGCCCATGCTGCCGCCCTGGAAGGTGCCTTCAATCGCCACCACCACTGCAGGCTGGCCGTTGATGGTCCCTTTCGCGACTACCATGCCGTCATCGGCCTGAGGAACAATCCCCTGTGGCCCAAGCCACGGAGAGATAATGCCTTCAAACGGATCCAGCAGTTCGCGGTAGCTGCCGTCGTCGAGCAGCGCCTGCGCACGCTGGCGCGCTTTTAATTCGATAAAGCTGCTGTCATCACGCATGGTTCACCCCTTCAAAAACCTGTTCGATACGAATGCGTGCCACGCCCGGCGTCGCGCCGAAGTCGTGGATGGTCAGCTTACCTGCGGGCAGGCTGCTGACGGTTTGCAGGCGATTGAACAACGCCTCCCAGCGCCCACGGCTGTTGTCGACGGAGGTGGTGATATCAATGATTAAGGTCTGGCCCGGTTCGGCGGTGAAAAGCACCTCCATATCCCCGGAACCGACTACCCCTGCCAGCGCCCTGCCGCTTACTTCGCGGCTGGCGGGCACGGTCAATGTGATTTTTTCCATAACATCCTCTTAATGCTTTGAATAGGGCGTTTCGACGCGGTCAAGAAACAGCGTGGCGGCAAGCAGGTCTGCGGCTCCGCCCGGCGAGGCGTTAAGCGTCAGCATCTGACGGTCTAACCGCGCCAGCGCCTGCTGCCCCGCAAGTGTTGCGCATCCTCCCGCGTTCAGCACCGCACGGGCACCGTTCTGCATGGCATCCAGCCCCTCCATGCCGGCGCGCGACAGCACGCAGGTGTCGGTGAGCGAGGTCATGATCGCCATCAGCGCGTCGAGTCTGGCCTGCGTTTCGCTGCTGCCGTTGAGACGGCTGAGGTGAAGCTGCGGCAGCGCGCGCTGCATGATGTGCGGAAACGCCTGCTGAGCCTCTTCACGCGCGCCCGGTACACGATAGCGGTGCGTGACGCGTAACCCCTTGCTGAATACTTTCGGCGCCGCGTCATCCGGCAGTTTCGCCAGCTGAGCGGCGGTGTTCGCGACGGTTTGCGCCCGGGCATCGCCGCCCAGCATCGCCACCGCGCTCACCAGCAATCCCAGCGCCCAGATCGCGCCACGGTGTGTGTTCACGCCGTCGGTTGCGGCCATCATCTGCCGTTCGCCTTCACGACCCAGGCGGCCAACGGTTTGCCTGAGGGCAATATCCGCCGGACGCTGCCAGCTCTGTTGCGCCAGCGCCTGAAACGTGGGGGTCAGGCTGTGAGCGGAGCGCTTCATCAGCGCAAGCGATAAATCGTGATGCGCGCCGTTCCCCCGGCTGTCCACCAGACCGGGCTTCGGGCTTAAACGTGCTTCGTCAATCAGACACTGCGTGGCGGTTCGCGCCAGCCATTCGGCACCGCCTTCAACCTGGATCTGGGGCAGAAGTTTCATTACCAGCTCCGGAATTTCGCAGGTGGGTTATACAGGCCGCCGGACCACTCAACGAGGTCAGCCACGCTGCCCGCAGCCAGCAGAGAGCGGGTGGCATCGGTACGACGAATGCCCATATCTTCCGGATACACAACCTTGCCGCTCTGGCGCAGTTCCGCCACGCGTTTGGCGTCAACGCCCAGACCGATATCGGTGATACCCGCCACGGCGGCGACCATGGCGCGACGCTCTTCCAGATCTTTCGCCCGGTAGAGGTAAGCAATCCCCTCTTCCGTCAGCACGTGGGTGACGTCATCGCCGTAAATCATAACCGGCGCCAGCGGCATGCCGGAGGCTTTCGCCACGTCTACGGCGTCGAGTTTCTCCACGAAGGTTGGCTTCACGCCCGCCTGGAAGGTTTCCACCATCTGCACAACCAGCTTTTTACCGCGCTGCATCGGGTCAGGCTCGGTGATCATGTTCAGCCAGGCCGGAGTGGCGTGGCGACGACCGTGCGGATCGTGGCCCATGTTTGGTGCGCCGCCGAAGCCGGAGAGACGGCCGCGGGTCACGGTTGAGGAGTTAGCGTAACCATCAACCTGTAGCGTGGAACCGATAAACATGTCGACCGCGTACTGACCAGCCAGCTGACAGAAGGCGCGGTTAGAGCGCATGGAGCCGTCAGCACCGGTAAAGAACACGTCCGGACGGGCGCGGATGTACTCTTCCATCCCCAGCTCGCCGCCGAAGCAGTGGACGCTCTCCACCCAGCCGCTTTCGATGGCCGGGATCAGCGTTGGATGCGGGTTCAAAGTCCAGTGTTTACAGATTTTGCCTTTGAGTCCGAGCTGTTCGCCGTAGGTTGGCAGCAGCAGTTCGATCGCTGCGGTATTAAAGCCAATCCCGTGGTTCAGGGACTGCACCTGGTGTTCAGCGTAGATGCCTTTAATCGCCATCATCGCCATCAGGATGTGTTCCTGTTTAATCAGGCGCGGGTCGCGGGTGAAGAGCGGTTCAATAAAGAACGGCTTGTCCGCCACCACCACGTAATCGATCCACGAGCCCGGAATATCGACGCGCGGCAGGTCGCACTCGTCGTCCACCAGCTCGTTCACCTGTGCGATGACGATGCCGTCGTGGAACGCGGCGGCTTCCACCAGCGCCGGGGTATCTTCGGTACTCGCCCCGGTGTAGAGGTTACCTTTACGGTCCGCTTTAAAACCGGCAATCAGCGCCACGTTTGGCGAAAGGTCGACGTATAAACGTGAGTAGAGTTCGATGTAGGTGTGAATCGCCCCGATTTCGAGCTGACCATCCTCCAGCAGCTGCGAAATGCGCAGGCTTTGCGTACCGGAGAAGGAGAAGTCGAGCTTGCGGGCGATGCCTTTCTCAAAGATGTCCAGATGTTCGCTGCGGCCCACGCTCGGCATGATCATATGCAGATCGTGCACGATTTGCGGGTTCACTTCGGCCAGTGAACGGGAAAGGAAATCCGCCTGCTTCTGGTTGTTGCCTTCCAGAACGACTTTGTCGCCTGGTGCGATCAGTTTTTCCAGCATGGCGACAAGATCGCCGGTTGGCAGTACCTTGCCCTGCACCGGTACGGACGCCAGACGACGCGCTTTCTCGCTGCGTCGGGTGTTCCATTGCCGGGTGGGTGTTTGCCCAGATAACATTATTAACCTCCTGATTCAGCACATCATTCTGATTTGCTTAACGTTGAGTAAAGTGTGCGCTCTGGTGAGAAAGGCATCAATTAAGCGTAGGACGTAATCATTAGCCTGAGAGTAATAATCAAGGTAAAGAAATGTGATCGGGATCAGTTCATGTTTCGGAAAAACGGGCTAAACGGGGTACAATTCGGAAGGTATAGTTAATTTCTGACAAGAATCAGCATCGCCCTTATGACCCAAATCATTCCCTCAGACTTCGACATTGCAGCCGAAGAGAGCGCAGAGTTCGTGCCCATGCGCGGTGTGGCTAACCCTCACCTGCAAACCATGCTGCCGCGCCTGATCCGCCGCAAGGTGCAGTTCACCCCCCACTGGCAGCGCATTGACCTGCCGGACGGTGACTTTTTGGATCTCGCCTGGAGCGAAGATCCGGATCGGGCCAGACATAAACCCCGTCTGGTGGTGTTTCACGGCCTGGAAGGCAGCCTGCACAGCCCTTACGCACACGGTCTCATTGAGGCGGCGAAAGCCCGCGGCTGGCTTGGGGTGGTGATGCATTTTCGCGGATGCAGCGGCGAGCCTAACCGTCAGAAACGCATTTATCACTCGGGTGAAACCGAGGACGGCTCCTGGTTCCTGCGCTGGCTAAGAGACAATTTCGGCGAAGCACCAACGGCAGCGGTGGGGTATTCGCTGGGCGGGAATATGCTGGCCTGCCTGCTGGCGAAGGAGAGCGACGCCGTACCGCTGGATGCGGCGGTGATTGTCTCTGCGCCCTTTATGCTGGAGCAGTGCAGTTATCATATGGAAAAGGGGTTTTCACGGGTCTATCAGCGTTATCTGCTCAACCTGCTGAAAGCCAACGCCGCACGTAAACTTAAGGCCTATCCGGATACGCTGCCTGTGACGCTGCAACAGCTCAAACGCGTGAAGCGCCTGCGCGAGTTTGATGATTTGATCACCTCGAAAATTCACGGCTTTGCCGATGCGATTGACTATTACCGTCAGTGCAGCGCCATGCCTTTACTGAATCAAATCACGAAACCCACGCTGATTATCCACGCCAAAGACGATCCGTTTATGGATCATCACTCGATCCCCGCCCCTGACTATCTGCCGGATAACGTGGAGTATCAGCTCACCGAGTTCGGCGGGCACGTGTGCTATGTTGGCGCCACGCTGCGTCGGCCAAAAATGTGGCTTGAGACGCGTATACCCGACTGGTTAACGGCCTATCTGGACGGTAAAAAATGATTATTCCCTGGCAGGATCTCTCTCCCGACACGCTCGATAATCTGATTGAAAGCTTTGTCTTGCGCGAAGGCACCGATTATGGTGAACATGAACGTTCGCTTGAACAAAAGGTCAGCGATGTGAAGCGCCAGCTTAAAAGCGGCGACGTGGTGCTGGTATGGTCCGAACTGCATGAGACGGTGAATATCATGCCCCGCAACGCGTTTCATGGCTGATCTTACACTTTTCCAGTCAGGGAGTTGCTATGTCTGCCAGACATCCGGTTATTGCCGTTACGGGTTCGAGTGGGGCGGGAACCACTACCACCAGCCTCGCCTTCCGCAAGATTTTCGCCCAGCTTAACTTACGGGCGGCAGAGGTAGAGGGCGACAGCTTTCACCGCTACACGCGCCCGGAGATGGATATGGCCATCCGCAAGGCGCGCGATCTGGGTAAACACATCAGCTATTTTGGCCCGGAGGCCAATGACTTCGGCCTGCTGGAGCAAACCTTCCGTGAATACGGGCAGAGCGGCACCGGGCAGTCCCGCAAGTATCTCCACACCTACGATGAAGCCGTGCCCTGGAACCAGGTCCCCGGCACGTTCACGCCCTGGCAGCCGCTGCCGGAACCGACTGACGTGCTGTTTTACGAAGGATTGCACGGCGGCGTGGTGACGCCTCAGCACGACGTGGCGCGCCATGTGGATTTGCTGGTGGGGGTGGTGCCGATTGTTAACCTTGAGTGGATCCAGAAGCTGACGCGTGACATGAGCGAGCGCGGCCATTCGCGAGAGGCGGTAATGGATTCGGTGGTGCGCTCCATGGAAGATTACATCAACTTCCTGACGCCGCAGTTCTCCCGAACCCACATTAACTTCCAGCGCGTCCCCACCGTGGACACCTCCAACCCGTTCGCCGCAAAAAGCATCCCTTCCCTGGACGAGAGCTTTGTGGTGATCCACTTCCGCAACCTGGAAGGCATTGATTACCCCTGGCTGCTGGCGATGCTACAAGGTTCGTTTATTTCGCACATGAATACGTTAGTGGTACCGGGCGGAAAAATGGGGCTGGCGATGGAGCTGATCATGACGCCGCTGGTGCAGCGGCTGATGGAAGGAAAGCAAATCGCGTGAGTTGTTTTGCCCGGTGGCGCTGCGCTTACCGGGCCTACGGGCGTGCTTTTGTAGGGCGGGTAAGCGAAGCGCCACCCGCCAAAAATTAAGCCTCGATCACTTCATACGAATGGGTGATGTTTACCGCTTTCTCCAGCATTAGCGCCACAGAGCAATATTTCTCCGCAGACAGGTCAACCGCACGCGAGACCGCCGCATCCTTCAGTTCTTTGCCGGTGACGATAAAGTGCAGATTAATATGCGTGAACAGACGTGGCGCCTCTTCGCGACGTTCTGACGTCAGCTTCACTTCACAATCGGTCACGTCATGACGGCCTTTTTGCAGGATCGACACTACGTCGATCGCGCTGCATCCACCTGCCGCCATCAGCACCATTTCCATCGGGCTGGGAGCTTTATCGCCGGAGTTGCCATCCATCAAAACCTGGTGCCCGGAAGCAGACTCGCCCAGGAACGTTAACCCTTCAACCCATTTCACACGCGCTTGCATATTCACTCACTCCAACGTTGCATTTTTTATGACAGATTACGTGTACGTTACATTTCTCGCAACGGAAGGCGACCTGCGTCATGCTGAAGCGAGACACCAGGAGACACGCGGCGAAAGCTATGCTAAAACACTCTGGATGCTACAGTAATACATTGACGTTACACATGTATGCAGAGGACATCAAACTTTACTGGCTGCGAAACGTTACGACAGCCGACTTCCCAGGTATGGGTAAGAATTCGATTGCAACCCCAGAGTCCGGATGCATCTTATGACTCTGGTGACAGCTTATAACAGAGGATAACAGCGCATGGTGCTTGGCAAACCGCAAACAGACCCGACTCTCGAATGGTTCTTGTCTCATTGCCACATTCATAAGTACCCATCAAAGAGCACGCTGATTCACCAGGGTGAAAAAGCGGAAACGTTGTATTACATCGTTAAAGGCTCGGTGGCCGTGCTGATCAAAGATGAAGAAGGGAAAGAGATGATCCTTTCTTATCTGAACCAGGGCGATTTTATCGGTGAACTGGGCCTGTTTGAAGAAGGCCAGGAACGTAGCGCCTGGGTTCGTGCAAAAACAGCATGTGAAGTGGCTGAAATTTCTTACAAGAAATTCCGTCAGCTGATTCAGGTCAACCCTGACATCCTGATGCGTCTTTCTTCCCAGATGGCACGCCGTCTGCAAGTGACCTCTGAGAAGGTGGGTAACCTCGCCTTCCTGGACGTGACCGGTCGTATCGCGCAGACTCTGTTGAACCTGGCGAAACAGCCAGACGCCATGCCCCACCCTGACGGTATGCAAATTAAAATTACCCGCCAGGAAATCGGTCAGATCGTCGGCTGCTCCCGTGAAACAGTGGGCCGTATCCTGAAGATGCTGGAAGACCAGAACCTGATCTCCGCCCACGGTAAAACCATCGTGGTTTACGGGACCCGTTAATTCCGGTCAGACGGCGTGCCGCCGCAGGGTGGCACGCCGTTTTTGTCTCTACTCCTTATGTGGCGCAGGCTGATCTATCACCCGGAAGTTAACTACGCACTGCGACAAACGCTGGTGTTGTGTCTTCCCGTGGCCGTGGGCCTGATCCTCGGACATCTTCAGCAAGGCCTGCTGTTTTCCCTCGTGCCCGCCTGCTGCAACATTGCCGGTCTGGACACCCCGCATAAACGCTTTTTCAAACGCCTGATTATTGGCGGCTGCCTGTTTGCCGGCTGTAGCCTTGCCGTGCAACTCTTACTGGCCCGCGACATTCCTCTGCCGCTGATCCTGACCGTGCTGGCGATGACGCTTGGCGTAACCGCTGAAATCAGCTCGCTGCACGCCCGCCTGCTTCCCGCGTCGCTGATTGCCGCCATCTTCACCTTAAGCCTTGCGGGCAATATGCCGGTGTGGGAGCCATTGCTGATCTACGCCCTCGGCACGCTGTGGTACGGGCTGTTTAACTGGTTCTGGTTCAACGGGAGCCGGAGCGCTCCCGTTTTACCATGGAAGGCATTTCGGCAAGGGTTATCTCCCTTCCTCTGTTCTACGTCGGATATTAGCCTCGCGGGCATTTACCGTGAGATTTCTCACAAACCTAAAAGGCGTCGACGCTGGTATAAGGTTCTGATCACAGCAAGGTGATGGAGAAGCTATGAGTTCATCGTGTATAGAAGAAGTCAGCGTTCCGGACGATAACTGGTCCCGGATCGTCAGTGAACTGTTGGGACGTGCGGGCATTACGATTAATGGCTCATCCCCCTCCGATCCCCAGATTAAACATCCCGATTTTTTCAAACGCGTGTTACAGGAGGGATCGTTAGGGCTGGGTGAAAGCTATATGGACGGCTGGTGGGAGTGTGAGCGGCTGGATATGTTCTTCTCCAGCGTTTTACGCGCCGGTCTTGAAAATCAGCTCCCTCGTCATTTCAAAGATACGTTACGTATCGCTTCCGCCCGCCTGTTCAATCTGCAAAGTAAAAAGCGCGCGTGGATCGTCGGTAAAGAGCATTATGACCTGGGCAACGATCTGTTCAGCCGTATGCTCGACCCGTTAATGCAGTACTCCTGCGGATACTGGAAAAAAGCGACAACCCTGGAAGAGGCGCAGCAGGATAAGCTACAGCTGATTTGCGATAAGTTGCAGTTGCAGCCCGGCATGCGCGTGCTGGACATCGGCTGTGGTTGGGGCGGCCTAGCCTGGTTTATGGCGAAACATTACGGTGTCAGCGTAGTCGGCGTCACGATTTCAGCTGAACAGCAGAAGATGGCACAGGAACGGTGTCTGTGTCTGGATGTCGATATTCGGCTTCAGGATTACCGCGACCTGAATGAGCAGTTCGATCGGATTGTTTCCGTGGGTATGTTCGAGCACGTGGGGCCAAAGAACTACAAGACTTATTTCGACGTCGCCGACCATAACCTGAAGCCTGACGGAATTTTCCTGCTACACACCATCGGCTCTAAACGCACCGATAACAATGTGGATCCCTGGATCAACAAATATATCTTCCCGAATGGTTGTTTACCCTCTGTTCGCCAGATAGCGAACGCCAGCGAACCGCATTTTATTGTGGAAGACTGGCATAACTTCGGCGCAGATTACGACACCACGCTGATGGCCTGGCATGAACGTTTCCAGGCTGCATGGCCTGAAATCGCCGACAACTATTCGGAACGATTCAAACGGATGTTTAGCTATTATCTGAATGCCTGCGCGGGTGCGTTCCGCGCGCGGGATATACAGCTGTGGCAGGTGGTGTTTAGTCGTGGGATTGAGCACGGCCTGCGCGTGGCCCGCTGAAAAATAACCCCGGGTACCCGGGGTTAGTTTTTATTCTTCTTCCACGGCCTTTATTATCGCCGCCTCTTTCGCCGCCAGCACGCGCTCAACGGTATCCACGACCGCCTGGGTCTGCGTATCAATTTCGATATTTACGCGCTGCCCCAGTTTCTTTGCGCCAAGCGTAGTACGTTGCAGCGTTTCAGGAATTAAATGCACGCAAAAACGCGTCGGCGTCACTTCACCGACGGTCAGACTAATCCCATCGATGCCAATAAATCCTTTATAAAGGATGTATTTCATTAATGACGGATCCTGCACCTTAAACCAGATTTGACGGTTATTTTCCGAGGTCACGATTTTCGCCACTTCTGCGGTGGTCATAATATGGCCCGACATCAGATGCCCGCCAATCTCATCGCTGAATTTCGCCGCGCGTTCAACGTTGACGGTATCCCCCACCACCAGCTCACCCAGGTTAGTGATGCGCAGCGTCTCTTTCATTTAATCATAGCTTATCAGGTTACCGTTAATTTCGGTCACCGTCAGGCAGCAGCCGTTATGCGCTATCGACGCCCCGGTTTCAATGCCGTCGAGCATATATTCAGGCAGCTCAACTACGTGAGTGCGGAAATTCGGTTTTTCATCAATGGACACCACTTTGGCAGTGCCCTGCACAATACCAGTAAACATGCTTACAGCTCCTGTTCATTCCGAACGGCGATGACACCGTATAATCCCACCACAATAACAGTTGAAAAAACAGGTTGCCAGTGATGCGCAATTTCTGGCGATTTTTTCACTAGATAATTAGTTAAACCCCGCTACAATAGCTGGCATCCCTCTGTTTTTTCTTCTTGCTGCCAGTAACGGCGGCCTTTTTAGTCTCTCAAATAACTACAATACAAAGGTGTTCACGCGCAGAAGTATATGATCGAAGCGCGTCAGTTATTGGCACTGGCCATACCGGTGATCGTCGCGCAGGTAGCCCAAACCGCAATGGGATTTGTGGATACGGTAATGGCCGGTGGTTACAGCGCCACCGATATGGCCGCCGTGGCGATCGGAACCTCAATCTGGCTCCCGGCCATTCTGTTTGGTCACGGCCTGCTGCTGGCGCTGACGCCCGTTATCGCGCAGCTTAACGGCTCCGGTCGACGCGCCCGCGTAGCCCATCAGGTGCGCCAGGGCTTCTGGCTGGCCGGGGGTGTCTCCGTCCTGATTATGATCGTCCTGTGGAACGCCGGGTATATTATTCGCGCCATGCATAATATCGACCCGGCGCTGGCAGATAAAGCAGTCGGTTATCTGCGCGCCCTGCTCTGGGGCGCGCCCGGTTATCTCTTCTTCCAGGTGGCTCGTAACCAGTGTGAAGGGCTGGCAAAAACCAAGCCGGGCATGGTGATGGGCTTTATCGGCTTGCTGGTGAACATTCCCGTGAACTACATCTTCATCTACGGTCATTTTGGCATGCCGGAACTCGGCGGCGTGGGTTGTGGCGTGGCGACGGCTGCGGTGTACTGGGTGATGTTCGGCTGTATGCTCACCTACGTTAAACATGCGCGATCCATGCGCGACATTCGTAACGACACCGCCTTTAGCACGCCTGACTGGTCGATGATGAGCCGCCTTACCCAACTGGGTCTGCCCATTGCGCTGGCGCTGTTCTTTGAAGTGACGCTGTTTGCCGTTGTCGCCCTGCTGGTCTCGCCGTTAGGGATTATTGACGTGGCAGGCCACCAGATCGCCCTGAACTTCAGCTCTTTGATGTTCGTCCTGCCGATGTCCCTTGCTGCTGCGGTGACGATTCGCGTGGGGTTCCGTCTGGGGCAAGGCTCGACGCTGGATGCGCAAACGGCAGCCCGCACCGGGCTGGGCGTCGGCGTCTGCATGGCAGTCTGTACCGCGCTCTTTACCGTGCTGTTGCGTGAGCAAATTGCCCTGCTCTATAACGACAACCCGGAAGTAGTGACCCTGGCCTCGCATTTGATGCTGCTTGCGGCCATTTACCAGATCTCTGACTCCATCCAGGTAATTGGCAGCGGCGTGCTGCGTGGGTATAAAGATACGCGTTCCATCTTCTTTATCACCTTTATCGCTTACTGGGTTCTGGGCCTGCCGAGTGGGTAT
>OKPY01000042.1_pt1 | contig 15151 bp, 9 predicted proteins | sample 1611751 | NCBI WGS metagenome assembly OKPY01 (sample SAMN04436767, study PRJEB24849) | human gut metagenome | biome: human gut; feature: NICU; material: stool | host: Homo sapiens | place: USA: Saint Louis, MO | collected 2011-05-05 | reverse complement strand
TGATGGTTGGGCCTTGAACGCCTTCAGGCAATGATTTCCATTCGTCGGTGATCATATTCCGCGCTTCTTCCCAAGCGGGACGAATCTTATCGGATGGCAAATCCTCTCTTAAATTGATATAAATAACGGATTTGCTGCCATCTGTGAAAGATTTTGTATAATCTACACCAGGAAGGTCGCGTAGTTTTTCTTCGAGTTTGTCCGTTACCTGATCCGACATTTCTTGTGGAGAAGCCCCCGGCCAAGCAACACCGACCACCATGGTGCGCATCGTAAAATCAGGATCTTCCATGCGTCCCATATGGGTGAATGAGAAGATACCGAAGGTGAGGAGCACAGCCATGAAGTAGTAGATAATGGACTTATGTTTGAGGGCCCATTCGGCTAAGTTAAATTCTTTCATTGGGCTAATAAAGTACGAAAAGGTTTCGCAAACGACGCCAATACGCGGTATCTGCGAGTGATGATGAAATATATCCTCAAGCTGCTTAAAATAACTTCCCCGCGGCGTTGGCATTGTCCAGTTATAATGAAGAAGTTCATTAATAGAGGTAGCCCCCAACGCCGGATGTCCTTCCCGACAAAATACCGCAAAAGGTTTCTCAAAGAGTTTTTCAAACGTAAATTCGTGATCGTAAGGCCCCTGATAATAGGTATTGATGGTAAAGTCCAGCTCACCCTGGCGTAATTCATTGATCTTTGATACCAGCTGACCTTCCATAATCCGCACTTTGATCTGAGGATGCTGCGCATGAAAACGGGAGATAACGGCGGGCATCAGGCTGCGCGCCACGCTGGCACCCATCCCAATATTGATCTGCCCGGTCAGCTCCCCCTGACGCTGACGGATATCATCCTGCGCTGCGCGAAGCTCTTCCAGAATCAAATTAGCGCGGTGATAAAACCCTTCCCCGCACTCGGTCAGGGCGACACCTTTACTCCGGCGCACAAACAGTTGTGCCGCCATGCCCTCTTCCAGCTCTTTAATGGATTTAGTCAGCGCGGGCTGCGAAAGATTCAGCACCCGGCTGGCTCCGCGAATACTGCCCTGACGCGCCACTTCGACAAAAGCCCGAATTTGATGAAATTTAATCTGAAATGACATAACCCGACCGATAACCGTTGTTTATCAGAGTAAAGAAACTGTCATCTACTTTAATGGAATCGGATGTGCGAGGGTAATTCCTGAACGGTTAAAACTGTGAAAAATCGCTTAGTGATAAGTAAAAACTATCACAGCGTGAAGCAGTTCACATATTTTAATGATGACAGGAAAAGATATGAACGCACTGGCGCAGTACATCCACACATTAGCCCCCCAACTGAGCGCATGGCGTCGCGATTTTCACCATTTCGCGGAATCCGGCTGGGTGGAGTTTCGGACTGCCGCGAAAGTCTCGGTGAGCCTGGACTCGCTGGGTTACGAGCTGGCGATGGGTCGCGATGTCGTGGATGCCGAAAGCCGGATGGGGTTGCCCGATGATGCAACCCTGGCGCGGGAATTTGCCCGCGCCCGCGCGCAAGGCGCACCGGAAAAATGGCTCGCGCCGTTCGAAGGCGGGTTCACCGGCATTGTCGCGACCCTGAATACCGGTCGCCCCGGCCCGACGCTGGCCTTTCGCGTGGACATGGATGCGCTTGATCTGAGCGAAGCGCATGACGACAGCCACCGGCCGTACCGCGACGGTTTTGCCTCCTGTAACCCGGGCATGATGCACGCCTGCGCGCACGACGGCCACACCACCATTGGTCTGGGGCTGGCGCAGGTGCTTAAGCAGCATGAAGCCCAGCTCAACGGCACCATCAAACTGATCTTCCAGCCTGCCGAAGAGGGTACGCGCGGCGCCCGCGCTATGGTCGCTGCAGGGGCGCTGGACGACGTGGACTACTTTACCGCCATTCATATTGGAACCGGCGTTCCGGAAGGGACGGTGATCTGCGGCAGCGATAACTTCATGGCGACCACTAAATTTGACGTGCGCTTTACCGGCGTTGCCGCACACGCTGGCGGTAAACCGGAAGAGGGCCGTAACGCCCTGCTCGCGGCGGCCCAGGCCGCTATCGCGCTGCATGGCATCGCGCCACACAGCGAAGGCGCGTCCCGGGTTAACGTCGGAGTCATGCAGGCGGGCAGCGGACGCAACGTGGTTCCGGCTGATGCGTTGCTTAAGGTTGAAACCCGCGGTGAAAGCGAGGCTATTAATCAGTATGTCTTTGAGCGCGCGCAGGCGGTGATTACCGGCGCGGCAGCACTCTACGGCGTAACAGCCGGGATAAACCTGATGGGGGCGGCGACCTCCAGTGCCCCCTCCCCGGCCTGGGTCGATTATCTGCGCGAACAGGCAAGCCAGGTGCCCGGCGTGACTCATGCCATTAATAAGGTCAAAGCCCCTGCGGGCTCCGAAGATGCCACGCTAATGATGGCCCGCGTGCAGCAGAACGGCGGCATGGCCTCGTATATGGTCTTCGGCACCGAACTGAGCGCCGGACATCACAACGAAAAATTCGATTTTGATGAGCAGGTGATGAACGTTGCCATCGAAACACTGGCGCGAACTGCGCTTAATTTCCCGTGGACGCGAGGTGTGTAATGCAGGAGAACTACGCTTTTATCGCTGATGCCATCGACACGCGATGTCAGACGTTTACCGATATTGCCGACGACATCTGGGATCATCCCGAAACGCGCTTTGAAGAGTTCTGGTCCGCCGAACGGCTCGCCAGCGCGCTGGAAGCCGAGGGCTTTACCCTGATGCGGGAAGCCGGAGGCATTCCCAACGCCTTTATTGCCAGCTACGGCAGCGGCAAGCCCGTTATCGCCCTTCTGGGCGAATACGACGCCCTGGCCGGGTTGAGCCAGCAGGCGCACTGCGCGACGGCGCAATCCGCCACCCCGGGGGCTAACGGCCATGGCTGCGGGCATAACCTGTTGGGTACTGCTGCCTTTGCCGGTGCGGTGGCGGTGAAAAGCTGGCTGGAACAGCACGGCGGCAGCGGAACGGTACGATTTTACGGCTGCCCCGGCGAGGAAGGCGGCTCCGGTAAAACCTTTATGGTGCGTGAAGGATTATTTGACGACGTGGACGCTGCCGTGACCTGGCATCCGGAAGCCTTTGACGGAATGTTTAACGTCAGCACGCTGGCCAATATTCAGGCCGCCTGGCGGTTTAAGGGGATCGCCGCCCACGCCGCAAACTCCCCACATCTGGGACGTAGCGCGCTGGATGCCGTGACGTTGATGACCACCGGCACAAACTTCCTCAACGAACACATCATTGAAAAAGCGCGCGTTCATTACGCCATCACCGATACCGGCGGAATTTCGCCTAACGTGGTGCAGGCTCAGGCAGAAGTGCTGTACCTGATCCGCGCTCCGGAGATGGCCGATGCGCAGCAGATCTACGCGCGCATCGAGAAAATCGCCAAGGGCGCGGCGATGATGACCGAAACCACTGTCGAGTGTCGCTTTGATAAAGCCTGCTCCAGCTATCTGCCGAACCGTACGCTCGAAGGGGCCATGTACCGCGCATTGCAGCATTACGGCACGCCGGACTGGACGGAAGAAGAACGCGAATTTGCCCGTGAAATCCGCGCCACGCTCACGGCAAACGACCTGCAAAACAGCCTGAAAAACATAGCCGCAACGGGGGCCGAAGAGGGAAAAGCCTTTGCCCGACGCCATCACGAAACGCTACTGGTGGATGAAGTTGCCCCTTACGCCATCACCGATAACGTGCTGGCAGGCTCCACCGACGTGGGGGATGTCAGCTGGAAGATGCCTGTCGCACAGTGCTTTAGCCCCTGTTTTACCGTCGGCACCCCGCTGCATACCTGGCAATTGGTGGCGCAGGGGCGTACCTCTATTGCCCATAAAGGCATGCTGCTGGCCGGAAAAGTGATGGGCGCGACCGCGCTGCATCTGCTTCAGGATGCCGACCTGCTGCGAAAATGTCGGGAAGAATTTGAACAACACATAACAGAAAAACCGTACGAGTGTCCGATCCCACAGGACGTGACACCGTCACCTTTAAAATAAAAAAACACAACACAACACGACAACAGTCCCGAGGAACGCCCATGAGTATGTCTTCCATACCTTCGCATTCCCCATCCGGTAAGCTCTATGGCTGGGTTGAAAGGATCGGCAATAAAGTGCCGCACCCTTTCCTGCTTTTTATCTATTTAATTGTCATCCTGATGGTCGCGACAGCCGTGCTGTCCGCCTTTGATGTGAGCGTGCGCAGCCCGGCCGACGGCAGCATGGTGGCCGTAAAAAATCTGCTCAGCGTGGAGGGGTTGCACTGGTTTTTGCCGAACGTGATTAAAAACTTCAGCGGTTTTGCGCCGCTGGGCGCCATCCTGGCGCTGGTGTTAGGCGCGGGTCTGGCCGAACGCGTGGGTCTGCTGCCCGCGCTGATGGTGAAAATGGCCTCGCACGTCAGCGCGCGTTATGCCAGCTATATGGTGCTGTTTATTGACTTCTTCAGCCATATCTCGTCAGACGCGGCGCTGGTGATCATGCCGCCGATGGGGGCGCTGATTTTCCTCGCCGTTGGCCGTCATCCAGTTGCGGGCCTTCTGTCGGAGATCGCGGGCGTCGGCTGGGGGTTTACCGCTATCCTGCTTTTTGTGCACACCGATGTGCTGCTCTCCGGCATCAGCACGGAGGCAGCCAGCACCATCGATGCGGCCATGCACGTCAGCGTGATCGACAACTGGTACTTTATGGCCAGTTCGGTGATTGTCCTGACGATTGTCGGGGGGCTGATTACCGATAAGATCGTTGAGCCGCGCCTGGGTAAATGGGAAGGCCGGAGCGATGAAAAGCTGGAGACGCTGAGCAAAGAGCAGCAGTTCGGCCTGCGCGTCGCCGGGATCGTCTCGCTGGCATTCATTGCGGCTGTGGCGCTGATGGTGGTGCCGGAGAATGGCGTGTTGCGCGATCCGATCAAACACACCGTACTTCCCTCGCCGTTTATTCAAGGTATTGTGCCGCTGATAATTCTCTTCTTCTTCGTCGTTTCGCTCGCCTACGGCATCGCTACCGGTAAAATCCGCCGTCAGGGAGATCTGCCGCACCTGATGATCGAGCCGATGAAGGAGATGGCGGGTTTTATCGTGATGGTGTTCCCGCTGGCGCAGTTTGTGGCCATGTTTAACTGGAGCAACATGGGCAAGTTTATGGCCGTGAGCCTGACGGACGCGCTGGAGGCGGCGGGGTTGAGCGGGGTTCCGGCGTTTGTCGGCCTGGCGCTGCTGTCGTCCCTGCTGTGCATGTTTATTGCCAGCGGGTCGGCCATCTGGTCGATTCTGGCCCCCATCTTTGTCCCCATGTTTATGATGCTCGGCTTTCATCCGGCGTTCGCCCAGATCCTGTTCCGTGTCGCCGATTCTTCGGTGATCCCGCTGGCGCCCGTGTCACCCTTCGTTCCGCTGTTTTTAGGCTTCCTGCAACGCTACAGACCGGAGGCTAAGCTGGGTACCTACTATTCGCTGGTCTTGCCCTATCCGCTTATCTTCTTAGGGGTATGGCTGGTGATGCTGGTGGCGTGGTATCTTGTCGGCCTGCCGATTGGACCGGGTATTTACCCGAGGCTGAACTAAGGAATACTGATGCTGAGATTACTCGAAGACAAGATTGCGACACCGCTGGGGCCGCTGTGGGTTATCGCGGATGAAGCGTTCAATCTTCGCGCTGTTGAGTGGGAAGAGCACAGCGACCGGATGGTTGAGCTGCTCAACATTCATTATCGCGCCGAGGGTTACGAGCGTATTACAGCCCGTAATCCTGGCGGGCTGAGCGATAAACTGGCGGCCTACTTCGAGGGCGATCTCAGCATTATTAATACCCTGCCAACCGCCACGGCGGGTACCCCTTTTCAGCGCGAGGTGTGGCAGGCGCTACGTAACATTCACTGCGGGCAGGTGATGCACTACGGTCAGCTGGCAGAGCAGCTTGGCCGTACCGGCGCGGCGCGCGCAGTCGGTGCGGCAAATGGCTCAAATCCCGTCAGCATTGTGGTGCCTTGCCATCGCGTGATCGGGCGCAACGGCACCCTCACCGGCTATGCCGGGGGCGTACAGCGTAAAGAGTGGCTGCTGCGTCACGAAGGGTATTTTCTGCTGTAATTACAAGGCTTTTTGTGCTTAATTTTCTTCCTGTTAGGCTAATAATCCTTAATCATTCTGTGGAATTTCAAGGAGATGGCAACTCGCTGCCGTCTCTTGTCTTTATTGGGGGTTTGCCAGACTTACGTCCTTACCAAAAAGATGTTAAAATTGACCAATATCAATTAAGGCTTGAGCAAACCTATGATCCCGGAAAAGCTAATTATACGACGCATTCAGTCTGGCGGTTGTGCTATCCATTGCCAGGATTGCAGCATCAGCCAGCTCTGTATCCCGTTTACTCTGAATGAGCATGAACTCGATCAGCTTGACAATATCATCGAGCGCAAAAAGCCTATTCAGAAAGGGCAGACGCTGTTTAAAGCGGGAGACGAACTGAAATCGCTCTATGCTATCCGTTCTGGCACCATCAAAAGCTACACCATTACCGAACAGGGCGACGAGCAGATCACTGGCTTCCATCTGGCGGGCGATTTAGTCGGCTTTGACGCCATCGGCAGTGGCCATCACCCGAGCTTTGCTCAGGCGCTGGAAACCTCTATGGTTTGTGAAATCCCGTTTGAAACGCTGGACGATCTGTCCGGTAAGATGCCGAACCTGCGTCAGCAGATGATGCGTCTGATGAGCGGTGAGATCAAAGGCGATCAGGATATGATCCTGCTGCTTTCCAAAAAGAATGCCGAAGAGCGTCTGGCCGCCTTTATCTATAACCTCTCCCGCCGTTTCGCGGAACGTGGCTTCTCCCCACGCGAATTCCGTCTGACCATGACGCGTGGCGATATTGGTAACTATCTGGGCCTGACCGTGGAAACCATCAGCCGTCTGCTGGGTCGTTTCCAGAAGAGCGGAATGCTGGCGGTTAAAGGTAAGTACATCACCATTGAAAACGGTGAAGCGCTGGCCATTCTGGCGGGTCACTCACGTAACGTGGCATAACTCTCCCAGATATCTTATGCCAGGTCGATAAATTTTCATGATTATTGATCTGGCAAAAACTTCCCCCCTGTTTCATTCAAGATATATAGGTTACTCTTTTACTTACAGACTGTGGTGACAGTAGTAAGGAGACCTGTATGGCAAAGTATCAAAATATGCTGGTGGCTATCGATCCGAATCAGGACGATCAGCCAGCATTACGACGTGCTGTGTATTTACATCAACGGATTGGTGGCAAAATTAAAGCCTTTTTGCCGATTTATGACTTCTCATACGAGATGACCACCCTTCTGTCGCCTGACGAGCGCACCGCTATGCGTCAGGGAGTGATCAGCCAGCGTACCGCGTGGATCCGCGAGCAGGCGAAGTATTATCTGGAAGCGGGCGTACCTATCGATATCAAGGTGGTCTGGCACAACCGTCCTTTCGAAGCCATTATTCAGGAAGTGGTGGCCGGTGGGCATGACCTGCTGCTGAAAATGGCGCACCAGCATGACAAACTGGAATCCGTGATTTTCACCCCGACCGACTGGCACCTGCTGCGCAAATGCCCTTGTCCGGTATGGATGGTGAAAGATCAGCCGTGGCCTGAGGGCGGGAAAGCCGTCGTGGCGGTCAATCTGGCCAGCGAAGAGGATTATCACAATTCGCTGAACGAGAAGCTGGTGAAGGAGACCCTTCAGCTTGCCGACCAGGTTAACCATACCGAAGTCCATCTGGTGGGAGCCTATCCGGTTACGCCAATCAATATCGCCATCGAGCTGCCTGAATTTGACCCGAGCGTGTATAACGATGCGATTCGCGGTCAGCATCTGCTGGCCATGAAAGCGCTGCGCCAGAAATTCAGTATCGATGAGAACATGACCCACGTAGAAAAAGGGTTACCGGAAGAGGTTATTCCGGATCTGGCGGAGCATTTGCAGGCCGGGATTGTGGTGCTGGGCACCATTGGCCGGACCGGTATTTCTGCCGCGTTCCTGGGTAATACCGCCGAGCAGGTGATCGACCATCTTCGCTGCGACCTTCTGGTTATCAAACCGGATCAGTATCAGACGCCGGTTGAACTGGACGATGAGGAAGACGATTGACCCCAAAATGAAAGCCCGCCGGTAACGGCGGGCTTTTTTTATTGCGCTTCGCTCAACCGTTGCGCCGGTGCCTCGTCGCCAGCATTCATCCAGGGCGCGTGCAGAACCATGCTCGGCAGCGCCAGCTTGATCTCCTGCTGGTTCAGCCCCTCCAGAATACGAATATTGATCTCCTGCTGAATATCCATGTACTTGTTGTAATCCGCCGTATTAACGATATGGACCACCTCGAAGGTCAGGCGATCGCGATCGAAGCCCAGGAAATGGGCGCGGTCAAACTTCGTTTCCCCGACGTCGGTAATGATCTGTTTGACCATATCACCCACTGAACGCAGTTTTTCCGGCGCCGTGTCGCTGGCGACCCCGAAGGTAAAGACGATCCGGCGCGTTTGCATCCGCTTGTAGTTATGCAGCGTCTGTTGCAGCAGGATGGCGTTCCCACAGACAATTTGCTCCCCGCTCAGGCTACGGATACGAGTGGTTTTCAGGCCGATGTGCTCTACCGTCCCGGCGACATCGTTAAACACCACAAAATCGCCGATTTCGAACGGCTTATCAAAACCGATGGAGAGCGATGCAAACACGTCGCTCAGGATCGTTTGCACCGCGAGGGCGATAGCAATACCCCCTACCCCAAGGCTGGCAACCAGAGCAGTGATGTTGACGCCCGCGTTAGCAAGGATAGACAGCAGCATCACTGACCAGACAATGGCACGGAGGATAAGCCCCGTGATCACCAGCGTCACCGGGTTTTTATGGCTTCCCGGCGCCAGCATGACGTGACGAAGCCACGACACCACCCCCTGATCCATCCACAGCGCCACCTGGATAGCAAAGACCAGGAACCAGGCGTGGCTCACGGTACCAAAGAGATGATCCGGTAAGTCGACGAAACGCAGGCTGAACAGCAGCGCCACGACAAAAAGCAGGAAGCGGCTGGTGCGGTTAAGCATATCCGTCAGGATAAAACGCATCCGGTTGGTGGTGGGATGCTTGTCGCCCCAGGTGGTGATCCCTTTCTTAACAAAGGCGATCAGGCGCGTCAGCAGCCAGTACACCAGCAGAGTTACAAAGACTACCGTGGCGACGCCAATCCAGAATGATGGCGTCATCATCAGCGCGATGATGTCAAAGCGGGACAGAAATTGCATTACACCTCCTCGTATTACACAAAGGGTAAAGTATAGACAGAGGAGAATGGCTGACCGCAGAAATAAGAAAACCGCCCCCAGGGGCGGTTTGACAGGATGAAGCGGAATTAAAGAGATTTCAGAATCGCATCCACGCTGGCCTTGGCGTCGCCAAACAGCATGTGGGTGTTATCTTTAAAGAACAGCGGGTTCTGCACGCCAGCATAGCCGGTGTTCATAGAGCGTTTGAAGACAATGACGTTCTGCGCCTTCCACACTTCGAGAACAGGCATACCCGCAATCGGGCTGCGCGGATCGTCCTGCGCCGCCGGGTTAACGGTGTCGTTGGCGCCAATCACCAGCACGGTGTCGGTGTCGGCGAAATCATCGTTGATCTCGTCCATTTCCAGCACGATGTCGTAAGGCACCTTCGCTTCCGCCAGCAGCACGTTCATGTGGCCTGGCAGACGCCCCGCCACCGGGTGAATACCAAAGCGAACCTTGATACCGCGCGCGCGCAGTTTCTCGGTGATTTCCGCCACCGGATACTGCGCCTGCGCCACCGCCATGCCATAGCCCGGGGTGATGATAACGGAATGCGAGTTTTTCAGCATCTCTGCGGTGTCTTCCGCACTGATTTCACGGTGTTCACCCACTTCCTCATCAGAACCGGTTGATGAACCGTCAGAACCGAAGCCACCCGCGATGACGCTGATAAACGAGCGGTTCATCGCCTTACACATGATGTAAGACAGGATCGCACCGGAAGAACCGACCAGCGCACCGGTGACAATCAGCAGGTCGTTGCTCAGCATAAAGCCTGCTGCTGCCGCTGCCCAACCGGAGTAGGAGTTCAGCATGGAGACGACTACCGGCATATCTGCCCCGCCGATAGACGCCACCAGATGCCAGCCGAAGGCTAGCGCGATGATGGTCATCACCAGTAACGCCAGCACCTGCAAGCCTACGCTTTCGGTACGCACGAAGACCACCAGCAGCACAAAGGAAACGACCAGCGCCGCCAGATTCAGCTTGTGGCGGTTAGGCAGCATCAGCGGTTTGGAAGAGATCTTCCCGCGCAGTTTGCCGAACGCCACGATTGAGCCGGTGAAGGTCACCGCGCCAATGAAGATGCCGAGGAACACTTCGGTCAGGTGGATGTTCACCAGAATCGGTTCCAGACCCGGTTCGTGGTACAGATAGCTGTTGAAGCCCACCAGCACCGCGGCCAGACCCACGAAGCTGTGCAGAATAGCAACCAGCTCCGGCATCTCGGTCATTTCAACGCGTTTCGCAAGACGAATACCAATCGCACCACCGATGATCATCGCCACCAGGATCCACGCCACGTTGCCGGTGTCCGGCCCAAAGATGGTGGCAATCAGCGCAATCGCCATCCCGGCGATACCAAAGTTATTTCCCTGCTGAGACGTTTCGTGTTTGGAAAGCCCCGCCAGACTGAAAATAAACAGGATTGCAGCAACAATGTATGCGGCTGTAACTAATCCTCCAGACATATGCTACCCCTTAGCCTTTACGAAACATTTTCAGCATGCGCTGAGTCACGGTGAAACCACCGAAAATATTGATACTGGCGATCAGCACTGCAATGAAGCTCAGGAAGCTGATCCAGCCGCCATGACCAATTTGCAGCAATGCCCCAACCACGATAATCCCGGAGATGGCATTGGTAACCGACATCAGCGGGGTATGCAGCGCATGGGAAACGTTCCACACGACGTAGTAACCCACCACGCAGGAGAGCGCGAAGACGGTGAAGTGGCCAAGGAACTCTTTTGGCGCGACGTCCGCCAGCCAGCCAAACAGGATAATGACCAGCGCCATGATGGCGTATTTGCGCCACGGCGACGCAGGTTTCGCTGGTTCTGCAGGCTCAGGCGCCGCTTTCGGCGCAGCCTGAGGCTGAGCGGAAACCTGTATCGGCGGTGCAGGCCAGGTGATTTCCCCTTCACGCACCACGGTCACGCCGCGCACCACCACATCATCAAAATCAACGGTGATGTTGCCGTCTTTCTCTTTGCAGAGCAGCTTCAGCAGATTAACGAGGTTCGTGCCGTACAGCTGAGAGGACTGGGTTGGCAGACGTCCTGGCAGGTCGGTATAACCGATCACCTTCACGCCGTTCGCGGTCGTCGTGACCTGATTTGGCACGGTATACTCACAGTTACCGCCGTTTTGCGCCGCCAGATCGACAATCACGCTGCCCGGCTGCATGGAATCCACCATCTCACGGGTGATCAGCTTCGGTGCCGGTTTACCCGGAATAAGCGCGGTGGTGACAATGATGTCCACCTCTTTTGCCTGCGCCGCAAAGAGCGCCATTTCCGCCTTAATAAAGGCTTCAGACATGACCTTCGCGTAACCATCACCGCTGCCCGCTTCTTCCTTGAAGTCCAGCTCAAGGAATTCGGCGCCCATACTCTGCACCTGCTCCTTCACTTCCGGCCGGGTATCAAACGCACGAACAATAGCGCCCAGGCTGTTTGCGGCCCCAATAGCGGCAAGACCTGCCACACCGGCACCAATTACCATCACCTTCGCGGGTGGTACTTTGCCTGCGGCCGTAATTTGACCGGTAAAGAAGCGACCAAACTCATGCGCAGCTTCGACAATGGCGCGATAGCCGGCAATGTTTGCCATAGAACTCAGCGCATCCAGAGACTGCGCGCGCGAAATACGCGGCACGGAATCCATCGCCATCACGGTGACACCGCGTGCCGCCAGCTTCTCCATCAGCTCCGGGTTTTGGGCTGGCCAGACAAAGCTCACAAGCGTGGTGCCCGCGTTCAGCAGTTCAATTTCACTCTCTTCCGGTGCGTTTACCTTCAGAATAATGGGTGATTGCCAGACCTCAGCACCGTCCACTACGTCCGCGCCAGCCTGAATAAAGGCCTCGTCATCGAAACTCGCCAGTTTGCCCGCGCCGCTTTCAATCGCGACGGTAAAACCCAGTTTAAGCAGTTGCTCCACCGTTTTTGGTGTTGCCGCTACGCGGGTTTCATTGGCTAACCGTTCTTTTGGTACCCCAATACGCATAGTTTTCCCTTCCATCGGTTTGTGATGATGGTTTGTCGATAATTGCCCGCGGTTCGTATCAATTTTCACCATCGCGATAACGACGGAGAATGATTAACCCCGGAAAATAAAACAGTAACAAACTTTCTATAACCTACTGAAAATAGCGCCCGTGATCTACCGCCAGAAAACACTATTTCTTATTTAATCTGTGAAAAATAAGCGATCGGGTGCACTGACAGAGATATTTACCTTAAATTCGCCTTCAGGACCGATAAATCGCGCAAGCGAAGCGGTAAAAACATGATATAGCGCCATAAAAGAACAACTCATTAACATTAAATTAACTTGTAAAAGTCATATGCTTAATCAGTTTTTCATGTGAAACGCCTGTTTTTTCCACATATCACAAAATGTTATCGAATCAGGTCCTTTGCTGAGCACAGGCTGTGAAAAATGCCGCAGACAGCGACGGGTGTTAAATGCCATAATCGGGACCGTCTCAAATTAACAACAACACCAGTACATGGTTTGCGCAAGGCGAAGGATTATTTTTATGAAGCTTAAGAACACACTCCTGGCGTCCGCACTTCTTTCCGCGACCGCCCTGTCAGCGAATGCTGCGACAGAGTTGACGCCGGAGCAAGCGGCAGCGTTAAAACCTTTTGACCATACGGTCATTGTGGGTCGGTATAATTCCATTGGCGATGCCGTCGCCGCCGCATCAAAAGCCGCCGATAAAAACGGCGCTGCCTCGTTTTACGTTGTTGACCAGTCCGATCAGGGCAACAGCGGTAACCAGCGCGTGACTGTTGCGCTGTACAAAGAGAATGCCCCAAAGGCAGATGAACAGAAAAACCGCGTGATTAACGGCATTGTTGAACTGCCGAAAGATCAGGCTGTTCAGCTGGAACCGTATGACACCGTGACCGTTCAGGGCTTCTACCGCAGCCAGCCTGAAGTTAACGATGCCATCACCAAAGCCGCGAGAGAAAAAGGCGCTTACGCGTTTTATATCGTGCGTCAGGTTGATGCCAACCAGGGCGGAAACCAGCGTATTACCGCCTTCATCTATAAGCAAGATGCGAAAAAACGCGTAGTGCAAAGCCCGGATGCGATTCCAGCGGATTCAGAAGCCGGTCGTGCTGCGTTAGCAAAAGGCGGTGAAGAAGCGAAGAAAGTTGAAATTCCGGGCGTAGCAACGTCTGCGGCACCAAGCGCAGAAGTGGGTCGTTTCTTTGAAACCCAATCCACCAAAGGCGGTCGTTATACCGTTACGTTACCAGACGGCACGAAAATTGAAGAGCTGAACAAAGCCACTGCCGCGCAGATGGTGCCGTTCGACAGCATCAAGTTTACGGGCAACTATGGCAACATGACAGAAATCTCCTATCAGGTGGCGAAGCGTGCTGCGTAGAAAGGCGCGAAGTATTACCACATCACCCGCCAGTGGCAGGAACGTGGCAACAACCTGACCATCAGTGCCGATCTGTACAAGTAACAAAACGGTTTCATAAAGGCGGCGCAGTGCCGCCTTTTTTGTTACTTTTTTTCTGATTTCTGCCCCATGTCATTGCATGCATCCGTCACACTCCGTAAAATCCCGCGCCTTAGCGTGATCCACCATTTTTATGCGCCTTAGCGAAATAATTATTCTGGATTTGGACTTTTCATAACAGGAAGCCAATGGAAAAGAAACTTGGCCTGAGTGCGTTAACTGCACTTGTATTGAGCTCAATGCTGGGCGCGGGCGTATTCAGTTTGCCGCAGAACATGGCGGCCGTCGCCAGCCCGGCCGCATTACTGATTGGCTGGGGCATCACCGGCGTCGGGATTTTGCTGCTGGCGTTCGCCATGCTGCTGCTGACGCGTATCCGACCGGATCTGGACGGCGGAATATTCACTTACGCCCGTGAAGGTTTTGGCGAGCTGATTGGCTTCTGCTCCGCCTGGGGCTACTGGCTGTGCGCGGTGATCGCCAACGTCTCCTATCTGGTTATCGTCTTCTCGGCGCTCAGTTTCTTTACCGATACGCCCGAACTGCGCCTGTTTGGTGACGGCAATACCTGGCAGTCCATCGTAGGCGCCTCGGTGCTGCTGTGGATTGTTCACTGGTTGATTTTGCGCGGTGTTCAGACCGCGGCCAGCATTACCCTGGTGGCGACGCTGGCCAAGCTGGTGCCGCTTGGCCTGTTCGTCGTGCTGGCCTTCCTCGCCTTCCGTCTCGATGTCTTTACGCTCGATTTCATCGGTATTGCGTTGGGCGTTCCCGTCTGGGAGCAGGTGAAAAATACCATGCTGATTACCCTGGGGGTGTTCATCGGTGTTGAAGGTGCCGTCGTGGTCTCTGCCCGCGCGCGTAACAAACGCGACGTGGGACGCGCCACACTGCTGGCCGTCCTGGCGGCGCTGGGCGTTTATCTGCTGGTGACGCTGCTGTCGCTCGGTGTGGTGGCCCGCCCTGAACTGGCGGAGATGCGTAATCCGTCCATGGCCGGGCTGATGGTGAAAATGCTCGGTCCCTGGGGTGATGTGGTTATCGCGGCAGGTTTGATTGTCTCCGTCTGCGGCGCGTACCTGAGCTGGACCATTATGGCGGCGGAAGTTCCGTTCCTGGCCGCCACGCACAAAGCGTTCCCGCGCCTGTTTGCCCGTCAGAATAAAAACAGTGCGCCATCGGCCTCTCTGTGGCTCACCAACATCAGCGTGCAGGTCTGTCTGGTGCTGATCTGGCTCACAGGTTCGGACTATAACACGCTGCTGACCATCGCCTCCGAGATGATTCTGGTACACTAATTCATAGTGGGCGCATATCTGTTAAAAATTGCGAAA
>OKPY01000036.1_pt1 | contig 15638 bp, 15 predicted proteins | sample 1611751 | NCBI WGS metagenome assembly OKPY01 (sample SAMN04436767, study PRJEB24849) | human gut metagenome | biome: human gut; feature: NICU; material: stool | host: Homo sapiens | place: USA: Saint Louis, MO | collected 2011-05-05 | reverse complement strand
GCTCAAGATGAATCCGTTCATGAGTTATTATAAATTTCAACAATACTTATCTGTGTGCGACTGATGGCACTAAAAACACCCCAAATTACGCCGACAAGAAAGATCGTTGTCCGTACGGTAAGCCAGGCTCTGCCTCGTGCACATTATCAGCGTTGTCCCCAGTGCGATACGCTTTTTATGTTGCCGAAGATGAAATCGCACCAAAGTGCTTTTTGCCCTTGCTGCGATGCCAAAATTCGCGACGGCCGGGACTGGTCATTGACGCGTCTGGCGGCAATGGCGGTTACCATGCTGCTGCTGATGCCGTTCGCCTGGACCGAGCCGCTGTTGAAGCTCTACCTGCTTGGCGTGCGTATTGACGCTAACGTATTGCAGGGGATCTGGCAGATGACGCGCGAGGGCGATCCGCTCACCGGCGCTATGGTGCTGTTCTGCGTCGTCGGCGCACCGCTGGTGCTGGTCGCGGCAATTGCCTACCTGTGGTTTGGCAACATTCTGGGGATGAACCTGCGCCCTGTCCTGCTCATGCTGGAAAAGCTCAAGGAGTGGGTGATGCTGGACATCTATCTGGTGGGCGTCGGTGTGGCCTCCATTAAGGTGCAGGATTATGCGTTTTTACAACCCGGCATTGGCCTTTTTGCGTTTATTTCACTGGTCCTGCTGAGTATTTTGACCCTGATTCATCTGAATGTTGAACAGCTTTGGGAGCGATTTTACCCTCAGCGTCCCGCGACCCGGCCTGATGAAAACCTGCGCGTCTGCCTGGGGTGCCATTACACCGGTTTTCCGGATAAACGCGGGAGGTGTCCTCGCTGCCACATTCCGTTAAGATTGCGGCGCAACAACAGCCTGCAAAAATGCTGGGCGGCGCTTATCGCCTCACTGATATTTTTATTCCCGGCCAATATGCTGCCGATCTCCGTAATTTATGTGAACGGCGCCCGTCAGGAAGATACTATCCTTTCAGGGATTATCTCTCTGGCGCACAGTAACGTGGGGGTTGCCGCCATTGTGTTCATCGCCAGTATTCTGGTGCCCTTTACCAAAGTGGTGGTGATGTTTACGCTACTTATCAGCATTCACTTTAAATGCGAACAAGGACTACGCACCCGTATCCTGCTTCTGCGATTCGTGACCTGGATTGGTCGCTGGTCGATGTTGGATCTGTTCGTGATTTCGCTGATGATGTCGCTCATCAATCGCGATCAGTTACTTGCTTTTACCATGGGACCCGCAGCTTTTTATTTCGGCTCTGCGGTGATATTGACTATTCTTGCAGTGGAATGGCTGGACAGCCGCTTACTTTGGGACGCACATGAGTCAGGAAACGCCCGCTTCGCCGACTGAAGCGAGAATTAAAACAAAACGCCGCATTTCGCCATTCTGGTTGCTGCCTGTCATCGCGCTGATGATCGCAGGCTGGCTTATCTGGACGAGCTATGAAGATCGCGGAAGTACCATCACGATTGATTTCCAGTCTGCGGACGGCATTGTCGCCGGACGTACCCCCGTTCGCTTCCAGGGGGTGGAAGTGGGTACCGTGCAGGATATTTCCCTCGGCAAAGGGCTGAACAAAATCCAGGTCCGGGCGAGCATTAAGTCTGACATGCAGGATGCCCTGCGCGCCGAAACGCAGTTCTGGCTGGTCACGCCTAAAGCCTACCTGGCCGGCGTTTCCGGGCTGGATGCGCTTGTGGGCGGTAACTATATCGGCATGATGCCTGGCAAAGGTGAGCCACAGGATCACTTTGTTGCGCTGGATACCCAGCCGAAATATCGGCTGAATAACGGCGATCTGATGATCCACCTCCGCGCGCCGGATTTGGGCTCGCTGAACAGTGGTTCTCTGGTCTATTTCCGCAAAATTCCGGTTGGCCGCGTTTACGACTACGCCATTAACCCGAACAAAGATGGCGTGACCATTGATGTACTGATCGATCGCCGTTTTACCAACCTGGTAAAAAAAGGCAGCCGCTTCTGGAACGTCTCTGGCGTCGATGCTGACCTGAGCTTAAGCGGTGCGAAAGTGAAGCTTGAGAGCCTGGCGGCGCTGGTGAATGGCGCTATCGCCTTCGACTCACCTGCTGACTCCAGCCCTGCCGCCGCAGAGGATACCTTTGGTCTGTACGCCGACCTGGCACACAGCCAGCGCGGTGTCATCGTCAAGTTGACCTTGCCGGATGCCAAAGGCCTGAAAGCCGGTTCGACCCCGCTGATGTACCAGGGTTTAGAGGTCGGGCAACTGACAAAATTAACCCTCAACGCGGGCGGCTCCGTTACCGGCGAAATGACGGTGGATCCGAGCGTTGTGGACCTCCTGCGGGAAAAAACACGCATCGAGCTGCGTAATCCGAAGCTCTCCCTCAGCGACGCCAGCATCAGTTCCCTGCTGACGGGAAGCACCTTTGAGCTGATCCCCGGTGAAGGTGCGCCGAATAAAAACTTTGTCATCGCGCCGGCGGATAAAGCTCTGCTGCAAAAACCGGGCGTGTTGACGGTTAAGCTGAATGCGCCGGAAAGCTATGGTATCGAAGCCGGTCAACCGCTAATCCTGCACGGTGTGCAGGTGGGTCAGGTTCTGGAACGAAAGCTGACGGAAAAAGGGGTCTCCTTCTCCGCCGCCATCGATCCGCAGTACGGCAACCTTGTGCACGGCGACAGTAAATTTGTGGTGAACAGCCGGGTCGACGTGAAGGTGGGTCTGGACGGCGTTGAGTTCCTCGGCGCCAGCGCCAGCGAGTGGGTTAACGGCGGGATCCGCATTCTGCCGGGCAGCAAAGGCGCGCTGCGTGAGAGCTATCCACTGTTCGCCAATCTGGACAAAGCCATTGAAAACAGCCTCGGCGACCTGCCGACCACCACGCTGACCTTAAGCGCTGAAACGCTGCCGGATGTCCAGGCAGGCTCCGTCGTGCTTTATCGTAAGTTTGAGGTCGGAGAAGTGATCACCGTTCGTCCTCGTGCGGACGCGTTTGATATCGAACTGCATATCAAGCCGGAGTATCGCAAGCTGCTCACGCCAAACAGCGTGTTCTGGGCTGAAGGCGGCGCGAAAGTGCAGCTCAATGGCAACGGGCTGACCGTACAGGCGTCTCCCCTCTCCCGTGCCCTGCGCGGTGCGATCAGCTTCGATAACCTGAGCGGCGCGGGCGGCAACATGCGTAAAGGTGACAAGCGGATCCTCTTCCCGTCTGAAACCGCGGCGCGCGCCGTCGGGGGACAGATTACCCTGCACACCTTTGATGCCGGTAAACTGGCAGAAGGCATGCCTATCCGCTATCTCGGAATTGATATCGGGCAGGTTCAGAAGCTGACGCTGATCACCGCGCGCAATGAAGTTCAGGCTACCGCCGTGCTTTATCCGGAATATGTACAGACTTTCGCCCGGGCAGGCTCGCGCTTCTCGGTGGTTACGCCGCAAATTTCTGCCGCAGGGGTTGAGCATCTCGACACCATACTTCAGCCGTACATTAACGTTGAACCGGGTCGGGGCAACGCGCGTCGTGAGTTTGAGTTGCAGGAGGCGACCATCACCGATTCCCGTTATCTGGACGGTCTGAGCATTGTGGTTGAAGTACCGGAAGCCGGTTCGCTGGGCATCGGTACGCCGGTCCTGTTCCGCGGTATTGAAGTGGGGACAGTAACAAGCCTGACGCTGGGTAACCTGTCCGATCGCGTGATGGTTGGCCTGCGCATCAGCCAGCGTTATCAGCATCTGGTTCGCAACAACTCAGTGTTCTGGCTCGCTTCAGGCTACTCGCTGGACTTCGGCCTGACCGGTGGCGTGGTCAAAACGGGGACCTTTAACCAGTTCATTCGCGGCGGCATTGCCTTCGCGACGCCGCCTGGCACGCCTCTGGCGCCTAAGGCGCAGGCAGGAAAACACTTCCTGCTGCTGGAAAGTGAACCGAAAGAGTGGCGCGAATGGGGAACGGCACTGCCGCGTTAATCTCGCAGGCTCCGGTGTCAACGCGCCGGAGCCTTTATGTTACACTGCGCGCCTGAATGTTTCCCTGTGGTGTGCCCGTTGCTCATAACTCCGTATTTCTTCCTGAACAATACCTCGCACAGATGCGCGAGGCGCTTCCTGCTCATCTCTCTTTCGACGATTTCGTCGCCGCCTGCCAGCGCCCTTTGCGTCGAAGTATTCGCGTCAATACGCTGAAAATCAGCGTCGGAGCGTTTCTGGATCTCGTCTCCTCCTACGGCTGGCAGCTGACGCCGGTGCCGTGGTGTGAGGAAGGGTTCTGGATCGAGCGGGATGACGAGGAGAGCCTGCCGCTCGGCAGCACCGCCGAGCACCTGAGCGGGCTGTTTTATATTCAGGAAGCCAGCTCCATGCTGCCGGTTGCCGCGCTGTTTGCCGACGGAAACCAGCCTGAGCGGGTGATGGATGTCGCGGCGGCGCCGGGCTCTAAAACCACGCAAATTGCCGCCCGGATGAACAACCGCGGCGCGATCCTCGCCAACGAATTTTCCGCCAGCCGCGTCAAAGTCCTGCACGCCAATATCAGCCGCTGCGGGATCCACAACGTCGCGTTAACACACTTCGACGGTCGCGTGTTTGGCGCTGCCTTGCCGGAAGCTTTTGATGCCATCCTGCTCGACGCGCCCTGCTCCGGCGAAGGCGTAGTGCGTAAAGATCCTGATGCGTTAAAAAACTGGTCCGTTGAAAGCAACCTGGAGATCGCCGCCACGCAGCGTGAACTGATCGACAGTGCGTTTCATGCCCTGCGCCCCGGTGGAACGCTGGTTTACTCCACCTGCACGCTGAACCGCGATGAAAACGAGGACGTCTGCCTGTGGCTCAGGCAACACTATGCGGATGCCGTCGAGTTTCTGCCGCTGGACACCCTCTTCGATTCGGCCAGTCACGCGGCCACCCCTGAAGGCTTCCTGCACGTCTTCCCGCAGATTTACGATTGCGAGGGGTTCTTTGTCGCACGACTGCGTAAAACCCGCGCCGTCGATCCGCTGCCTGTCCCTAAGTTTAAGGTCGGCAACTTCCCGTTCGCGCCGGTCAAAGGCCGTGAGGCGGCACAGGCGCAAGCGGCTGCCAACAAAGTGGGACTGCACTGGGATGAGAGCCTGCGCCTCTGGATGCGTGACAAAGAGCTGTGGCTGTTCCCGGCCAACATCGAACCGCTGATTGGTAAGGTGCGTTTCTCCCGCCTCGGTATTCGCCTGGCGGAGATCCACAACAAAGGCTATCGCTGGCAGCACGAAGCGGTCATTGCGCTGGCAGGAAGTGAGAACTCCTTCGCCCTGACGCATCATGAAGCGGAAGAGTGGTATCGCGGTCGTGACGTTTACCCGGAAGACGGCCCGTCACAGGATGAAGTCATCGTGACGTATCAGGGCTATCCGCTCGGGCTGGCGAAAAAAGTCGGCTCGCGGCTGAAAAACAGCTATCCGCGTGAACTGGTACGCGATGGTCGCCTGTTTACCGGTAACAGCCGCACTGACTGAAAAAACGCATTTTTTTACTGGCGATTTCGCTCTCCTTGTCTAGGATCAAAAATGGATGACTGCACTGGTCATACCAGATTTTGGGCAACAAACCGGAGAGCATTATGACGAAAACCAGCGTACGCATTGGCGCTTTTGAAATCGACGACGCTGAATTGCGTGGCGAAGCACAAGGCGAACGAACGTTAAGTATTCCCTGCAAATCCGATCCGGATTTGTGCATGCAACTGGACGCCTGGGATGCAGATACCAGCGTCCCGGCAATCCTTGATGGGGAACATTCCGTTCTGTACCGTGAACATTACGACAGTAAAACCGATGCCTGGGTCTTGCGTCTTGCATAACCCAAAGAGAACCCGCCCGAAGGCGGGTTATTTATTACTGAAGCTGCGTCAGCGTCAGAAAGCCCCCGAACACCGCTCCCGTATCAATGTAGTGCAGATTGTTGAAATCGTAGCGCTTGTCCACAGGCGTATGTCCGAACCAGAAGTGATCCGCACCGCTAATGCCCTGCCCTCTACCCACCATAAAGCCCATTAACCGGTCGCGATCCCACAGCACCCGCTGGGCATCTACCGGCTTATGCCAGGCATATTCGGCGGCGGGATAATCCGCATGAGCAATCACGTTCAGACCGTTTTTGCAGGTTATTTCAATAATGTGCGGTAAGTCCCGACACGCGTCGAGTAAATCCTTCGCCTGCTTTTGTTGAGCGACCGTAAGCCCGGTAAACCAGTTACCGCCATTTATCTTCCAGAGACTAAAATCATTATTTTCAAGCGCATCTAACGCCATTTGCTCGTGATTACCGCGTACCGCATAAAACCACTTTTCCTGCATCAACTGTAAACATTTCACGCTGTCGGGACCGCGGTCGATAATATCCCCCACCGAGATAAGCAGATCCGCATCAGGATTAAAATGCCGTCGTTTAAGCTCATCCATAAGCCACTGATAGCAACCATGAATATCGCTGACAACCCAGACATGACGCCAGTGTTCTCCCTCTATTTTCTGATACATAACGCCTCCTGTAAGAAGTATAGCTGCCACAGAAAATGTCATGCGCTGGCGTTGGATATCGCGAATCCAAACAAACCATAAACCAGCCGGAAATAAAGATCGCTGCGCTATTAATCCCTTATTCCCTGGCCTTTAAAATAGTGCGGAATAAAAAGAGGGATTTTCACGTGTCAAACATACACCTGCAAAACGATGTTTTTTATCCGCATCGTACAAATATTATTTCTGAACTGGTGAGAGGGAAACGCGTTCCCGGCCCAATCTGGCACAAACGTGATTACCGGTTAAAGTTCCTTCTGCGCTCGCTTTTATTCTGGTCCTCCACCCATCGCATGCTGGAGGCGCTATCCGGGCGCGATGATTTCGACAGGCTGATCACCTCTCAAATTACCTTGCCGAGCAAAACTCACCGCCAGTATCTGATGCGTGGCCTGAACTCAAACGACCGGGCCGATGCTATCGTCAGCCACTATCAGTGGATTGATAGTCTGAAAAATACCGCCCTCGCCCACGCGCTGACCAATCCGCAAGAGGTGCCGGTTGTCCGGTTCGAGGCAAAAAACGGCGAAATCTATACCGTCCACGCCTCGTCCGCAGGTAAGGCTGAACGTGAAGGCGAAAGCACGCTTTGGCTGCATGACAATGACAACACGCTGCTTGCCAGCCTGACGTTCTGTGTCGCACGCAGTAACGGCCGTATGGTGCTGGTGATCGGCGGCCTCCAGGGTCCCCGTCGTCATGTTTCACGGGAGGTGATTAAGCAGGCTACCCGTGCCTGCCATGGGCTTTTACCGAAACGCGTGCTGATGGAGGTGATCTTCCAGCTTGCCTCACGCTCGAACATCAGCGCGATTTTTGCCGTCAGCGATGAAGGCCATGTTTTCCGCGCCCTGCGCTACCGTCTGAGCAAAGGGCGTCATTTTCACGCCAGCTACGACGAGTTCTGGGAAGGCCTGAACGGAAAGAAACTCTCCCCCTTCTGCTGGCAGTTGCCGCTCCAGATGGAGCGTAAAGCACTGGAGGAGATTGCCAGCAAAAACGCGCCGAATACCGTCGCCGCTTTGCGTTACTTGATGATATTGCGGCTTCCGTACATGCGCGCATTGATCCCGCAGTCGTCTCAGGCAAAATACAAACAAAAATTTAACAAAACAGCCAAAAAGGACTGGACTTACGCCTGCCGGGTTGTGGTATGTTTGAATAAGGCGCACAGGAAGTGAACCTTCTGCTGAGACGAAAACCGGATTTTATCGTTTATTTTCATGCAGATAAAAAGAGACCGAATACGATTCCTGTATTCGGTCCAGGGAAATGGCTCTTGGGAGAGAGCCGTGCGCTAAAAGTTGGCATTAATGCAGGCTCAATCGCCTTGCCCTTTAAGAATAGATGACGACGTCAGGTTTTCCAGTCCACAGTAAAAGTGGTCTGAAAAAAAGCGTCAGAACATCACTAAATGTGAAAAACCGCAGAGCTTTTACAAGCACCTGCGGTTTTTTTTTTACTGGAAACCTGACGGCTAGCAGAGCTTTTTAGCGCGCTCAATAAACGGTGCCAGACTCTTCTTCTGCCCGGGGTTTGCCGGGTCATCCACCTGGATCACGCTGACAGGCTGTCCGTTACTTTTCCCGCTGGCAACCTGCTGCTCCGCTACGTCATTTAACGGATACTGCACGAGCGTACTGGGATTGATGACATACAGCGCGTTACCGGGACGGCAGGTGAGCATGACCTCTTCACGATTAAATGCCCAGTTGTCCTTACCCACTTCAAACCGGCTGACGGTGATGACCTGCGGCGCGGCCAGCGCACTGCTGGCACAGGTGAGAAGTAAAAGAGAAAGCAGTGTCTTTTTCATAAGTTATTAAACCTTGTCAGAAGGGTTCCCAGGTCGCGAACAGGCTGACGGCCGCCAGTACCAGCGCGCCCAGCACCACTTCTGCCTGTGTCATCCTGATAAAAATCTGTTGTTCCCGCCCGGCATCAGGGCGAAAGCGTGGCACAAGAAAATACCGATTCGCCAGCGCAATTGCCACCATCATGATGACCAGCGCACATTTAAACAACAACAGCCGTACATAAGGCGCTTCCCACGGCACGTCTATGCCCACAATAAAGAGCGTATTGATTATCCCGGTCAGCAGCACGCCCGCCACGGCATAATGCCCCACGCGGGAGAAGCGCATCATGGTAAAGATAGCGGCTGGCTGCCAGCGGCCTTTCGCCAGCCGCATACAGAACAGCAGCGGCAGTAAACCGCCCACCCAGGTGGCGGCGCAGAGCAGGTGAAGCGCATGGTTCAGACGATGCAACGCACCCGGCGCGCCACCGTTCATCGCGGCATGTCCCACGCCCGCCAGCAGCACCAGTTGCCCCATCGCGAGCAGTAATAGCCGTGAGCCCTTTTGCGGGGTAAGCCATGCAGCGCCCGCGGTCACAGCGGCCAGCACCATTTGCCACAGCCAGACGCCACCAAACTGCGTGCCCAGCACGCTGCGCCAGACCGCCGGGCGAATGACATCACCCCAGCCATTGCCCATTAACCCACTTTGCAGGCCGAACATCAGCAGAGCAGCCATCAGGCTGATTAAGGCCGCGATATTCTGCTGGCGCTGGAAACGCTGCGTCATGAGGCGCTGCAACGAAGACGGTGCAAACCAGACACTGTATAGCGCGTTGCCGAACAGTAGTATCAGCGCAACAAAATGGATAAAGCGAAACGCTACGTAGCTCAGGGCCAGCATACTATTTCACGCTAAAGTGATAGCTGCCCTTGGTTTTGTGGCCGTCCACGGAGACCACATGCCAGTCCACCGTATAGGTGCCGGTCGTCAACGGTTTCTCAAGAGGAACAATCAGCTTTGCGTTATCCTTCTCGTCACGCTTCACCGCGCCGGTCTGGATTTTGTGCTGCTGCGCGTCCGTCACCACGACGCCGCTGAAGGCAGGTTCAATGCCTTCCGAGAAATTCAGGGTAATGACATCGGGTGCCGTCGCGACGGTATTTTCCTGCGGGGATTGTTGCTTAAGGTGCGCATGGGCCAGAGCTGATGGCGCGATTGCCGAAGAGAGCAGAAACACCAGCGCACACGCGACGCGGGAAGGGGTAAAGTGCATCACAATCATTCCTTTTCGTTATGCCTGAATGCTAAAGAATAACTCTGTATAATTAACGAGTCGAGGAACATCCTTTGCTCCCTTGTCATCGTTGAACAATCGCGGTAACGTTGCCGCCGCAGAAAAAGGAGAAGGAAATGAACGTTAACCTGGCCGCCCTTCCTCAGGACGAGATGGACAAAGTGAATGTCGATCTCGCCGCCGCGGGGGTCGCATTCAAAGAGCGTTACAACATGCCCGTCGTGGCTGAAGTGGTAGAGCGTGAACAACCCGCGCATCTGCGCGACTGGTTCCGCGAACGTCTTATTGCGCATCGCCTCGCCTCCGTTAATCTCTCGCGCCTGCCGTACGAACCTAAAGTTAAATAAGCTTAACGTCCCGTTACACTTCCTTACGCGTTATGTGGCAGGATAAGAAAACCCTGATAAATTTAGGTGTAATCTTAAAATCCCAGCGACTTAGTGTATAAGGAAGTCACGATGTCACGATTGACTATTGCCGCGGCTCAGTATGCTCCGCGGCACAACTGTGTTGATGAGCACGTAAAACATCACCTGCACTTTATTGCCGAGGCTGCCTCGCATGGGTGCGATTTAGTCGTCTTTCCGGAGCTTTCGCTTACCGGCCCTGGCGGAACAACCTTACCCCCACCCCCCGACGATTTGCAGCTTGCCCCCCTCCTTCACGCGGCGCAGTCACGTTTCATCACGGTGATTGCCGGTATTACTCTCCAGCAACAGAAAGGACTCGCGCTTTTCACCCCTAACCTGTCGACCATCCGGCGCTATCCGCAGGGTAACGGTGCGGGTGTTAATCCTGGCAATAAACGGTTAACCATCGTTGATAATCAGGCTGACGCCCCGGAACTAGACCCAGAGGCAACGCTGTTCACCAGCAGCCTGGCGGTGGGTGAGCAACGCTGGCGGCAATCCATCAGTTCGTTACAACGCTTCGCGCATAAGTACGCCATCGCGGTATTAATGGCGAACGCGCGCAGCGGTAGCGCCTTATGGGATGAAAAAGGTCAGCTGATCGTGCGTGCCGATAAGGGAGAGTTGCTGTTAACCGGTTCTTTGGGCCGACAGGGTTGGCAAGGGGATATCATTCCATTAGGCTAGGCATTTTAGGATCAGGAGCGATCAATGCTGCGCGTTATCGATACCGAAACCTGCGATTTGCAGGGTGGAATTGTGGAAGTCGCCTCTGTCGACGTGGTTGACGGAAAGATAGTCAATCCAATGAGCCACCTGGTGCGCCCGGACCGTCCCATCAGTGCGCAGGCGATGGCAATTCATCGCATTACGGAATCGATGGTGGCGGATAAGCCGTGGATTGAAGAGATCATCCCTCTTTACCACGGTAGCCAGTGGTATGTCGCCCATAACGCCAGCTTTGACCGCCGCGTGCTGCCGGAGATGCCCGGTGAATGGATTTGCACCATGACGCTGGCGCGCCGTCTGTGGCCGGGGATCAAATACAGCAATATGGCGCTGTATAAGTCGCGCAAACTAAGCGTGCGGACGCCGGAAGGGCTGCATCATCACCGCGCCCTCTATGACTGCTACATCACCGCAGCGCTCCTGATTGATATCATGAATACTTCCGGCTGGACGCCGGACGATATGGCGACCATTACCGGCCGCCCCGCCCTACTGACCACCTTCACGTTCGGTAAATATCGTGGAAAACCGGTATCGGAAGTGGCGGACAACGATCCGGGCTATCTGCGCTGGCTGTACAACAACCTCGACAGAATGAGCCCGGAACTGCGCCTGACGCTGAAGCATTATTTAGGCGAAGCCTGAGTTCCCGCGCGGCCTGGCAGCGTATCCTGCGCCAGGCCAATCAAAAAGGCGTACTCCAGCGCCACCCCTTCATAGGATTTAAATCGCCCTGATTTCCCTCCGTGCCCCGAGTCCATATCGGTACACAGCAGCAGCAGATTATCGTCAGTTTTTAGCTCACGCAGCTTCGCCACCCATTTCGCGGGCTCCCAGTACTGCACCTGGGAATCGTGCAGGCCGGTGGTCACCAGCATATGCGGATAGGCTTTCGCCTTGACGTTATCGTACGGGCTGTACTCTTTCATGTAGCTGTAATAGGTTTCATCCTGCGGGTTCCCCCACTCCTCAAACTCCCCGGTGGTCAGCGGAATGGTTTCGTCCAGCATGGTCGTCACCACGTCCACAAACGGCACCTGAGCGATAACGCCTTTAAACAGTTCAGGCCGCTGGTTTACCACGGCTCCCATTAACATGCCTCCGGCGCTGCCCCCCATGCCAAAGCAGAGTTGCGGATCGCCATAACCCTGCGCGATCAGCGCATCGCAGACATCAAGGTAGTCATTGAAGGTATTTTTCTTTTTGAGAAATTTTCCGTCTTCATACCAGTGCTGACCCAGCTCGCCGCCGCCGCGAATATGGGCAATCGCATAAACAAAACCGCGGTCGAGCAGGCTCAGCCTGCTGCTGCTGAAATCGGCGTCCATGCTGGATCCGTAGGAGCCGTAACCGTAGACGAGGATGGGGTTTTTACCTTTGTTGAAGTGATCCTTGTGGTAGACGAGAGACACGGGGACTTCAACGCCGTCGCGCGCGGTCACCCACAGGTGTTCACTGCGATAATTTTCCGACTCAAATCCCCGGACCTCCGCCTGTTTAATCACCTGACGCTGCCCGGTGTCCATATCCAGCTCAAACAACGTGTCCGGGGTAGTCATTGACGAATAGCCGTACCGCAGGCGGGACGATTCCGGTTCCGGGTTAAAGCCGATCCACGTCACGTAAGCCGGGTCATCGAACGCAATGCCCACCACTTCGCGGGTTTTGCGGTTGATTTGGCGGATACTGGTCAGTCCGCGCTGACGCTCTTCCACCACCAGCCAGTCGGTAAACAGGGTGAACCCCTCCAGCATCACCTGATCGCGCGCAGGAATTAACACTTCCCACTTCCGTTCATCGCGCACTTTGGTTTTATAAAGGCCAAAGTTTTTGCCCTCGCGGTTCGAACGCAGGTAAAAGCTGTGCTGGAAGTGATCCAGACTGTACTCATGATCTTTACGGCGCGGCAGGAAGCACAGCGGCTGGGCATCCGGCAGTTCGGCATCCAGCAGCAGCACCTCAGAGGTGGTGGCGCTGGCAAGGAAGATAATCACGTAGTGGCGAGACGAGGTTTTATGCAGGCTGACGTAGAACGTCTCGTCTTTTTCTTCATACACAAGCTCATCGTCGGCGGAATCGGTCCCCACCGTATGACGCCAGACCTGATAAGGCAGCAGCGTTGAGGCATGCTTTTTAACGTAGTAGACCGTTTCTGAATCGTTACCCCAGACGAAATCGGGGGAGACATTATCCAGCATTTCGGGATACCAGTTTCCCGTTTCAAGATTGCGGAAACGCAAACCGTACTGGCGGCGGGAGAGGTAATCCTCAGCCAGCGCCATAATGGCGTTATCGGGGGAAATGGACATGCCGCCCAGCGTATAAAACTCACTGTGGGCAGCACGTTTGTTAGCATCCAGCAGGATCTCCCATTCGTCCCACTCGGCGCTCAGCACAGACTGGCGCTGGTAGATGGGATATTCGTTTCCCGGCTCATAAATATGGCGATAGCGATAACCGTTTTTGCACCACGGGGCAGAGACATCACGCTGGGGGATACGCTGCACCATTTCGTTCAGGAGCTGATCCTGAAGCGCCTGCTGGCTGGCCATGACCTGGCGGCCATAGTCGTTTTCCTCGTGCAGATAGTCGAGCACCTCTGGCCGGGAACGAGAATCGTCCCGCAGCCAGTAGTAGTTATCGATACGCGTATCGCCATGCGTGGTGATCGCATAAGGAGTACGTCGGGCTTTTGGAGGCATGGCATTCTTACTTTTTCGTTTTACATCCTATAAGGTTGGCAAAACACGCGTATGATGCAAGCGAAACATGGCCTTCTAGCCCGCGAGGGTCTGCTTCTGCTGCTGAATATCCTGCTCAATTCCCTCACGAACGTCCTGTGGGATCTTCAGCGCATCACCCAGGGCGTTCAGGTAGCTGCGCTCCATAAAGTGATCGATATCGATGGCGGCACAGCTCAGAAAATAGAGTTCCAGCGCCTCTTCTTCGTTTTTCACACTTTGCGCCAGCCGCTGCGGATCGAGGGGTTGTTCGATGGCCTGCGCCACCAGCGCCCTGCCCTGCTCCTCAATGCCCGCTTCCCGCATCTGCTGTTCAATCGCGGCACGTTCACTGGCATCAATATGCCCGTCGCTCTTGGCTGCAAAGACCAGGGCGAGGATCAGACGCTCGGTGCGTAAATCTAACGGCGAAACCTGCTTCCCGTACTGCGGTTCATCCTGATGCGCGTTGCGCACCTTGTCTTTGTATTTGTTCCATAAGACGGAGCCTGCAATAGCCCCTCCGCCCGCCAGCAGCGCGCCGGTACCGTATTTGGTAAGCAGTTTCCGCGATGATTTATTAGCAACCAGCAAACCGGCCAGCCCGCCGAGCGCACCCGGCACAAGCAGCTTGCTCAGACCCTGCTCGCCGGACGACGAGCCTTTTTGTCCCAACAGGGATTGCAGTTGATTCATCCAGCCTGACATATTTTTCCTCACGTAACAGTGCGTAACCTTCACAGCCTAAGCGAGCGGGTGTCAGGAAATGTCTGTCAGTGCTAAAGAAGCGCAAATTTCTCCCCTGTCCGGGTTATCCCTATACAAGACAGACGCAAACGTTTTCGTTTATACTGCCCGCATCTTTTTCAGGGGGATTTTTATGACTCGTTTAGGAACCGCTCTGCGTCCTGCCGCGACGCGCGTCATGCTGTTGGGATCGGGTGAACTGGGTAAAGAAGTGGCCATTGAATGCCAGCGTTTGGGTGTGGAAGTGATTGCGGTGGACCGTTACGCGAATGCGCCCGCCATGCACGTCGCGCATCGCTCGCACGTCATCGATATGCTTGACGGTAATGCCCTGCGGGCGTTAATTGCCGACGAAAAACCGGATTTCGTGGTACCTGAAATTGAGGCCATTGCCACTGAGATGTTGGTTGCCCTTGAACAGGAAGGCCAGCGCGTGGTGCCCTGTGCCACAGCGGCAAAACTGACCATGAACCGGGAAGGCATTCGTCGCCTGGCGGCAGAAGAATTACAGCTCCCGACCTCCAGCTACCGTTTTGCCGGGTATAAAGCTGCGGTTCTCCAGGCCGTAGAGGAGATTGGCTACCAGTGCATCATTAAGCCGGTAATGAGCTCCTCTGGCAAAGGGCAGAGCTTTATCCGCGACAGCAGCACGCTGGACAAGGCCTGGGACTATGCCCAGCAGGGCGGCCGTGCCGGTGCCGGGCGCGTCATCGTAGAAGGCGTGGTGAAGTTTGATTTTGAAATTACCCTGCTCACCGTCAGCGCCGTGGACGGTGTTTATTTCTGCGACCCGATTGGTCATCGCCAGGAAGACGGCGATTATCGCGAATCCTGGCAGCCGCAGCGAATGAGCGCGCTGGCGCTGGCACGCGCGCAGGAGATCGCCCGCAAAACGGTGCTGGCGCTGGGCGGCTACGGCCTGTTCGGCGTGGAGTTATTTGTTTGCGGCGACGAGGTGATCTTCAGTGAAGTCTCCCCTCGCCCGCACGATACCGGGATGGTCACCCTGATTTCGCAGGATCTCTCTGAGTTCGCGCTGCACGTACGTGCTTTCCTCGGCCTGCCGGTTGGCGGCATCCGTCAGTACGGCCCGGCAGCCTCGGCGGTGATCCTGCCGCAACTGACCAGCCAGAATGTCACCTTTGATAACGTCGAAGGTGCGGTAGGCGCAGGCTTGCAGGTTCGGCTGTTCGGCAAACCGGAGATCGACGGAGCCCGTCGTCTGGGCGTGGCATTAGCGACCGGGGAAAACGTGGACGAAGCCGTCGCGAGAGCGAAAAAAGCGGCCACTGCGGTGAAAGTGGCAGGGTAAATAACTAAAGGCTGGTCAAGTAAGCGACCAGCCACATAGCTGGGCCACAGCGCCGCTACATACGCGCAAACCCTGGCCGCATTTGATGCAGGC
>OKPY01000033.1_pt1 | contig 16241 bp, 10 predicted proteins | sample 1611751 | NCBI WGS metagenome assembly OKPY01 (sample SAMN04436767, study PRJEB24849) | human gut metagenome | biome: human gut; feature: NICU; material: stool | host: Homo sapiens | place: USA: Saint Louis, MO | collected 2011-05-05 | reverse complement strand
AGTTGGGGGCTAAAAGTATTACTCTCACTATTACCTGTGACAGCGATACCAGCGTTGGGGTGACTTCTACGGATAACCGCCATGATACTCGTGTGGGCCTGGGGAGCGCCGCTTATATTGAAAATGGTTTTTTCGATAATGTAAATGCTATCGCTTCAGGATACGCCTATGGCTTGGGTAATTCGAGTGCGGGTGTGAATATTGGCTCCTATGTCATTGCAGCAGATCCCGTTAATACAACAACAGATGGTGTTGTCGCTGATCTCATTGCAGCCACAGGTACCGATACATCAAATTATACCTGGGTAAAATCCAGTACGGGTGCTTTTGCACCAGTTAACAGTGGCACAGGCCAGACACGTGTCTTTACGGCTGCTGCATCGGGAACCACCACACCAAAAGCTTTTAAAGTTATGAATATGCCGTTACGCATTACGACTGCGCTTCAGGACAACACTGTATTGGGTACAGGCGATACTATCACGCTTGACGGTAATGCCACGCTGAGCCTTGTTTATCTTTGATATTCGTTATTGCTAAATGCTGTAGAAAATAAATCGGGAAATGAAAATAATGGAATTTAAAAAAGTACTCTCGGCAGCAACCGTCGCCGTAGCCTTCGGTTTATCCGCTTTTGCTGCTCAGGCCGCTAACGATGTTACGCTGAAAGTTGTCGGTACGATTAACCCGGCTGCATGTACGCCGACCCTGCCTGATGGCGGCGTTGTAGATTATGGAACGGTACTGAACCAAAATATTGCACCGACCGGTGCGACAAACAAGCTGGTACAATTGGGGCAGAAAAGCATCACGCTAAATATCAGTTGCGAAAGCAACATGAGCGTTGCTTTTACCTCCACCGATAACCGCCTGGACAGTCGCGTTAACCTGTCTTCAACCGCGTTTATCGCAGGTAGCGGTACGGATAAATCAGACTTCAGCAACACCGCTGGTGCCTTTGGTCTGGGTAAAACCACCGCTGGCGTGAGCATTGGTGCTTACACCGTTGCCATCAATACTGAAGCGGTCACAGCGGATGGCGCGAATGTTGACACCCTGGTAACAGGGAGCATCACTGAAGGCCAGCGTTCCTGGGAGAAAGTTGCGCCAGGCCTGGGTTACCTCTGCTCGCTTAATGGCTGCACGGGCTACCAAAAAGCGAATACCGTAGCAACAGCCGGTACCACGCAGCCAAAAGCCTTCAAACAGCTTAGCGTGCCGTTGCTGGTTACCTCTGCAGTGCAGGATAACTCGGTATTAGGTACGACTGACGTAATTACGCTGGACGGTAACGCAACCATTAGTCTGGTATATCTCTAATAATTTAACGCTTAATTAACGTGGCAATGGTTAGTGTATTTAAAAACCATTGTCACGCTTTTTTTTGCATTAAAATAGCTCTCTCTGCCGCAAGAATAATAAAAATAATGCCGGTATGATTTTTATTTATTTATGTGAGTGGAAAGTCATGAAGAAAATTCTATATCTTGCGTTGTTGGCTGTAGCGACAAAGTGTTGTGCCACCGGTATGGTTCCAGAAACATCGGTTTTATTAGTCGATGCACAAAAAGGCGAAGCCAGTATGAATGTTAAAAATACGGATTCGCAGCCTGCATTGCTTTATACAAACATTGTAGATTTACCTGATAGCGATAAATCTATTCGTTTAATCGTTTCTCAACCTGTAGTCCGTGTCGACGCCGGGGAAACACAGCGAATGCGTTTTCTGCTGCAAACCAGCAAACCCATGAAGTATGAAGAACTTAAACGCGTCACGTTCGAAGGCATTCCTCCAAAGGAGAAAGGAGAAGATAAAGTTGCGTTGACTATCCGCCAGGATCTTCCTGTTGTAATTCATCCTGCGGGTCTACCTGAGGAGACGCAGCCATGGAAATTTTTGACATGGAACAAAAAGGGTGATGGCCTGGTTATCAACAATCCCAGCGATTACGTTGTTCGTATAACGGCATCCTTTAAAACATTACCCTCAGGAAAAGCGGGTGTGCTGGATAAGACCTACATCCTTCCTCACACCTCGATAAAAACAACATTACCAAATTTCTCTGATAAAAAAGTTGCATTCTATCAGGCGAGTCGATACGGCTATAAAGGGGATCGCTTTACTACAGATTTGAAGTAAGCCTCTATAAGGACAGCAAAGGATATGCAGCAAAAAACGTTACTCGCCTGTCTCATTGGCCTGGTCTGTTCTGGCCAGGCGATGGCTCAGCAGATGGAGACTGCTGCCATTTATTTTGATCAGGAAACGCTTCGTTCACTGGGGATAAACCCGGACGTATCAAATTATTTCTCTCGCAAGACGAAGTATTTACCGGGTAGCGTTTCCGTCGCCCTGAAGGTGAATGGTGATAATAAAGGCAACGTTATTGCTCGTTTCGACAACAACGGCGATCTCTGTTTCGACAAACCTTTTATGGAGCAGGCAGGATTAAAAGTTCCCTCTGACTATGAGTCCGGCTGCTACGATTATACCGGTCATATCCCGAGCGCTATTGTGGAGGCTTCGCCTGCGCAAGAATCTCTAAGTCTGGTTGTACCGGCGGATCGGATAGCAAACAGCGAATCGGATATCGGAGCTTATACTTCCGGTGGCACTGCTGCGCTGTTGAATTATTCTCTTCTCTCCTCGCGCAATGAGTTTGGTGACGGGCACTCTGACTATTCACAGGCCATGCTGGACGGTGGGGTCAATTTCGACGACTGGATCTTACGTACTCAGCAACTGCTGAGCCGGAGCGACGGAGAATTCGAGAGTAATAACTCGTCGACCTATTTGCAGCATACTTTTGTCCCCCTGAAAAGTACCCTGAGGGCGGGCGAGGTCAATATCAATAACTCCCTTCTTCAGGGAACGGGAATCTATGGTATCGAGCTTTCACCGGAGAGCGCCTTACAACAGGGCGGTAGCGGAGTGAGCGTGTCCGGTATCGCCAATACGCCTCAGGCCCGTATTGAAGTGCGTCAGCAAAATGTTCTGGTGTACAGCACACTGGTGCCGGTCGGGCCGTTTAATCTCACCGATGTGCCGGTACGTAACGGCGTTAGCGATCTGAACGTGACGGTAGTGGAAACCGATGGCAGCCAGCACAGCTATGTGGTGCCCGCAGCGCTGTATAACCAGAGCGCAGGGGCGCCTTCAGGATATCACTTCGCGCTGGGACGAGTGAGCGATAGCTATAGTGAAACGCCATGGGTAGCCAGCCTTTCTGGAGGCTGGAAACTAAGCGAACGGGTAAATGTCAACGCAGGCTCAATCGTAGGCGAAGATTACCAGGCTGTCGCCACCAGCCTTGATACAGTGCCGCTACCAGCCTGGCTTGTTTCACTCCAGGCGAACCAGTCCAACGATTCGAAAGATTCACTGAAAGGGCAGAGGTACACGCTATCGGCAACATGGAGTTCTGACCCCGCATTTGGCATGGGGGCTAACGCCTCTGTTACGCATAAATCGCAAGACTATCGCGAACTTTTTGAAGCACTGGATGATGATTTCGACAGCGGTAATAAAAATGAGTATTCCGCCGGGCTGACCTGGAGTGTGCCCTACTTAGGCACGCTTAGCACCAGCTACTACCAAACGCAGGGTTATGATAAGTCAGATGATTCCCGCTTCATCTCTGCGGGTTGGAACAAGTCATTCAAGTACGCCACGATTTCCATGAACTGGCAACATCAGTTGAGTGCAGATGAGGAGAATGAGGATGATGGCGATCTGTTCTACGTCAACCTCAGTATTCCTTTTGGTGCCAGCAATAGCGTTAGCCTGTACAGCCGTCATGATGACCATAAAACGCGGTATGGCGCCTCTGCGCTTGGCGTTGTAAGTGATACCACATCCTGGTCGCTGGGAGCTGAACACGATCAGGCCACGAATCGCGATAATGTAAACGGTGGGATAAGCAGCAACCTTCACTATACGCAGCTTGGCCTGAGCGCCAGTTCGGATAACGAGAATAGCCGCAGCTATTCAGGATCGCTACAGGGGGGCATCGCGGTTCATGGACAAGGCGTTACGTTCTCTCCATGGGCGATCCGCGACACGTTCGCGATCGCTGCTCTGGATAAACCCGTCTCCGGTGTGAGGATTGACACGCCCCAGGGGCCGGTATGGACCGACTTCCGTGGTCAGGCAGTGGTACCGTCAGTGGGAGCCTGGCGCCCAGCGCGGGTAGAAGTGGATACGGAAACATTGCCGAAAAATATGGATATCGGGAATGGAACCCGTGTCGTCACGCTTGGCAAAGGAGCGGTAGGGCATCTTGATTTTACTGCGTTAACCCAGCGACGTGCACTGGTGAACGTTATCCTGGCAAACGGTAAAAAGCTGCCGAAAGGGATCGCCCTTGAGGATTCGCACGGAAATTATCTTACGACCTCAGTGGATGATGGCGTGGTCTTTTTTAACGATGTTGAACCTGCTCAACAGGTGGTGGCAAAACTGGATAACGGCACCTGTGCATTTGGTCTGAAGCTTCCGAAAGAGGCAAATACCGATACATTCTATGAAACTGTCAATGAGGTGTGTAAATGAAGGCGCTTTTTTTAGCCGTGTGCGCAATGGCGTTTTCTCTGCATGCTATGGCTGACTGCCAGTTAGTATCAAGCCAGCAAAAACTCAGCTATGGCCGTATGAGTGCCGCAGAGCGCCAGGCGGAAGGGAACACGTTGATTGAGATGCCGGAGAAACAGATTGTCCTGAACGTGATATGCGATGAACCGTCGCGTATTCGTCTCTTTCTGGGCAGTAACGTACCGAAAGGGCATGAATTTGGTTTTGGTGATAACGGCGTCATGCGCGTTACTGCCGCGCAGGCAACGGTGGACGATCGTACAGTCAATCTGGCGGCTATCCATGCCGGCGACCCGTGGGTTACCAATGGCGGCGTGAGAGAGATCGCGCCAGCGCTTAACGAAGGGATTGCGTTTATCAACGGTCAGGAGCTGCGGGGAAAAACGGCGTCTGTCACGCTTACCATCAAACCGCGCTTCAAAAGTAACCATATTACGGACAGAGAAGTGTGGCGCGGAAATTTACGCGTAAGGATGGATGTACAATGAAAAAGCGTATAGCGCTATTACTCTGCGGAATGTCTGCCGCTTCAGCGGTATGGGCAACTGATACGGTCAATATTGATGTGGATGTCACCGTTGACGCTGCCGCCTGTACACCGGCGTTGAGCAATGGCGGTGTGGCAGATTTCGGCACGCGCTATGCGGGGTCGCTCTCCTCCAGCGCATTCACACAGCTTGGTACTCGCGATCTTACACTATCGGTGACGTGTGAATCTTCTACGGGAGTTGCGATTACCGCGCGTGATACCCGCGCCAGTTCCGTGGTCGTTGGCAAAGATAAATCCGGGCAAGAAGGGGTAAAATTCCAGATAAATAACGGTGCCTATGTGCGTGATACGACCCGCCTGTTTGGTTTAGGATTGACCAGCGAGCAGAAGCCGATTGGCAGTTATGGGGTGCAAATTAACGCGGCAGGCGTGACGGCAGCCGACGAAAGTGCCGCTGTTCAGGTGGAGATCGCCGGGGCCGCGACCAAAAATGGTCCATGGACGCGCACGACGCTATTGCCCTTGCCGACCCAGCAGGACTTTTTCTATACGTTTGTGCAAAAAGGCACGGATATTCCGCAGCCGATCTCATCGGCGGTTGTTCCGCTACAGGTGAGTGCCGCTGTCGCCAACGGGCTTGGCAGCGGGCAAGAGATCAAGTTGGACGGCGAGGCGGTGATTACGCTGGTCTATTTATAATCTCTCTTCTGCAAAAGAATATCGAAAATAGACACGCCAGTTCACCGCTGGCGCCGCGCTTACCAGGTCTGCAAAGAGGCTGCGGTTTGTAGACCTGATAAAGCGTAAACAGGCTGATACGTCTCCGGATGAGATTTCCTGAAACGATAATTACCGTTTAAAGGTCACCGCTTCCGGCTGCGTCAGATGCAGCGTTGTCTGGCTGGGTACCGTCTCGGCGATAACCCGCCCGTGACGAACCGAATAACGCGCTGGCGTCTGGCGACGAACCGCATCAAAGCCATTTTCGGCCGGTAAAACAACCAGGTTCGCAGAATTACCCACCTTCACGCCGTAGTCCTGCAGGTTGAGCGTTTTCGCGCTGTGGGTGGTGATCAGATTCAGCCCGTCGTTAATCTGCCCGTACCCCATCAGCTGGCAGACGTGTAAACCCATATGCAGCACCTGCAACATATTGGCGGTGCCCAGGGGATACCACGGATCGAAAACGTCATCATGCCCAAAGCAGACGTTGATCCCCGCCTCCAGCATCTCTTTCACGCGCGTTACGCCGCGGCGCTTAGGATAGGTGTCGAAACGGCCCTGAAGGTGGATGTTCACCAGCGGATTGGCGACGAAGTTGATGCCCGACATTTTCAGCAAACGAAACAGGCGGGACGCGTAGGCGCCATTATAGGAGTGCATCGCTGTGGTATGGCTGGCGGTAACGCGCGAGCCGATCCCATCACGGTGCGCCAGCGCGGCGACGGTTTCCACGAAGCGCGACTGTTCATCATCGATTTCGTCGCAGTGTACGTCGATCAGCCTGTCGTACTTCTGCGCCAGTGCGAAGGTTTTGTGCAACGACTCCACACCATACTCGCGGGTAAATTCAAAGTGCGGAATTGCGCCAATGACGTCCGCCCCCATACGCACCGCCTCTTCCAGCAACGCTTCACCGTTGGGATAAGAAAGAATGCCCTCCTGGGGGAACGCCACGATTTGCAGATCGACCCACGGGGCGACCTCCTGCTTCACTTCCAGCATCGCTTTCAGCGCCGTCAGCGTGGGATCGGAGACGTCAACGTGAGTACGCACATGCTGAATGCCGTTGGCCATCTGCCATTTCAGCGTCTGCATTGCGCGGGTCTTAACATCTTCGTGGGTGAGCAGCGCCTTACGTTCAGCCCAGCGCTCAATCCCCTCGAATAAGGTACCAGACTGGTTCCAGCTCGGTTCACCAGCCGTTTGAGTGGTATCCAGATGGATATGCGGCTCAACGAAAGGGGGAATGATCAGCCCGCCTTCAGCATCAAGCACCTGGCCCACAGGTGACGATGCCGCGTCCTGCGGTTCAATACGGCTAAAGCGCCCGTTTTCAATTGCGATCTGCCATAACCCCTCTTGCCCCTGTAAACGGGCCTGACGAATGGTGAGGGTATTATTCTGCATGGGGAGCCTCCGGGGCGGTAGCAAAGGTACGTCTGACTAAGGGGGTTAACAGAAGGTAGCTGAATACGCCGCCGAGGACCGCATTCACCGGCACTATACCGGGAATAATATTCCCGGCAGCCACGCCGAGCGCGACCGAAAGAATGGCTACCCAGTTGACCGGCACAAAGGTAGCGCTATGGAAGCTGGCGTAGCGGCGGCGGTTGATCAGATAGTCGGCGATAATCACCCCACCGACGGGAGGGATCGCCGCCGACAGAAAGGTGAGCCAGCCGACAAAGTTATTGTACAGCCACAGCGCGCAGAGCGTGCCGATAATACCGTTAACCACCGACAGCGTGCGGCTGGAAAGGCCGGTCACGTTGGCAAAGCCCAGACCCGACGCATAGAGCGCGTTGTCGTTGGTTGTCCAGATGTTCAGACCGAGAACGATAATGGCGGGCAGCAGTAGCCCCTGAGCGATCATCACGTCCGAGATATCCGCCTGTCCAACTGCCGCGGCGCCTGCCGCACCGAAGATAAACATCAGCGAGTTGCCAAGGAAAAACGCCACCATTGCCACCACCACGGCGCCTTTCGCGTTACGCCCAAAGCGGACGAAGTCGGCGGTCAGCGTTCCGGCGCTGATGAAGGAGCCGACGACCAGCGCCAGCGCGCCTGAAAAACTGAGCGGGGTCTGTGGCACGATCGCTTTTAAATGATCCAGCCCGCCCACGCCGTCCACCGCCAGCCAGACGGAGTAGCTGCCGAGGATAACTATCGCGGGAACGGCGATGATCGACAGAATCGTCAGCGCTGAGATACCAAAGAAGATGGTCATGGTCATCAACAGACCGGATACCGCGATCAGGATATTGACGTCGATGCCCGTGGCTTTACTCACCGGGATGGCAAACATCGCTACGCCGACGCCAAACCATCCTACCTGCGTACCGCCTAAAAGCATGGAGGGAAGCCAGGAACCTTTTATACCGAACGAGTAACGCGCAAGAAGATGGGTTGAGAGGCCGGTTTTTGCGCCAATGTAGCCAAGAAAAGCAGTGTAAATACCGAGGAGGAGATTGCCGAAGAGAACTGCGAGGAAGAAATCATTATAGGAAAGACCGGTACCGAGCGTACCTCCGGTCCACATACTGGCGGAAAAAAAGGTTAACCCTAACATCACAAAAGTGAGTGGAACCACGCCTTTCCGCGCCGCCAGAGGGACGGGGCCCTGGCTATAATTGTTATCTTGCGACACAACGCCTCCTTGAATTTTGGCCAAAAAATCCGCCGCATAGTATACATTTTTCTCATGAAAGCAAACGTTTACGTCAGGATCTACGCTGCTTTTTTGCTTAAAAAGGTATCATTAACTTAAGGGCAGGCTACTGAAAACAGGCTCCCCAGCGTTCCGCTTTATGCTTCTGCCGGGGAGTCAGAGGGGCTTACACTTCCAGGAAGTTCATGATCCCGTCAGCCGCTTTACGGCCTTCGGCAATCGCCGTCACCACCAGGTCAGAGCCGCGAACGATGTCGCCACCGGCGAAGATTTTCGGGTTGCTGGTCTGGAACGCGTTGTCGCTGCCTTCCGGCGCAATTATGCGGCCCTGAGAGTCCAGCTCTACGCTGTGCTTCGCCAGCCACTCCATGCTGTGAGGACGGAAACCAAACGCCATCACCACGGCGTCAGCCGGGATCACGTGTTCAGAACCGGCCACGATCTCCGCGCGACGACGGCCTTTCGCATCCGGCGCGCCCATCTCCGTGCGCGCCATCTTCACGCCGCTCACTCTACCGTTGGCATTCACCTCAATACCCAGAGGCTGGATGTTGAACTGGAACTCCACGCCCTCTTCACGCGCGTTTTTCACTTCGCGCGTAGAGCCCGGCATGTTCTCTTCGTCACGACGGTAAGCACAGATGACGTGCGCCGCGTTCTGACGAATGGAGGTACGCACGCAGTCCATCGCGGTATCACCGCCGCCCAGCACCACCACGCGTTTGCCTTCCATGCTGACGAACGGCTCATCGGCGGTCTCACCGTAGCCCATGATCTGCCTGGTGTTGGCAATCAGGAACGGCAGCGCGTCGTACACGCCCGGCGCATCTTCGTTCTCCAGGCCACCGCGCATGGACTGATAAGTACCCACGCCCAGGAACACGGCGTCGTAATCCTTCAGCAGGTCGTCGAGCTGCACGTCACGGCCCACTTCCACGTTCAGTTTGAACTCAATGCCCATGCCGGTGAAGATTTCGCGGCGGCGGGTCATCACCTCTTTCTCCAGCTTGAAGGCCGGGATACCGAAGGTCAGCAGGCCGCCAATCTCAGGGTGGCGATCAAAGACCACCGCCTTCACGCCGTTACGGGTCAGCACGTCCGCACAGGCCAGGCCTGCCGGGCCCGCGCCGATAATCGCCACGCGCTTGTCGGTTTGACGCACGCCGGTCATATCCGGACGCCAGCCCATTTCGAACGCTTTATCGTTGATATAGCGTTCGATGTTGCCGATGGTCACCGCGCCAAACTCGTCGTTCAGCGTACAGGAGCCTTCACACAGACGATCCTGAGGGCACACGCGGCCGCACACTTCCGGCAGGGTGTTGGTCTGATGAGACAGCTCGGCGGCTTCAAAAATACGCCCTTCGTTGGCCAGCTTCAGCCAGTTCGGGATGTAGTTATGGACCGGACACTTCCATTCGCAGTAAGGGTTACCGCAGGACAGGCAGCGGTCTGCCTGTGCTTTGGCCTGGCCTTCTGAAAACGGCTCGTAGATTTCAACAAATTCAATTTTACGGATCTTCAGCGGTTTCTTTGGCGGATCAACACGCTGAAGGTCGATAAACTGGTAAACGTTCTGGCTCATCTGAATTCCTTACTGCGCCTGCACGCGCAGCTCTGCTGCGCTACGACTACGGTGACCCAACAGGGCTTTAACATCGCTGGACTTCGGCTTAACCAGCGCAAATTTCGCAGAGAACGCCGGCCAGTTGGCCAGGATCTCTTCGCCGCGCGAAGAACCGGTATGCTGCACGTGTTCGGTAATTAAGCCGCGCAGGTGTTCTTCGTGGATGGCCAGCGTATCAACGTCCAGCACTTCCACCAGTTCCGGGTTCACGCGTTTGCGGAACTCACCGTCTTCATCCAGGACGTAGGCAAAACCGCCCGTCATGCCCGCGCCAAAGTTCACGCCGGTTTTACCCAGGACGCACACAATTCCGCCCGTCATGTATTCACAGCCGTTATCGCCGATGCCTTCCACCACGGTGATGGCACCGGAGTTACGCACCGCAAAACGCTCGCCCGCACGGCCCGCGGCAAACAGACGACCGCCGGTTGCACCGTACAGACAGGTATTGCCGATGATGCTTGCTTCATGGCTGCGGAAGGCTGAACCAACCGGAGGACGCACCGCCAGCAGACCGCCCGCCATGCCTTTTCCGACGTAGTCGTTGGCATCACCGGTCAGGTATAACTCAACGCCGCCCGCGTTCCACACACCGAAGCTCTGACCCGCGGTACCGCTGAAGTGCGCGGTAATCGGATCCGATGCCAGGCCCTGGTCACCGTGCGTTTGCGCGATGTAACCGGAGAGGGATGCACCCACGGAACGATCGGTGTTGCGGATATCAAACCAGAACGTTTTGCTCTGCTTCTCGTCCACGTACGGCTTCGCCTGTTGCAGCAGCTGCGCGTTCAGCACGCCGTTGTCGAACGGCGGGTTGTTCTCGGTGCAGTAAACCGCTTTGCCAGGATGCGGCTGAGCGGTTTCCAGCAGCTTAGACAGCTCCAGCTTCTGCTGCTTGGCCGTGAAGCCCTCAAGCTCTTTCAGCAGGTCGGTACGGCCAATCAGATCCACCAGACGCTTCACGCCCAGCTGCGCCATCAGCTCGCGGGTTTCACGGGCGATGAAGTCAAAGTAGTTAGTCACTTTGAACGGGAGGCCGTGATAGTGATTCTTACGCAGCTTTTCGTCCTGGGTAGCAACGCCCGTTGCGCAGTTATTCAGGTGGCAAATACGCAGGTATTTACAGCCGAGCGCAACCATCGGGCCGGTACCGAAGCCGAAGCTTTCCGCACCCAGAATCGCCGCTTTGATGATGTCGAGGCCGGTTTTCAGCCCGCCGTCTACCTGCAAACGGATCTTGTGACGCAGGCCGTTGGCGACCAGCGCCTGCTGGGTTTCCACCAGGCCAAGCTCCCACGGACAACCCGCGTATTTTACGGAGGAGAGCGGGCTTGCGCCGGTGCCGCCGTCGTAGCCGGCGATGGTGATCAGATCCGCATAGGCTTTCGCCACGCCGGTGGCGATGGTGCCAACGCCCGGCTCGGAAACCAGCTTCACGGAGATCATCGCTTTCGGGTTGACCTGTTTCAGGTCGAAAATCAGCTGCGCCAGATCCTCGATAGAGTAAATATCGTGGTGCGGCGGCGGGGAGATCAGCGTCACGCCCGGCACCGAGTAGCGAAGCTTAGCGATGTACGGGGTGACTTTATCACCCGGCAGCTGACCGCCTTCACCCGGTTTTGCCCCCTGCGCGACCTTAATCTGGATCACGTCGGCGTTAACCAGGTACGCAGGCGTTACGCCGAAACGGCCGGACGCTACCTGCTTGATACGGGACACTTTATTGGTGCCGTAACGGGCAGGATCTTCACCGCCTTCGCCGGAGTTGGAGTTGCCGCCGATGCTGTTCATGGCTTCCGCCAGCGCTTCGTGGGCTTCCGGGCTCAGCGCGCCGATGGACATCGCCGCGGTATCGAAACGTTTGAACAGTTCAGATGCGGGTTCAACCTCGTCAATGCTGACCGCTTCCTCACCCGGATTGAGGGCAATGAGATCGCGCAGCGTCGCCGCCGGACGGTTGTTCACCAGATCAGCATACTGCTGATAATCGCTGTACTCGCCGCTTTGCACCGCCTGTTGCAGTGTGCGCACCACGTCCGGGTTATAAGCGTGATACTCACCCCCGTGAACGTATTTCAGCAGACCGCCCTGTTCCAGCGGCTTACGTGCCAGCCAGGCGCGTTTCGACAGGTTCACCAGATCCTGCTGGAAGTCAGCAAAGCCTGCGCCACCAATACGGCTGATCACGCCCTGGAAGCAGAGGTTGGCAACGTCGTCATGCAGACCGACCGCCTCAAACAGCTTCGAGCAGCGGTAAGAGGCGATGGTCGAGATGCCCATTTTGGACATGATCTTGTACAGACCTTTGTTGATGCCGTTACGGTAGTTCAGCATCACAGCACGGTAGTCTTTGTCGATCGCGCGGGTATCCACCAGGCGGGCCAGTGTTTCGTAGGCCAGATACGGGTAGATCGCCGTGGCGCCAAAGCCTAACAGCACCGCAAAGTGGTGCGGGTCGCGCGCGCTCGCAGTTTCAACGATGATGTTGGCATCGCAGCGCAGGCTCTTGTCCACCAGACGCGTCTGGATAGCCCCCACCGCCATGGGTGCAGGCACCGGCAGACGGTTTTTCGCGATGTTGCGGTCAGACAGCACCAGCAGAACGGTGCCGTTACGCACCATCTGCTCGGCTTTGTCGCACAGCGCGTTCACCGTCTCTTCGAGGCTCGTTTCGGTCACGTCGAAGGTGATATCGAGCGTGTCGGCGCGATAGTGCTCCTCGGTCATGGTGGTGAGCTGTTTGAAATCGGAGTACAGCAGGATCGGTGATTTAAAGGTCAGACGGTGCGCCTGACCTTCGGCTTCACAGAATACGTTCATCTCACGGCCGATGCTGGTGGCCAGCGACATGACGTGGGCTTCGCGCAGCGGATCGATTGGCGGGTTGGTGACTTGCGCAAACTGCTGACGGAAATAGTCGTAAATAATGCGTGGCTGGCTGGAGAGCACAGCAAACGGGGTATCGTCACCCATTGAGCCGACCGCTTCCTGGCCGTTTTCGCCGAGCACGCGAATAACCGAGTCCAGCTCTTCCGCGCTGTAGTTAAACTGCTTCTGGAAGCTCGCGAGGGTGTCATCGTCCAGCTCGCGTCTACCCACTTCTTCGTCTGACAGATCTTCAAACGGCACCAGACGACGCACGTTTTTCTCCATCCACTCTTTGTACGGATGGCGGCTCTTCAGATCGTTGTCGGTTTCAGCAGAGTGCAGAATACGCCCACCGCGGGTGTCGATCACCATCAGCTCACCCGGTCCGACGCGGCCTTTCTCGACCACTTCGTCTGGCTGGTAATCCCAGATACCCACTTCAGAGGCACAGGTGATGAGCTTGTCTTTGGTAATGACATAGCGCGCCGGACGCAGACCGTTACGGTCCAGGTTACAGGCGGCAAAACGTCCGTCGGACATAACGATGCCTGCCGGGCCATCCCACGGCTCCATGTGCATGGAGTTAAAGTCAAAGAACGCGCGCAGCTCAGGGTCCATATCCGGGTTGTTCTGCCAGGCCGGCGGTACAAGCAGACGCATGGCGCGTACGATATCCATACCGCCCGCCAGCAGCAGTTCCAGCATGTTATCCATTGAGCTGGAGTCCGAGCCGGTTTCGTTCACGAACGGCGCGGCATCGTGCAGGTCCGGGATCAGCGGGGTCTGGAACTTATAGGTACGGGCGCGGGCCCACTGGCGGTTACCGGTGATGGTGTTGATCTCACCGTTGTGCGCCAGGTAGCGGAACGGCTGAGCCAGCGGCCAGCGTGGAACGGTGTTGGTGGAGAAGCGCTGGTGGAACAGGCAAATGGCCGATTCCAGACGCAGATCCGCCAGGTCCAGGTAGAAGCGCGGCAGGTCAGCCGGCATGCACAGACCTTTATAGATGTTCACCAGGTTAGAGAGGCTACAGACGTAGAACTCTTTATCGTCCTGAAGACGTTTTTCAATGCGGCGGCGGGCAATAAACAGACGGCGTTCCATATCACGCGGACGCCAGCCCGCAGGCGCGTTGACGAAAATCTGTTCAATACGAGGCAGCGAGGAGAGGGCGATTTCACCGAGCACCCCTTCGTTGGTTGGCACATCGCGCCAGCCGACAATCGACAGGGTTTCACGCTGAAGTTCTTCTTCAACGATGCGGCGTGACGCGGCAGCTTTTTCAGGATCCTGATTCAGGAACAGCATACCGACAGCGTAGTTTTTGGCTAAACGCCAGACGCGCTCTTCCGCCACGATGCGGAAGAAACGATCCGGTTTTTGCAACAGCAGACCGCAACCGTCGCCGGTTTTACCATCGGCAAGGATGGCGCCACGGTGCTGCATACGGGCCAGTGCGTGAATAGCAGTACGCACTACCTTGTGGCTAGGTTCGCCTTCTATGTGGGCGATCAGGCCGAAACCACAGTTATCCTTCTCAAGGGATTTATCGTACAACATATCAGTGAACCTCCCCAGGCTCGTCGGGCTTCCCAGTGAACTTTACCGTGGCGCACAGGCGCAGAAAGAGCATGGCGACGGGGTTAGCGTTTCATACGCGGACCTCGCATTCGCCCTCTTTTTCATCCTTTCGCGCAGGTAAACAAGTTTGAGGACTTGCTTCAGAGGGAATCTCAATTACTGCATAAATATGATGAGCAGGCCGCTCATCCAGAAAGCTTCCAGCGGATTTCCAACTTATCGGGAATTGGTACACAGGTCAAATGGCAATCTTATTTATACAAAAATGTGCTAAAGAGTGGTCATATTGTTGTTTTTATTGATGATTTCACTATTTTTACAACCACTTAAAGCGCCGGGAAGGTGCAGGGGAGTGTGATCTGACTCACTATATGAAAGCGGTATTATCAATGCAGCGTGCTGAAATGCAGATTTATAGCAGAATAATAATCTGGGGTGGCATTCAAACCCGCATAAAATCACTGTTTTTCAGACCTGGCGCTATAAATGAAAAAAACCATCAAAACATAAGAAAAAGTAATTACGTGCAGGGTGAATGAAATCTCGGTAATCGTGATTATTTATTCAAATAGATAAAGGCCGTCCAGGGCGATTGATCCAGGTCATCGCCGACAGAGGCTAAAAATGGCAGGCTTGTCCCCTTTCTTCGGGACGGTCTATCAGATTATGCAGTTACAGAAATTAGTCAATATGTTTGGTGGGGATCTTTTGCAGCGCTACGGACAAAAGGTTCACAAACTGACGCTGCACGGCGGCTTTAGCTGTCCGAACCGCGATGGCACCATCGGGCGTGGTGGCTGCACCTTCTGTAACGTGGCCTCGTTTGCTGATGAAGCCCAACAGCATAAATCTATCGCTGAACAGCTCGCCCATCAGTCGAGTCTGGTGAACCGCGCGAAGCAATATCTGGCCTATTTCCAGGCCTACACCAGCACGTGGGCGGAGGTGCAGGTGCTGCGCGCTATGTATCAACAGGCGGTTGCTCAAGCGAACATTGTCGGGCTGTGCGTGGGGACGCGTCCGGACTGCGTGCCGGACGCCGTGCTGGATTTACTTAGCGAGTACAAAGAGAAGGGCTACGAGATCTGGCTGGAGCTGGGCTTGCAGACCGCGCACGACAAAACCCTGCACCGTATCAATCGCGGGCATGATTTTGCCTGCTACCAGCGCACCACGCGTCTCGCCCGCGAGCGTGGTTTAAAAGTCTGCTCGCATCTGATTGTCGGCTTGCCGGGAGAAGGGCAGCAGCATGGCCTTGAAACGCTGGAAAAAGTTGTTGAGACCGGCGTGGACGGCATTAAGCTGCACCCGCTGCATATTGTTACGGGAAGCATTATGGCGAAAGCCTGGGAAGCGGGGCGATTAAATGGTATCGAACTCGACGACTATACGGTGACGGCGGGGGAGATGATTCGCCACACGCCGCCGGAGATGGTTTACCACCGCATCTCGGCAAGCGCCCGCCGCCCAACGCTTCTGGCACCGCTCTGGTGTGAGAACCGCTGGACGGGGATGCTGGAAATCGACCGCTATCTACAGGAGAACGGCGTACAGGGGTCGGCGCTTGGCCGCCCGTGGGTTCCACCGCTACCGGCGACGGCCGCCTAACAGACTTCCCAGCATGCCGCGCACTATCTGGTTGGTAATCTGACGCGTCGCGCTTTTTGCCATGGCAGTTCTCAAGATCGGAAGA
>OKPY01000028.1_pt1 | contig 17185 bp, 17 predicted proteins | sample 1611751 | NCBI WGS metagenome assembly OKPY01 (sample SAMN04436767, study PRJEB24849) | human gut metagenome | biome: human gut; feature: NICU; material: stool | host: Homo sapiens | place: USA: Saint Louis, MO | collected 2011-05-05 | reverse complement strand
ATTTGGTAAGAGACAGCGTCGCAGCCGCTGTCTCTGTTTTTTTACGGATAAAACGAAAAAAAAGAGTGACGCGCTTCGCAACCTGCAATCTGAACAATTAATAAACTGGTACGCTGAGTTAATATAATGTTAACAAACTGTTTATTATCGGGGCTGTGATGACGACGAACACTCATTTCAGAGGTGATGCATTGAAAAAGGTTTGGCTTAACCGTTATCCCGCGGATGTCCCTGCGGAGATCAATCCTGACCGTTATCAATCCCTGATTGAATTATTTGAACACTCGGTACGGCGCTACGCTGACCAGCCCGCATTTGTGAATATGGGCGAAGTGATGACTTTCCGTAAGCTGGAAGAGCGCAGCCGGGCGTTTGCGGCCTATTTACAGGAAGGGTTGGGCTTGCAGAAAGGGGACCGCGTCGCGCTGATGATGCCAAACCTGCTGCAATACCCGGTGGCGCTGTTCGGGATCCTCAGGGCGGGGATGATCGTGGTTAACGTTAACCCGCTCTATACCCCGCGCGAGCTGGAACATCAGTTGAATGACAGCGGTGCGGCGGCGATTGTGATTGTCTCCAACTTTGCCCACACGCTGGAAAAAGTCGCTGAAAGAACCCAGGTTAAGCACGTCATCCTGACGCGCATGGGCGACCAGCTCTCTACCGCGAAAGGTACGCTGGTCAACTTTGTCGTGAAATACGTTAAGCGGCTGGTGCCGAAATACCACCTGCCGGATGCCATCTCCTTCCGCCGCGCGCTGCATGCGGGCTACCGGATGCAGTACGTTAAGCCGGAGATCGTGTCAGAAGATCTGGCGTTCCTGCAATACACCGGCGGTACCACCGGCGTGGCTAAAGGGGCGATGCTGACCCTTCGTAATCTGCTGGCGAACCCTGAACAGGTGAACGCCACCTACGGGCCACTGCTGCACCCGGGCAAGGAGCCTGTGATCACCGCGCTTCCGCTGTATCACATTTTTGCGCTGACCATGAACTGACTGCTGTTTATCGAGCTTGGCGGTCAAAACGTATTGATCACCAACCCGCGCGACATTCCGGGGCTGGTTAAAGAGCTGGCGAAATACCCGTTCACCGCCATGACCGGCGTGAACACCCTGTTTAACGCGCTGCTTAACAATAAAGAGTTCCAGCAGCTCGATTTCTCCACGCTGCATCTTTCTGCGGGCGGCGGGATGCCGGTTCAGCAGGCGGTTGCCGAGCGCTGGGTAAAACTCACCGGACAGTATCTGCTGGAAGGCTATGGTCTGACGGAGTGCGCCCCGCTGGTCAGCGTCAACCCGCATGACATCGACTACCACAGCGGCAGTATCGGTCTGCCGGTCCCGTCGACGGAAGCTAAACTGGTGGACGATGAGGGTAACGAAGTGCCTCACGGCGAACCGGGCGAGCTGTGCGTCAGAGGGCCGCAGGTGATGCTGGGCTACTGGCAGCGCCCAGATGCCACGGATGAGATCATCAAAGACGGCTGGCTGTACACCGGCGACATCGCGGTGATGGATGACGAAGGTTTTCTGCGTATCGTCGATCGCAAGAAAGACATGATCCTCGTTTCCGGTTTCAACGTCTATCCGAACGAAATCGAAGACGTGGTGATGCAGCACAGCGGCGTGCTGGAGGTGGCAGCGGTGGGGGTTCCTTACGGCAGCACTGGTGAAGCGGTCAAGATATTAGAGGTCAAGAAAGATCCTTCTCTTACCGAGGAAGCGCTGATAACGTTTTGTCGCCGGCAGCTGACGGGCTATAAAGTGCCGAAGCTGGTGGAATTCCGCGATGAGCTGCCGAAATCCAACGTCGGGAAGATATTACGACGAGAATTACGTGACGAAGCCCGTGCCAAAGTGGACAATAAGGCCTGAGCTTCACGTTAATCGCCCAGACGCCGGTTAAGCCGGCGTTTTTTATGGGCGCAAACAAAAGAGAGTCCGATTTGAATTACCAGATGATCACTACCAACGACGAGCTGGCTTCGCTGTGCGAGGTGACGCGTGATTTCCCCGCTATCGCCCTGGATACGGAATTTGTCCGTACCCGCACGTACTACCCGCAACTGGGCCTGATCCAGATGTATGACGGCAAACACGTGTCGTTGATTGACCCCCTCGGCATTACCGACTGGGCGCCAATGCGCGAGCTGTTGCTTGATACCGCCGTGACCAAATATCTGCACGCCGGCAGTGAAGATCTGGAAGTCTTTCTCAACACCTTTGGCATCATGCCGCAGCCGCTGATTGATACCCAGATCCTCGCGGCGTTCAGCGGTCGACCGCTCTCCTGGGGCTTCGCGGCGATGGTGGAAGAGTACACCGGTCTGACGCTGGATAAGAGCGAATCGCGTACCGACTGGCTCGCGCGCCCGCTGACGGCGCGTCAGCTTGAATACGCCGCGGCAGATGTATTCTACCTGCTGCCGATTGCTGGCCAGCTTATGAAAGAGGCTGAGGCGTCCGGTTGGCTGTCTGCCGCCCTGGACGAGTGCCGCATGACGCAGCAGCGTCGTCAGGAAGTGGTTGATCCGAAAGAGGCCTGGCGTGACATCACTAACGCCTGGCAGCTGCGCACCCGTCAACTGGCCTGTCTGCAACTGCTGGCTGACTGGCGGCTGCGTAAAGCACGTGAGCGCGATCTGGCGGTTAACTTCGTGGTGCGTGAAGAACACCTGTGGGCGGTAGCGCGCTATATGCCGGGTAGCCTTGGCGAACTGGACAGCATTGGCCTTTCCGGGAGTGAGATCCGTTTCCACGGTAAAACGCTGCTCGCGCTGGTAGAGAAAGCTCAGCAGCTGCCGGAGGACGCACTGCCAGAACCACTGCTTAACCTGATGGATATGCCGGGCTACCGCAAGGCGTTCAAAGATATCAAAGCGCTGGTGCAGACGGTGGCGGGGGAAAGCAAACTGAGTGCCGAACTGCTGGCTTCACGTCGTCAGATTAACCAGCTGCTGAACTGGCACTGGAAGCTGAAACCGCAAAATGGTTTACCTGAACTGTTCGCCGGATGGCGGGGGGAACTGATGGCTGAACGCCTGAATACCCTGCTGGAAGGGTATCCGCGCTAAAGAATTGTAGCCCCGGTAAGCGCCGCGCCACCGGGGAAATTGCCGGGCGGTACGATGCTTGCCCGGCCTACAAAACCACAAACGGATTAACGCGACTCTTCCGCTTCCGGAAGCGTCACGTTCAGCTCCAGAATCGAAATATCCCCGTCTTTTTGCTCCAGCTGAACGGTGACCATTTCCGGGTCAATCTGCACGTATTTGCAGATCACTTCCAGAATGTCTTTGCGCAGCTGCGGCAGGTAGTGCGGTTCGGCGTCGCTACGACGACGTTCCGCCACAATGATTTGCAGACGTTCTTTTGCGATGTTGGCGGTGCTTTTTTTCCGCGAGAGAAAAAAGTCCAGTAATGCCATAACTTATCCTCCGAACAGGCGTTTGAGGAAACCTTTCTTCTCTTCTTCAATGAAGCGGAAAGGACGTTCTTCTCCCAGCAGACGGTCAACGGTATCCGCATACGCTTTACCCGCGTCTGCCTGTGTATCCAGGATCACGGGCTCGCCCTGGTTAGAGGCGCGCAACACGGACTGATCTTCCGGGATCACGCCAACCAGTTTGATGCGCAGGATCTCCAGCACGTCTTCCATGCTCAGCATGTCACCTTTGTTCACCCGACCCGGGTTGTAGCGGGTCAGCAGAAGGTGCTCTTTGATCGGCTCCTGGCCATTTTCCGCGCGACGAGATTTCGAGGCCAGAATGCCGAGAATACGGTCGGAGTCACGTACTGACGAGACTTCCGGGTTAGTAGTGATGATGGCTTCATCCGCGAAGTAGAGCGCCATCAGCGCGCCGGTTTCGATACCGGCCGGGGAGTCGCAGACCACGAAGTCGAACTCCATCTTTTTCAGATCGTCGAGCACCTTTTCCACGCCTTCACGGGTCAGCGCGTCTTTATCACGGGTCTGGGACGCCGGGAGAATGTAGAGGTTCTCGGTACGCTTATCTTTAATTAGCGCCTGGTTAAGCGTGGCATCGCCCTGAATGACGTTCACGAAGTCATACACCACGCGACGCTCGCAACCCATGATCAGGTCCAGGTTACGCAGACCGATATCGAAGTCGATTACGACGGTTTTCTTTCCCTTCTGGGCCAAACCAGTAGCGATGGCCGCGCTGGAGGTGGTCTTGCCAACGCCTCCTTTACCCGAAGTCACAACAATAATGCGTGCCATAGAAATTCCTTGTTAAAAGGGAGCAATTTAACGGTTGAACGGTCAAAGCGTTATCTGCCAGCTGCAGACGAGCCGCTTTGCCATAAAATTCGGCTGGGATTTTATCGCTCAGCCAATATTCACCTGCGATAGACACCAATTCTGCCGTCAGGTGAGTACAAAAAATTTGTGCTTCTCGATCGCCGCTGGCGCCCGCAAGCGCACGCCCACGCATCATACCGTAAACGTGAATATTGCCGTCTGCAATCAGTTCTGCGCCCGCACTGACGTGGCTTGTAACACTCAGAACACAGTTTGGCGCATAAATGCGCTGACCGGAACGAACCGGCAGATCAATCAATCGCGTTTTTGTGACTGGGGCTACATTTTGCGCCGGAGGCGGGGGAGCGGGAACGGTTGCAGGCGTTGCCCGCGGGGCTTTTTCTTTGCCCTCGTTCAACAAGGGCAAACCCGCGCGTTCAATTTCGGCTTTTAACTCTGCGTCTTTGCAGCCGCTAATACCCACGATGCGCAACCCCGTGGAGACGACGGCCTGCTGGAGTCGCTTCCAGTTAACCGGCCCCTCAAGGTCGCTTACATTAACGACAACAGGAGCATGCTTAAGAAAAGCGGGAGCCTGCGCGATTTTGTCTTCTAACGCCTGACGAATAACCTCGGGTTTTGCATCATGCAAATGAACCACTGATAAGGTGAAGCTACTGCCTTTAAGCTCGATGGGCGTATTTGACATCCTGGCCTTACTCAATTTGCTATTAACCGCAACACATCGCCGCGATATTCCGAAGAGTATCAGGCATGTTATAGTCAGGAGTATATTGAGGCAAGCAACCACCCATTAATTCAGAGTAAAAACATGTTTTGTGTGATCTACAGAAGTACCAGCCGCGACCAGACCTACCTTTATGTCGAAAAGAAAGACGATTTTTCCCGCGTGCCTGAGGAATTAATGAAAAGCTTTGGCCGACCGCAACTGGCGATGCTGCTGCCGCTGGACGGCCGTAAGAAGCTGGTGAACGCCGATCTGGAGAAAGTCAAAAAGGCGTTAACCGAGCAGGGCTATTATTTACAGCTTCCGCCGCCACCGGAGAATTTATTAAAACAGCATCTTGAGGTGAGCGGAAAGAAATAAGCCCGGGTCATTCCGGGAACAACTCATCAACCGATTAGGGGTCGACCATGTATCAACATCATAACTGGCAAGGTGCATTACTGGATTATCCCGTCAGCAAAGTGATCTGCGTGGGCAGCAACTATGCAAAACATATTCAGGAGATGGGCAGCGCCGTGCCGGATGAGCCGGTTCTGTTTATTAAGCCAGAAACTGCACTGTGCGATATTCGCCAGCCGCTGGTTCTGCCGCAGGGGCTGGGCTCGGTGCATCATGAAGTGGAGCTGGCGGTGCTGATCGGCGCGACGCTGCGCCAGGCGACCGAAGAGCATGTAGAGAAAGCGATTGCGGGTTACGGTGTCGCGCTCGACCTGACCCTGCGCGACGTCCAGAGCAAAATGAAGAAAGCGGGGCAGCCGTGGGATAAAGCCAAGGGCTTTGACAATTCATGCCCGATTTCCGGATTCGTTCCGGTGAGTGAATTTACCGACGATCCGCAGACTACGCCCCTCAGCCTGAAGGTCAACGGCGAGATCCGCCAGCAGGGGACGACCGCTGACATGATCCATAAGATCGTTCCGCTGATTGCCTACATGAGCCGCTTCTTCACCCTGAAACCCGGCGACGTGATCCTTACCGGCACTCCGGAAGGTGTGGGGCCGCTGCACAGTGGCGACGAGCTGGACGTCAGTTTTAACGGCCTGTCGCTGAAAACTCGCGTGCTGTAAAAGCACCTTGCCGCCTGAAAAGGGCGGCAAAACTTGCATCAACGTGCCTGACTCGTTATAAGGTGCGCTATATTATGACGTGTGGACATCCCGATGAACGACATTCCTTTCTGGCAAAGCAAAACTCTCGACGACATGACCGACGCGGAGTGGGAATCGTTGTGTGACGGCTGTGGGCAGTGCTGCCTGCATAAGCTGATGGATGAAGATTCGGATGAGATCTATTTCACCAACGTAGCCTGCAAGCAGTTAAACATCAAAACCTGCCAGTGCCGCAACTACGAGCGCCGTTTCGACTATGAGCCGGACTGCATCAAGTTAACTCGTGAAAATCTGCCGACCTTTGAGTGGCTGCCGCATACCTGCGCGTATCGCCTGCTGGCAGAAGGTAAAGATCTGCCCACATGGCATCCGCTGTTGACGGGGTCGAAGGCGGCGATGCACGGCGAACGTATTTCCGTGCGCCACACTGCGGTGAAAGAGTCCGAGGTGCAGTACTGGGAAGACCACATTAAGAATCACCCTAATCGGTGATAATAAAAAACCCGCCGAGGCGGGTTTTTTATTGTGCGCAATTTTGTCGGGTGGCGCTGCGCTTACCCGACCTACAAAACTGACGTTGCCGTTTTGCTTTTACCTTCCAAAAAGATCGCGTTTCTTTGGCTTGAACGGCTGGGCAATCAGCACCAGCAGCGCTACCACGAAGTAGGCGACAAAAATGCCCACCAGCCACTGCGGCATCTCCAGCGTCAGAAACTCCCACTGGCGTACAGAGCAGTCACCGGAGTCCACAAACACCTGCGGCAGCCATTTATCCAGCGGCAGCCAGCTCGGGAAGCGGGCCGCAAAGTCGCAGGTCATAAACGGCGACGGGTGAAGCTGCATCTGGGTGTGCTCCCAGGCAAGCGCAATCCCTTTCCCGGCGCTGTACAGCCAGATGGCAATTGCGGCATAGCGTAACGGTGTTTTAGGTGCAATCGCACCTACCAGACCTGCGCCCATAATGCCGAACAGCGCACAACGCTCATAAATACACAGGACGCAAGGTTTCAGCCCCATCACATGCTGAAACCACAGCGCGACCATTTCCAGCGCAAAGGCGGTCAGGGCCATCAATAACCACGCTCCGCGACCGCGTGAGCACTGGTTCAAAAATCGCAACATAATCATTTCCCTGGAACATGCTTAGACAGCGCAGTGTAAACGAATTTTAATGCGCCGCAAGTATACCTGCTTGCAACAACCATTGCGTACAGGGAACGAGAGTAATTTTGATGCACAGCAAACCAACAAGGGTAAGCACCAGCGTGTACGGCAGCGCCATCCAGACCATTCTTCCATAAGAAAGTCGTATGAGTGGCGCCAGCGCCGAGGTCAGCAGGAAGAGGAAGGCCGCCTGACCGTTCGGGGTTGCCACGGAGGGGAGGTTGGTTCCAGTGTTGATCGCCACCGCCAGCAGCTCGAACTGTTCACTGCTGACAATCCCTTGCTCCATCGCGGCTTTAGCCTCATTGATGTATACCGTCCCGACAAAGACGTTATCGGATATAGAAGACAACAGACCGTTAAACAAATAGAACAGCGTTAGCTGCGAATCTGGCGTGGCCTGAAGCACAAACGCGATGATTGGCGCGAACAGATGTTGGTCAATAATCACCGCCACGACGGCGAAAAACACCGCCAGCAGGGCGGTAAACGGCAGCGCTTCGGTAAAGGCTTTTCCGATAGCATGTTCGTCCGTGACGCCGCTCAGGCTGGTTGCCAGAATAATTACCGACAGACCAATCAGCCCCACCTCGGCAAGGTGGAAGGCCAGCGCAGCGATAAGCCACACGCCGATGATGCCCTGTGCAATCAGGCGCAGCGTCTCCTGGCGCGTGCGTTGTTTGCGGCTCTGCTCGTCAAACTTATGCAGCTCCTGACGGACCTGATCGGGCAACTTCGCGCCATACCCAAAAAGGTTGAATTTTTCGACCAGCACGCAGGTCGCTAAGCCGCAGATCAAAACGGGCACGCTGACCGGCGCCATGCGCAGGAAAAATTCGCCAAAATGCCACTCAGCCGCTTTGGCGATAATCAGGTTTTGCGGCTCTCCAACCATTGTCATCACGCCGCCCAGCGCCGTCCCCACGCCCGCATGCATCATCAGGCTGCGCAGAAACGCGCGGAACTGCTCGAGCACATCGCGGTTGTGCGCCTCAACGTGGCTGTCGTCCTGTAAGTTATCGCCAGGACGAGACGAGGCGACCCGGTGGTAAATACCGTAAAAGCCGACGGCGACGCTGATCACCACCGCCACAACCGTCAGCGCATCCAGGAAGGCAGAGAGGAAAGCCGCGGCGAGGCAAAACGCCAGCGAGAGCAGCGTTTTCGACGGAATGCTCAGCAGCAGACGGGTGAAGATAAACAGCAGAAGCTGCTTCATAAAGTAGATCCCCGCCACCATGAAGATCAGCAGTAGCAGGACTTCAAGATTCGACGCAATCTCGTTTTTAACATGCTCCGCGCTGGTCATTCCAATGATCACGGCTTCCAGCGCCAGCAGCCCGCCGGGCAACAGCGGATAGCACTTCAATGCCATCGCCAGGGTAAAGATAAACTCGGCGACCAACATCCACCCGGCAACGAAGGGATCCAGCAAAAAGATAACGGGATTAACGACCAGGAATACCAGTAGAGTGAGTTTGTACCAGTCAGGTGACTGACCTAAAAAGTTGCGCCACAGCGCGCGCCCAAATGAAATTTCCACGACAGACGTCCTTTCCCCGTCAAATAAGACAAGACATCAGTATACGCAAAAACGGCGGCGGAGAGGGGGATAAAGCCATTTTGTAAATTTCATAAAAATGAAACGGCGATCCCTCTTTTCTGTCTCTGCTGCGCTATCTGCCTCTGCGCGCCTCTGGTATGATGAGTGCAATTTGCTAAAGCTGTGTAATGGAAATCTCACTATGGTCATTAAGGCGCAGAGCCCGGCGGGTTTCGCGGAAGAGTACATCATTGAAAGCATCTGGAATAATCGTTTCCCTGCGGGATCAATTCTACCTGCTGAACGCGAACTCTCTGAACTGATTGGCGTCACCCGTACCACGCTGCGAGAAGTGCTCCAGCGTCTGGCGCGCGATGGCTGGTTGACGATACAGCATGGCAAACCCACTAAGGTGAATAACTTCTGGGAAACGTCCGGGCTGAATATTCTGGAAACGCTGGCGCGTCTCGATCACGAAAGCGTACCGCAGCTGATTGACAATCTGCTTTCGGTGCGCACCAACATCGCTACCATTTTCATCCGCACCGCGTTTCGTCAGCATCCTGAAGATGCGCTGAAGGTGCTTGCCACCGCCAATGAGGTGGAAGACCACGCGGACGCCTTTGCGACCCTCGACTACAACGTGTTCCGCGGTCTGGCGTTTGCTTCCGGCAATCCGGTTTACGGTCTGATCCTGAATGGAATGAAAGGGTTATATACACGCATTGGTCGTCACTACTTTGCCAACCCTGAAGCCCGCAGCCTGGCGCTCGGCTTCTACCATAAACTGAGCAAGCTCTGCACCGAAGGGCTGCACGATCAGGTCTATGAAACGGTGCGTCGTTATGGCCACGACTCCGGTGAAATCTGGCACCGAATGCAGAAAACCCTGCCGGGTGATTTAGCGATTCAGAGTCGCTGAAATAAAAAACCTCTCGATTGAGAGGTTTTTTTCGCCCGGTGGCGCTTCGCTTACCGGGCAAAAAAACTACAACGTATTCAACCGCGCCGGACACCGCTCCAGCAGCTCCACGCTGCCATCTTCATTCTGCTGCTCCAGCGACACGTCAAATCCCCACAGGCGATGCACATGCTTCAGCACTTCCTTACGCCCCTTATCCAGCGGCGCGCGGTTGTGAGGGATATAGCGCAGCGTCAAAGAGCGGTCACCGCGCAGATCCACATTCCAGACCTGAATGTTCGGTTCAAGATTGCTCAGGTTGTATTGAGACGACAGGCGCGAGCGGATCTCACGATAGCCCTCTTCGTTGTGGATCGCAGAGATCTCCAGGTAGTTGTTGCGGTCATCATCCAGTACGGTGAAGAAGCGGAAATCACGCATGATCTTCGGCGACATGAACTGGCTGATAAAGCTCTCATCCTTAAAATCACGCATCGCGAAGTGCAGCGTTTCCAGCCAGTCAGAACCGGCAATATCCGGGAACCAGTATTTGTCCTCTTCGGTGGGCGACTGGCAGATACGCTTGATATCCTGGAACATGGCAAAGCCGAGTGCGTACGGGTTAATGCCGCTGTACCACGGGCTGTTATACGCTGGCTGGAATACCACGTTGGTGTGGCTGTGCAGAAACTCCATCATAAACCGCTCGGTGACTTTTCCTTCGTCATACAGGTGGTTAAGAATGGTGTAGTGCCAGAAGGTCGCCCAGCCTTCGTTCATCACCTGGGTCTGCTTCTGAGGATAGAAATACTGGCTCACCTTGCGCACGATGCGCAAGATCTCACGCTGCCACGGCTCCAGCAGTGGGGCGTTCTTCTCCATAAAGTAGAGCAGGTTTTCCTGCGGCTCGGAAGGGTAACGACGCGCCTCGGCGACGGTTTTCTCCTCCTCACGTTTCGGCAGGGTGCGCCACAGCATATTCACCTGGCTTTGCAGATACTCCTCGCGGCTCTTCTGCCGGGCTTTCTCTTCCTGCAATGAGATCTTCTGCGGACGCTTATAGCGGTCAACGCCGTAATTCATCAGCGCGTGGCAGGAGTCCAGTAGCTTCTCTACCTCGTCCACGCCGTAGCGCTCTTCGCAGTCGGTAATGTATTTGCGGGCGAAGATAAGGTAATCGACGATGGAGCTGGCGTCCGTCCAGCTGCGGAACAGATAGTTATTTTTGAAGAACGAGTTATGTCCATAGCAGGCGTGCGCCATCACCAGCGCCTGCATGGTAATGGTGTTCTCCTCCATCAGATAGGCAATACACGGGTTAGAGTTAATAACGATTTCATACGCCAGCCCCTGCTGTCCGTGCTTATACAGTCGCTCCGTTTCAATGAATTTTTTACCAAACGACCAGTGCGGATAGTTAATCGGCATCCCGACGCTGGAGTAAGCGTCCATCATCTGTTCCGAGGTGATGACTTCAATCTGATGGGGATAGGTGTCCAGACGATAGAGTTTGGCCACCCGGTCGATCTCCGCCAGGTAGACATCCAGCAATTCGAAGGTCCAGTCGGGTCCATCGCTCAGACGTGTTCTGTCCCTTGACATGGAATCTAGTGTAGCCATTAGCGCGCCCTCGTTGTTGGTCGCTCTCTCTGACTGGAGAGCCTCCTTTCAAGCATAGATCACCCCATTCAAATACGCGGGGCGCAGAAATTTTTTCTTTGCGATTTCCCGTTTTCGATACGGCAAAAAAAGCGGTGCTCGCAGAATTTTCTACTGGTTAAAAATAACGCGCAGCAGGAGATCCCATATAAGCGCTAGCCCCTGATACAGCGGGATATGTGAGTTGAGTCACCATAAAAAAGTCATATGTTGAATAATATTTTCAGCTAGGTTATCAATCTGTAATTAGATGATTGTTCTTTTGCTCATAATGGAGTGGCTATGCGTGTTGTCATACTGGGAAGTGGTGTCGTTGGCGTAACCAGCGCCTGGTATTTAAGTCAGGCGGGACATGAGGTTACCGTTATCGATCGCGAATCCGGTCCGGCGCTGGAAACCAGTGCGGCGAATGCGGGGCAGATCTCCCCGGGCTACGCTGCGCCGTGGGCGGCCCCGGGCGTTCCGCTGAAGGCGATCAAATGGATGTTTCAGCGACATGCGCCGCTGGCGATAAGCCTTGACGGCACGCAGTTCCAGCTTAAGTGGATGTGGCAGATGCTGCGCAACTGCGATACCCGCCACTACATGGAGAACAAAGGGCGCATGGTGCGCCTCGCAGAATACAGCCGCGATTGCCTGAAAGCGCTGCGTTCCTCAACGGGGATCGAATATGAAGGGCGCCAGGGCGGCACACTTCAGCTGTTCCGTACCGCGCAACAGTATGAAAACGCGACCCGCGATATCGCCGTGCTTGAAGATGCGGGCGTACCCTATCAGCTGCTGGAAGCCAGCCAACTTGCCCAGGTGGAGCCAGCACTTGCCGAGGTCGCGCACAAGCTGACGGGCGGTCTGCGTTTACCGAACGATGAAACCGGCGACTGCCAGCTTTTCACCCAGCGTCTGGCGCGCATGTGTGAGCAGGCCGGGGTGAAATTCCGCTTCAATACTTCTGTCGACAAGCTGCTGTCGGAAGGGGAGAAGATTTACGGCGTGAAGTGTGGAGAAGAGGTGATCAAAGCCGATGCTTACGTGATGGCGTTCGGATCCTATTCTACCGCGATGCTGAAAGGGATCCTGGATATCCCGGTCTATCCGCTGAAAGGCTACTCCCTGACCATTCCCGTGAAAGAGGACAGCGGCGCGCCAGTATCAACCATTCTTGATGAAACCTACAAAATCGCCATCACCCGTTTCGATAACCGGATCCGCGTCGGCGGCATGGCGGAAATCGTGGGCTTCAATACCGAACTGCTCAAACCACGTCGTGAAACGCTGGAGATGGTCGTCGGCGATCTCTTCCCGCGCGGCGGTTTCATTGAGCAGGCGACGTTCTGGACCGGCCTGCGTCCAATGACCCCGGACGGCACGCCGATTGTGGGCCGTACGCCTTACAAAAATCTGTGGACAAATACCGGCCACGGTACGCTTGGCTGGACCAAGGCCTGCGGTTCGGGCCAGCTGCTTAGCGACCTGATTTCCGGGCGGACGCCGGCAATTCCGTTTGACGATTTAAGCGCCGCACGCTATCAATCAGGGTTTACCCCCTCGCGTCCACAACACCTGCACGGCGCGCATAATTAAGGAGTCGTCATGTCCCGTCCCATTCTGGCCCAGCTGGATTTGCAGGCGCTGAAGGATAACCTGCAAATTGTTCGTCGTGCTGCGCCGGGTTCTCGTGTCTGTTCGGTGGTGAAAGCCAACGCCTACGGTCATGGTATCGACCGTATCTGGAGTGCGCTCGGCGCCACCGACGGTTTTGCCTTACTGAATCTGGAAGAGGCCATCCTGCTGCGTGAGCGCGGCTGGAAAGGACCGATCCTGCTGCTGGAAGGATTCTTCCATGCGCAAGATCTGCCTCTGCTGGATAAGTACCGCCTGACGACCAGCGTTCACAGTAACTGGCAGATCAAGGCCATTCAGGACGCGAAGCTGCATGCCCCGCTGGATATCTATCTCAAAGTGAACAGCGGTATGAATCGTCTGGGCTTCCAGCCTGAACGCGTGCACACGGTCTGGCAGCAGCTTCGTGCGCTGAAAAACGTCGGTGAGATGACGCTGATGGCGCATTTTGCCGATGCGGAAAAGCCGGACGGCATTGCCGATGCCATGGTCCGCATTGAGCAGGCGGCAGAAGGGCTGGACTGTCCGCGCTCGCTGTCGAACTCAGCGGCAACGCTCTGGCATCCCGAGGCGCATTACAACTGGGTGCGCCCGGGGATCGTGCTGTACGGCGCGTCACCCTCAGGTCAGTGGCAGGATATCGCCAACAGCGGCCTGAAGCCGGTGATGACGTTACGAAGCGAAATTATCGGCGTGCAAACCCTGAAAGCGGGCGATACGGTGGGCTATGGCAGCCGCTATCGGGCAGCGGGCGAACAGCGTATCGGTATCGTGGCGGGGGGCTATGCAGATGGTTATCCGCGCATCGCCCCGAGCGGCACGCCGGTGTGGGTCGATGGCGTGCGTACGGGCACGGTAGGCACCGTCTCAATGGACATGTTGGCTATTGATTTGACGCCATGTCCTCAGGCGGGGATCGGCTCACCGGTTGAGCTGTGGGGCAACGAGGTTAAAATTGATGATGTGGCCGCTGCGGCGGGCACTGTCGGGTATGAACTGATGTGCGCGCTGGCGTCAAGAGTGCCTGTTGTGACGGTGTAACATGTGTGTGTGCCGGGTGGCGGCTTCGCCTTACCCGGCCTACAAAAGCCCGAACGTAGGCCGGGTAAGCGTTAGCGCTACCCGGCAAAAAAGCAGCTACTCCGCCTCCTCCTCCATCGGCCTTACGCCGACTTTGCGCACCGCGTTATCCTCTTTCTCGGCCACCGTCCAGACCATCCCGGCAAACTCCACCTGGTCACCGACGACCGGTGCAGCCCCTAATAATTGCTGAATAATCTCGCCCAGTGTTTGCTGGTTATCGCGATTCTCCATTCCTCCCTCCAGCCCATAAATCAGCGCCACATCCGCAAAGCGGGCGCTGGCTTCGAGGATAAAATCGCCGAAGAAACGCTGATCCAGCGCCACCGGGGGCGACTGGCTGAACAGCTTGCCAAGGGCAGGCAGGTCGCGCTCGCGGCCAATCACGCAGAGGATATCGTTCTCTCGCAGCCGCGTGCTGCCGGTCGGGTGAAGCAGGGCGTTATCCCGGAACAGGGCGGCAATGCGCGTTTCAGCGGGCATATGCAGATCGCGTAGCGCAGCACCCACGCACCACTTATCGGCGCTTAGCTGATAGACAAACTGTTCCCACGGGTTGTCTGGATGAATATCCAGCCCCACGCGGGAGACCGGCCAGCCAACGGGCGGTACCACCACTTTGGCTTTTTTCGCCGCCCAGCCCAGCGACGTCCCCTGGAACAGCAGCGATACCAGCACCACGAAGAAGGCGACGTTGAAGAACAGACGAGCGTTGTCCAGCCCGGCCATCATCGGGAAAACCGCCAGGATAATCGGCACCGCGCCGCGCAGCCCCACCCAACTGATAAATATCCGCTCACGCAGGTTAAACCCGCGGAACGGCAGCAGCCCGGCAAACTCCGACAGCGGACGGGCTATGAAGATCATCCAGGCCGACAAAAGCAGCGCTGGCACGACGATAGGCAGCAGGTCGGAAGGCGTCACCAGCAGGCCCAGCACCAGGAACATGGCGATCTGTGCCAGCCAGGCCAGCCCGTCAAAGTTTTGCAGTATCGCATAACGGTTACGAATCGGTCGGTTGCCCAGCAGGAATCCACAGAGGTAAACCGCCAGAATACCGCTGCCGTCCAGCGCGGTGGTGACGGCAAAGATCAGGATCCCGCCGCTCAGGGCCAGCAGCGGGTAAAGGCCGGAAGGCAGCGTAATACGGTTGATTGTCTGCTGTAACAGGTAACCGCCGCCGAGACCAATGATAATCCCGAGGCCAAACTGCTGGAGGATGTGCCAGGCGAACATCCAGCTCAGGCCAGTTTCGTGCTGCTGGATCATCTCAATCAGGGTGATGGTCAGGAACACCGCCATCGGATCGTTGCTGCCGGATTCAATCTCAAGCGTGGAGCCAACGCGCTCGTTCAGCCCCTTGCCGCCGAGCAGCGAGAACACCGCCGCCGCATCGGTAGAGCCGACAATCGCGCCAATAAGCAGGCCTTCCATCATATCGAGGTTAAACAGCCAGGCTGCCATCATACCGGTCAGGCCGGAGGTGATTAGCACGCCGACGGTAGCCAGAGACAGCGCCGGACCTAAGGCAACGCGAAACGAACTTGCCTGGGTGCGCATGCCGCCGTCCAGCAAGATCACCGCCAGCGCGAGGTTACTTACCATATAGGCGAAAGGGTAATTATCGAAGGGGATACCGCCGATTCCGTCAACCCCCGCCAGCATGCCGATAGCCAGGAAAATGACAAGAATAGGTATGCCAAGGCGCGATGAAAATGAACTTAATAAAATGCTGAAGGTTACCAGGATGGAACCCAGAATGAAAAGACTGATTATCGCTGTGGCACTCAATGTCGTCTTACTCCCACCTCAATGTGAACGCTGTTATTAAAACCCTAACATATTAACAACTGTATCTGCGTTTTATTGAGGGGGAATAACGGCTTTTTTATGCCTTTAAGACCGGATGACCGCTGATTGTTAACCGACTGCCTGAATTACCGTGTGCAAGGTGCGCCTGGGCACCCAGTGGCAAGGTAACGGTTTGCTGCTCATGGCCGAAATTCAGACCGGCGATCACCGGAATATCCAGCCGGGAACGAATGAAATCGACCATCGTCTCCAGCGTGTAGCCCGCGTCGTAATCGTTGGGGGCTGACCCGCTGAAACTGCCCAGCACAATGGCCGACTGCCGATCCAGGATCCCGGCGTGATAAAGCTGTAACAGCATGCGTTCGACGCGGAACGGGTGTTCGTTGATATCTTCCAGCACCAGAATGCCGTCCTCGATCTGCGGCAGCCACGGTGTCCCAATCAGCGATACCAGCATCGCGAGGTTTCCGCCCCACAGCTGCCCTTCACATTCCCAGTGCGGTCCGTTGCCTTGCCACGCGACGGTAAACGTCGGGTTTTGCAGGGCGCGCCAGAAATGGTCCTGCGTAAACGCATCCAGCTCCGGCGCACCAAAGTTGCCGGCCAGCATCGGGCCGCTAAAGGTAATGACGTTATGCAACGCCAGCAGGCCGAGCTGGATCGCCGTGAAATCGCTGTGTCCGCAGATTAACAGCGGATCCTGCTGCTGGCGTGCGGCCAGCCCGGCCCAGTCGATGCTCTCCAGCAGTCGGCTTGCGCCATAGCCGCCGCGCACGGCCAGCACAATAGTGTTTTCACCTTCCAGCGTCGCCAGGCTGTTGATATCGCTCAGTCTCTGCGCCTCCGTACCGGCAAAACGCTGCATGCGGCGGGGGATAATTGTCTGATTTTCTACCTGATGGCCCATTTCCAGCAGGCGCTGAACGCCCCGCTGTGCCGCCTCCTGGTTGATGCAGTAGCCCGACGGTGCGATGAGATGAAACTGAGGCATGGCAATTCCTTGCTGAATGAGAATCTAATTGTCTATATCATGCCGCTTATACGCCGCCTGCTTCAAGGGGCGACGTACCGCGATGACCGGCTATAAGGATAGATGACGTGAAATTGAGATGGTTTGCTTTTTTGATTGTGTTGCTCGCTTGCTGTAGTTCAAAACATGATTATAAAACTCCCCCCTGGAATCCTGAAGTCCCGGTAAAGCGGGCCCTGCAGTGGATGCCGATCAGCGAACAAGCCGGGACGGCCTGGGGCGTGAGCCCGCGCCTGCTCACCGCGATCATCGC
>OKPY01000024.1_pt1 | contig 17398 bp, 6 predicted proteins | sample 1611751 | NCBI WGS metagenome assembly OKPY01 (sample SAMN04436767, study PRJEB24849) | human gut metagenome | biome: human gut; feature: NICU; material: stool | host: Homo sapiens | place: USA: Saint Louis, MO | collected 2011-05-05 | reverse complement strand
ATAACGAAATAATTTAATACCTGCACAAATAATAAGGCTTATAAATCGCAAACATATAAATAAACAACTATATCCTATGTAAATAATTAGCTTTGCCCTGAGGTTGCCACTTTTAATCCTGGCGGGCATCGGTCGCGCTAAAGAAAGTAACGGTAAATCCTGTTTATTAAACAGTATTTTCGCCGGGAGCGCGTTCATCCCTTCAGAAACGATGGCTTTGTTTGACACGCCGTAACCAATCACTCTGCTGGAGTAATAACTGTATGAGCCAAATATCTGTTATATCTAAATTAACTGGCGTGGAAACGACCACGGAAGGGACACAGATAACACTCGATCACTCCTCAATCGTTAAGCTTAACGTGGATCGAGCCAACATCGCAGATTACTCCCGCAGCGGAAACGATCTGGTGATTACCCTCAACTCGGGCGAAGTGATTACCCTCAAGAATTTCTACGTTACTGATGCGCAGGGCGTAAGCCAGCTGGTGCTTGAAGAGAGTGACGGAGCGCTGTGGTGGATTGAAGATCCAACCGGTGCCGCGACCTATGAATCCATCGCCTCCACCGATGCATTACTGGCGGCGTCAGGGAGTGATGCCGGCGGCGCCGCTGCGTGGCCCTGGGTGCTGGGTGGCCTGGCCGCCGCAGGTGGGATTGCTATTGCGGCGGGAACCGGCGGTGGAGGTGGCGGAGATGACGATAACAACAACCCGAATCCCGGTAATCCGGGAAATCCTTCCGAACCTGATACTACGCCTCCGAATGCTCCCACTAATCTTCAGGTCTCACCTGACGGCAAAACCGTAACAGGTACGGCTGAACCGGGCAGCACGATTACCCTTAAAGATGCCGATGGCAACACCATTGGAACGGGCAAGGTCGGCAGCGACGGCAAATTTACTATCGATCTCGGTACGCCGCTCACCAACGGGGAGCAGATCACCGCCACGGACACCGACCAGTCCGGCAATACCAGCCAGGGTGGTCAGGTCACAGCACCGGATCTCACCGCGCCGGATGCACCTGCCAATCTGGAGGTTTCGCCTGACGGCAAAACCGTGTCCGGTACGGCTGAGCCGGGCAGCACCGTGACACTGAAAGATGCCGATGGCAACACCATCGGAACGGGCAAGGCTGGCAGCGACGGGAAATTTACTATCGATCTCGGCACGCCGCTCACCAACGGGGAGCAGATCACCGCCACCGCCACCGATCCGTCCGGCAATACCAGCCCGGGCGTTCAGGTCACGGCACCGGATTCAACCGCGCCGGCTGCCCCCGAGATTGTCACCGTCAATGATAACGTGGGCACCGAAGCGGGCCCGCTGAGCAACGGACAACACACGGACGATGCACGCCCGACGTTCAGCGGCATCAGTGAAGCTGGCACCGTTATTACCTTCTATGACAACGGCAAGCCGATCGGCACCGCCACGGCCGATGCTACCGGGAAATGGAGCTTTACCCCGTCGACCAACCTGTCTGAAGGAAACCACGCCATTACCACCACCGCGACCGATGCGGCAGGCAACCAGAGCGGCCTGTCTCAGCCGATCAACTTTACCGTCGATCTTACGCCGCCAGACATGCCGGAGGCGACGCTCAATTCGACAGGCACGCAAATCACCGGTACTGCCGAGCCGGGCAGCAAAATTGTCATCACCAACAACGCCGGGGTGCAAATCGGGACCGCCACTGCCGACAGCAACGGCAACTACGTCGCCAACCTGAACCCTGCACAAGTGAACGGCGAGATCATCTCCGTGGTCGCCTCCGATGCCGCAGGCAACCAGAGTTCCCCGGCGCTGGTTAACGCAGCGGACATCACCGCGCCTGCCGCACCGGGTAACCTGGTGGTGGCGGAAGACGGGGCAAGCGTCAGCGGAACCGCCGAGCCAAACAGCACGATTATTATTAAAGCGCCGGACGGTACGATCATCGGCCAGGCCACCGCCGGTCCGGACGGCACCTTTACCATCCCGATTTCGCCAGCCCAGACCAACGGTGAAGCCCTTGAAGTGACGGCCACCGACGGCAGCGGCAACACCAGTCCGTCCGGCTTTGCCGACGCGCCAGACAGCACGCCACCGCTGGCACCGGAAAACGTGGTGATCTCTGCCGACGGCACCACGGTAACCGGTACAGCCGAGCCGGGCAGCACCGTCACCATTCGTGAAAATGGCATTAAGGTCGGGGAAGCGGTCGCCGACGATCAGGGTAATTTCAGCGTTGATCTGATCCCGCCGAAAGCCAACGGCGAAGCCCTGACCGCAGATGCCACCGATACCGCCGGAAACACCGGCCCGACCGCGCCGTTTGACGCGCCGGACATCACCGCGGCACAAACCCCGGTCATCACAGGCGTGGAGGATGATGCGCTCGACGTCACCGGTCCTGTCAGCCAGAACGGTCTCACCAACGACAAAACCCCGACCATCAACGGAACGGGCGAGCCCGGAACAACGATCACCCTCTACAGCGGCACCACTGAAATCGGCACCGCGGTGGTTGGGCCTGACGGCCAGTGGTCCATCACGCTGGAAACGGATCTTCCCGACGGCGGGCACGTGCTGACGGCGACGGCGGTTGACGCCAACAATAACCTCAGCGGGACATCGAACACCTGGAGCATCACGGTGGATACCGCCGCGCCGGGCGCTCCAGCCATTACGCAGGTCATTGATGACGTACCGGGCCGCACGGGGCCGCTCGACAACAACCAAATCACCAACGACACGCTCCCGACGCTGAACGGTACCGGCGAGCCGGGCTCCACCGTGACGATCCGCCTGGACGGACAGGATATTGGTACTGCCATTGTGAACAACGGCGGCGCATGGACCTTCACGCCCACTACCGCATTAGGGAACGGGCAGCATACGTTCACCGTCGTCGCGAGCGATGCGGCCGGCAACACCAGCGCATCATCACCCGGCTTTACCTTTACCGTCGATACCACTCCGCCACCGGCAGCCACCCTTGACACCGTCTCCGATAACATCGGCACTGTGCAGGTTCCGCTTAACAGCGGGGATACTACCGATGACACGCTGCCGCAGCTGCAGGGAACCGCACCGGAAGGCACCACCATCACTATCTATGACGGGACCACCCTGCTCGGCACGGCCGTGCTTGACGGCAGCGGCGGCTGGAGCTTTACGCCAACCACGCCGCTGACGGACGGCCCGCATTCGCTGACGGTCCACGCGACGGATGAGGCGGGTAATACCACCATCTCGCCACCGTTTGAGCTGGCGATCGACACGACCGCGCCTGCAACGCCGGATATTCCTGAGATCACCGTGAACCCGGACGGCGCCACACCGGGGACGGCTCTGAATCCTGGGGAGACCACCCGCGATACCACACCAACCCTGAGCGGCTCGGGCACGCCGGGAGATACCGTAAGCATTTACGATGGCGCAACCAAAATAGGTGAAGCCGAGATCGATGGCGACGGTAACTGGAGCTGGACACCGGAAGATCCGCTCCCTGACGGCACCTACGATCTCTCCCTGACGGTGACTAATCAGGACAGCGCCGGGAACGAAAGCGCACCGTCCACGCCAGTGACCATTACCATTGATACCGACGCGCCGGGCCAGCCGGGGATCCCGACGGTGACAGACAGCGTAAGCCAGATCACCGGGCCAGTGGACAACGGCGGAACCACCAACGATCCGCGCCCGGTACTGAGCGGCACCGGTACGCCGAATGACGTCATTACCATCTATGACCAGGTGGGTACAGGCGAGCCGCAGGCCGTGGGCAGCGTCACGGTGGACGGTAGCGGTAACTGGAGCTGGCGTCCTGAGAGCAACATTGGCGAAGGGACGCACCAATACACGGCGACCGCCACCGATGAAGCTGGCAATGAATCTCTGCCATCAACCGGTATCACGATAACGGTCGACACCCTCGCCCCGGATACCCCGCTCATCGGTTCCATTGGCGGCGCTCAGAATGGAGGCTCAACCAACGATAATACACCTGTCATTGGCGGAGGCGGCACGACCGGCGAAACGGTGATTATCTACAACAACGGCGTGGAAGTGGATCGCGTTGAAATCGCCAATGGCGAGTGGTCATACACCCTGCCGACACAAACCGATGGCCCGCTGAATATCACCGTCGCCGCGGTGGACGACGCGGGTAACCTGAGCCCGGTCAGCCCGGTCTTTAGCGTGACGGTCGATACGCAGGCACCGACCGTGCCGCAAATTGACGCCGTCTCTGACAGCCAACTGACCAACAGCGTGCTTTACACCCGCGACGGTACCCCAACCCTCACCGGGATTGGCGAGCCAGGTTCGAGCGTAACCGTTTCTGTTGATGGCACGCCGTCTCCGGTGGTCGTGGTGGTTCAGCCGAACGGGACATGGTCCTGGACAGCCGACCCCGCGCTTGCGGAAGGGCCGCACACCTTCTCGGTTGCCGCAAGTGACGCGGCGGGGAATACCTCCGCCAGCTCCGGCGATCTCAGCGTGACGGTGGATACGCTGCTTCCTGCAACGCCAACCAATATCACCATTGCCGCAGAGGGCACGCCGCTGACCGGTACGGCAGATGACGGAACCACGGTGACGGTGCGTGACGCCGGCGGCAATATCATCGGGACCGGGGTCGCGACGGGAGGCACCTTCTCCATCGCCCTCTCCCCGGCCCAACTGGATCCCGCGACGCTGACGCTGTTCGCCACGGACGCCGCAGGTAATGCAAGCCCGACAACCACCTTTGACGTACCGGACTCCCCGCTTATTCTGCCAGCGGTGCCGGTGATTACGGCAATCAACGATGACGCCGATCCCGTCACTGGCGATGTGAAAGATAAAACCACCAATGACACCACGCCTACCCTTACCGGCACCGCCGATCCGGGTAGCGTCATCACCATTTATCTGGATGGGGCGCTGGTTCCGCTGACCGAAATTGTTGCGGATACAGACGGCAACTGGAGCTATACGCCTCTACTGCCGCTCGCGGAAGGCCCACACACCTTCGCCGTCACCGCCACAAACACCACCACCGGCGCGACCAGCGGGCAGTCGCCGATCGCGACCGTCACCGTCGACCTCACCGATCCGACCGCACCAGCCATCGGTGCGGTGACCGATGACGTAGGCCCGGTCACCGGCCCAATCGCTGACGGGCAGAGCACCAACGACAACCGTCCTACCCTGACCGGAACAGGCACGGCCGGGGACACCATTACGGTGTACGATGACGGCGACCCGCTGGGCACCGTTGTTGTCGGTCCGACCGGCACCTGGAGCTACACGCCGCCTGCGCTGGACGACGGCAGCCACACCCTGACCGTGACCGCCACCGACCCGGCAGGCAATGAGAGCGCCCCGTCGGCCGGGATCACCATTGTGGTCGACACCGTTTCCACCACGCCGGTAATTACCAGCGTGACGGATAACGCAGGGAATGCGGCAACGCCTGTCCCAAGCGGCGATCCAACCAACGACACTACGCCAACCCTGACCGGTAGCGCCGAGCCGAACAGCGTCGTCGCCATTTTTGATGGCGCTACGCAAATTGGTACGGTGGCAGCAGACGGCACCGGTGCCTGGACATTTACTCCTGAAACCGCCCTCGGCGAAGGGACGCATGACTTTACTGTCAGAGCGACGGATCCGCAGGGCAACGTCAGCCAGCCGTCCAACGCCTGGAGCGTCGAAATCGATCTGACTGCGCCACAGGTGCCGACGATCGTTACGGTCAGCGACAACGCCCCGGGAGGCGCAACCGGCCCGCTTACCGCCGGGCAGGTGACCAATGACACCACGCCAACCCTCAGCGGCACCGGCCAGGCGGGTACCATCATTCACGTGCTTAATAACGGCGTGGAGATTGGCACCACCACGGTCGACGGCAGCGGCAACTGGACCTTTACGCCGGATCCGGTACTGACGGACGGGACGTATAACCTGCGCGTTAACGCCAGCGATGATGTCGGAAACGTCTCCGCCAACTCGCCAGTGTTCGCCTTTACGGTGGATACCGCCGGGCCTGCGGCCCCGATGGTTACCACGGTAATAGACGATGTCAGCCCGGGAACGGGAACCCTCGCCAGCGACGGCTCCACGAACGACACCCGTCCAACCTTCAACGGTACGGGGGAAGTGGGCGCAACGGTGCACGTTATTGTCGATGATGTGGAAATCGGCACGGCGGTCGTCAACGCCCAGGGTAACTGGACCTTCACGCCGACCACTGAACTGGGCGAAGGGCCGCACGTTATTACCTTCAACGCCACCGATGCCGCAGGCAATACCGGGGTCACCTCACCACCGTTCAACCTGACGGTGGATACCTCGGTGCCCGAGGCACCGGTCTTTACCCCGGCCACTGACGATGCTGGTACCGTGCTGGGCCCGGTCGCCGCGGGACAAAGCACAGACGACACCACGCCAACACTGAACGGCACCGCGGCGGCCAACGCGACCATCACCATTTATGAAAGTGGCCGTGAAGTGGGTACCGCCGTGGCGGACGCAAACGGCGTATGGAGCTTTACCACCGGTACGCTGGCAAACGGCAGCCACACCTGGAACGCCACGGTAACCGATGCCGCGGGCAACGTCAGCCCTGCCTCACCAGGCTTTACGCTGGTGGTAGATACGGCTGCGCCTGTCGCGCCGGTTATCACCCAGGCGATTGACGACGTTGGCACCATCACCGGGCAATAGGTTCCGGCCAGACCACCAACGATCCTCTCCCGCGTCTGGTGGGGACCAGCGAGCCGCTGGCCACCGTGAATATTTATGAGGGCACCACGCTGGTGGGCACCGGTACTGCCGATGCCGATGGCAACTGGACCGTCGATATCACCGTGCCGCTGGAAAGTGGGTCACACACCTTTACCGCAGAAGCAACGGATCAGGCGGGTAACACCAGCACGTCGTCCGCCGACTTCAGCCTGACCATTGACACCACACCGCCAGCGCTGCCGGTGCTGACCAGCATCACCGACGATGTCGGTAACGCCGCTGCGCCTGTCGCCAACGGCGGGTTAACCAACGATGCGCGGCCAACGCTCACCGGTACGGCAGAAGCCGGCGCGACGGTCACCATCTTTGATAATGGGGTACAGATTGGCACCGCAGTCGCCACCGGCGGCGCGTGGAGCTTTACGCCTTCCACCCCGCTGGCTGACGGGCCGCATAATCTGACCTTCTCCGCCACCGACGCGGTGGGCAACGCCAGCGCGCAGACCGGCGGTTACACCATTAATGTGGATGCCACCGCCCCTGTCGTACCGGCAATCACCTCGATTGAGGATGATGTGGGGACCGTCACCGGACCTGTTACTGGCACCAACCCAACCAACGACACCCGTCCGACCTTAAACGGTACGGCAGAAGCCAATGCCACCGTACGTATTTACGACGGCACGACGCTGGTGGGGACCGTCACTGCCGATGCCAACGGCAACTGGACGCTGCCGCAAACCAGCACCACGCTGACGGAAGGCGCGCATAACTTCACCGCAACCGCCACCGATGCCGCGGGCAATACCAGCGTGGCTTCACCGATTATCACGATTAACGTTGACCTGACGCCGCCACCAGCCCCAACCGGGCTGGCGGTGATCACCAACGGGACGCAGGTCACCGGTACAGCGGAAGCGGGAAGCACCGTCACCATCACCAGCAGCACCGGAACCGTGCTTGGAACGGCCGTCGCGGACGGTAGCGGAAGCTTCAACGCCACCATCACCCCTGCACAGACCGCCGGAGAATCCCTGCTCGTCTTTGCTACGGATAAGGCCGGTAACGCGGGTATCCCCACCTCCGTGATTGCCCCGATCACCACGATCCCGAACGCGCCGGTTATCGCAAACATCGATGATAACGTCGGCACGGTGACGGGCAACCTGACCAACGGGAAAACCACCGATGACACCACGCCAACCCTGAGCGGCACGGCGCAGCCGAACGCGACCATCACCCTCTATAACAACGGGGTGCTGATGGGCACGGTCACCGCGAACGCCAGCGGCAACTGGAGCTTCACCACACCGGTGCTGAGCGAAGGGCCGCATGCCTTCACCGCCACGGCGACCAACGGCTCGGGCACCAGCCCGATTTCCACCTCGACCACGGTGATTGTCGATCTCACTGCGCCAACGGCTCCAACCGGGACCTTCAACGCAGACGGCAGCGTACTGACCGGTAGCGCCGAAGCGGGCAGTACCGTCACCATCCGCCTGGCGGATAATTCAACGGTCACCGCCACGGCGGACAGCAACGGTTCCTGGAGCTACACCTTCCTCAATAAACAGACGGAAGGTCAGACGCTGCAAATCACCGCCACCGATGCGGCAGGCAACGTTTCGCTGCCCGGCTCAGCCCTTGCGCCGGTGGTGCCGCTCTCTGCCAGCACCAACGCTGAAGAACTGGCGCTCACGACCACCGCCACGGTGACCAACTCGCAGTACAGCGACTATGGTTTCCTGCTGGTAGGCGCCTTAGGTAACGTGCTGACGCTGCTCGGCAACGACACCGCGCAGGTAGGTTTCACCGTCGGCAACGGCGGCAGTGCGGATATTGCCGTGAACGCCAACGCCACGGGTGCCGTTCTTTCCCTGCTCAATACCCTTGAGCTGGTGGTACAGCGCTTCGACGCCGCCAACAACACCTGGACCACCGTGGTCGATACCGGGCAGCCGCAGTTCGCTGACCTGTTGACCCTCGGCGCGACGGGTGTGTCGCTGAACCTGACCGGGCTGGCGAATGGTCAGTATCGCGTCCTGAGCTACAACACTAACCTGCTGGCAACCGGCTCTTACACCAGCCTCGATGTGGCGGTGAAAGAGACCAGCGCAGGCACCGTGTCCGGCGAGACCAGCGTTGTCGGGAACGTCATCACTGACGTGGATCCAACCGCAGGCAGCGACAACGCCCCGGCGGGCACCACCGTCACTACGGTCACCAACGCCCAGGGCACCACCACCAGCGTTACGGCTGACGGCACGGTGATTCAGGGGCAATACGGCACGCTGACCATCAACCTGGACGGCAGCTATACCTATAACCTGACCAACACCAGCGCCGCCGTCATTGGCCGCACGGAGAACTTTACCTACACCATCACCCATAACGGCACCAGCGCCTCGGCAAATCTGGTTCTGTCGCTGGGCGAAGGCACTACCAGCAGCGGGATCGTGGCCGTGGACGATACCGCCTCGCTGACCTTCGACACCACCGTGGAGGCGATCAACAACGGCACCTCGTCGCAGGGCGGCTTTACCCTGGTGGGGATCAACCTTGGCAATACCCTGGGGCTGAACCTGCTGGACGATCTGGCCAACCCGATCATTTATAACGTGGAAGAAGGCACCACCCGCACCATGACCGTTCAGGCGTCCGTGGGCGGCGTCGCGCTGGCCTCGGTGTTCGACCTCTACATCTATAAGTTCAACAATGCGACGCAGACCTTCGAGCAGATGCGCGTTGAACCCGGCTGGCTGCGCGCGCCGCTGCTGGGCGGCACCTCCCCGCAGCTGACGTTGAACCTGCCCGCTGGCGAGTACCTGTTCCTGCTCAATACGGCGGCGGGGATCACCGCGCTGACGGCCTACACGCTGAACGTCTTGCAGGATCATGTCTACAGCGTGGCAAGCGTGAGCGAGAGCACGACCGGGGATGTGCTGGCGGATGATATTGCGCCAGCAGGTACCGTGGTCTCCGACGTTAACGGCGTAGCAGTGAACAGCAGCGGCCTGACGGAGATCACCGGCGAGTACGGTACGCTGCGGATCAACGCAGCCGGGGAGTACACTTACACCCTGGACAGCGGAGTCGGCGCTGACAGCATCAGCACCCCAGATACCTTCGTCTACACCATCACCGCGCCGAACGGCTCGAAAGACACGGCATCGCTGAACATCACCCCGACCGCGCAGCCAATGGACGCGGTGAACGATGTCAGCACGGCGATGGACGTGAACTCGGTGCACCGCACCGCCGCATACTCGGATACCACCGTCGGGTCGGCGAGCTGGAACGCCGCGCTGCTTGCCTCAACCCAGGGCAGCGGAAGCGGGACCTTCGTGGTGGATCCTAATACTGCACTGCATAACGTGGTTCTGTCGTTTAACGTCGCCTCGCTGCTGACCCTTACCGGGTTAACGGTCGACTGGACGCTGACCAACGGCACCACCACCCTCAGATCCGGCTCATTTAACGGCGGGCTGCTGCTGGGCGGCAGGGCGACGATCAACCTGACGGGCCTCGATCTGGAAGCGGGAACCTATACGCTGAACTATACCGGCAGAATGGGACCGCTGGGGGTGGGAAATATCACCGTTACCCCAAGCGTCACCGGGACCAGCTACTCCCTGTCGCAGTTTGACGCCACGGGCACCCACACCGTTGACGGCAATATCTTCGACGGCACCGGCTCTGCGGGCGCGATGGACCAGCTGCACTCGGTGGATACCCGTCTCAGCATTACCGGCTACGACGGCGTAACCACCACGCTGGATCCTTACACCGGCAGCACGCAGGTAAACATCACGGGTCACTACGGCACGCTGGCGATTGCCGCAGACGGCAGTTACACCTACACACTCAACCCGGGGATATCGTTCTCTACCATCACCAGCAAGGAGGTCTTTAACTACACCCTGACCGACGCCAACGGCACCCGGGATACCGCCTCGCTGACCATCAATATGGCACCGAAATTTGTCAGTTCGGAACATAACGATGTGATTAGCGGCACGGCCTACGGCGACACGCTGATTTATCAGGTGTTGAACACTACGGCGGGTAACGCCACCGCAGGTAACAGCACGGGTGACCACTGGACGAACTTCTCCCTGTCGCAGGGAGACAAGATCGACATTGGCGATCTGCTGGTGGGCTGGAACGGTAGCGCGTCGACGCTGGGGAACTATGTCTCTGTTTCACAAAGCGGTAACAATACTGTGATCTCCATCGACCGTGACGGCACGGGAGCCGCCTACACTAAATCTACGCTCGTTACGCTGGACAACGTTCAGACCACCTACGACGAGCTTGTAAACCAGCAACACATCATTACCTGATAGCACCTGCAAGAAATGACCCGGGCGCGCACAGCGCCCGGGCATAAACAAAAAAGCAGTACTTTTTTATTAGGGACAAGACATGGGAAAGAAGATGCCTTACTGGTGGCTCTCGTGCTGCCTGATATCTGTGCCCGCTATCGCGGCAAACCCTGCGGCGATGATTAATACCGGACAATTAAGCGAAACGCAGGAACTCCCCTCTTTAAATGGCCGCGTCGCGCCCGTAGCCAGCAAAGCCGCCCCCGGCACGCTACAGCTGGATGAAGCCGTAAACCGCGCCGTGACCTGGCATCCGGCCATCAGTGAAGCCGTCGGCAAACTTTATCAGCAGAGCGAAAATGTGGACGTCGCCAAATCGAAATATTATCCGCAAATTAACGCCGGCATGGATAACGGCTATAGCCACGACGGCGACGATAATGGCTTTACCCCCTCGCTGGTGCTTTCGCTTTCGCAAATGCTTTACGACTTCGGCAAAGTCGCAAGCCAAGTGCGCGCCGAAAACGCGGGCGTCGCCCAGCAGCAGGCCAACGTGCTGGTGAGCATCGACACTATCGCCCACGATACCGCCATCGCTATGGTGCAGGTGCAGACCTGGCAGCAGATGGTCGAGACCGCTAAAGAACAGCTGGACGCCCTGACCTCCATCGGCACACTGACGAAGCTGCGTAATGACGAAGGCGCCACGTCGCTCTCTGACGTGGTGCAGACCGATGCCCGTATCGAAGGCGCGCGAGCGCAGCTGATGCAGTATCAGGCCAGCCTCGACAGCTCACGCGCCACGCTGATGAGCATGCTGGGCTGGGACGGCCTGAACGCGGTCAGCAATGAATTTCCGCAAAGTCTGGCCCGCAGCTGCGATATTGCCGAGCCGGACGATCGCCTGGTACCCTCGGTTTTAGCGGCCTGGGCGCAGGCCAACGTCGCGCAGGCCAATCTCGACTATGCCAACGCGCAGATGACCCCTACCGTCTCGCTGGAGCCGGAAGTCCGCCACTATCTTAACGACCGCTACTCAGGCAACGAAACGCGGGACCGCACCCAGTACTCCGCGTGGGTAAAAGTGCAGATGCCGCTCTATCAGGGCGGCGGCCTCACCGCCCGGCGTAACGCCGCCGGACACGCGGTGGAATCGGCCCAGTCCACCATTCAGCGCACCCGTCTTGAGGTGCGGCAAAAACTGCTGGAAGCGCGCAGCCAGGTGATGAGCCTGATGAGCACGCTTCAGATCCAGGGCCGCCAGGAAGCGCTCAGCGCCCGTACCCGCGAGCTGTATCAGCAGCAGTATCTCGATCTTGGTTCCCGCCCGCTGCTCGACGTGCTCAACGCCGAGCAGGAGGTGTATCAGGCGCGCTTTACCCAGCAGCAAACCGCCGGACAGCTCCGCCAGCTTCAGCTGAACTGTCTCTACCAAACCGGGCGCATACGTCAGGCGTTCGATCTTGAAAACCGCACCATCCAGACCGTGGAGATCCAGCCATGAAGCAACGCGATATTCCGCAGGGTGAAAACATGACGGATGAGGCGCTGGAGCAGTGGGCGCAGGCGTTTGGCTATGTGGCGACGCGCTATCGCGTTGCCTGCTCGCCAGGCTCGCTGATCGCGGGCGCGCCGTGGCTGAAAGGCAAACCGATGGTGCCCGCGCTGACGCAGCTCGCCCGTGAAGCCGGGCTGACGTTCCAGCTGCTGACGGCCGATCAGCACGCCATCAACAGCTGGCGTCTGCCGGTGGTGGTAGAGCTAAACGACGGTAAAATCGGCGTGATCGACAATTTCGACGGCGAGGATACGCTTGAGGTCAGCTTTTTCGACGACAACACGCACACCAACCGCCTGTCGATGAGCGCGATGCTGCCTGCCATCCGCCACGTCATCGCCCTGCGTCCGCTGGCGGCGCTGAAGGACAGCCGCGTGGACGCCTATATCTCAAAATACCGCCCGGACTGGCTCTACCGGCTGGTGATGCGCGACCTTCGCCCTTACAGCTGGGTGATGCTGGCGGCGCTGTTTATCAACGTGCTCTCCCTCTCCGGCATTGTCTTTTCCATGCAGGTGTATGACCGGGTGATCCCCGCCCAGTCCTACCCGACGCTCTACGTACTGACTATTGGGGTACTGATCGCCACGCTGTTTGGTTTTGTGCTGCGCGTGGCGCGCGGGCACATTATGGATCTGCTGGGCAAACGCTCGGATATGCGCGTCTCGGATCGGGTCTTCGGCCACGCGCTGCGGCTACGCCACAGCGCCATTCCGCGCTCCACCGGCAGCTTTATCTCCCAGCTGCGCGAGCTGGAGCAGATCCGCGAGATGGTCACCTCCTCCACCATTTCCACCATCGTCGATCTGCCGTTCTTTATCCTGTTTGTGATTGTGCTGGCGATCATCGCCCCGCAGCTGGCGTGGATCGCCCCGGTGGCGGCGGTGATCATGGTCCTGCCTGGCCTGCTGCTGCAAAAGAAGCTGGCAGAGCTGGCGAAGCAGTCGGCGCATGAATCTACCCTGCGCAACGCGGTGCTGGTGGAGAGCGTGCAGGGGCTGGAGGACATCAAGCTGATGCAGGCGGAGAACCGCTTTTTGCAGCAGTGGAACAGCTATATCCAGATCACCGCCGAATCCGGCCTGCGCACCCGCGAACTGACGCAGAACCTGATCAGCTGGGGGATGACCATTCAGAGCCTGGTCTATGCCGGGGTGATCGTGGTGGGCGCGCCGATGGTGATCGACGGCACCTTAACCACCGGTTCGGTGGTGGCCGCCTCGATGCTCGCCTCACGGATGATCGCCCCGATGGCGACGCTGTGCGGCGTGCGTGCCCGCTGGCAGCAGGTGAAGGCGGCCAAAGAGGGGCTGGACAGCATTATGCAGCTGCCGACCGAGAACCAGCGCGAAGAGACGCCGATCCGCCAGGACGTGCTGCGCGGCCACTATCTTTTCGAGCAGGCGCAGTTCCGCTATCACCCGGAAGATCCCCGCATGGCGCTGCGCATTAACCGCCTGGAGATCAAAGCGGGCGAAAAAGTGGCGATCCTCGGGCGCAACGGCGCGGGCAAATCAACCCTGTTGCAGGCGATGGCGGGCGGGATGGATCTGGCGGGCGGTGAACTGCGGCTCGACAACCTCAGCCTGCCGCATCTGGACGTGGCTGACGTGCGGAGAAACGTCGGCTTTATGACCCAAAACGCCCGGCTGTTTTACGGCACCCTGCGCGAGAACATCACGCTCGGCATGCCGCGCGCCACCGATGAAGAGATCTTCGAGGTGCTGGAGATGTGCGGCGCGGCCAGCTTTGTGCAGAAGCTGCCAAAGGGGCTGGATTACCCGATTATGGAGAACGGCGTCGGGCTGTCCGGCGGGCAGCGGCAGTCTATTCTGCTGGCGCGGATGCTGCTGCGCGACCCGAATATCGTGCTGATGGATGAACCGACCGCCTCCCTTGATGAACATACCGAGCGGGAATTTATTCAACGTCTCGGGGCGTGGCTCGGCAACCGCACGCTGGTTGTCGCGACCCACCGCGTGCCGGTACTGGAGCTGGTGGAGCGCGTGGTGGTACTCAAAGATGGCATGCTGGTGATGGACGCGCCAAAAGCGCAGGCGCTGAACAACAGCCGTATGCAGCAACAGCAGCAGGCAACCGGACGGGAGTGGAATAATGAAAATCAATCAGCGTGACGTTGCCGCAGTAGAAGATCTGGATAACGCGCTCGACTCCGAAAGCGGTTATACCGGTGCCCGGCGCATCGTTTTCTTCTCCCTGCTGATGTTTGTGGTGCTCGGCGTCTGGGCGTGGTTCGGGGTGCTGGATGAAGTCTCAACCGGCACCGGAAAAGTGATCCCCAGTTCACGCGAGCAGGTATTGCAGTCGCTGGATGGGGGGATCCTCACTGAGCTGAACGTACACGAAGGGGATCAGGTGCAGGCCGGACAGGTGCTGGCGCGGCTGGATCCTACCCGCTCGGAATCTAACGTCGGCGAAAGCGCGGCGCGTTACCGCGCGTCGCTGGCCTCCAGCGTGCGCCTGTACGCCGAGGTGAACGATCTCCCGCTGAAATTCCCGCCTTCCCTGGCGAAATGGACCGACCTGACCGCCGCAGAAACGCGGCTTTACAACTCTCGCCGCGCCCAGCTGGAGGATACGCAGCGTGAACTTCGCTCCGCGTTAGCGCTCGCCAATAAAGAACTGGCGATCACTCAACGGCTGGTGAAAACCGGTGCCGCCAGCCACGTGGAAGTGCTGCGCCTGCAACGGCAGAAAAGCGACCTTGAGCTGAAGCTCACCGACGTGCGTTCCCAGTATTACGTGCAGGCCCGTGAAGCGCTGTCGAAGGCCAACGCCGAGGTGGATATGGTGTCAGCGATCCTGAAAGGCCGCGAGGATTCCGTTACCCGCCTGACGGTGAAGTCGCCGGTGCGCGGGATCGTGAAAAACATCAAGGTGACCACCATCGGCGGCGTCATACCGCCCAACGGCGAGTTAATGGAGATTGTGCCGGTGGACGATCACCTGCTGATTGAAACCCGCCTCTCGCCCCGGGATATCGCCTTTATCCATCCTAATCAGGAGGCGCTGGTGAAAATCACCGCCTACGATTACGCGATTTACGGCGGGCTGCACGGGGTGGTGGAGACCATTTCGCCGGACACCATTCAGGACGAAGCGAAGCCGGAGGTGTTCTACTACCGTGTATTCATTCGCACAAGCCAGGATTATCTGGTGAACAAGGCGGGCAGGCACTTTTCGATTGTGCCGGGGATGATTGCGACGGTGGATATTAAGACCGGGGAGAAAACGGTGCTGGATTATCTGATTAAGCCGTTTAACCGGGCGAAGGAGGCGCTGAGGGAGCGGTAGTCAAACGCCGGGTGGCGGCTTCGCCTTACCCGGCCTACACCGCTGTTCCGAGTGATGAGGATCCAACACACCTAACATGATCTCCATCACCAATCTGCTATAGTAGCCCAAATTCATTTTTCAGGAAGAAATCATGCGCCAACGAACCATTGTCTGCCCCATCATCCAGAATGACGGAGCCTACCTGCTATGTAAAATGGCCGACGATCGCGGTGTATTCCCCGGTCAGTGGGCACTCTGCGGTGGTGGAATGGAACCAGGCGAAACCATGGAACAGGCGCTGCGCCGTGAAGTCCGTGAGGAGCTGGGCGACGCGCTGGACATTATCGACGTCAAGCCCTGGGCTTTTCGCGATGACATCAGGGTCAAAACTTACGCCGATGGTACCACCGAGGAAATTTATATGATTTATCTGATCTTCGACTGCATCAGCGCCAATCGGGATGTTACGTTTAACGACGAGTTTCAGGAGATCGCCTGGGTTTATCCGGAATCGTTAAGAGAGCTGGATCTCAACGAGGCCACGCGCATTACCTTTACGCAAAAGGGCCTTCTTTAATCGCCCACTGCCCCGGCGTTTTACCGGTCCACGTTCTGAAAACTTCAATAAATGCGCTGACGCTGCTGTATCCGCACGAGAGCGCAATCCACCCCACCGGCTTCCCCGCCGCCAGCCACTCCATCGCCTGCATGACGCGCGCCAGCTGGCGCCAGTTGACGAAGTTCATCCCCGTCTCCGCGCTAAACCGCCGGTTGAATGTACGTACGCTCATCCCGGCACGGCTGGCACGGCTTTCCACCGTCTGATTATCATCGACGGATTGCAGCAGTTTCCTGACCACATTTTTCAGCCGGGGATCGGTCGGTACGGGCAGATAAAAGCGGACCTGAGACGCCAGAGCCAACTCCTCCAGCAGCAGGATGAGCTTTCGGGGATCGTATTCACTCCCGGCAACGCTTAAACGGGAAAACAGTGCATCGGTAAAATCGTCCGACTCGAAAAGCGTGGCCTCTTCCGGAAGCCCTTCACAATGGGCAGGGTCAAGATAGCCAGCGCAACCTTCAATCGCACTTTCCGAAAAGGCAGCGTGCTGCTGACCAGGCGGGATCCAGCCGATATGTTTTGCGGGTACCACCGAACGCCCCAGCGGCGTCTCAATCACCAGCAGCCCCGCAGCAATGCGCCAGAGCTGGCCGGCATGATGGCTGTGCCACGGGGTGTGATAGCCGCCGGGATGAACAAGCCTCTCAGTTGTCAGCATGAATTTGACCGAAAATCGTTATTCTTCAACTTATTACAGAAACTACGCCTTATGCTGTCAAGGATAATAGCGGCTCAACATCACGAGGAGCTAACATGACCATCATTACATCCCTGATAAACCAGCCCGACAACACCCCGCAGCGCGAGCAAATGGCCTGTCTGTTAACCCGCTTATTCAATGGCAATGTAGCTCCGGCAGAGGTGTTTACGCCCGATT
>OKPY01000020.1_pt1 | contig 18618 bp, 18 predicted proteins | sample 1611751 | NCBI WGS metagenome assembly OKPY01 (sample SAMN04436767, study PRJEB24849) | human gut metagenome | biome: human gut; feature: NICU; material: stool | host: Homo sapiens | place: USA: Saint Louis, MO | collected 2011-05-05 | reverse complement strand
TTTCTTGTAAACCTTCTGTGTAAGTTTTAGCTTTAGTAAGTGGTTCTTCAGAATCAGTTACATTGATGTTTTTACCAGCTTTTACAACAGTTTTAGCTGCCGCTGCGTTGTTGGATACTTCTTTCAACTGTTTAAGGTTAACTGCATGGTTATCCTCAGTACCAGCTTTCACGTTTGTGATTTGAGTATCGTTAGCATTGCGCCAGGCGTTTGCCCATTGAAGTTGCTTTCAGTTCCATATCCTGCCGGATCCACGAGGTCATAATTTGTCAGACAGTTTAACTGCCAGTTTTAAGGTGCTCCAGCCCAAAAAAACGTTACAATCACCGGGCGTTAATCATATCGAAGGAAATGAGGGTTTATGCGTACCGTTCTGAATGTGTTGAATTTTGTCCTTGGCGGTTTTGCCACCACCCTTTCCTGGCTTTTTGCCACCCTGGTGAGCATCGTGCTTATCTTCACCCTTCCGCTGACGCGCTCCTGCTGGGAAATCACCAAACTGTCCCTCGTTCCTTATGGAAATGAAGCGATACACGTGGATGAACTGGAGCCGGAAAGAAAAAATGCCCTGATGAATACAGGCGGCACGCTGCTGAATATTTTATGGCTAATCTTCTTTGGCTGGTGGCTGTGTCTGATGCATATCTTCGCCGGTATCGCCCAGTGCATTACGATTATTGGCATTCCGGTTGGCCTCGCTAATTTCAAAATTGCCACCATCGCCCTGTGGCCGGTAGGACGCCGAGTTGTTCCGGTCGAAGTGGCGCAAGCCGCGCGTGAAGCCAATGCCCGTCGTCGTTTTCAGTAATAAGGACTGGCCGCTCTCATGCTAAGCCCCCTGCTTCGTCGCTATACATGGAACAGTAACTGGCTGTATAACGTCAGGATATTTATCGCCCTCTGCGGCACCGTCGCTCTGCCGTGGTGGCTGAATGATGTGAAGCTCACCATCCCCCTCACGCTTGGGGTGGTGGCCGGCGCGCTGGCGGATCTCGACGACCGCCTGGCCGGTCGTTTGCGTAATCTGGTCATCACGCTGGTCTGCTTCTTTATTGCTTCCGCCTCCGTTGAGCTGCTTTTCCCGTGGCCCTGGCTGTTTGCCTTAGGGCTGACGGTGTCCACCAGCGGCTTCATTTTGCTCGGCGGCCTCGGGCAACGCTACGCCACTATCGCGTTTGGCGCCCTGCTGATTGCCATTTACACCATGCTGGGCGTCTCTCTTTACGATCAGTGGTATCAGCAACCGGTCCTGCTGCTATTGGGCGCTATCTGGTATAACCTGCTGACCTTAACCGGGCATCTTATTTTTCCGGTTCGTGCCTTACAGGACAACCTTGCCCGCAGTTACTAACAGCTGGCCCACTATCTGGAGCTGAAATCCCGGCTGTTTGATCCGGATATCGAAGAGGACAGCCAGGCGCCCCTGTACGATCTGGCGCTGGCAAATGGCCAACTGGTCGCCACGCTGAATCAGACCAAAGCGTCTCTGCTCACCCGTCTGCGCGGCGATCGCGGTCAGCGCGGTACCCGGCGCACCCTGCACTACTACTTTGTTGCCCAGGATATTCACGAGCGCGCCAGCTCCTCGCATGTACAGTACGCTGATCTGCGCGAGAAATTCCGCTACAGCGACGTGATGTTCCGTTTCCAGCGTCTGCTGTCGATGCAGTCTCAAGCCTGCCAGCAACTTGCGCGCTCAATACTGCTGCGCACGCCCTATCAGCACGATCCTCGCTTTGAACGCGCATTCAGCCACCTGGATGCGGCGCTCGATCGCGTTCAGGCCAGTGGAACTTCGCCGGAACAGTTCAAAGCCCTGGGATTCCTGCTCAACAACCTGAGAGCCATCGATGCTCAGCTCGCCACCATTGAGTCTGAACAGGCGATGGCGATGCCGGGCAATGACGCTGACAACCAGCTTGCCGACGACAGTCTCAACGGTTTCAGCGATATATGGCTGCGCCTGAGCCGGCATTTTACGCCGGATTCCGCACTCTTTCGCCATGCGGTAAGGATGTCGTTGGTACTGTGCGTTGGCTACGCGTTTATCCAGATAACAGGATTGCACCACGGCTACTGGATCCTGCTGACCAGCCTGTTCGTCTGCCAGCCGAACTATAACGCTACCCGCCATCGACTCGCGCTGCGTATTGTCGGGACGTTAGTCGGGGTCGCCATCGGGCTGCCGGTGCTCTATTTTGTGCCCTCAGTAGAAGGGCAACTGATCCTGATTGTGATTACCGGGGTACTGTTCTTCGCCTTCCGCAATGTGCAGTATGCCCACGCCACGATGTTCATCACGCTGCTTGTGCTGCTCTGCTTCAATCTGCTGGGTGAAGGCTTTGAAGTGGCCCTCCCCCGTGTGATCGACACGCTGATCGGCTGCGCCATCGCCTGGGCGGCGGTGAGCTTTATCTGGCCGGACTGGCGTTTCCGAAATTTACCGCGCGTGTCCGACAGAGCAATGAACGCCAACTGCCGCTATCTGGACGCTATTCTTGAGCAGTACCATCAAGGTCGCGATAACCGTCTGGCCTATCGGATTGCCCGTCGCGATGCGCATAACACTGACGCAGAGCTGGCTTCTGTTGTCTCGAATATGTCAACTGAGCCGCGCGCCACGGCAGAAATCCGGGAGACAGCCTTCCGCCTGCTGTGTCTGAACCACACGTTCACCAGCTATATCTCTACCCTTGGCGCCCACCGAGAGAAACTGACGAATCCGGGCATCCTGGCACTGCTGGACGATGCCGTTTGCTACGTTGATGATGCGCTTCATCATCAACCTGCGGATGAGCCACGGGTTCACCAGGCACTGGATGAACTGGTGCAACGTATCGCACACCTTGATCCAGGCACCGACAACAAAGCTCCGCTGGTCCTTCAGCAAATTGGCCTGCTTATCGCTTTGCTGCCGGCAATTTGTCGGCTGCGACAGCAGATCGCTACCTGGCGGAATGATGGCCCTGCGACTCAGGCAGCGCATTAAACCACTCCGTAAGCTCCCGGCGAATATCCGCCGGGAGTGCCGCTTCATGTAACCCTTCAATCGCGCCTTCAAGCGCGAACAATACCCGGATACTCAGCGCTTTATTCTTAGAGCGCATTTTCAGCCAGCTCGTCTTCGCCCCCAACTGTCGTAGCGTCTCTTCATTAGTAATGCCCGCCTCCATAAGCAGGACCTCAATCTGAAAGGTCAGGTTCGGCAGATCTTTAAGCCGGTTACGCTGATGGCGCTGGTAGCGCTCTTTCCTGGCGGCATCGAGCGCAAACGAGGAGAGCTGAAGCAGTTTTTCCCTGTTTTGCCACAGACCTTCATCCACACGGTAGTAATTAAGCAGCACAGGACGTCCTCGTTTCATCAGGGTCAGAAAAGAAGAGGCGTTTTTTACACAGTATTTTGCACTTTGCTCACAGGCGCGAAGGTAAAGCTCACCGTCAGACACCATCGCGAATACCGCTTCATCCACGGCCAGGGTATAACCGCCAAACAGGGCGCGATGATGAATTTCGCCCAGAGGAGAGAGGTATTCTTGAGATTGATAAATCCGATCATAAGATATCTTTTTCATGATAATTCCATTAAAAATCATACAGTAACCACGATATTTCTTACTAACGGATCCGTTAGCAGGAAAATAGGCAACTTATTGCCGTTGGGCAAGATGATTATTACAGGTTCACAAGGAATGGATGAAATTTGCGAGTCGCTTTCCGAAAATGAGGTTGATCTTTATGCATACAGGGGTTACTGTATATCCATACAGTAACTACAGGGCTGGAATGAATATGTACACTTCAGGCTATGCAAATCACTTAACACCTTCTACTTCTGCCGCAGGCAATGCTGCGCAGAATTCTATCGGGCGTGAATCGACAGGGCTTATCAGTGAAGTGGTTTACCGTGAAGACCAGCCGCTGTTGACACAACTCTTACTCCTGCCGCTTTTGCAGCAGCTCGGGCAACAGTCTCGCTGGCAGCTCTGGCTGACGCCACAGCAAAAATTAAGTCGCGAATGGGTTCAGTCGGCTGGGCTGCCGTTAGCGAAGGTGATGCAGATTAATCAACTCTCCCCTTGCGATACGGTCGAGTCGATGGTCCGGGCATTACGTACCGGGAACTATAGCGTCGTGATTGGGTGGTTGCCTGAGGATCTGTCGCAAGAGGAACATTTGCGTCTGACTGAAGCGGCTGAAGAAGGTAACGCGATGGGTTTCATCATGCGGCCAGTTCGTGGAGATTCCTATCGCAGAGGACAACATCCCGGGCTAAAAATTCACTCAAATGTGTACCATTGAGTCATTTTAAGAGTTTTCCTGGAATTTTTTTCGACCGCAGTATGCAAAAAAAGTTCAACGCGCCAAAACTGCGGCAAGGCTTGTCTGACGCGGTTCTCGTTAATTTTACTGCACAAAATTCGTTCAAAAATTGTTAAATATTAGGTATACGGAACTTTTTTTTTCATATGCCTGACGGACTTCACACTTGTAAGTTTTCAGCTACGTTGTAGACTTTACATCGCCAGGGGTGCTCGGCCTAAGCCGAAGATATCGGTAGATTTATATTTGACCACGCCCCCCGGTGAAGGATTTAACCGTGATTCCTCCGATGGAGATATTCATGGCAAATTTTGGATGATAACGAGGCGCAAAAAATGAAAAAGACAGCTATCGCGATTGCAGTGGCACTGGCTGGCTTCGCTACCGTAGCGCAGGCCGCTCCGAAAGATAATACCTGGTATGCAGGTGGTAAACTGGGCTGGTCTCAGTTCCATGACACCGGTTGGTACAACAGCAGCCTGAACAACGATGGCCCTACTCACGAGAGCCAGCTGGGTGCAGGTGCGTTCGGTGGCTATCAGGTTAACCCGTATGTTGGCTTTGAAATGGGTTACGACTGGTTAGGTCGTATGCCTTACAAAGGCGACAACGTAAATGGCGCTTTCAAAGCTCAAGGCGTACAGCTGACCGCTAAACTGGGTTACCCAGTAACTGACGATCTGGACGTGTACACCCGTCTGGGCGGCATGGTATGGCGTGCAGACTCCAGCAACAGCATCGCTGGTGACGACCACGACACTGGTGTTTCCCCAGTATTCGCTGGTGGCGTTGAGTGGGCAATGACCCGTGACATCGCTACCCGTCTGGAATACCAGTGGGTTAACAACATCGGTGACGGTGCTACCGTTGGTGTTCGTCCAGACAACGGCATGCTGAGCGTTGGTGTTTCTTACCGTTTCGGTCAGCAGGAAGATGCGCCAGTCGTAGCTCCAGCTCCGGCTCCAGCGCCAGAAGTACAGACCAAGCACTTCACTCTGAAGTCTGACGTTCTGTTCAACTTCAACAAAGCTACCCTGAAACCAGAAGGTCAGCAGGCACTGGATCAGCTGTACACCCAGCTGAGCAACCTGGATCCTAAAGACGGTTCTGTAGTGGTTCTGGGCTTCACCGACCGTATCGGTTCTGACGCTTACAACCAGGGTCTGTCTGAGAAACGTGCTCAGTCTGTAGTTGATTACCTGGTATCTAAAGGTATCCCAGCTAACAAGATCTCCCCACGTGGTATGGGCGAATCTAACCCAGTTACCGGTTCTACCTGTGACAACGTGAAACCACGCGCTGCACTGATCGACTGCCTGGCACCAGATCGTCGCGTAGAGATCGAAGTTAAAGGTATCAAAGACGTTGTAACTCAGCCTGCGGCATAAGTTATCGTCTTATAAAAAAACCCCGCCATGCGGGGTTTTTTATTATCTGAAGAAAAGTAAAAAGCTTATTTTTTACCTAACAGTGCCTGTAGATCGTTTTTCAACGTCGACATCTGGCTGGCATACTTCTCTTTGTGCTCGGCATCTTCAATCAGCTGAACCACCGTTTCCGACAGGGTTTTCCCGCGCCGTTGCGCAAGCCCGGCCAGACGCTGCCAGACCATGAATTCCAGGTCGATGGATTTCTTACGGGTGTGCTGATGCTCGGCATTGAAATGCCGTTTACGACGAGCACGGATAGTTTGCTTCATCCGGTTTAACAAGGCCGGATTAATGTGTTTCTCGATCCAGCCGTTGACCTGTACCGGTTCGTTTTCGAGGGTCAGCAACATATCCACAGCTTCTTGTGCCGCGCTGGCTTCGATGTAGCAGGTGATCAGCTCCCCTTCACGGTGCTTTTTGACCAGGTACTTCCATTTCCAGCCGCTTTCGAGGTTTTCCAGTTGTTGATATTTCATTGCGATCTCAGTGTTACCGTGTAACTCTGTTCAGAATATCAGTTTTTTGGCAATCTGCTGAAAAGAAATCATATCCTGTGAAACGTCGCAGGCGATCCGCATGACGAAAACCCGAATCCTGATTGGGCAGAGTGCGCCGCTTACGGTATACTCCACGGTTTTACTTCTGACTAAAAAACATCAACTTTGACCATTACGAAACTTGCATGGCGTGACCTGGTTCCGGATACCGAGAGCTATCAGGAGCTGTTTGCACAGCCAGACCTCACAAAAGAACACAAATTCATACTTAGCGAGACACAACCGCGTTTGCATTACGCGCTGGAGCAGATGTCATCCCCATGGGCTACATCTCCTTTCATGCTGCTCAAAGCCCCGGAAGAAGCCGAGTATCTGACGCTTCTCGGTGATGCCATGCGCCAGTTGCAGCCAAAAACGAATGCCGTTTTTGGTGGTCAGTATCATATTGCCGGTCGCGACGTGACATTCGAACCTGCCACGCAGGCAGATGGATTGTTCGCTGCAAAAGGCGAGGTGATCACCGCCAACTGGGTGGAAGCAGAACAGTTGTTCGGCTGCCTTCGTCAGTTCAATGGCGATGTTTCACTGCAACCCGGGCTGGTACACCGCGCGAATGGCGGCGTATTGCTCATCTCCCTTCGCACACTGCTTGCGCAGCCGCTGCTGTGGATGCGCCTGAAAACGGTGGTGACGCAGCAACGTTTTGACTGGGTAGGCTTCGACGAGTCACGTCCTCTGCCTGTTTCCATTCCGTCTATGCCGCTGTCGCTGACCGTCGTGCTGACGGGTGACCGTGAATCCCTGGCTGACTTCCAGGAAATGGAGCCAGAACTCGCGGAGCAGGCGGTTTACAGCGAATTTGAAGACAATATTCAGATTGCAGATGCCGATGACATGGCGCAGTGGTGTCAGTGGGTTATGGCCGTGGCGGAACGTTTCGCGCTGCCCTCACCTGCCGAGGATGCGTGGCCGGGCTTAATCCGAGAGGCCGTACGCTACACCGGCGATCAGGAAACCCTGCCGCTCTGTCCGCTCTGGATCGGCAAACAGCTGCGTGAAGTGGGCGTTATCAGCGGCAACGGTACGTTCAACGGTGAGCAACTGAGCCAGATGCTGGCCCAGCGTGAATGGCGCGAAGGCTATCTTGCTGACCGTATGCAGGATGAAATTCTGCTTGAACAGATTCTGGTGGAGACCGAAGGCGAACGTATCGGGCAAATCAATGCCTTGTCCGTCATCGAGTTCCCCGGGCACCCACGCGCCTTTGGTGATCCTTCCCGTATCAGCTGTGTCGTACACATTGGTGACGGCGAATTTACCGATATCGAACGCAAGGCCGAACTGGGCGGAAACATTCATGCTAAAGGCATGATGATCATGCAGGCATTCCTGATGTCTGAACTTCAGCTCGAGCAGCAGATCCCCTTCTCTGCCTCGTTGACCTTTGAGCAGTCCTACAGTGAAGTCGACGGCGACAGCGCCTCAATGGCAGAGCTGTGCGCCGTGATCAGCGCGCTTGCAGACGTGCCGATTAACCAGAATATTGCGATTACCGGGTCCGTGGATCAGTTTGGCCGTGCCCAACCGGTGGGCGGACTGAATGAGAAAATCGAAGGCTTCTTCGCAATCTGCCAGCAGCGCGGTTTAAACGGCAAACAGGGCGTGATTATTCCGGCACCTAACGCTCGCCATTTGAGCCTGAGCCAGGCGATTCTGGATGCGGTAGAGCAGGAACAATTCACTGTCTGGGCCATCGAAGGGGTTGAGGATGCACTACCCTTACTGACAAACCTGGTCTGGGACGGCGAAGGCCAGACAACCCTGATGCAGACCATTCAGGAACGTATAGCTCAGGCGACACAGCAGGAAGCTCGTCAACGTTATCCGTGGCCGTTACGCTGGTTAAGTTGGTTTAGTGCGAACTGATCGGACTTGTTCAGCGTACACGTGTTAGCTATCCTGCGTCCTTCACTAAAATAAGGCTTACTGAGAACATGGTAGATAAACGCGAATCCTATACTAAAGAAGACCTTCTTGCCTCTGGTCGCGGTGAACTGTTTGGCGCGAAAGGCCCGCAGTTACCAGCCCCAAATATGCTGATGATGGACCGTGTCGTGAAAATGACCGAAACCGGCGGCAACTTTGATAAGGGTTACGTAGAAGCAGAACTCGATATCAACCCGGACCTGTGGTTCTTCGGTTGCCACTTTATTGGCGATCCGGTAATGCCTGGCTGCCTGGGCCTCGATGCCATGTGGCAGCTGGTTGGCTTCTATCTGGGCGGGCTTGGCGGTGAAGGCAAAGGCCGTGCGCTGGGCGTAGGCGAAGTGAAATTCACCGGTCAGGTTCTGCCTACCGCGAAGAAAGTCACCTACCGTATCCATTTCAAACGCATCGTTAACCGCCGTCTGATTATGGGCCTGGCGGACGGTGAAGTGTTGGTTGATGGTCGTCTGATCTATACCGCGAACGACCTGAAAGTGGGTCTGTTCCAGGATACCTCCGCTTTCTAATAACAGCTTTTAGCCCCTTCCAGAAAGGCGAAACCTCCGCATTGCGGAGGTTTCTTTTTAAAGAGACGGTATCAAGCAAGTACTGCCCTGTCTCCGATGGCTTCTCGCCAGCCCCCTAGCCATTGGGACCTTTGATTCAGGGCCTGATAGGGACACATTTCTTTAGAACGTCCGGCGATGCCAGCCTGATAACCACGTTGATGAGCCCTTTCCAGGCGATCTCGTTTCTGTCTCTTCATGCCTCGTTTCCCTCATTCTTTTGTCTGGTGGAAAGAAAACAGTGGTTGCAATATGTGCAAGCACAGTTAACGAATACCCCGAATCTGCGTCAGCGTCAACGTTCAAAATTCATACGGGTGTCATATTTGTGAGCTACATGGAAGATCGTTTGTACAAAAAGTGTGATGCGGGACAAGTAACAACCTGAACGTAAAACGAAAAAAAAGCCGCAATCAGCAAGAAGCTGAGTGCGGCTTTCGTCGATGAATTTTACTTATGGCAGGCGGGAAATCTCTCTTGCTATAGTAGCCGACTCCTGTGCCCATCCCTGCGCAAGTACTTTCACCATTTCGTCATAGCCATCTTTCTGCTGCTTGAGTTCAAGATGGAAAGGACGCTTAATCAGCTGACCCTGGTGATTCAGCAGCCACTCCCCGCTGATAACAACGGCACCATCATAGCGGCCATGGAATCCCGTCACGTTAACATTCAGAGTGTCCTGATCGCTTCCCAGAGGCTGCGAGGCAACGACCCAACCGGGGAGCTGGCTGCTCAGATTCGCCACCAGCGTATTGCGTAGCTGCTGATCCAGCGGGCTGGCCCACAGGTTATTGTTGGCGATTACATACTGCACATCGCTGGTCTGGTAGACCACCCCGTTGCCCGCCAGGTAATCTGGCACGGCAACCTGCTCAACCCACAGCAGACGGCTGCCCTGCGAGGCGCTGCTCTGCGCCCCCGACTGCGCGCTTAACGGCAGCTGGTAGTAGCTTTTGTTATCGCTTCCAGAGCTACAGGCCGTTAATACCAGTGCGCCTGCGATGATTAGCCATTTTTTCATTGTTTCGCCCTCTTAGGCTCAGGATCCTTTTTATCTTTCGCTTCAAACACCAGCGCGTTGCTCTTTTCATTGAGCGTTTTCAGAACGGGCTGTAGCTCGCGTAAAACCTGATCAAGACGTTGCATATCCGCCACCATCTTGTTGTAGGCCGCTGAGCCCGGCTGGAAGCCCTGCATGCTGCGATTCAGTTCACGCAACGTTTTCTGCATATCCTGCGGCAGCTGCTGCATGGACTGGTTGGCCGTGATCTTGTTGATATTATCCAGGGTGGTTTGCAGACGTTGCATCGTCGCCTGGCTCTGATGCAGTGATCCCGTCGCAGCCTCAAGCATTGGATTCAGCGGCAGATTGTTGATCTTATCCAGCGTTTCCATCAGACGCTGTTGGATCTGCGCCAGGCCACTGCTGACCGTAGGAATGATTTTGTAGCCGCCAAATTCACGGACTCCCGTCATAGGTGGCGCTTTTGGATAGAAGTCCATATCGACATACAACGCCCCTGTCACCAGGTTGCCGGTTTTCAGCGAGCCACGCAGACCGCGATTCATCAGGTCGCTGATATGCTCCCCAATATCCTGATCCTCACCAATCTGGTTAATTAAACGCTCAGGCTCAATGCGTATCAGCACCGGAATACGATAATCATCATCAAGCATTTGCTTGAGTCCCGGAACAAAGTAAGGCACTTGCCCTACTGTACCCAGACGGATACCGCGGAACTCAACTGGCGCTCCTGGCTGCAAGCCGCGTACAGAGTCCTTAAAGAACATCAGATAATCGATGTGATCGGTATAGAGCGCATCCTGAATGCTTTTTTGATCGTCAAACAATCTGAAGGCGGTTTTTTCCGCCACCGGTTGTCCCAGATCTATACCTTCCGGCACGTCAAAACTGACGCCCCCACCAAACAGCGTGGTGAGTGAACCCATCTCAACGCGCATCCCCGCAGAGGTGAGATCCACAGCGATCCCACTGTCTTTCCAGAAACGAACGTTACTGGTCACCAGTCGGTCATTAGGCGCATTGATAAATAGCTGATAGCTGATGGTCCGTTTTTGCGGATCGAAGGTGCTCGTTTCAACCGAACCGACACGATACCCACGGAACAGCACCGGATCGCCCGGCGAGAGCTGGCCCGCTTTTTTGCTGTCCAGAATGACGCGGATCACTTTTGCATCCGGTGGCGCAAGCGGCGGTGAATCCAGCAACTGATAGTTTGCTGGCTGGGCGCCTTTATTGCCGGGCTGGAGTTCAATGTAAGCCCCTGACAATAGCGTCCCTAAGCCGCTGATCCCTTCTCTTCCGACCTGCGGTTTCACCACCCAAAAAACGGAATCTTCATGGAGCAGTTTTTCCATGCCAGCATTCAGGCGGGCCTTAATTTCAACATGGGTTAAATCATCCGTCAGGGTCGCGCTTTCCACGACACCCACATCCACGCTGCGGCTCTTGATGGTGGTTTTTCCGCCCTCAATTCCCTCTGCATTGGTGGTAATTAGCGTGACTTCCGGTCCCTGATGGCTGTAATGATAAAACAGGATCCATGCACCGATCAGCGCGGTCACGATGGGGAAAATCCACACCGGCGACCAGTTTCTGACCTTCTGCACTTTAGCCTCTCCACTCTTATTTTCCATGCTCTTACTCTTCCTCATGGCTTGAATCGGGCTCACGATCCCACGATAAACGAGGGTCGAAGGTCATGGCCGCAAACATGGTCATAATGACGACCAAAGCAAACATCAGCGCTCCCATAGCGGGATAAATACTCATCAGCCCACCCATACGCACCAGCGCTGAGAGAACCGCAATCACGAACACGTCAATCATCGACCAGCGGCCAACAAATTCCACGACCTCATAAATCAGATGCATGCGCTCACTGTCACGCTTACCGTGCCCTTTTGCATCCCAGCAAAGCCAGGCAATGGCAATCATCTTTAAGGTCGGAACCATAATGCTGGCGAGAAATATGACGCCTGGAACAGGGTATGACCCTTCGCTCCACAGCAAAATCACCCCGGCAAGGATGGTCGAGGGCATTCTGTCGCCGAGCAGATCGGTGATCATGATCGGCAAAATATTGGCGGGCAGATAAAGCATGACAGAGGTCACCAGCAGCGCCATGGTCCATTGCAGGCTATTTTTGCGTCGGACGTGACCTTTTGTTTCACAGCGGGGACACACCTCGACATCCGCGGGCAGCACGGCGGTGCAGCAGGAGCAGGAGCGCAGCCCCTGACGGATACCCGGTACGCCCACCTTTACCGTCTGCGAGAGCGTCGGTGCCGGGGCAATATCGTCCCAGGTCCAGCGTCGGTCCACGCACTGGAAAGCGCGCAGTTGCAGCACGCAATACAGACACCACGGAATAAAGCTACTGCCAATTCCCACATCGCCGTAGGCCATCAGCTTCACGAAGCTGACCAGGATACCCGCCAGAAAAATTTCCGCCATCCCCCAGCTTTTCAGCTGGAACAGGATCCGCGCGAGTTTGATTTTAAGGGCGGTGGGCATCCTGACGCGATTGACCAGTAGCAGAATGACGACCAGGCAAAAAGCCGGGACTATCTGCACGAACAGAAGAAAGAAGGTGCCAAGGCTGGCGTAATCTTCCGAGAACATCACGCCTGGAATTTCCAGTAACTCCACCTGGCTTACCATCCCACCCACTTTCATAGAGATGAAAGGGAAGAGATTGGAGAGCAGTAACATGAACAGGGCTGCCAGCGCGTAAGCCGTAGGACGCTGCCTTGGCGCGTCCCACTCGGTCGTCAGCGTAGCTCCGCAGCGCGGGCAGGCAGCCTTATGTCCGTGACCAAGCTCTGGCAACGCCACGAGCATATCGCATTGCGAGCATAAAATATGCCGATCGGCATGGTGCTGGTCACACATAGATTATCCCTGTTTATGCGCCGTTTTTCAGAGACTCAAGGTACTCCCAGCGCTCAAATGCCTCTTCCAGCGCCTGCTCGGCCTGGGAGAGTTCAGCCAATACTTTCTGAGTATAGTCGTGAGGCTGCGTAAAGAATGACGCATCAGCGACCTGAATTTGCAGTGCTTCCAGTGCCGCTTCCAGCTCTTCCAGACGCTGCGGCAGCCCTTCCAGCTCGCGCTGCAAGTTATAGCTCATTTTAGCAGGAGACTTTTTGACAGTTTCTGCTTTCACAACAACAGGTTCAGCGACATTTTTGGTCTTCGCCTGTTTTTGCGCCAGCGACTGCGATTGCTGTCCACGCGCGTCATGATAGCCGCCCACATATTGACCGATGCGTCCTTCGCCTTCGAAGATCCAGCACTCGGTCACGGTGTTATCGACAAATTGACGATCGTGGCTGACCAGCATCACGGTTCCCTGATAGCCATCAATCAACTCTTCCAGCAGTTCCAGCGTTTCGACATCCAGATCGTTCGTCGGTTCATCGAGAATCAGTAAGTTACTGGGTTTCAGGAACAGGCGCGCCAGTAAAAGACGGTTACGCTCACCGCCGGACAGCGCGCGCACAGGCGTCAGGGCGCGTTTTGGGTGGAACAGGAAGTCCTGAAGGTAGCCCAGCACGTGACGCGGCTTGCCGTTAACCATCACCTCCTGTTTACCCTCTGCGAGGTTGTCCATCACCGTACGGTCCGGATCCAGCTCTGCGCGATGCTGGTCAAAGTACGCTACTTCCAGCTTGGTACCACAGTGAATACGACCGCTGTCTGCCTGCAACTGGCCCAGCATCAGTTTCAACAGCGTGGTTTTGCCGCAGCCGTTTGGACCAATAAGCGCAATTTTGTCGCCACGCTGAACCTGTGCGGAGAAATCGTTCACCAGCACATTGCCGTCAACCGAATAATTCACGTTCTCCATTTCGAAGACAATCTTGCCCGAGCGGGACGCCTCTTCCACCTGCATTTTGGCGCTACCCATGACTTCACGGCGTTCGCTACGTTCGCGGCGCATCGCCTTCAGGGCGCGAACGCGGCCTTCATTACGGGTACGACGCGCCTTGATGCCCTGACGGATCCATACCTCTTCCTGCGCCAGCTTGCGGTCGAACTCGGCGTTTTGCAGCTCTTCCACGCGCAGGTTCTCTTCTTTCTCCAGCAGATAGGTATCGTAATCGCCCGGATAGGTCACCAGCTTGCCGCGGTCGAGGTCGACAATGCGCGTGGCCATGTTGCGGATGAACGAACGGTCGTGGGAGATGAAGATAATGGTGCCATTGAAAGTTTTCAGGAACCCTTCCAGCCAGTCAATTGCTTCGATATCCAGGTGGTTCGTTGGTTCGTCCAGCAGCAGTACCCTGGGCCCGCTCACCAGGGCACGGCCCAGCGCGGCTTTACGCAGCCAGCCGCCGGAGAGCGCCGACAGCTCCATATCCGCTTCCAGGCCAAGCTGAGCCAGCACGTCGTTTATGCGGTTTTCCAGCTGCCACAGGCCGTGGTGATCGAGCATCTCCTGCACTTTTGCCAGCTCGTTGAGATTTTTGTCGCTCGGGTCGGTCATGACCAGATGCGAAATCTCGTGGTAGCGCTTGAGGTATTCCGCCTGCTCTGAACTTCCTTCAGCCACAACATCGTACACGCTGCCGTTTACGTTACGCTGCGGATCCTGTTGCAGACGAGAGACGACCAGATCCTGCTCGTAAACAATACGGCCGTCGTCCAGCCCCTGCTCTCGGTTGAGGATTTTCATCAGCGTCGATTTACCTGCGCCGTTACGGCCGACCAGACAGACGCGCTCGTTATCTTCGATATGCAGCTCTGCATTATCGAGAAGCGGTGAGTCGCTGAAAGAGAGCCACGCGCCGTGCATACTAATTAAAGACATTTATTTTTCCTTTCAGACCGCGGAGATCAGCCAGCAGTTGTGGATTTGACGGTTACGGGCAAAGTCCTGAGACAGCGTTTTTTGGCTGATTTCTTGTGCTTTAAGTCCCAGTTCGGCCAGGCCGTCGTGATCCATGCGGAATCCGCGCTTGTTATTCGAGAACATAATGGTGCCGCCTTTACGCAGCAGACGCTTCAGGTCGGTCATCAGGCGCAGGTGATCGCGTTGAACGTCAAAGCTATCCTCCATACGCTTGGAGTTAGAGAAGGTCGGCGGATCGATAAAGATAAGGTCAAACTGCTCATCGGTATCGCGCAGCCAGCCCAGCACGTCGGCCTGTAACAGGCGATGCTGACGACCGGTTAAGCCGTTAAGACGCAGGTTGCGCTCTGCCCACTCCAGATAAGTACGGGACATATCGACCGTGGTGGTGCTACGCGCCCCGCCAAGCCCTGCATGAACGCTGGCGCTGCCGGTATAGGAGAACAGGTTCAGGAAGTCTTTGCCCTTACTCATCTGTCCCAGCATGCGGCGGGCGATGCGGTGATCGAGGAACAGACCGGTATCAAGGTAATCGGTCAGGTTAACCCACAGGCGCGCGTTATATTCGCCCACTTCGATGAAGTCGCCCTTCTCGCCCATCTTCTGATACTGGTTTTTGCCTTTCTGACGCTCACGGGTTTTCAGCACCAGCTTGTTTGGCGAAATGCCGAGTACGGCGATGGTGGCCGCAATCACATCCAGCATACGCTGACGCGCTTTTTGCGCATCAATGGTTTTCGGCGGGGCGTATTCCTGAACCACCACCCAGTCTGCATAGCGGTCAACCGCCACGTTGTATTCCGGCAGGTCAGCGTCGTAAAGGCGATAACATTCGATGCCTTCCTGCTTCGCCCACTTCTCAAATTTCTTCAGGTTTTTGCGCAGACGGTTGGCATAATCTTCCGCCACGCCAGACGGTTTGCTGTCCGCTGCTATCTCTGCCAGATGGTAGTTTTTCTGCACGCAGTCCAGCGGGCCGTTTTTCGCCTTGAACTGGCGATCGGCACGTAATTGCAGGCAGCTCAGCAGCTCCGGCGAGGCGCTAAACAGGGAGAGGTTCCAGCCGCCGAAATGCGCTTTCATGTTGCGGCCCAGCAGGCTGTGTAGCGCAATCAGCGCTGGCTCGCTGCCAAGACGCTCACCATACGGCGGGTTGCTGATCACCGTACCGTACGGGCCTTTTGGCAGCGGATTGGTCAGGTTCGCCACATCTTTGACGTCGAAGGTCACCAGCTCACCGATACCGGCACGACGGGCGTTGCTGCGCGCGCGTTCAATCACCCGTGGGTCGTTGTCCGAACCGTAAAAGTGAGAGGTGTACTCCGCCAGCCCTTTACGGGCACGGGTCTGCGCGTCGTCTTTGACCTCTTTCCAGAGGGCTTCATCGTGCTGCGCCCAGCCTTTGAAGCCCCACTGTCCACGATGCAGCCCTGGCGCGCGGTCGGTGGCCAGCATCGCGGCTTCAATCAGCAGCGTACCGGAACCGCACATCGGATCGAGCAGCGGCGTACCTGGCTGCCATCCGGAGCGCATCACGATAGCGGCAGCCAGCGTTTCTTTGATCGGCGCCATCCCGGTGCGATCGCGATAGCCGCGCAGATGCAGGCCTGCGCCGCGCAGATCCAGGGAAATGCTGGCAGTGTCGCCGTTCAGCCAGACGTTGATACGCAGATCCGGGTTTTCACGATCAACGTTCGGACGTTCTTTATTACGACGCGTGAAGCAGTCCACAATGGCGTCTTTGACGCGCAGGGCACCGTACTGGCTGTTGCGGATCTCATCGTTGACGCCGTTGAAATGCACCGCAAAGGTGGCGTCCGGGGTGAAGATCTCTGTCCAGTCGATCATCTGTACACCGGTGTAGAGATCAAGATCGCTGTAGACCTTGCACTCTTTCATCGGCAGCATGATGCGCGACGCCAGACGGCTCCACATCAGGCTCTGGTAAATAAGCCGCGTGTCGCCCTCAAAATGGACACCACCCTGAACCACCTGGCACTCTTTCGCGCCCAGGGTTTCCAGTTCAGTTTTTAACAGCTCTTCCAGCCCACGGGCCGTACTGGCAAACAGAGAATTCATATCGTCACTTTTACTCATAGAAAATTGTCGCGCATTATAGCTAATATGGCGTGTATGTCATAAAGTTGAAGGCTTATTTTATTTAGCGGGAGTGTGCAGTGGCGACGTTATCCAGGCTTTTTATTCATCCGGTGAAATCCATGCGTGGTATCGGCGTGACGCACGCGCTGGCCGATATGAGCGGATTCGCCTTCGATCGTATTTTTATGATCACCGAGCCTGACGGTACGTTCATCACCGCACGTCAGTTCCCGCAGATGGTTCGCTTTACCCCTTCCCCGCTTCATGACGGATTGCATTTGACCGCGCCAGACGGTTCAAGCGTCGTGATCCGCTTTGCTGATTTTGCGCCGGTTGAAGCGCCAACGGAAGTGTGGGGCAATCATTTTACCGCGCGTATCGCGCCGGATAACATTAACCAGTGGCTGAGCGGCTTTTTCTCACGTGACGTTCAGCTGCGCTGGGTTGGGCCTGCGCTGACTCGTCGCGTGAAACGCCACGACGCGGTTCCCCTCTCCTTTGCGGATGGTTTTCCCTTCCTGCTGACCAGCGAGGCCTCGCTGCGTGATTTACAAACCCGTTGCAAAGCCAGCGTGCAGATGGAGCAGTTTCGCCCGAATCTGGTGGTGACCGGAGCGGATGCCTGGGATGAAGATACCTGGAAAGTGATCCGCATCGGCAGCGTTATCTTTGATGTCGTGAAGCCGTGCAGCCGCTGTATTTTTACCACCGTCAGCCCGGAGAAAGGCCAGAAACACCCTTCTGGCGAACCGCTGAAAACCTTGCAGTCATTTCGTACCGCGCAGGATAACGGTGATGTCGACTTCGGCCAGAACCTGATCCCCCGCTCCAGCGGCGTAATCCGCGTGGGCGACGAGGTCGAAATTCTTACCCGCGGGCCTGCAAGAGTGTACGGCGCAGGCCAGGAAGAAGAAATGGTTGACGTTGTCACCAACGTCGCTTCCGCGGTGGATATTCACTGGGAAGGCAAAGTTATTCGTGGTAACAATCAGCAGGTGCTACTGGAACAGCTGGAGCAGGCGGGTATCCGCGTACCTTATTCCTGTCGCGCGGGGATTTGCGGATGCTGTCGCATTAAACTGGTCGATGGTGAAGTGAGTGCCCTGAAGAAATCTGCGATTGGCAGTGACGGCACGATCCTGTGCTGTAGCTGTGTACCGAAAACATCCGTACAGCTGGAAGCTTAAACCGCCTGTTCGAGGCTGAAGGAATCGACGCGCAGCTGAGGCTTCAGCCTGTCATTCATCACTTTGATGGCATCACCTAACTGCATGACTCGCCCGGCTATGGTCAAGCCGGGGTGGTCCAGCTAACAGAGCGCAGCGTTTTCACCGGGTTCAACCACCAGCAGATTCACCTCTTCTTCGGTATCGCTCAGATTGACGCTGGCCGCATCGCCGATAGCCGGGGTCCAGCTCATACCGTGCGCGAGGAAATGCCAGCTTTTCGGCATTTGTGGTTTCAGGAAACGGATCGCCACCAGCGCATTTAGTACCAGTTCAGCGCGCTGTTCTTTGGAGAGATTGAAGTCGCGGCATATTTCTTCAAAAGAGAAATAGAGTGCAGCGTCGTCAACGCAAAAGCCTGAGGGAGCAAACGCGTCTGGCGTTAACATTCGGCGCGCAAAACGAGAGCGAAACAACATGCCATTGGCTAAGTCGAGCATCATACGGTCATGCTCGTCACAAAAATACCAGCGCCAGTTATCGTCAGGTTTAATTCGCATGTTTCTCTCCCGTCCCCAAAACGTCCTGTACTAAAAATGTCCTGTTTGCCGCTTCGCTTATAACACTAGTAATAAAAGACTATAATGTCTAAATAAGCAACAATGACGGAATAT
>OKPY01000013.1_pt1 | contig 22772 bp, 15 predicted proteins | sample 1611751 | NCBI WGS metagenome assembly OKPY01 (sample SAMN04436767, study PRJEB24849) | human gut metagenome | biome: human gut; feature: NICU; material: stool | host: Homo sapiens | place: USA: Saint Louis, MO | collected 2011-05-05 | reverse complement strand
TTATGTTCCTTGCTACTCTGTAACGACATGACCGGTGAACGTGCCAGGGTGGCTCAGTCGCCACCACCCTGGCGACCCGGGCTCCCGGCGGTAAATCGCCGCTTCGCGGTGCCCTCGGCTTATTCCTTCCGGCTTATCGGGTACGGGCGGAGGCAACGTCCCTGTAAAGCCGCCCTCTCGGCGCATCCCTGCGCCTCGCCCCGGCCGGAAGGCAAACGCCTCAGCGATTTACAGCCGGACCAGGGCATCGCTGACAGCCCTCAGTCATTTAGAAAGCAACTTTATTGCTTCTGCATAAAAAAATTACTGGGGATCCCTCAGCCCTGTGGGAGAGGGCTGGGGTGAGGGCATCAGCCCGCAATTATTCGTCCAGAATCACTACTTTCCCAACATACGGCAGATGGCGATAACGCTGCGCGTAATCAATGCCGTAACCCACCACGAATTCGTCCGGGATGGAGAAACCAACGAACTCCACCGGCACCTGCACTTCACGGCACAGGTCTGCCATGAACATGAAAGAACCACGCAACAGACCGACCAGCACCATTTCGCTGCCGCTGTCCTTGTAATGTTCGGTGATTTGACGACCCAGTTCGGCGATACGCGCTTTGATCTCGGCTTCCGGGATCATCACTTCAACAGTATGTTTCATATTACTAACCAAATGATTTTAGTGAAAATCTCTCAATGCGGATGACTCTCGCTCCGGCATCGATACGCAAGCCAGCCATTATACCAGTAAATGGATTGCCCTGGCGTATGAGTTATAAAAAGCAATATTTGTGATTCCGATCACAGTTGTTAATACCTATAATTAATTGCTAGCAAATAATTAACAAAACTGACGAGTACTTTTCTATGGCTGAAACAAAAACTAAACAGCCGCGTCTACTGGTGACATTAACAGCCGCGTTTGCCGCATTCTGCGCGCTGTATTTGTTAATCGGTGGCGTATGGCTGGTCGCGATTGGCGGCTCCTGGTACTACCCGATTGCGGGTCTGGTTATGGTTGGCGTAACCGTCCTGCTTTTACTCAGAAAACAATCTGCTCTGTGGCTGTACGCAGCGTTACTGCTCGCAACCATGATCTGGGGCGTCTGGGAGGTCGGGTTCGACTTCTGGGCGTTGACGCCGCGCAGCGACATTCTGGTCTTCTTCGGTATCTGGCTGATCCTGCCGTTTGTCTGGCGTCGTCTGATCGTCCCTTCCAGTGGTGCTGTAGCCGGTCTGATCGTTGCCCTGCTGATTAGTGGCGGCATCCTGACCTGGGCCGGATTCAACGACCCGCAGGAGATCCACGGTACGCTGAACACTGAATCCACGCCGGCTGCGGCTATCTCGCAGGTGGCTGACGGCGACTGGCCAGCCTATGGTCGTAATCAGGAAGGTCAACGTTACTCCCCGCTGAAGCAGATCAACGCGGACAACGTGAAAAACCTGAAGGAAGCCTGGGTATTCCGTACCGGCGACCTGAAAATGCCAAACGATCCGGGTGAGCTGACCAACGAAGTGACCCCGATTAAAGTGGGCAACATGCTCTACCTGTGTACGGCGCACCAGCGTCTGTTCGCGCTCGACGCGGCCACCGGTAAAGAGAAATGGCACTTTGATCCACAGCTGAACTCCAACCCGTCGTTCCAGCACATCACCTGCCGCGGCGTCTCTTACCACGAAGCGCGCGCTGATAATGCCAGCCCGGAAGTCATTGCCGACTGTCCTCGCCGCATTATGCTGCCGGTGAACGATGGCCGCCTGTTTGCCATCAACGCTGAGACCGGTAAGCTGTGCGAAACCTTCGCTAACAAAGGCATTCTGAATCTTCAGACCAACATGCCGGACACTACGCCGGGTCTGTATGAGCCGACCTCCCCGCCAATCATTACCGATAAAACCATCGTGATTGCCGGTTCGGTAACGGATAACTTCTCTACCCGCGAAACCTCCGGCGTTATCCGTGGTTTCGACGTGAACACCGGTAAACTGCTGTGGGCCTTCGACCCGGGCGCGAAAGATCCCAACGCGATCCCATCGGATGAACACACCTTTACCTTTAACTCACCGAACTCCTGGGCACCGGCAGCGTATGACGCGAAGCTGGACCTGGTTTACCTGCCGATGGGCGTGACCACGCCGGATATCTGGGGCGGTAACCGTACGCCGGAGCAGGAACGTTACGCCAGCTCCATCGTGGCGCTGAACGCAACGACCGGTAAACTGGCATGGAGCTACCAGACCGTTCACCACGATCTGTGGGATATGGATATGCCGTCCCAGCCGACGCTGGCGGACATTACCGTTAACGGTAAAACCGTTCCGGTGATTTACGCCCCGGCCAAAACCGGCAACATCTTCGTGCTGGATCGCAGCAACGGTAAGCTGGTTGTTCCTGCGCCGGAAAAACCGGTTCCGCAGGGTACGGCCAAAGGCGACTACGTTACCAAAACGCAGCCGTTCTCTGATCTGAGTTTCCGTCCGGAGAAAGAACTCAGAGGTGCAGACATGTGGGGTGCCACGATGTTTGACCAGCTGGTATGCCGCGTGATGTTCCACCAGCTGCGCTATGAAGGCATCTTCACGCCGCCGTCAGAGCAGGGCACGCTGGTCTTCCCGGGTAACCTGGGGATGTTCGAGTGGGGTGGGATCTCCGTTGACCCTAACCGTCAGGTCGCCATCGCTAACCCAATGGCGCTGCCGTTCGTTTCCCGTCTGATCCCACGCGGTCCGGGTAACCCAATGGAGCAGCCTAAAGATGCGAAAGGCAGCGGTACCGAAGCCGGTATCCAGCCGCAGTATGGCGTTCCTTATGGTGTGACCCTGAATCCGTTCCTTTCTCCGTTCGGTCTGCCGTGTAAACAGCCTGCCTGGGGTTACATCTCCGGTCTGGATCTGAAGACCAACAAGATCGTCTGGAAGAAACGTATTGGTACGCCACAGGACAGCATGCCGTTCCCGATGCCTGTTCCAGTGCCGTTCAATATGGGTATGCCAATGCTGGGTGGCCCAATCTCCACCGCCGGTAACGTGCTGTTCATCGCGGCAACCGCAGATAACTACCTGCGCGCGTACAACATGACCAACGGTGAAAAACTGTGGCAAGGCCGTCTGCCAGCCGGTGGACAGGCTACGCCGATGACCTATGAAGTGAATGGCAAGCAGTACGTTGTCATCTCCGCAGGTGGTCACGGTTCGTTTGGCACGAAGATGGGCGACTATATTGTCGCGTATGCACTGCCTGACGACGCTAAGTAATGAAAAAGCCCGGTGGCGCTAACGCATACCGGGCTTTCGGGTGTCCTATGTAGGCCGGGTAAGGCGAAGCCGCCACCCGGCTTTTTTTATACGGTAAAGCCCAGCATCATCCCCGTATCTTCATGCTCCAGCAGATGGCAGTGGGCCATATAGGCAAACTCTTTCGGCGCTTCGTGATCGAACTTCACCAGCACCTCGCTGACACCGCCTTCCACCCTCACCGTATCTTTCCAGCCCCGGCGATGCGCGTCCGGCGCTTTACCGTTCTCAGAGAGAATACGGAACTGCGTGCCGTGGATATGGAACGGGTGCAGCATCATGTCGCCTTCGCCTGAAATCACCCAGCGTTCAAACTGCCCTTTCGTGGCGGCGAACATGGGCGTGTTCATATCGAACGCTTTGCCGTTGATGCGGTTGGCGTCGTGGAAATCGAAACCATGGCCGCCGTGATCCATGCCGCCCATTTTACCGTGGTCCATATTCATATGGCCCATCATCTGGCCGTGGTGCATTCCCGCCATGGCCTGCTTGCCGTACTTCTTCATCAGCGCCTGCATGCCCATCATGTCGAGCATCGGGTCCATGGAGAGCTGAAGTTTACGCTGCGTAAGCCCGTCCAGCGACGGGAGTGCGGGTAGCGTGGTGAGGGCGTCCGGCAGCGTACCGGAAGCGGCGATCTGTAGCGGCTGAATGCGCAGGACCGGATGGGGTTTATCAAACGGCGCAACGGCCATCCCCATCTGGCTGACCGGCAGGGTCACCAGGTCAAACGCTTTGCCATCGCTGATATCCACCAGCACCTCGAAGCGCTCGCCCATCAGCATCGGCAGCTCGCTCACCTTCACCGGTTCCGGCAGCAGGCCACCGTCGCTTGCCACCACATACAGCGGGCGTTTATCGCTGGTGGCGAAGTTCAGCGAGCGGGCGTTACAGCCATTTAGCAGGCGTAAACGCAGCCAGCCTTTTGGCGCGGCATGCTGCGGGTAGATTGCGCCGTTGGTCAGCAGCGTATCGCCAAACCAGCCTACCGCCGCGCTCATTACGTCCAGCTGATAGTCAATTTGCCCGTCAGCGCTGAATTTTTTGTCCTGCACAATCACCGGGACATCGTCGATCCCCCACTGTTTCGGCAGGCGCAGCAGGCGGATTTCATCGTCTTCAATCAGCACCAGACCGGCCAGCCCCATCGCCACCTGATGGCCCGTTTTGCCATGCTGATGCGGGTGGAACCAGCAGGTCGCTGCACGCTGGTCAGGAGTAAAGGTGACGCTGCGCTTACCACCAGGCCTGATGACGCCCTGAGGCCCCCCATCCACTTCGCCCGGGACTTCCAGCCCATGCCAGTGCAGCGTGGTCTCTTGCGCAAGCGTGTTATGAATGTCTACCGTCACCGCCTTCCCTTTGCGTAACTGCAACGCCGGGCCGAGCAAATTGCCGTTATACCCCCACGTCGTGGCGGCGTGCTGACCGAACGTGGTTTTACCGGCCTGCACCACAAGCTGAATGCGGCTGCGGGCATCTGCGGCGAGTAATTCAGGTATGGGTAAAGCAGGTCTGTCGGCGGCAAAAACGGCGCGGCTCCAGAGAGGTAACGCGCTGGCAACCCCCAGCGCGGCAGAAAATTTTAAAAAATCACGACGTTGCATGTGCATTTCCTTATTTCCAGCAGGCGATCTTTTGAGCATAAACCCTCCCCTTACCGGAAGGTCAAGCACGGCGGCAATAATAAAGATCGTCGGCCTGGCATCAAGTATGCTAACGTTAATTTTCCGTGATGCAGTGGTAAAGGCAATGAAGACGTTTTTCAGAACAATTTTGTTCGCCAGCCTGATGGCGATGTGTGCGAATAGTTACGCGCTAAGTGAAAACGAAGCGGAAGATATGGCCGATCTGACGGCAGTTTTTGTTTTTCTGAAAAACGATTGTGGTTACCAGAATTTACCCAATGGGCAAATTCGTCGCGCACTGGTCTTTTTTGCCCAGCAGAACCAATGGGACCTCAGCAACTACGACAGCTTCGACATGAAGGCGCTCGGTGAAGACAGCTACCGTGATTTAAGCGGTATTGGCATTCCCACTGCTAAAAAATGCAAAGCGCTGGCTCGCGATTCACTCAGCCTGCTCGCCTACGTGAAGTAACCTTCCCGACGCCCCTTGTTGACCCGCTAACCGCTTCACGGCGGTGTTGTGTTGCGCCCATCTGCCGGCTGTAATGGATGTTAACGAAGGAGGTGCTCCCCGTGACCGAAAAAACGGTATGGCAAGAAACGCTGCATGACCAGTTTGGTCAGTATTTTGCCGTGGATAACGTGCTCTATCATGAGAAAACCGATCATCAGGATCTGATAATCTTTGAAAACGCCGCCTTTGGCCGCGTGATGGCGCTGGACGGCGTGGTGCAAACCACCGAGCGCGACGAGTTTATCTATCACGAAATGATGACCCACGTCCCGCTGCTGGCCCACGGCCACGCGAAGGACGTGCTGATTATCGGCGGCGGCGACGGCGCGATGCTGCGTGAAGTCTCGCGTCATCAGAATGTCGAAACCATCACCATGGTGGAAATCGACGCCGGTGTGGTGTCGTTCTGCCGCCAGTATCTGCCCAACCACAATGCTGGCAGCTATGACGATCCGCGGTTTAATCTGGTTATCGACGATGGCGTCAATTTTGTTAACCAGACCACGCAAACGTTTGATGTCATTATCTCTGACTGTACCGACCCTATCGGTCCGGGCGCGTCGCTGTTTACCTCGTCGTTTTACGAAGGCTGCAAGCGCTGCCTGAAGCCTGGCGGGATTTTTGTGGCGCAAAACGGCGTTTGCTTCCTGCAACAGGATGAAGCGCTTGATAGCCACCGTAAGCTGAGCACCTATTTTGCTGACGTCAGCTTCTACCAGGCGGCGATCCCCACTTACTACGGCGGGATCATGACCTTTGCCTGGGCGACGGATAACGACGTCCTGCGCCATCTCTCCACCGAAATTATCCAGGCCCGCTTCCACCAGGCCGGACTCAAATGCCGATACTACAACCCGGCGATCCACACCGCAGCCTTTGCGTTGCCTCAATATCTGCAAGACGCGCTGTCCTCAAAGGAGGTGAACTAATTGAAAAAGCTTAAACTGCATGGCTTTAACAATCTGACCAAAAGCCTGAGTTTTTGTATTTACGATATCTGCTACGCCAAAACAGCGGAAGAGCGCGATGGTTATATCGCCTATATCGATGAACTCTACAACGCCAACCGTCTGACCGAGATCCTGACAGAGACCTGCTCGATTATCGGCGCCAACATCCTGAATATCGCGCGCCAGGATTACGAGCCGCAGGGAGCAAGCGTCACCATTCTGGTCAGTGAAGAGCCGGTTGACCCGCAGCTTATCGACAAAACCGAGCACCCCGGCCCACTGCCAGAAGTGGTTGTCGCCCACCTGGATAAAAGCCATATCTGCGTGCACACCTACCCGGAAAGCCACCCGGAAGGCGGACTGTGTACCTTCCGCGCGGATATTGAAGTGTCGACCTGCGGCGTGATTTCACCGCTGAATGCGTTGAATTATTTAATCCACCAGCTGGAATCCGATATCGTCACTATTGATTATCGCGTGCGCGGTTTTACCCGTGATATCAACGGCATGAAGCACTTCATCGATCATGAGATCAACTCCATTCAGAACTTCATGTCCGACGACATGAAGTCGCTATACGACATGATGGATGTGAACGTCTATCAGGAGAATATCTTCCACACCAAAATGTTACTTAAGGAATTCGACCTTAAGCACTACATGTTCCACACGAAGCCGGAAGATTTAAGCGAAGAAGAGCGTAAGGTCATTACTGACCTGCTCTGGAAAGAGATGCGCGAAATTTACTACGGCCGTAACATTCCGACCGTGTAATCGTGGACCGAAGCAGGGACGCTTCGGGGAGTTACTTCTGTTTCATAAAGTCGCGGTAGGCGTTCACCACTTTCAGGAAATCTTCCACACCGCACAGCGACAGGCTTTCTTCGTCGTAGTAGCTCATCCCCTCTTCCATCTCATCACCCGAGAACTCAAGCTGGTTGGCACGCACCATCACCTCTTCGCCATCCATCCACAGGGTGTATTCGTGTCCGGCGCGTTGCCAGGAGCGTTCACTGCCTTTCACCGTTTCCGCTGCCTGTTCGACTTCATCCAGCAGCGCGAGGTTCTCTTTCACCTCTTCGTTAAACCAGTGTCCAACGGCTTCGTGCCCCATCGACATTCGCACTTTCACCACGCCGGTGATGTCGCGCAAAAATTCGTAATCCATAGCGTTTTCCTCTGCAAAGCCAATAGGGTAATTATCGCAGCAGAGAGGAAGAAAAAAAGCGGGAGAGGTGGGAGGAATGAAAATAAAAAAAATACCCCTCACCCTGGCCCTCTCCCAAAGGGAGAGGGAATAAAATCCCCTCGCCCCTTGGGGAGAGGGGTTAGGGGTGAGGAGTTGGTTTTTTATACCGCGGTCTGGAAGATCACCCCGTCAGCCTTCTCGGTGTACTGAGAGAGCTGGTCGAAGTTCAGATAGCGATAGGTATCCACCGCCGTCTTATCTACCTGAGCCACAAAGGTCTGGTACTCTTCCGGCGTTGGCAGTTTGCCAATCAGCGCCGCTACCGCTGCCAGCTCCGCAGAAGCCAGGTAGACGTTCGCCCCGGTACCCAAACGGTTCGGGAAGTTACGGGTGGAGGTGGAAACCACTGTCGCACCGTCGGCCACGCGCGCCTGGTTGCCCATGCACAGGGAGCAGCCCGGAATTTCAATACGCGCCCCGCTCTTACCGAACACGCTGTAGTAGCCCTCTTCGGTCAGCTGCGCCGCATCCATACGGGTTGGCGGCGCCACCCACAGACGGGTCGGCAGCTGGCCTTTGTGAGTATCCAGCAGCTTACCGGCAGCACGGAAGTGGCCGATGTTGGTCATACAGGAGCCGATGAACACTTCGTCGATCTTATCGCCCTGTACGTCAGAGAGCAGACGCGCATCGTCCGGATCGTTTGGCGCACACAGGATTGGCTCTTTGATATCCGCCAGATCGATGTCGATCACCGCCGCGTACTCTGCGTCAGCGTCAGCTTCCAGCAGCTGCGGATCCGCCAGCCATTTTTCCATGCCCTGAATACGACGCTCCAGCGTACGGCGGTCGCCGTAGCCTTCCGCAATCATCCACTTGAGCAGCACGATGTTGGAGGTCAGATACTCAATAATCGGCTCTTTGTTCAGCTTGATGGTACAGCCCGCCGCAGAACGCTCGGCAGAGGCATCGGTCAGCTCGAACGCCTGCTCAACTTTCAGATCCGGCAGACCTTCAATTTCCAGAATGCGGCCAGAGAAGATGTTTTTCTTGCCCTTCTTCTCAACGGTCAGCAGACCCTGTTTGATGGCATACAGCGGGATTGCGTGCACCAGATCGCGCAGAGTGATGCCCGGCTGCATTTTGCCTTTGAAGCGCACCAGCACGGATTCAGGCATGTCGAGAGGCATCACGCCGGTCGCTGCGGCAAACGCCACCAGACCGGAGCCCGCAGGGAAGGAGATACCAATCGGGAAACGGGTATGGGAGTCACCGCCGGTACCCACGGTATCCGGCAGCAGCATGCGGTTCAGCCAGGAGTGGATAACGCCGTCGCCCGGACGCAGGGAGACACCGCCACGGTTCATAATGAAGTCAGGCAGCGTGTGGTGCGTAGTGACGTCAACCGGCTTCGGATATGCCGCAGTGTGGCAGAAGGACTGCATCACCAGGTCAGACGAGAAGCCCAGGCACGCAAGGTCTTTCAGTTCATCACGGGTCATTGGACCGGTGGTGTCCTGAGAGCCCACGGAGGTCATTTTCGGCTCGCAGTACGCGCCAGGACGGATACCAGCGATGCCGCAGGCGCGACCGACCATTTTCTGTGCCAGCGAGAAGCCGCGATTGCTTTCCGCCACGTCTTTCGCCTGACGGAACACGTCACTGTGCGGCAGACCCAGCGCTTCACGCGCTTTGGTGGTCAGGCCACGGCCAATGATCAGCGGAATACGGCCACCGGCACGCACTTCGTCGATCAGCACGTCGGTTTTCAGCTCGAAGCTTGCCAACAGTTCGTTGGTTTCGTGGTTGCGCACTTCGCCTTTATACGGGTAAACGTCAATCACGTCGCCCATGTTCAGGTTGCTCACGTCCACTTCAATTGGCAGAGCGCCCGCATCTTCCATGGTGTTGAAGAAGATTGGCGCAATTTTGCCGCCGAGGCACAGGCCGCCGCCGCGCTTGTTCGGCACGTGCGGAATGTCGTCGCCCATGAACCACAGCACGGAGTTGGTGGCGGATTTACGGGAAGAACCGGTACCAACCACATCACCGACGTAGGCCAGCGGGAAACCTTTCTCCTGAAGCGCTTCGATCTGTTTAATCGGGCCAACGCTACCCGGCTGATCCGGCTCGATGCCTTCACGGGCGTTTTTCAGCATCGCCAGGGCGTGCAGGGGGATATCAGGACGAGACCACGCGTCCGGAGCCGGAGAGAGGTCATCGGTGTTGGTTTCACCGGTAACCTTAAAGACGGTCACGGTAATTTTTTCAGCAAGCGCAGGGCGGTTCAGGAACCATTCGGCATCGGCCCAGGACTGCATCACCTGCTTCGCGTAAACGTTGCCTGCTTTGGCTTTTTCTTCTACATCGTAGAAGTTATCGAACATCAGCAGCGTTGAAGAGAGCGCTTTGGCAGCAATCGGTGCCAGCTTTTCGTTGTCCAGCGCGTCAATCAGCGGATGAATGTTATAGCCGCCCTGCATGGTGCCGAGCAGTTCAATGGCTTTTTCAGGAGTAACCAGTGGGGAGGTGGCTTCGCCTTTGGCGATAGCAGCAAGGAATCCGGCTTTTACGTAGGCAGCTTCATCTACGCCAGGCGGTACGCGGTTGATCAGCAGATCTAACAGGAATTCTTCTTCGCCCTCAGGCGGGTTCTTCAGCAGCTCGACGAGCGCGGCCATTTGGGTTGCATCTAAAGGTTTGGGTACAATTCCCTCGGCGGCACGTTCTGCTACGTGCTTACGGTATTCTTCTAGCACGACGGTTCTCCTCGCTCTCATTGTCATATGCGGCGGGCGTTCTCTTCACGCTCCTGTGAGACAGCAGTTTGTAGGGTAAATGCCCGATACCGCGTCGGGCAGCATAGCAGGATTTCTGCACAGTGTTAATCTGTTTACAAAAAAGCAACATTAAATTATTTGCTGAATCGTTAAGCATGGTGTAGCGGGGAGACGAGGCGAATCTTGTCCTCTTTCCCGTCGCCTTTTCAGCTATCCGATATAATTGTGTAATAAATACTCACACTCTTTATCCGGACGCTACGGTTGGTTTCCCAACAATAGTCAAAACTGTAAAACACGAGTGAATGATACTCGCGGCAACAGCAACGCCTCACGGCACTGCACTCGTCTCGTTGGAGTCAATCTATGAAGTTGCCTTTTAAGCCACATCTTCTTGTTCTGCTTTGCAGTGCGGGGCTGTTTGCCGCCTCGGGTGTCATGTACGTTAAAAGCCGCGCAACGGAACCTGCTACGCCTGCTCCGGTTACACAACAACCTGGCGCACCGGTAGCCCAGCCTGCGCCCGTCGCTGCCCCGGTCTACACTGCGGCGCAAATCGACCAATGGGTTGCCCCTGTCGCGCTTTACCCGGATGCCCTGCTGTCGCAAATCTTGATGGCGTCGACCTACCCGTCAAATGTTATTCAGGCCGCGCAGTGGTCGAAAGACAATCCTAAAATGCAGGGTGATGCCGCCCTGCAGGCGGTAGCCACCCAGCCGTGGGATCCCAGCGTAAAATCCCTGGTTGCGTTTCCTCAGCTGATGTCGTTGATGGGCGAAAATCCGCCATGGGTACAAAATCTGGGAGACGCCTTCCTTGCACAGCCGAAAGATGTGATGGATTCCGTACAGCGGCTGCGCCTGCTGGCCCAACAAACGGGTGCGCTACAATCCACACCGCAGCAGACGGTCACCACCGTCACGAAACCTGCATCGACAAAAACCACGACAACCGCAACGCCTACCAGCCCAACGGTGATCAAGATTGAATCCGCCGATCCGCAGGTGGTGTATGTTCCCACGTATAATCCGAATACGGTTTATGGTAGCTGGCCTAACACCGCTTACCCGCCGGTCTATCTTCCGCCCTCACCCGGCGAGCAATTCACGGACAGTCTGGTTAAAGGATTAGGTTTTAGCCTCGGGGTCGCTACAACCTACGCCATTTTCAGCAATATTGACTGGGATGATGACGACTGGGATCACCATCATCACGATGATGACTGGGACAACCACGGCGGTTATAACCGCAACGGTGATAACAACATCAATATCAACGTGGATAATTTCAACAGAATCAGCGGGCAGCACCTGAACGGTAATAACCACACCTGGCAGCACAATCCTGCCTATCGTGAAGGCGTGCCTTACCCGAATAACCAGCTGGCTAACCGCTTCCACTCTACACAGACAGCCACCGGGCTAAGCGCGACGCAGCAAAAACCAGTCAATCGCGACAGCCAGCGCCAGGCCGCTCTCAGCCAGATGGAAAAATCAACGGGTAAAACCCTCCCACACTCAGTACATACAGCCACGCGAGACGCACAACGTCTGGCCTCAACGCAACAGTTGAAGCAGATCTCGCAGCGAAATAACTATCGTGGATATGACACCAGGCCGCAGGCCGTAAAACGGACGAGCACGCCGCAGCGTGTACATCATCAGACTGACATGCACAGACAGGAGAAGCGGGTTTCACAGACGGTACAGCAGCCAGCCAGGCTGCATCGGGCCAATGCCCTGAGCGGCAACGACAGCCGCTCCGCGAACTGGCAAGCCCAGCAGCAGCGCGGGGCGCAAAGCCGGCAGCTCGCTACTCGTCAACATCAGCCGCGCCAGCTCACTGGTGAACGCGCTGAACGCCATGAATTCCGTCATCGTTAAGGGAGCCGACATGAAACGTCAATTACTCAGTGGAATGGTGTTGTTCATGGTCTCGGCGGCCGTCATGGCACAGCAATCGTTCAGTTCGCCAGAACAGGCGACCAGTGCGCTGGCAAGCGCCATCAGCGAGCAAAACGAAAGTGCGATGAACAATTTGCTCGGTGAAAACTGGCGCGATTTCCTGCCGCCAGAAGGCGTTGATCCTGATGCGGTCGATCGCTTCCTGCGCGACTGGAACGTTCATCATAAAACCGTCATCAGTGGCAACGTGGCGCACCTGGTGGTGGGCGATAACGGCTGGCAGCTACCGATCCCGGTGGTCAAAACGGCATCTGGCTGGCAGTTTGATATGCAGGAAGCCGCAGAAGAGATCCTGACCCGCGAAATCGGGCGCAACGAACTCGCAGCCATCGAAGCGCTTCACGCCTATGTTGATGCCCCGCAGAGCTATTTTGCGATGAACCAAAAGTACGCGCAGAAGATAGTCTGTTCTAAAGGTAAAAAGGATGGACTGTACTGGCCCGGAGCTAACGGTGACACTACCAGCCCACTGGGTCCGGCGTTCAGTCCTCCACAGTCGGGGGCGGGTTACCATGGTTACCGATTCCGCATCATGCCGGATAAAAATGGGTTTGCCATGGTCGCCTGGCCGGTGAACTACGGTAAGACGGGGGTAATGAGCTTTGTAATTAACCAGGATGACGCGGTTTATCAGGCAGATCTCGGCAACGATTCGGCGCAGAAAGCGCAGGCTCTTAGTGAATACCAGCCGGATAAGACCTGGCAGCCTGTCACACCCTGAACGCAGCGCATAAAAAAAGCGGCCTGAGGCCGCTTTTTTCATCTGAAGAAACTTATTTCTTCTTCGCTTTCGCGTTTGGCAGGTCAGTAATGCTACCTTCAAACACTTCTGCCGCCAGGCCCACGGACTCATGCAGAGTCGGGTGTGCGTGGATGGTCAGCGCGATGTCTTCTGCGTCGCAGCCCATTTCGATAGCCAGACCGATTTCACCCAGCAGCTCGCCGCCGTTGGTACCGACAATCGCACCACCGATGACGCGGTGAGTTTCTTTGTCGAAGATCAGTTTGGTCATACCGTCTGCGCAGTCGGACGCGATAGCACGGCCAGAAGCAGCCCACGGGAAGGTGGCAGTTTCGTAGCTGATGCCTTTCTCTTTCGCTTCTTTCTCAGTCAGACCAACCCATGCAACTTCTGGCTCGGTATACGCGATAGATGGGATCACTTTCGGATCGAAGTAATGCTTCATGCCGGCGATAACTTCAGCGGCAACATGACCTTCGTGAACACCTTTGTGCGCCAGCATTGGCTGACCGACGATATCGCCGATAGCAAAGATGTGCGGCACGTTGGTACGCAGCTGTTTGTCAACGCGGATGAAGCCACGGTCGTCCACTTCCACGCCAGCTTTGCCCGCGTCGAGATTTTTACCGTTCGGCACACGGCCGATAGCCACCAGCACGGCGTCGTAACGCTGTGGTTCGGATGGGGCTTTTTTGCCTTCCATGGAAACGTAAATACCGTCTTCTTTCGCTTCAACGGCAGTCACTTTGGTTTCCAGCATCAGGTTGAATTTCTTGCTGATGCGTTTGGTGAAGACTTTAACGATATCTTTGTCGGCTGCCGGGATTACCTGGTCGAACATTTCAACCACGTCGATCTCTGAACCCAGCGCATGGTACACAGTACCCATTTCCAGACCGATGATACCGCCGCCCATAACCAGCAGACGCTTAGGAACGGTTTTCAGCTCCAGCGCATCGGTGGAATCCCACACGCGTGGATCTTCATGTGGAATGAATGGCAGTTCGATTGGGCGAGAGCCTGCCGCGATGATCGCGTTGTCGAAGTTGATCACGGTTTTGCCGTTTTCGCCTTCCACTTCCAGGGTGTTCGCACCGGTGAATTTACCCAGACCGTTTACCACTTTCACTTTACGGCCTTTGGCCATACCCGCCAGACCGCCGGTCAGCTGAGTGATAACTTTCTCTTTCCAGGTACGAATTTTGTCGATATCGGTTTTCGGCTCGCCGAAGACGATACCGTGTTCAGCCAGCGCTTTGGCTTCTTCGATAACTTTCGCTACGTGCAGCAGCGCTTTAGAAGGGATACAGCCGACGTTCAGACAAACACCGCCGAGGGTGCTGTAACGTTCTACGATGACGGTTTCCAGACCTAAATCCGCGGCGCGAAATGCTGCGGAGTAACCTGCCGGGCCTGCCCCAAGTACTACGACCTGAGTTTTGATTTCTGTGCTCATCATGACCTCTTAATGTATACCCGTCGTCCACCGGGTCGTTCTATCCGCCCGTATTTTACAAAATTGTTAACAATTTTGAAACAACAAACGGCTCACGAATTATCGCTTTCACCAATAACCTCAAAAACCCCATGAGATTATCAGAAAAAAGCCGGCCGACTGGCCGGCTTTTCGATTACATCACCAGGCGGCGAATGTCGCTCAGGGTGTTGTTGATGATGGTGATGAAACGCGCACCATCAGCCCCGTCGATTACGCGGTGGTCGAAGGACAGAGAGATTGGCATCATCAGACGCGGCACGAACTCTTTGCCATTCCACACCGGCTCCATCGCGGACTTGGACACACCGAGGATAGCCACTTCCGGCGCGTTTACAATCGGCGCGAAGTGGGTGGTACCCAGGCCGCCGATGCTGGAGATAGTGAAGCAGCCGCCCTGCATTTCGCCGGCAGTCAGCTTACCATCACGCGCTTTTTTGGAGATGGTGGTCAGTTCACGGGACAGCTCGGTAATGCTCTTCTTGTTCACGTCTTTGAAGACCGGAACCACCAGACCATTTGGCGTATCAACCGCAACACCGATGTTGATGTATTTCTTCAGCGTCAGCTTCTGGCCGTCTTCAGACAGGGAGCTATTGAAGCGTGGCATCTGCTCAAGGGCAGCGGCAACGGCCTTCATGATAAAGACCACTGGGGTGAACTTCACGTCCAGCTTACGCTTCTCAGCTTCGGCGTTCTGCTGTTTACGGAACGCTTCCAGATCGGTGATATCGGTCTTATCGAAGTGCGTAACGTGCGGGATCATCACCCAGTTACGGCTCAGGTTAGCACCAGAGATTTTCTGGATACGGCCCAGCTCCACTTCTTCGATTTCACCGAACTTACTGAAGTCCACTTTCGGCCATGGCAGCATGCCCGGGATACCGCCGCCAGCGGCTGCCGCAGGTGCAGCTTCGGCGCGTTTCACCGCGTCTTTCACGTAAGCCTGAACGTCTTCGCGCAGGATACGACCTTTACGGCCGGTGCCCTTCACTTTCGCCAGGTTCACACCGAATTCGCGCGCCAGGCGACGAATCAGCGGAGTCGCGTGGACGTAAGCGTCGTTTTCAGCGAACTCAGATTTTTCTGCTTTAGCAGCAGGGGCAGCAGCAGGTTTAGCAGCCTGAGCCGGTGCAGCAGCAGGTGCCGGAGCAGCCGCGGCAGCCGGAGCGGCGGCAGGCGCTGCGCCTTCCACTTCGAAGACCATGATCAGAGAGCCGGTAGACACTTTGTCGCCGGTGTTGATTTTGATCTCTTTAACGGTACCGGCGAACGGCGCAGGCACTTCCATGGAAGCTTTGTCGCCTTCAACGGTGATCAGTGACTGTTCAGCGGCAACTTTGTCGCCCACTTTCACCATCACTTCGGTCACTTCAACTTCGTCACCGCCGATGTCCGGTACGTTAACGTCTTTCGCGCCGCCAGCAGCCGCTGGCGCAGCGGCCGGAGCCGGAGCAGCAGCCTGAGCAGGCGCAGCGGCAGGTGCTGCACCCGCCACTTCGAAGACCATGATCAGCGAGCCGGTAGACACTTTGTCGCCAGTGTTGATCTTGATCTCTTTAACGGTACCGGCGAACGGTGCTGGCACTTCCATAGAGGCTTTGTCGCCTTCTACGGTGATCAGTGACTGCTCAGCCGCAACGGTGTCGCCCACTTTCACCAGGATTTCGGTAACTTCAACTTCGTCACCGCCGATGTCAGGCACATTTACTTCTTTCGCTGCCGCGGCCGCTGCTGGAGCAGCAGCAGGAGCGGCTTCTTTCTTCTCTTCCTGCGCAGGTGCAGCAGCTGCTGCACCGTCGGCGGAATCGAAAATCATGATCAGTTTGCCAGTCTCGGTTTTATCGCCAACAGAGACTTTGATCTCTTTAACGATGCCAGCCTGAGGAGACGGGACTTCCATAGAGGCTTTGTCGCCTTCTACGGTGATCAGCGACTGTTCAGCTTCAACTTTGTCGCCTACTTTGACCAGGATCTCGGTGATTTCAACTTCATCAGCCCCGATGTCCGGTACATTGATTTCGATAGCCATTATTCTTTTACCTCTTACGCCAGACGCGGGTTAACTTTATCTGCATCGATGTTGAATTTGGTGATTGCGTCCGCAACCACTTTCTTATCGATTTCGCCACGTTTAGCCAGTTCGCCCAGTGCTGCTACTACCACGTAGGAAGCATCAACTTCGAAGTGGTGACGCAGGTTTTCGCGGCTGTCAGAACGACCGAAGCCGTCAGTACCCAGTACGCGATAATCATCAGCTGGAACGTAAGTACGAACCTGCTCAGCGAACAGTTTCATATAGTCAGTAGACGCCACCGCTGGCGCGTCGTTCATCACCTGAGCGATGTACGGAACGCGTGGGGTTTCCATTGGGTGCAGCATGTTCCAGCGCTCACAATCCTGGCCATCACGCGCCAGTTCAGTGAAGGAGGTCACAGAGTACACATCGGAACCCACACCGTAGTCTTTCGCCAGGATCTGCGCTGCTTCACGAACGTGACGCAGGATAGAACCGGAGCCCAGCAGCTGAACTTTACCTTTGCTACCTTCGATGGTTTCGAGTTTGTAGATACCTTTACGGATACCTTCCTCGGCACCTGCTGGCATTGCCGGCATGTGGTAGTTTTCGTTCAGGGTGGTGATGTAGTAGTAAACGTTCTCTTGCGCTTCACCGTACATGCGCTGCAGACCGTCATGCATGATGACTGCCACTTCGTACGCGTAAGACGGGTCGTAAGAGATACAGTTAGGGATAGTCAGAGACTGAATGTGGCTGTGACCATCTTCGTGCTGCAGACCTTCACCGTTCAGGGTCGTACGACCAGAAGTACCACCGATCAGGAAGCCGCGAGCCTGCTGGTCGCCTGCCTGCCAGCACAGATCACCGATACGCTGGAACCCGAACATGGAGTAGTAGATGTAGAACGGGATCATCGGCAGGTTGTTGGTGCTGTAAGAGGTCGCAGCAGCCAGCCAGGATGCGCCTGCACCCAGTTCGTTGATACCTTCCTGAAGGATCTGACCTTTCTCGTCTTCTTTGTAGTATGCAACCTGCTCACGGTCCTGCGGGGTGTACTGCTGGCCGTTCGGGCTGTAGATACCGATCTGACGGAACAGACCTTCCATACCGAAAGTACGCGCTTCGTCGGCGATGATTGGAACCAGACGATCTTTGATTGACTTGTTCTTCAGCATCACGTTCAGGGCACGAACGAAAGCGATAGTGGTAGAGATCTCTTTGTTCTGCTCTTCCAGCAGCTGAGAGAAGTCTTCCAGGGCTGGCAGTTCCAGCTTCTCGGTGAAGTTAGGCTGACGAGCAGGCAGGTAGCCTTTCAGTGCCTGACGACGTTCGTGCAGGTATTTATGCTCTTCAGACCCTTCCGGGAAGGTAATGTAAGACAGGTTTTCTACCTGCTCATCGGTAACTGGAACGTTGAAACGGTCGCGGATATAACGCACGCCGTCCATGTTCATTTTCTTAACCTGGTGAGCGATGTTTTTACCTTCTGCGGTATCACCCATGCCGTAACCTTTGATGGTGTGGGCCAGGATCACAGTCGCTTTACCTTTGGTTTCCTGCGCTTTTTTCAGTGCAGCGTAAACTTTCTTCGGATCGTGACCACCGCGGTTCAGCGCCCAGATCTGCTCGTCAGTCCAGTCTGCAACCAGGGCTGCGGTTTCAGGATATTTGCCGAAGAAGTGCTCACGAACGTAGGCACCGTCTTTGGATTTGAAGGTCTGGTAGTCGCCGTCAACGGTTTCGTTCATCAGCTGGATCAGTTTACCGCTGGTGTCTTTACGCAGCAGCTCATCCCAACGACCGCCCCACATGACTTTGATCACGTTCCAGCCTGCACCCGCGAAGATGCCTTCCAGTTCGTTAATGATCTTGCCGTTACCGGTTACCGGACCATCCAGACGTTGCAGGTTACAGTTGATGATGAAGCACAGGTTGTCCAGCTTCTCACGGGTCGCGATGGTGATCGCGCCTTTAGATTCTGGCTCATCCATTTCACCGTCGCCCAGGAAGGCGTAAACGGTCTGCTCAGAGGTGTCTTTCAGACCACGGTGTTCCAGGTACTTCAGGAATTTAGCCTGATAGATTGCACCAATTGGACCCAGACCCATAGATACGGTCGGGAACTGCCAGAACTCAGGCATCAGTTTAGGGTGCGGATAAGAAGACAGACCCTTACCGTGAACTTCCTGACGGAAGTTGTTCATCTGCTCTTCAGTCAGACGACCTTCCAGGAAGGCACGTGCATAGATGCCCGGAGAGATGTGGCCCTGGAAGTACACCAGATCGCCGCCGTCTTTCTCGTTGGCTGCACGGAAGAAGTGGTTGAAGCACACTTCGTAAACGGTCGCAGAGGACTGGAAGGACGCCATGTGGCCACCCAGTTCCAGATCTTTCTTGGATGCGCGCAGAACGGTCATGATAGCGTTCCAGCGGATAGCAGAACGGATACGGCGTTCCAGATCCAGATTGCCCGGGTATTCCGGTTCGTCTTCGACGGCAATCGTGTTTACGTAGTTGCTAGCCCCTGCACCTGAAGCCACTTTCACGCCGCCTTTGCGCGCTTCTGAAAGCAGCTGATCAATCAGATACTGAGCACGCTCAACACCTTCTTCACGGATGACCGATTCGATCGCCTGTAGCCAGTCGCGGGTTTCGATCGGATCCACGTCATTATGTAAACGTTCTGACATGGGGGTATTCCTTATCTATCTAATACGTTGATTTGTCTGGAACCTGTCCCATTGTGCTCTCGGTTAAGAACACAATAAGACAGGTTCTGCGTTTAGTTGCCGCGCTCTAAAAGTACCTGGCGCTTTATCCTTTCGTTGCTGTATGCGGCGCAATGAACGCTCGCGACGCGATTGTTCACGGCTGCGGTCCAGCAAGATTTCCTCAATGAAAGCCAGATGGCGGTGCGACGCTTCACGCGCCTGCTCCGGTTCCCCGGCCATTATCGCCTCGAATACTCGGGTGCGATGGTTACTTACCAGCGGGAGCATCTCCCGACGGGCATACAACAATTCAAAATTCTGACGAACGTTCTGGGCCAGCATGGGCTCCATGCAGCGTAGCAGATGGAGGAGCACCACGTTGTGCGCTGCTTCGGTGACGGCAATTTGATACTGGACAACGGCGCTGGATTCGGCGTCTAAGTCGCCGGACTGCTGTGCCCGTTCAATGGCCTGATGCAGCTCGCGAATACGTACGCGGTCTTCATCAGTGCTGCGAAGGGCGGCGTAATAGGCCGCGATACCTTCCAGCGCGTGACGGGTCTCAAGCAGATCAAACTGGGATTCTGGGTGGTCAGAGAGAAGTTCTACCAGCGGGTCGCTGAAGCTCTGCCACAGGCTGTTTTGCACAAAGGTTCCGCCACCCTGACGACGGAGCAACAGGCCCTTTGCTTCGAGACGTTGAATCGCCTCACGCAGAGAGGGGCGTGAAACGTCGAACTGTTTTGCCAGCTCGCGTTCTGGCGGGAGTTTCTCGCCCGGGCGCAGTGTCCCTTCGAGAATCAAAAACTCCAGCTGCTGCTCAATCACATCGGAAAGTTTTGGTTGGCGAATTTTGCTGTAGGCCATATTCCCTGTCTTACGCCTTTTTGCCCGGAGTCAATTGGTCTTACCAATTTCATGTTCGTATCGCTAAAGTAACAAAGTATTCACCTTCTGTCCATATTGGTTTTGATTGAAATCAGGAAACCCGGCACATTTTAACAACCTTACAGAACTAACGTTTCAGGAATGTAACTTTGCACAAATGAAATGGTTACTCCCAAAGGGGCAGTTTTAACCATATTTAAACGAGGGATTTTGCAATCTGAAGCGATTCAACAAGGCAAAATATGAAAATTCGCCCACTTATGACGCATTTCTATTCTATAGGTTGGGGTATGAGGGGTTAACGTACCGATTTACAATTGGTTTCTTTTTATTCAAGTCGTCATCAGCCCTTCATAAAGCAGGTGCATTCGCTGGCACTTACCACTATTCTGGCGCTAACGGAAGCCATCTCCGCTTTTTTCGGTATCGTTAACCGTAAAGAAATAAATACAGAATATGGACTTTCATAATTACACACGCACAGCGTGAACATAACAACCACACACGAGGTTTCAAATGGAAGCTCAACAGCATGGCGATCAGCTAAAGCGCGGCCTTAAAAACCGCCATATTCAGCTCATCGCCCTGGGCGGTGCTATTGGTACTGGCCTGTTTCTGGGCAGTGCGTCCGTTATCCAGTCGGCCGGTCCGGGCATCATTCTGGGTTACGCGATTGCAGGTTTCATTGCGTTTTTGATTATGCGCCAGTTAGGGGAAATGGTCGTTGAGGAGCCGGTTGCAGGCTCTTTTAGCCACTTTGCCTACAAATACTGGGGCAGCTTTGCGGGCTTCGCCTCCGGATGGAACTACTGGGTTCTTTACGTGCTGGTTGCTATGGCGGAACTCACCGCCGTCGGTAAATACATTCAATTCTGGTACCCGGAGATCCCCACCTGGGCGTCTGCGGCAGTCTTCTTCGTGCTGATCAACGCCATTAACCTGACCAACGTGAAAGTGTTTGGGGAAATGGAGTTCTGGTTCGCCATTATCAAAGTAATTGCCGTTGTAGCGATGAGCATTTTTGGCGGCTGGTTGCTCTTCAGCGGCAACGGTGGCCCGCAGGCAACCGTACGCAACCTCTGGGAACAGGGCGGGTTCCTGCCGCACGGCATGACCGGCCTGGTAATGATGATGGCGATCATTATGTTCTCCTTCGGCGGTCTGGAGCTGGTGGGCATCACCGCCGCGGAAGCCGACAACCCGGAGCAGAGCATCCCGAAAGCCACAAATCAGGTTATCTACCGTATTCTGATCTTCTACGTGGGCTCCCTGGCGGTCCTGCTCTCCCTGCTGCCATGGACACGCGTCACGGCGGATACCAGCCCGTGTGTGCTGATCTTCCTCGAGCTGGGCGACACCTTCGTGGCGAACGCGCTTAACGTCGTAGTGCTGACCGCCGCGCTCTCTGTTTATAACAGCTGCGTTTACTGCAACAGCCGTATGCTGTTCGGCCTGGCGCAACAGGGCAACGCACCGAAAGCGCTGCTTACCGTTGATAAACGTGGCGTACCGGTTAACACCATTATCGTGTCGGCGGTCGTGACGGCGCTTTGCGTTCTGATTAACTACCTGGCACCGGAATCGGCCTTCGGCCTGCTGATGGCGTTGGTGGTTTCCGCGCTGGTGATCAACTGGGCGATGATTAGCCTCGCGCACATCAAGTTCCGCCGCGCCAAGCAGCAGCAGGGCGTAACCACGCGCTTCCCTGCCCTGCTCTATCCGCTGGGGAACTGGGTTTGCCTGCTGTTCATGGCGGCCGTGCTGGTCATCATGCTCATCACGCCAGGCATGGCGATTTCCGTCTACCTCATCCCGGTGTGGATTGCGATCCTCGGCGTGGGCTATATGGTGAAACAGAAAAACGCCAAAACGGTGAAAGCGCACTAAGTGTTTTCTCGCTGTACCCGCGGTTGCGGGTACAGCGTCTTGTTACCTTCCTCACAAATTCACGCCAACAGCAAAATCCTCCATATCACCGCCCTTATATTGCAACGCATATATCCGTTTGCCAGCGAATAATTCTCTCCATACCGAAACCCGGAGATCTGTCGATGGATAACAACAAACTGTCAGTAAAAGAAAAGATCGGCTATGGCATGGGTGACGCCGGATGCAACATTATCTTTGGCGCCATCATGTTATTTGTTAACTATTTTTATACGGATATTTTTGGTCTGGCGCCTGCGCTGGTTGGGGTACTGCTGCTGTCCGTTCGCGTGATTGACGCCGTAACGGACCCAATCATGGGCGCGATTGCCGACCGTACCCGCAGCAAATATGGCCGATTTCGTCCATGGCTACTGTGGATTGCCTTCCCCTATGCGCTGTTCAGCATCCTGATGTTCACCACCCCAGAGTGGAGCTATAACAGCAAAGTTATCTATGCATTTGTCACCTACTTCCTGCTGTCGCTGACCTATACCGCCATCAACATTCCGTACTGCTCGCTCGGTGGCGTGATCACCAACGACCCGAAAGAGCGCGTTGCCTGCCAGTCCTATCGTTTTGTTATGGTCGGTATCGCCACGCTGCTGCTGTCGCTTACGCTCATGCCAATGGCAGACTGGTTCGGTGGGGATAACAACGCCAAAGGCTACCA
>OKPY01000005.1_pt1 | contig 27639 bp, 25 predicted proteins | sample 1611751 | NCBI WGS metagenome assembly OKPY01 (sample SAMN04436767, study PRJEB24849) | human gut metagenome | biome: human gut; feature: NICU; material: stool | host: Homo sapiens | place: USA: Saint Louis, MO | collected 2011-05-05 | reverse complement strand
GAGCATCCCTTCCGGCGTATGGGTCTGGATCAGGGTGTACTGTAAAAGAGAGCTGACCGCGCTCAGCCAGCCGAAAATCACCAGACACATCACGCCCAGCGCCCACACCGGCATCAGGCTAAAGAAACCAATGGCGATAAACGAGGCCAGCGTCGCCACCAGCATGATCAACCCCGGTCTCGCGCTCTGCGCCAGGTTGCCGCTGGTCAGCGCCCCGAAGGCCGCACCGAGCGGAATGGCGGCGTACAGCACGCCAATCTCTGAGGCGCTCATCTGCCACTCACCCGCCAGCGCCGGATACAGCACGCGCACGGCGCTCGCCATCGTCAGCAGGCCGCCGAGCAGCGCAATGCCGCCAATCAATGGGTTGCTGAACAGGAAACGAATCGCGGCCATCAGGGACTTCAGCGGATGCTCGCGCGGCTGCGGCGGGGGTGGCAGGAGCGGCAGACGCAGTAGCGTCAGGGTGGTAATAAACGTTCCCGCCGCGGCAAGGCCGTAGTTCCACGCCACGTTGCCGGTCGCCAGCAACAGACCGCCCACCATCGGCGAAATCACCGAGCCGAGACGTACGGTGAGCATGGTGATCGCCCCCGCCTGCATCAGGTTCTCGCGCCCGACCAGCGCGGGCGTGGCCGCCAGCAGCGCCGTCACGCCTAACGAAGCAAAAAAGCCGTCCCACAATCCCAGCACGTAAATGGCCACCAGCGACGGCTCCGGCAGCATGGCGTTCAGACACAGCCCGACAAAGCCCACCCCGCAGGTGCCGCGCGCCAGCAGGATCAGCTTTTTACGCTCGTAGCGGTCCGCCAGCACGCCGCCCACCATCAGGCCGATAAACATCGCCCCGCCGGTTAAGGTGACGGATAACCCCACCAGCCAGCTGGAGTGAGTCATGGTCTGGATTTGCACCGGTACGGCCACACCAAGCAGACCGAGGGACAAAATGGAGATAAAGCGAGCGATAAAAACGGCGCGATACGCCGGGTGTGTTTTGAGCAGGCTGAGGTTAAGCAGCCAGGATTTTTGATTCATGACAAAGCCTTGAGTCTATTTCTACCCATTCCATGGGCGCACATGCTAACATAGCCAAATAAGATAGATAACGATAATCACTATCATTATCAAATCATGGATGTTGCTATGTCGTTTTCCTCTTCTGCGGTGCGCGCCCTTGCCGTGCCCGTTTTATTGCTACTGCTAATCCTTGCGATTGCACTCAGCCTGCTGGTCGGCGCAAAACCGCTGCCCGCGTCCGTTATTGTCGATGCGCTATCCGGTACCTGTCAGAGCGCCGACTGCACCATCGTGCTCGACGCTCGCCTGCCCCGCACCCTTGCCGGATTGCTGGCTGGCGGTGCGCTCGGCCTTGCCGGTGCCCTAATGCAAACCCTCACCCGCAACCCGCTGGCGGACCCCGGCATTCTCGGCGTTAACTCCGGCGCCAGCTTTGCCATCGTGCTCGGCGCAGCGCTGTTTGGATTTACGTCCCCCTCTGAACAGCTGATGATGGCTTTTTGCGGCGCGCTGGCAGCCTCGCTGGTGGTGGCGTTTACCGGCAGCCAGGGCGGCGGCCAGCTCAGCCCGGTACGCTTAACGCTGGCGGGCGTAGCGCTCGCGGCGGTACTGGAAGGCTTGTCCAACGGCATCGCCCTGCTCAACCCGGACGTGTATGACCAGCTGCGCTTCTGGCAGGCGGGTTCGCTGGATATTCGTACCCTTGAAACCTTAAAGGTGGTGGTGATCCCGACGATCGTCGCTGCCGCCGTGGCGCTCTGTTTAAGCCGGGCGCTGAACAGCCTGCGCCTCGGCAGCGATACCGCGACCGCCCTCGGCAACCGCGTGGCGCGCACGCAGCTGACGGGGCTACTCGCCATTACCGTGCTCTGCGGCAGCGCGACCGCCGTGGTCGGGCCGATTGCCTTTATCGGCCTGATGATGCCGCACATGGCGCGCTGGCTGGTGGGGGCGGATCACCGCTGGTCGCTGCCGGTCACGCTGCTGGCGACCCCTGCCCTGCTGCTCTTTGCTGACGTACTGGGCCGCCTGCTGGTGCCGGGTGAACTGCGCGTCTCGGTGGTCAGCGCCTTTATCGGCGCGCCGGTGCTGATCTTCCTGGTTCGACGCAGACGCGGGGGTGGCGCATGATGGCCCCGTCCCGTCGTTTACTTACCAGCGTCGCCCTGCTGGTCGTCGCCAGTCTGCTGCTGGCGGTCTGGAGCCTGCAAAGCGGTGCCGTAACGCTTGATTTCGCGCAGGTCTTTCACGCTCTCAGCGGCAGCGCGCCGCGTAACATCACCATGGTGGTCACCGAATGGCGACTGCCGCGCGTGGCGATGGCGATCCTGGTGGGCGCGGCGCTTGGCGTCAGCGGCGCGATATTCCAGTCGCTGATGCGTAACCCCCTCGGGAGCCCGGACGTGATGGGCCTGAATACCGGCGCGTGGAGCGGCGTGCTGGTGGCGATGGTGCTGTTCGGGCAGCATCTCACGGCCATTACCTTTACGGCGATGGCGGGCGGCATTCTCACCTCCCTGCTTATCTGGGCCCTGGCCTGGCGCAACGGCATCGACACCTTCCGTCTGATCATCATCGGGATCGGCATCCGTGCGATGCTGATGGCGTTTAACACCTGGCTTCTGCTACAGGCATCGCTGGAAACCGCGCTCTCCGCCGGGCTGTGGTACGCCGGCTCCCTCAACGGTCTGACGTGGGGAAAAACCTGGCCCGCCGCGCCGCTGATTTTGCTGATGTTTATTGGCGCGTTGCTGCTGGTCAGGCGCATGCGGCTGCTGGAGATGGGCGACGACAGCGCCTGCGCGCTGGGCGTGAGCGTAGAGCGCTCGCGCCTGATGCTGATGCTGGTGGCGGTCTTGCTGACCGCAGCGTCTACCGCCATCGCCGGGCCGATCTCCTTTATTGCCCTCGTAGCCCCGCATATCGCGCGGCGTCTTAGCGGTACCGCGCGCTGGGGATTAACCCAGGCGGCGCTGTGCGGCGCATTGTTACTGCTGGCCGCCGATCTCTGCGCTCAGCAGCTGTTTATGCCTTATCAACTGCCGGTGGGCGTGGTGACCGTCAGCCTCGGCGGGATTTACCTCATCGTCTTGCTCGTTCAGGAGTCACGCAAGAAATGACAGATTCAACATTCCGCTTGCGCGGCGAAAACTTGACCCTCGGCTACGGCAAAAAAATCATTGTCCGGGATTTATCCGTGTCCATTCCGGACGGCCACTTCACCGCCATTATCGGTCCGAACGGTTGCGGCAAATCGACCCTGCTGCGCACGCTGAGCCGCCTGATGTCGCCGGTTGAGGGTAGCGTGTTCCTCGACGGGGAGCAGATCCAGCGCTTCGCCAGCAAAGAGGTGGCGCGCCGAATTGGCCTGCTGGCGCAAAACGCCACCACGCCGGGGGATATTACCGTGCAGGAGCTGGTCTCCCGCGGGCGCTACCCGCACCAGCCGCTGTTTACCCGCTGGCGCAAGGAGGACAACGAGGCGGTGAAGCGCGCGATGCAGGCGACGGGCATCACCGATCTGGCCCAACAAAGCGTCGATACTCTCTCCGGCGGACAGCGCCAGCGCGCCTGGATTGCAATGGTACTGGCGCAGGAAACCTCGATTATGCTGCTGGACGAGCCGACAACCTGGCTCGATATCAGCCATCAGATTGATCTGCTGGAGCTGCTGAGTGAACTGAACAGACCGACCATCCCTAACACGGCGGCGCCAAGGGCGCCCATGCCAAAGGCAAAACCGAAAAAGAGACCGGAAACCATACCGATACGTCCCGGCAGCAGCTCCTGCGCATAGACCAGAATGGCTGAAAACGCCGACGCGAGAATAAAACCAATAATCACTGTCAATATTCCGGTCCATTCCAGCGTTGCGTACGGTAAAACAAGCGTAAACGGCGCAACGCCGAGGATAGAGCCCCAAATCACATATTTACGTCCGATTTTATCTCCCACAGGGCCGCCAATCACCGTGCCTGCCGCCACCGCAAACAGGAAGGCAAAGAGATGGAACTGGGCGTTTTGTACCGATAATCCGAATTTTTGCATCAGATAGAAGGTGTAATAGCTGCTAATGCTCGCCATATAGAAATATTTCGAGAAAATCAGCACCAGCAACACGCTGACGGCAAGGATCACCTTATTACGCGGAAGGGGATTGGTTATCTTCGCGACAGGTTTTCCCTTATTTACGCGGTGCTGCGCGGCATACCAGCGGCTGATTTGCGCCAGGACGACAATCGCCAGCAGCGCGGCCAGCACAAACCACGCCACGTTGCCTTTGCCGTAAGGCGCGATAATTACCGCCGCCAGCAGAGGACCGAGGGAGCTACCAAAGTTCCCCCCCACCTGGAACAGAGACTGCGCCAGCCCGTGGCGTCCGCCGGAGGCCATACGCGCCACGCGGGACGATTCCGGATGGAACACCGATGAACCGGTTCCTACCAGCGCCGCTGCAACCAGTACCGCCTCAAAGCTGCCCGCCATGGCCAGCAGCACCAGCCCGCTCAGGGTGAAGCACATCCCAATGGGCAGCGACCATGGCATCGGGTATTTGTCCGTCCAGTAGCCCACCACCGGCTGTAGCAGCGAAGAGGCCAGCTGGAAGGTCAGGGTAATCATCCCGATCTGCACGAAGGTTAATGAGAACTCAGACTGCAACAGCGGGTAGATCGCCAGAATCAGCGACTGGATCATGTCGTTGAGCAGATGAGAGAGACTGATTGCGCCTAATACTTTGAAGGAAGTGCGCGATTTCGGCGGCGACGCCGGAACGCCCTGAACAGGCTGGGTTGATTCACTGATTGCCATAAATACCACGTCAATTTGTAATTAGAGATGCAGGGAGTAATTATTATCCGACTAACATACCCGTCCGTGACATTTGAAGAAAGTCGCAATTCTGAAAACTTATTTGTCTATTCTTGCGAGTCACTGTAATTTTTGCGTTTGTCTATGGGTCAGGGAGAGAGAAGATGAAGTTAATAAAGCGTGGCGTCGCGCTGGCGCTCATCGCCGCATGGGGGCTGACAAGCCTGCCCGCGCAGGCGTATGAAAAAGATAAAACCTATAAAATTACCATTCTGCATACTAACGATCATCACGGCCATTTCTGGCGCAGCGAATACGGTGAATATGGCCTGGCGGCGCAAAAAACGCTGGTGGACGGCATTCGTAAAGAGGTCTCGGCTCAGGGCGGCAGCGTGCTGTTGCTGTCGGGCGGGGATATTAATACCGGCGTACCGGAATCTGATTTGCAGGATGCCGAGCCTGATTTCCGCGGCATGAATTTAATTGGTTACGACGCGATGGCGGTCGGAAACCACGAGTTTGATAACCCGCTGAGCGTATTGCGCCAGCAGGAAAAGTGGTCCAAATTTCCGTTCCTTTCCGCCAATATTTATCAGAAAAGCACCGGCGAGCGCCTGTTTAAACCGTGGGCGCTGTTTAAGCGTCAGGATCTTAAGATCGCGGTCATCGGCTTAACCACCGACGATACGGCCAAAATTGGCAACCCTGAATTTTTCACCGACATCGAATTCCGTAAACCGGCGGACGAAGCGAAGCTGGTGATCCAGGAGTTGCAGCAGAATGAAAAACCGGATGTGATTATCGCTACCACCCACATGGGGCATTACGACAACGGTCAGCACGGCTCTAACGCGCCGGGCGACGTGGAGATGGCGCGCAGCCGTCCTGCGGGCGCGCTGGCGATGATTGTGGGCGGTCACTCACAGGATCCGGTCTGCATGGCTTCTGAGAATAAAAAGCAGGTAGATTATGTGCCCGGCACGCCGTGCGCGCCGGATCGTCAGAACGGGATCTGGATTGTACAGGCCCACGAGTGGGGTAAATACGTAGGCCGTGCGGATTTCGAATTCCGTAACGGCGAGATGAAGCTGGTGCACTATCAGCTCATCCCGGTCAACCTGAAGAAGAAAGTAACCTACCCGGACGGCAAAAGCGAGCGGGTACTCTACCCGCCAGAGATCGCTGAAAACCAGCAGATGCTCTCCCTGCTGACGCCGTTCCAGAGCAAAGGGAAAGCGCAGCTGGACGTGAAGATTGGCACGCTTAACGGACGACTGGAAGGGGACCGCAGCAAAGTCCGCTTCGTACAAACCAACATGGGGCGTCTGGTGCTGGCCGCGCAGATGGCGCGCACGAATGCGGATTTCGGCGTGATGAGCGGCGGCGGTATTCGTGATTCCATCGAAGGCGGAAACATCACCTATAAAGACGTGCTCAAAGTGCAGCCGTTTGGCAACGTGGTGGTGTATGCGGACATGAGCGGGAAAGAGGTAATTGACTACCTGACCGCCGTGGCGCAGATGAAGCCGGACTCCGGAGCGTATCCGCAGTTTGCTAACGTCAGCTTCGTCGCGAAGGACGGTAAGCTCAACGATCTCAAAATCAAAGGCGAACCTGTTGATCCGGCGAAAACCTACCGCCTGGCAACGTTAAGCTTTAACGCCACCGGCGGCGACGGCTATCCGCATATCGATAACAAACCGTGCTATGTAATTACCGGGTTTATTGATGCGGAAGTGTTAAAGCAGTTTATCCAGCAAAATTCACCGATTGACGTGAACGCGTATGAGCCGAAGGGCGAGGTGAGCTGGCAGTAGAGCGGGTGTGTTGTGCCGGGTGGCGGCTACGCCTTACCCGGCCTACATTCGAATCGTAGGCCCGGTATGCGCAGCGCCACCGGGCAATTTTCTCAATCCCTGCGCGCAATATCCGCAAATTTCGCGTCCAGCATTTTCGCCAGATCGCCTGCGGCCAGTTCGATATCCAGCCCGCGTTTGCCGCCAGAAATATAGATCGTCTCAAATTCCTGCGAAGGCGCATCGATCAGGGTCGGCAGACGCTTTTTCTGGCCGAGCGGGCTGATCCCGCCGACCAGATAACCCGTAGTGCGTTGCGCAACCATCGGGTCTGCCATATCGACCTTTTTCGCTCCCAGCGCTTTGGCCACTTTCTTCAGATCAAGCTGTCCGGCGACGGGCGTCACTGCCACGGCGAGGTGCTTCATATCGCCATTCACCGCGACCAGCAGCGTTTTGTAGACCTGGTCCGCGTTCAGCCCCAGCTTGCGCACCACTTCATCACCAAAGTTGGTTTCGTTCGGATCGTGATCGTAGGTGTGGATCCGGAAAGAAATTTTGTTTTTTTCGAGTAATTTAACGGCGGGAGTCATGGCTATCCTTCTTACGACAGACGGTTCATGCCAGCAGCATACGCCTGACGTTTGTCTAAAAAATAGCACCATCTTGCGCAATAGTATTGGCAGTGATGGTTACTTTGAGCGACAATCGGCGTAGCCGAAGGTCACTTCGGTATAATAAAAACGATGAAATTCCTCTTTGACGGGCCAATAGAAATATTGGCCATTTTTTTATTTCAGCAGCGACGGCAAATTCCCTTCTCCGTACAAATGCAACGCGCCAACCGCGACAACATAACGACCGGCAGGCAGGGCATACAGCGTCTCCCGCCACGCCTGGTTGCGCGCGTTCATCAGCACATCATACAACGATTCACTGAACGTCGACGGTAACGCCAGCTTACCGTCTGCGGGCGGCGCATCCAGCCACCAGCCAATCATCGTTTGCAGCAGACGCGCGTTGGTGTGCCAGTGGGTCAGGGTATCATCCAGTAGCATCTTGCCGTCATCAGGAAGCTGGCGAAGAAGCGCAATCTGGCTGTCCGTGCCTTCCAGTTCAATGACGGACAGGTTGCACGCCTTTGCCGCATTCAGCAGTTGATAATCGATACCGTAATCGCCGCGCAGCCCCAGGCGCTGCGCCTGGGTTGCCTGTAGCACCATGGCAATTTGCCACAGGGGCAGGGTGTCGAGCATTGAGAGCGAGACGCCGGACTCATCCGCAAGACGGGTAAGCTCAGCCAGCTGCGTCTCGTTAAGACGTTCAGCCAGGGGGCGGTCGCTTTCCAGCCCGGCAAACGGCGATTCATGGCCGGAGATGTCGGCTTCGACGATCAGCGCGTCGGCGCGCTTCAGTAGTTTAATCAGGCCGGAGGGCAGGGGGGACATATCCTGCGTGCCCATATGAATGCTTCCCACCAGGTGCAGTTGCTGCCCACCCGGAAGCGAAATATCCATACCGGGCCAGGCATAACGGCGGGGAAAAAGGGCGCGAAACGATGTTTTTATACGATTAAACAGACCCATACGCGCTCCATGACCGGAAAGGTTCATGCTAGCGCGTACGGGTACAAGGTTCAATCCTTCGGTTTAAACCGCAGCAGACGGTTAGCGTTGCTCACCACGGTAATTGACGAGAGCGCCATCGCCGCACCCGCAACAACCGGGTTCAGCAGGGTGCCGGTCAGCGGCCACAAAATCCCGGCGGCAATCGGAATGCCGAGCGAGTTATAGACGAACGCCCCCAGCAGGTTCTGCTTCATGTTGCGCAACGTGGCTTTCGAAATCGCCAGCGCATCCGCCACGCCCATCAGGCTGTGGCGCATCAGGGTGATCGCCGCGGTTTCAATGGCGACATCGCTCCCGCCGCCCATCGCAATACCTACGTCAGCCTGCGCCAGCGCCGGGGCGTCGTTAATGCCGTCGCCCACCATCGCCACCTGACGACCATCACGTTGCAATTTCCTGATGGCGTCCGCTTTGCCATCCGGCAGCACGCCGGCTATCACCTCATCAATCCCGGCTTCTCTGGCGATGGCGTTAGCGGTAGTCGGGTTATCACCGGTTAACATCACCAGGCGATAGCCCGCATGGTGCAGGCGTTGCAAGGCATCCACGCTGTCCTGGCGTAACGGATCGCGTACGGCCAGCAGCGCCGCCACCTGACCATCCCTCGCCAGCAGAACCGGCGTCGCGCCCTGAGAGGCCTGCGCGTTCAGCTCAGCGTCCAGCACGGACGTATCAACACCGTGTTCAGTTAGCAGTGCCTGGTTACCCAGCAGCAGCGTATGGCCTTCTGCTTCACCGCTGACCCCTAAACCGCGCAGAGTGCGGAAGTTGCTTACCTGCGGCAGGCGGGCATCACCGGCTTTCTCAAGGATGGCGCGCGCCAGCGGGTGACTGGAGCCTTGTTCCAGCGCGGCGGCCAGGCGCAGGGCATCCGTCTCCGTACAGCCAATGGTATTAACGGCCACTACCTGCGGTTTGCCCTCGGTGAGCGTGCCGGTTTTGTCAAAGACGAGGGTGTCCAGCGTGCTTGCCCGTTGCAGGGCGTCAGCATCACGGACCAGTACGCCAAATTCGGCGGCGCGTCCGACGCCAGAGATAATCGACATCGGCGTGGCCAGACCAAGGGCACAAGGGCAGGCGATGATCAGTACCGTGGTGGCGATCACCAGGGTGTAGACAATCTGCGGCGCCGGGCCGAAGAAATACCAGATTGCCGCGCTCAGCAGGGCAATACCGACCACCACTGGCACAAAAATGGCGGAGATTTTATCGGCAAGCTGACCAATTTCCGGCTTACTGCTCTGCGCCTGGCGGACCATCCGAATGATGCGTGACAGTGTGGTATGGCTGCCAACGGCGCTGGCGCGGAACAGCACGCTGCCGTCCTGTACCACCGTACCCGCATGCACCGCATCGCCCTGAGATTTCTGCTGGGGGATCGGCTCACCGGTTAGCATGGCTTCATCAAGCCAGGCATCGCCCTGGGTGATTTCACCGTCGACGGGTACGCGGTCGCCGGTGGTGAGACGCAGCGTCATACCGGGTTGCACCTCTGAGAGAGGAACGTTTTTTTCCCCATCGTCGGTGACCACGCGGGCCGTCGGCGGGGTTAAATCGAGTAATCTCTCCATCGCTTTCGACGAGCGCTGACGCGCGCGGGCTTCGAGCATATGGCCTAAGTTAATCAGACCTATAATCATCGCGCTCGCTTCATAATAGAGATGGCGCGCCTCCATCGGGAACCACTGCGGCCAGACGTTAACGCTCATCGAATACAGCCACGCAGCGCCCGTCCCGAGCGCGACCAGCGTGTCCATCGTCGCGGTGCGGTTTTTCAGGCTCTTCCAGGCGCTGGTATAGAAATGTCCGCCTGCAAACACCATCACCGCTAGGGTAATCAGACCAATCACCAGCCACAGGGTGCGGTTGTCTGCGGTGACCATCATGTTGTCACCCATCATGCCCCACACCATCACCGGAATACCGACCAGCAGGGCGACGATCGCCTGCCAGCGGAAGCGCTTCATGGTGGCGACAGCCGTTTCCTGCTGGCGCTCGCGGCGCTCGGCATCATCTTCGATGGCCTCCGCCCCGTAGCCCGCTTTCTCCACGGCCTGCACTAAATCTGCGGCGGAGGCACTGCCCATCACCAGCGCAGTACGCTCCGCCAGGTTTACCCGTGCCTGTGCGACGCCCGGTACCGCCTGTAAGGCGTTTTGTACCCGGGAGACACAGCTGGCGCAGCTCATGCCGTTGATCAGCAGCTGTTGGCTGTCATCAATATCATCAGCTACCGGAAGCTCAGGAGTGGCCGCTGTCAGTGCTTCCGACGGGGATGATGACTCTGCCAGCGGTTTAGCCTTTGGGTGGCTTAACTCCGCCCCGTAACCGGCCTGTTTAATGGTATCAATCAGCTCGTCGGCGCTGGCGCTGCCGGTCACGGCGGCATGATCGATAGTCACCTCAGCGCTTTCCACATCAGGACGCTGCTCCAGGCTTTCTTTAACACGTTTGACACAGTGGCCGCAGGAGAGGCCGTCCAGTGTCAGGTCAATAGTGTGAGACATAACAAAACTCCCGTATAATGTTCTGGTCAATTGATGACCTTCACTCTGCTTTTCGCTAACTGTTATAAAGGTTAAACCTTCCATCAAGGGGAAGGTCAAGGGGGAAATGTGAATATCAGCGATGTTGCGAAAAAAACCGGCTTAACCAGCAAAGCGATTCGCTTTTATGAGGAAAAAGGGCTGGTGACGCCACCGTTGCGCAGTGAGAACGGCTACCGCAGCTATACGCAACTGCATCTTGATGAACTGACGTTACTGCGCCAGGCAAGACAGGTAGGATTTAACCTTGAAGAGTGCGGCGAGCTGGTTAACCTGTTTAACGATCCGAAACGCCACAGTGCCGACGTGAAAAAACGTACGCTGGAAAAAGTGGCGGAGATCGAACGCCATATCATCGAATTACAGGCGATGCGTGAGCAACTGTTACAGCTGGCAGAATCCTGCCCGGGAGATGACAGCGCCGAGTGCCCGATTATCGACAATCTTTCCGGTTGCTGCCACCGTAAAACCCACGCCTAACAGGCTTTAACCCGCAGGGTAATGCCTTCTACCGCAATGACCTCAACCCGCGTGCCGGCGCTGAGGTCATCATCGGCCACTACCGGCCATGAACTGTCCCCCACGCGCATATGACCGCGTCCGTTGATCAGCGCGTTATCAAGCGTAAAACGTTTACCCACGATCTGCTGCCCACGCTGATTGAGATGCGCGTCGACCGGCTTCTGCGCCTTCACCCGTTTGTTCAGCCAGCGCCACCACAGCCAGGCGGCCAGCAGCGTCAGCACGGCAAACAGCGCGCCCTGCCACTCCCAGCCGACAGGCAGCAGCCAGACGACCAGCCCGGTAATCACAGCGGCAACACCGCTCCACAGCAGATAACCGTTGCCGCCAAGCATCTCGGCGGCCAGCAGCAAGCCGCCAAGGCTTAGCCAGAACGCATGAGGATGTGCAACGATGAGCTCAATCATTTTTTACGCTCGTTTCCGCCGTCTTTGATCCACTCGGCAATTCCGGCGATAGATCCCATCAGACTGCTGGCATCCAGCGGCATCATCACCACTTTGCTGTTGTTCGCAGAGCCGATCTCCTTCAGCGCATCGGTATATTTTTGCGCGACGAAGTAGTTCACAGCCTGGATATCCCCGGCGGCAATCGCCTCGGAAACCATTTGCGTCGCGCGGGCTTCCGCTTCTGCCGAACGTTCACGCGCTTCTGCCTGGAGGAAGGCAGACTGACGGTCGCCCTCGGCTTTCAGGATCTGCGACTGTTTTTCCCCTTCCGCTTTCAGGATCTCGGCCTGCCGCACCCCTTCGGCTTCAAGAATATAGGCGCGTTTGGTACGCTCGGCCTTCATCTGCGCATTCATGGAAGCAATCAGCTCTGCCGGTGGGCGCACGTCGCGGATCTCAATGCGGGTCACTTTGATCCCCCACGGATTGGTGGCTTCATCAACAATGTGCAGCAGGCGGGTATTAATGCTGTCGCGCTGGGAGTGCATTTCGTCCAGCTCCATCGAGCCAAGCACAGTACGGATGTTGGTCATCGTCAGGTTGACGATCGCCAGCTCCAGGTTGCTCACCTCATAGGCCGCTTTCGGCGCATCAATCACCTGAATAAAGCACACCGCATCGATGGTGACGTTGGCGTTATCCTTAGAGATGACTTCCTGGGAAGGAATATCCAGCACCTGCTCCATCATGTTGATTTTACGCCCAATTCTGTCCATGAAGGGGACGATCAGGCTTAAACCCGGCTGAAGGGTATTGGTGTAGCGACCGAAACGTTCGACGGTCCACTGGTAACCCTGCGGGACAATTTTGACGCCTGCGCCCACGATAACCAGCGCAACGAAAATAAGGACAGGAACAACGATGAGCATAAAAACCTCCTGTTTTGCATGCCGTAACGAGAAAAATTGCGTATTTGTTGAACGTAAGTATATCGGTTAACGGGCGGGATTTCGCCCCTGTAAAGAGGTGGGAACCGGACTGGTAAAATTAAAACGCCCCGCCAGGAGAGCGGGGCGCATAGCGTTACTCTACAGACCAGGTATAGCTGAAGTCGGTGATAAACCCATCCCCGGCGTCAGCGATGGCTTTCGATAAGCCCTGATAGTATTTTTCCAGGCCGATGGCCTCTATCTGCTGGATCTGCTCGCGAACGGGCGCGCAGAACAGTACTGCATTGCCCGCTCCGACACGTTTGTTGTTCGGCGGCAGATCGCCGGTAATCCCCTTAAACCAGGTTCTGATCCCTTGCTTTAAGCTGTGCGGCGCTTTTGCAAGATCCTTCTGGCCTGTCAGCACCTGTAAGGTGGGGAACTCATTTGCATTGACGGCGGTTTTCATGCGTGCAAAGAACGCGGTAAAAAGCTCAAAAGAGCCGAGATCCGTGACGCGAGGCTTGGTGGTTTTTCCGTTTTTATTGCCCATTTTTCCGGCAGGGGCTGTAGGCGCCGGAACCACATTGACCTTATGCAGATCCAGACCAAACAGCAGATTGCAGTGCGCCCGGCGCTCTTTAAGCGGGTAGGACATTAGCACGTCAATAAACGCCGTCGCCTTCACATCGGCCAGGTCATGGTTAATCAGCCATTGCGAGCGGGCAAATTCCGCGGGGGAAACGAACCAGTCCGGCACCTCAGTAAAGCGTCTGGATTTACCCTTGCCGTCAAACTCGAGAAAGTAAGCCCCATCATCGAAAGCAAAATAGCAGTTTTTAAAGCTTCCGATCGTGGTGTTAACGATGAGCGCCTTCTTAACAAAATCGACCACCTCTGCACCCATGACAAAACGCGTGAGTTCAGAAGAATTGATGACTTCCATTAATGTTTCCACATCTGGAACACCAGGCTTCAGGGAAGAGAACTCATAAAAGATATGTGTCATGTTGCTGACTTCCTGTAGTTATAGAGGTGACAATTACCGAACAAAAAGTTTACCACTTGCGATAGGTTAAGGCTATTCGCGCAGCGTAGCGGAAAGGATTATGCTAAAGGCTGTTCTTATCACAGCGGTTAACGGAATCGGAATGAATAATAAAAAAAATCTTCTGGATATCAGGGATGTTGGCTTTCGTGTGGGTGATAACACCATCCTTCAGCACGTCGATTTTTGTCTCTCTCCGGGCGAATTTAAACTCATAACCGGCCCCTCCGGCTGCGGCAAAAGCACCCTCCTGAAAATCGTGGCTTCGCTACTGAGTCCAACGGAGGGAACCATCCTGTTTGAAGGGAAAGATATCGCCACGCTTACACCGGAAAGCTATCGCCAGCAGGTGTCATACTGCGTGCAAACGCCGTCCCTGTTTGGCGACACGGTGTACGACAATCTGGTTTTCCCCTGGCACATCCGCAACCAAACGCCCGATCCGAAAAAGTTTGCGGACGATCTGACCCGTTTTGGGCTTCCGCCGGAGACGCTGACCAAATCGACTGCCGAACTGTCAGGCGGGGAAAAGCAGCGCGTCTCGCTGATCCGTAACCTGCAATTCCTGCCGAAGGTGCTTTTGCTGGATGAAATCACCAGCGCGCTGGATGACGCTAACAAGCGCAACGTCAATGAGATTATTCATCGCTACGTCCGTGAACAGGATATTGCCGTGCTGTGGGTGACGCACGATTCAAATGAAATTAGCCATGCGGATGATGTCATCACGCTCAGGCCGCAGGGCGGGAAAATGGAGGAGGCTCACCGTGGGTGAACATAACATAACCAACGAATCGCTGGCGCTGTCGATGGTGCTGGTGCTGGTGGCGATTGTGGTCAGCTACCGGGAGAAGCTGGGGCTGGAAAAAGATATTCTGTGGAGTATCGTTCGCGCGGTCATTCAGCTCATCATCGTCGGCTATGTGCTGAAATACATCTTCAACGTCAATCATGCCGTGCTGACCCTGTTGATGGTGCTGTTTATCTGCTTTAACGCGGCATGGAACGCGCAGAAACGCAGTAAATACATCGATAAAGCGTTCCTCTCGTCGTTTATTGCCATCACCACCGGGACCGCGTTAACGCTGGCGGTACTGGTGCTCTCCGGCTCGATAGAATTTACGCCGATGCAGGTGATCCCCATTTCCGGGATGATTGCGGGCAATGCGATGGTGGCGGTCGGGTTATGCTACAACAATCTGGGGCAACGCTTCAGCAGTGAACAGCAACAGCTTCAGGAGAAGCTAAGCCTGGGCGCGACACCGAAGGTGGCCTCGGCGCGGTTGATCCGCGACAGCATTCGTTCTTCGCTGATCCCAACGGTGGATTCCGCCAAAACCGGGGGTCGGGTGAGCCTGCCGGGCATGATGTCGGGGCTAATTTTTGCCGGTATCGATCCGGTAAAAGCGATTAAATACCAGATTATGGTGACGTTTATGCTGCTCTCTACGGCGAGCCTGTCGACGATTATTGCCTGCTATCTGACCTATCGGAAGTTTTACAACGCGCGCCACCAGCTGGTGGTGACGCAGTTGAAAAAGACGGGGTAATATCGGCTTTTGTAGACCCGGCAGCGTTAGCGCCACCGGGCATTTTTGTTAGTAAAGCAATGCGTACAGCTGACGACGATACTTAGACGCCAGCGCGTCACCGGTGCCGCGCGCGGCCAGGATCTCCTGGAACATCTTTCGCGCCTGACCGTCTGCGGCGCCCAGGTCCTTCTGAAGGTGGCTAAACAGCAGCTCCAGCGCCTCTTCATTACGCCCCACCTGATGAAGCTGAAGCGCCAGCTGGCTTGCCAGCGCGGCATCCGCCGGGTTGTCCGCAACCTGCTGCTGAAGTTGCTGAATTTCAGGGGTATCCGCCGCCTGTTTCAGCAGGTCAATCTGCGCCACCAGGCCCTGATAGCGGGTGTCCTGATCCTGCATCGGCACCGTTTTCAGCACGGCTTCCGCGTCTTCGGGGCGGTGCAGCGCAATCTGGGTCTCTGCCAGCAGCAGACCAATCTGGCTGTTCTGGTTCGACAGCTGCCACGCGTCTTTTAACAGCGGCAGCGCCTCGTCGTACTTGCCTTCCTGCATCAGCGCCATGGCTTCCTGCGCTTTCAGCTCTTCTTCGCGCGGCAGGACTTTATCCAGCAGGGCGCGGATCGCCTCTTCCGGCTGCGGCCCCTGGAAGCCATCCACCGGCTGACCGTTCTGGAACAGGTAGACGGTTGGGATCGCACGCAGGCCAAACTGGGAAGCCACCATCGGTTCGGCGTCACAATCCAGCTTCGCCAGAATAAATTGACCGTTGTACTGCGCGGCAAGGCTTTCCAGGACCGGCGTCAGCTGCAGGCAGTGTTGGCTGCGTTCAGACCAGAAGTAGAACAGCACCGGTGTAGTCATTGACTGTTCGAGTGTCTGTTGCAGGTTAGCTTCAGTTATGTTGACGATATTCTGTACGGACATGCGGCATTCTCTTTTATCGGTTTACTCTTTACATGGGGGTAAGCGTCGTCGCTTCAACTCAACCCTGCAAAATTTTGTCCATCATCCGCCCCGGCAGCAGGCGTTTCAACCAGCCGACGGCATGGGTCACCAGCGTCACCGGATAGCGCATTTTAGGGGTATCGCTCTCAAATGCGTGGCGCACTTTGGCAACCACGGCTTCTGGCCCAAGCGTAAAACGCGCCGCGATACCGGGATTTTCGACCGGTTGGTCCGCCTGCGTCTGGTTAACGTTTTCCGTAAAGCGGGTGCGGATGGGGCCCGGTTCAATCAGGCTGACCTTAATGCCGCTGTGGCGCAGCTCCATGCGCAACGCATCGGACCAGGCTTCAAGCGCATATTTACTGGCAGCGTAAGCCCCGCGTCCCGGCGTGGAGATCAGGCCCATCACCGAGGAGGTCATGACAATCCGCCCTTCGCCGTGCGGCAGCATGGCGGGGAGAAGGCGCATGGTGAGCTGATGCGCCCCAAAAAAGTTTGCGGAGAACTGCTGCTCCAGCTGTTCCCGCGAGAGGGTCTGTAGCGGGCCGTACACGCCATAGCCCGCATTGTTGAACAGGCCGTAAAGCCGGTTGTTGGTCAGGGCGATAACCTCGTCGGCGGCCTGCTCCACGCTCTCTGGCGAATCGAGATCCAGCAGAATGCCGGTAAATCCCAGCCCTCGCATGCGTTCGACATCCTCGGGTTTGCGGCAGGCTGCCAGCACCCAAAACCCCTGACGTTTCAGTTCAAGGGCGCTTTCAAGGCCAATTCCGCTGGAACATCCTGTTATTAAGACCGATTTTTGCATAACTTTACCTGTCAGGTTCTCAGCTGTTTGACGAGTCATGTTTTACTAAAGGAGCCAGCCGGGTTGCCATCCAGTCGGCAATGAACGGCTGGGCATCGCGATTGGGGTGAATGCCATCATCCTGCATCCACTGGGGTTTCAGATAGACCTCTTCCATGAAAAATGGCAGCAGCGGAATATCAAACTCTTTGGCAAGCTTAGGATAGATCGCGCTAAACGCCTCATTATACCGACGGCCGTAGTTAGCGGGCAGGCGAATTTGCATCAGCAGCGGCTGGGCGTTAGCGGCCTTAATGGTCTGCAAAATAGTCCGCAGCGTTTGCTCCGTTTGCTGTGGCTGGAAGCCGCGCAAACCATCATTACCGCCCAGTTCGACCAGCACCCAACGCGGTTGATGCTGCTTAAGCAGGGCAGGCAGGCGCGATAAGCCTTGCTGCGACGTATCGCCGCTGATGCTGCCGTTAACGACAGACGCCCGGGACTGCCATTTATCATTGAGCAGGGCGGGCCAGGCCGCACTGGCCGCCATACGATAGCCCGCGCTCAGGCTATCGCCCAGAATCAATAACGTGTCCGCAGCCGCCGCGCGGAAGGTCATCAGCATCAAAAACAGGAAGGGCAAATGCCAGCGGAAAACATTATTGAAGTTCATTGTCTTAAGAAGTCCGTCGGTCAGGGAGAACACGAGCTTTCCATCCTCACCGGAGTTGAACTCGTTGTCAAACGTGCCGAAACCATCGCCCTGATTGGCGAATCCGGTTCCGGTAAGTCCACGCTGCTGGCCATTCTCGCCGGGCTGGACGATGGCAGCAGCGGGGAAGTGAACCTGGTCGGCCAGCCCCTCCACGCGCTTGATGAAGAGGCGCGCGCCGCGCTGCGTGCTCGGCATATCGGGTTTGTCTTTCAGTCATTCATGCTGATTCCAACCCTCAACGCGCTGGAAAACGTTGAGCTGCCCGGCCTGCTGCGCGGTGAAAATACCCGCGAAAGCCGCGATCACGCCAAAGCGTTGCTGGAACAGCTGGGGCTGGGAAAACGTCTCGACCACCTTCCGGCGCAGCTTTCCGGCGGTGAGCAGCAGCGCGTGGCGCTGGCCCGGGCGTTTAACGGGCGCCCGGAAGTGCTGTTTGCCGATGAGCCCACGGGCAATCTCGACCGTAAAACCGGGGACAAAATTGCCGATCTGCTGTTTTCCCTCAACCGCGAGCATGGCACCACGCTGATTCTGGTTACCCACGACCCGAAGTTGGCCGCCCGCTGCGACCGCCGCCTGCGGCTGGTGAACGGTGTTCTTCAGGAGGAAGCATGATTGCCCGCTGGTTTTGGCGCGAATGGCGCTCGCCCTCGCTGCTGATTGTCTGGCTGGCGTTGAGCCTGGCGGTGGCCTGCGTGCTGGCGCTCGGCAGCGTCAGCGATCGTATGGAGAAAGGGCTTAGCCAGCAGAGCCGGGAATTTATGGCGGGGGACCGGGCTCTGCAAAGTTCTCGCCCCGTGCCGCCGGGCTGGATTGAGGAAGCGCGCAAAGAGGGGCTGAAGGTGGGAGAGCAAATCACCTTCCAGACCATGACCTTTGCGGGCGACACGCCACAGCTTGCCAGCGTAAAAGCCGTGGATGACATCTACCCGATGTATGGTGATTTACAAACCAGTCCGCCGGGGCTAAAACCGACGGCCGGTACGGTACTGCTGGCATCGCGTCTGATGGCGCTGCTGAACCTGAAACCCGGCGACAGTATCGACGTCGGCGACGCGACCCTCAAAATTGCCGGGGAAGTGGTGCAGGAACCCGACTCCGGATTTAATCCGTTCCAGCTCGCGCCGCGCCTGCTGATGAACACCGCTGATGTGGCGAAAACCAACGCCGTCCAGCCGGGTAGCCGCGTCACATGGCGCTATAAGTTTGGCGGGACGCCTGCTCAACTGGAGGCGTATGAAAAATGGATCCTGCCGCAGCTCAAGCCGGAACATCGCTGGTACGGGCTGGAGCAGGATGACGGGGCGCTCGGCAAATCCCTCGAGCGTTCTCAGCAGTTTCTGTTGCTGTCGGCGCTGTTAACCCTGCTGCTGGCCATTGCGGCCGTTGCCGTGGCAATGGGGCACTACTGCCGCAGCCGTTACGATCTGGTGGCGATCCTCAAAACTCTCGGCGCGGGCCGGGCACAGCTGCGCAAGCTGATTGTCGGCCAGTGGCTGATGGTGCTGGCGCTGTCGGCTCTGACCGGCGGGGCGATAGGGCTGCTGTTTGAAAAGCTGCTGATGGTGCTGCTCAAACCGGTCCTGCCCGCTGCGCTGCCGCCTGCCAGCCTCTGGCCGTGGCTGTGGGCCATCGGCGCGATGACGACGATCTCCCTGCTGGTGGGGTTACGCCCCTACCGGCTGCTGCTCGCCACCCAGCCGCTGCGCGTGCTGCGCCGGGATGTGGTGGCCAGCGTCTGGCCGCTGAAGTTCTATCTGCCGGTGATTATTGCGGTGGCAGTCGGGCTGTTGGCCTGGCTGATGGGCGGCAGTACGCTGCTGTGGGCGGTGCTGGCGGGCGCGGTGGTGCTGGCGCTGCTGTGCGGCGTGGTGGGCTGGCTATTGCTCAATCTTCTCAAAAAGCTGACGGTGAGATCGCTGCCGGTGCGGCTGGCGGTTAACCGACTGCTGCACCAGCCGTGGTCTACCCTCAGCCAGCTCTCGGCATTTTCGCTGTCGTTTATGCTGCTGGCGCTTCTGCTGGTGCTGCGCGGGGATCTGCTGGATCGCTGGCAGCAGCAGCTTCCGCCGGAAAGCCCGAACTATTTCCTGATCAACATTGCTCCCGAACAGGTGACGCCGCTGAAGGGGTTCCTGTCTGAGCATCACATTATTCCGGAATCGTTCTATCCGATCGTGCGCGCCCGCCTGACGCAGATCAACGGCCAGTCCACGGAGGGAAATAAGGATGAATCGCTCAACCGCGAGCTCAACCTGACCTGGCAGGCGAAACGTCCGGACCATAACCCGATCGTTGCCGGCACCTGGCCGCCGAAAGCGGGGGAAGTGTCGATGGAGGAGGGGCTGGCGACACGCCTGAACGTGAAGCTCGGCGATAGCGTGACCTTTACCGGTGATACCCAGGATTTCACCGCCAAAGTCACCAGCCTGCGCAAAGTGGACTGGGAAAGCCTGCGGCCAAATTTCTTCTTCATCTTCCCGCCGGGCGCGCTGGACGGACAGCCCCAGGGCTGGCTGACCAGCTTCCGCTGGGAAAACGGCAACGGCATGCTGCCGCAACTGAACCGGGAATTTCCGACGGTGAGCCTGCTGGATATCGGCGCGATCCTCAAACATGTCGGGCAGGTGCTGGAACAGGTGAGCCGCGCCCTGGAGGTGATGGTGGTGCTGGTGACCGTCTGCGGCCTATTGCTGCTGCTGGCGCAGGTGCAGGTCGGCATGCGTCAGCGTCATCAGGAGCTGGTGGTCTACCGCACGCTGGGGGCCAGTAAACGGCTGCTGCGCGCCACGCTGTGGAGCGAATTTGCCCTGCTCGGGCTGGTGGCGGGCCTGGTGGCGGCCATCGGGGCGGAAACCGCACTGGCGGTGCTTCAGACGAAAGTCTTTGATTTTCCATGGGAGCCTGACTGGCGGCTGTGGTTAACGTTGCCCGTCTGCGGCGCGGTGCTGCTGTCCCTGTGCGGTGGCTGGCTCGGGACGCGGCTGTTGAAAGGTAAAGCGCTGTTCCGCCAGTTTGTCAGCTAGTTTACTTGCGTGATGATGACGCACCGGCATTTCTGCTGGTGTGTCATCGCTTAATAGCACAAATCGTTAATACCCATGCATTTAGTAGCACAAAACATTAAAAACCCGCCCACACAGCCCGAATTTTTCCGGTTAATATTCACCAGCTAAATATTTAGCAGCGTGTCTATCAAGGAAAAATAATGACTATAAGAAAAACAGCGCTGGCGACAACGATCGGCGCAGCAGTGGCATTGGCTTCTTTCGAATCTCAGGCGGAAATCACCCTTCTGAAACAGGATCCGCAGGCGTGAAACCCGCTGAGCCGTCTGAACTTCACCGTTGGCGGCAGCATCCGTCCTCAGTTCCAGAACATGACCGGTGATGACGGCAAAAACGGCTACAAGCGTAACGGTTTTGACGGCGGTACCCGTTTCCGTTTCGCGGCAGACTACTACCTGTTCGATGACATCAGCTGGATCACCTACTACGAGCTGGGTGTGAACATTCCGGCGCAGTTTAACTGGGATAACCACTACGCCGACGGCGCGCACGATACTTCACGCCGTATGCTCTACACCGGTCTGAAGAGCGACACCTGGGGTACGCTGACCTTCGGCCAGCAGAACAGCGTGTACTATGACGTGGTGGGCGCAAAAACCGATATCTGGGACTACGACATGATTGGTCAGGCGTCGGGTAACGGGATCAACGGCGACTACGACGGCTCTTACCGTTCACGCCAGATGCTGAAGTACAAGAAAACCGTGGGCGATGCTGACATCTACGCATCCTATCTGTTTGAAGACAGCGAATACCTGCCGGGCAACGGCCTGCGCTACAAGCGTAAAGGCGGCGGTTCACTGGGTATCGATTACCACCTGACCACCGATCTGACCTGGGGCGCAGCGTGGAACTACACCCGCGCGGACATGCGTAATCCGGACAACGGCGACAGCAAATCCTACGACCAGAACATTCTCGGCACCGCACTGAGCTGGACGCCGGATAACTGGACCTTCTCCGCAGGCGGCGGCTGGTATCAGAACTTCATGACCACCAAAAAAGTGTCCGTTAACGACTACTTCGCCGGTGATGCATGGGGTATTGAATACTTCGCAGGATACAAATTCCCGGTCGGTCAGTATGCGGTGAAATCCATTCAGCCGTACTTCATGGGCGACCGCATTGAGTACGTGAACGGCCGTAACTACCAGCGCATCGACAACGGCGTAGGTATCAGCGTCCAGCTGGACTACGGTTTCCGCGTGGATTACGAACACGTGTTCACCTCCAGCACCGACAACCTGGGCGACATGAACCTGGTGCGTCTGCGTTACGACTTCTAAGTTGTCATGTAGGGTGCGGCCTGATGCCCTCACCCTGACCCTCTCCCACGGGGAGAGGGAAAAAACATTAAAAACGGCAACCCAGGTTGCCGTTTTGCTTTTACCTCGCCACCCGGCTTTTTTCAGCGATCAAGCCACTCGGCAATTTCTTCGTACGTCCCGCGAAAAACAATCTTCTCCGCTTTCTTCTCCAGCTGATAGCCGTACATCGGGTCGTAATAGTCCTTCAGCAGCGGCACAAGCCAGCTGAAGTGCGCGTCAGTGCTTCCAGAGCGCTGTTGTTCCAGAAGCGCGGAATCCAATAGCGCGGTAAATTCCGCGAATCGTTGCAGCCCCAGACGACGGCGGATGGCGAACAGGCCGTGATGCAGGTATTCGCTGTAGGCTTTCCAGCCCGCTTCTTCACCGTAGGCGGCAGAAAAGTCGGCCCACATGTGGTCGAAATACTCTTCGCGCAGCCGCTCAAGACGGATCTCAAACGGATCTTCGACCACAACGACAGGCGCTTCCGCCATGCGGTCGCGCAGGCACTCCGGCAGGTGGTTAGAGCCAATCATCCGGCCCTCATCCTCCAGCACCCAGCGCGCGGCATCTTTTTTTAGCAGCTCGACGGCAAGGTGATTCTCGAAGCTCGCCTGAGAAAGTTGCGGGGTGAGCGTGCGGCCAAATGACGAGCCGCGATGGTGCGCCAGCCCTTCCAGATCGATGCCCTGCGCATGCTGCTTCACCAGCAGCGTTTTGCCGTTTCCGGTACAGCCACCGATAAGCACCATCGGTTTTTGTGACTGCTCAATCGTCACCTGAATTGCCGTCTGGCGCAGGGCCTTATAGCCGCCGCAGATCAGCGGATAATCGATTCCCGCCTCTTTAAGCCAGGCCTGGGAGATATGTGAGCGCTGGCCACCGCGCGCGCAGCAAAGGTAGCCCTCAGGATGGGCCAGGCTGGCTTCGCGCCAGGCGTTGATGCGCGCCTCTCGCGTCTCGCCGTTGACCAGGCTATGGCCGAGCGTCAGTGCGGCGTCCGGACCCTGGCGTTTATAGCAGGTGCCGACGGCGGCACGCTCGTCGTCGTTCATTAAGGGCAGGTTGAGTGCGGCGGGCATCGCACCCTGGACAAATTCGATCGGCGCGCGAACGTCGATTAAAGGGGTATCGGACGCGAGGATCGCGCGATAGTCCGTTCCATCGTTCATGGTGGTTCCAGAAGAAAGCTAAGCAGCAATGGGCGGGAATTGTACGCCGGGGAAGGGGAAGGTCAACTCCCCGGCGGGGGTTACTTACTTCAGTTTTGACTGCGCCCAGACAATCCCGCTCGCGTATTCTGGCGGCAGCAGGGGAACAATCGCTTCCAGCGTGGCGCTCAGGCGGTCCGTGTCGGTATCGTTCAGGTTCAGGTGGCCGACCTTACGACCCGGGCGCACCGCTTTGTCGTACCAGTGCAGGTGCACCAGCGGCAGCTTCAGCCAGTCGTAGTTCAGATCGGTGCCGATCAGGTTGATCATCACCGACGGGCTGGTCACCACCGGCTGCGGCAGCGGCAGGTCAGTGATGGCGCGCAGGTGCAGCTCGAACTGGCTGATGGAGGCGCCGTTTTGCGTCCAGTGGCCGCTGTTGTGCACGCGCGGCGCAAGTTCGTTGATCAGCAGACCCGATGGCGTGACGAAACACTCCATCGCCATTACGCCCACATAGCCCAGCTCATGCATGATGGCAGAGAGCATCTCTTCCGCCTGCGCCTGCTGGTCAGCATTGGCCTGCGGGAAGGCGACGCTGGTGCGCAGAATCCCGTCCTGATGCAGGTTATGCGTTAGCGGGTAAAAAACGGTGTGCCCGTCATGCCCGCGCGCGCCCACCAGCGACACTTCACCGCTGAAGTTTATGCCCTGCTCAACGATGCACTCGCCGTAGCAGTCGTCCGGCAGCTCGGCGGTGTCGTTCGCGCGCAGGCGCCACTGCCCGCGACCGTCGTAGCCGCCGACACGACGCTTCACGATCGCCAGATCGCCCAGCATGGCGAAGACGTCATTCCACTCGCTTTTGTCGGACAACAGCTGCCACGGCGCGGTCGCAAGGCCGAGCTTGTCGAACAGCTGCTTTTGCGTGAGACGGTCGGCGATGATCGGGAAGACGTCGCGGTTCACAAAGGCGTTATGGCGCGCCAGCTCGCGGGTCAGGGCGGTTTCCGGCCAGCGTTCAATTTCGGCGGTGATCACGCTCTGATGGAACGGCACGGCTTCCGGCTCGGCGTCCAGCCCGACGGGCCAGACGGCAATACCCAGCGGCTCACCGGCCTGACGCAGCATCCGGCCAAGCTGACCATTACCAAGAACGCAAACCTGCTTCATGCTGCACCCCGCGGATCCGGGTTATCCAGCACCTCGTCGGTCTGGGCTTTACGCCACTCCGCCAGGCGTTGATGTAAGTCATTATCATGCGTCGCGAGGATCTGCGCGGCCAGCAGGGCGGCATTTGCGGCACCCGCCTTACCAATCGCCAGCGTACCGACAGGGATACCGCGCGGCATCTGGACGATAGAGTACAGGCTATCAACCCCGCTTAACGCGGCGCTCTGTACCGGCACGCCCAGTACCGGCACCAGGGTTTTGGCGGCAATCATGCCCGGCAGATGTGCTGCGCCGCCCGCACCGGCAATGATCACCTCGTAACCGTTCTCTTCGGCGCTTTCGGCGAAGCTGAACAGTTTATCCGGCGTACGGTGCGCGGAAACCACTTCGACGTGGTGCGGAACATTCAGGATTTCAAAGATTTCGGCGGCGAACTGCATGGTAGCCCAGTCGCTTTTGGACCCCATCACGATGGCGACACGCGCCGGATTATTGCGGGAAGACATGCGTCTTAAAACTCCTGTGGTGCGGAACACACTGCTTTCGAGGGCACAGAGAATAGCATGTAATACCGGCAAGGAAAACGGTTGCGTGGTCGGGAAATGAGCGAAAAAACGAGGAGGGTTAAAACGGGAAGGCGATCAGTTCCACACCTTCCGGCGTGACTTTGACCATCGATCCTTCGCTGTGCCAGGCGCCTAAAACCACGCGATGGGCGGGCTCGCCGTTGGCGATAAGGGAATGCACATCGGGACGATGGGTATGGCCGTGGATCAGCCACTGAACGCGATGCTTCTCCATCACGTTCACCACCGCCTGCGGGTTGACGTCCATGATGGTCATCGATTTGCTGCTGTTGGCGGCCTTGCTGCCCGCGCGCATTCTGGCGGCGATGCGGTTGCGGATAAACAGCGGCAGGGCGAGGAACACTTTCTGGATCCACGGGGTGTGAACTTTGGCGCGAAACGCCAGGTAGCCGGTATCGTCAGTGCAGAGCGTGTCGCCGTGCATGATCAGAATATTGCGGCCATAGAGGTCAAGCACCTGCTCTTCCGGTAGCAGCGTCATGCCGCTCTCGCGGGCGTAGCGCTGGCCGATCAGGAAATCACGGTTGCCGTGAATGAAATAGCAGGGGACGCCGGAATCCACCAGCGCTTTAATGGCCGCTGCCATCTCACGGTGCAGCGGGTTCGGATCGTCGTCGCCTATCCAGGCCTCAAACAGGTCACCCAGAATGTACAGCGCATCGGCGCTTTTCGCTTCACCGCGTAAAAAACGCAGAAAACCGGCGGTTATCGCCGGTTCTTCTGTTTGCAGATGCAGATCCGCAATAAAGAGTGTCGCCACGAATTACTCGCTGACGGTCACGCTTGTGATCACAACGTCTTCTTTAGGAACGTCCTGGTGCATACCGCTGCGGCCAGTAGAAACGGCTTTGATCTTGTCGACCACGTCCATGCCTTCAACCACTTCTGCGAATACGCAGTAGCCCCAGCCTTGCAGGCTTTCGCCAGAGAAGTTCAGGAAGTCGTTGTCCGCCACGTTAATGAAGAACTGTGCGGTAGCAGAGTGCGGGGCCTGAGTACGGGCCATTGCCAGCGTACCGCGGGTGTTTTTCAGGCCGTTGTTCGCTTCGTTTTTGATCGCTTCTTTCGTCTCTTTCTGGCGCATGCCAGGCTCGAAACCGCCGCCCTGGATCATAAAGCCGTTGATCACACGGTGGAAAATAGTGTTGTTGTAGAAACCTTCGCGGCAGTAGTCCAGGAAGTTTTTAACTGTTTCAGGCGCTTTGTCATCAAAGGTTTTGATTACGATATCACCATGATTAGTGTGGAAAGTAACCATTTTTGCATCCTGTTCCGTTATTGTGGTGCGTCGACCCGTGCTCGGGTCACATATAGGGGCTTGTTATAGCATAACCACAGGACACGATCACCTTGCATTGTGTGCTGACCGTGCTCCGAATTATGGGTATTATAAGGAACAAACAATCCACACACGTGTTTACATGGAATCTTCGATGTTAAAAATCTTTAATACAATGACGCGCCAAAAAGAGGAATTTAAACCTATCCATGCCGGGGAAGTCGGCATGTACGTGTGTGGTATTACGGTTTACGATCTCTGTCATATCGGCCATGGCCGTACCTTTGTCGCGTTCGACGTGGTGTCCCGCTACCTGCGCTTCCTGGGCTATAACCTGAAGTATGTGCGCAACATCACCGACATCGACGACAAAATCATTAAACGTGCTAATGAAAATGGCGAAAGCTTTGTCGCGCTGGTGGATCGCATGATCGCCGAAATGCACAAGGATTTTGATGCCTTGAATATTCTGCGCCCGGATAGCGAGCCGCGTGCGACCCACCATATTCATGAAATCATTGAGATCACCCAAAAGCTGATCGAGCGCGGTCACGCCTATGTGGCGGACAACGGCGACGTGATGTTCTCGGTGCCGACGGACCCAACCTACGGTGCGCTTTCCCGCCAGGATCTGGACCAGCTCCAGGCCGGTGCACGCGTGGACGTGGTTGACGTGAAGCGTAATCCGATGGACTTCGTGCTGTGGAAGATGTCCAAGGCGGGCGAACCGAGCTGGCCATCCCCGTGGGGCGAAGGGCGTCCGGGCTGGCACATTGAATGTTCCGCGATGAACTGCAAACAGCTGGGCAACCATTTCGACATTCACGGCGGCGGTTCGGATCTGATGTTCCCGCACCATGAAAACGAAATCGCGCAGTCCACCTGTGCTCACGGCGGCGAGTACGTGAACTACTGGATGCACTCCGGGATGGTGATGGTTGACCGCGAGAAGATGTCGAAATCGCTGGGTAACTTCTTCACCGTGCGCGACGTGCTGAAGTATTACGACGCGGAAACCGTGCGCTACTTCCTGATGTCCGGCCACTATCGCAGCCAGCTGAACTACAGCGAAGAGAACCTGAAGCAGGCGCGCGCTGCGCTGGAGCGTCTGTATACCGCACTGCGCGGCACCGACAGGTCTGTTCCGGCCGCTGGCGGCGAGGCGTTCGAAGCCCGCTTCGTTGAGGTCATGAACGACGACTTCAACACGCCGGAAGCCTACTCCGTGCTGTTCGACATGGCGCGTGAGGTGAATCGCCTGAAGTCAGAAGATATGGCGGCGGCGAATGCGCTGGCGTCTCATCTGCGTAAGCTCTCTTCCGTGCTCGGCCTGCTGGAGCAGGACCCGGACGTGTTCCTGCAAAGAGTTCTCAAGATCGGAAGAGCGTCGTGTAGGGAAATAGTGTATATATC